>Ga0118677_10006921_pt1 | contig 18980 bp, 16 predicted proteins | sample AliMusrvi5mmetaG_FD_86154 | JGI IMG/M metagenome (GOLD analysis project Ga0118677, IMG submission 86154) | reverse complement strand
TTTACAGTCATCGCCCCAGGGCGAGTCAATTTATTAGGAGAGCACGTCGATTACAACGATGGCCCGGTGCTGCCGGTTGCCATTGACCGGGCTGTGCGCCTGACGTTTTCCCCGCGCCAGGACGCGCAGGTGTACCTGAAAGCCACTGACCTTAAAGCCGAAGCCAGGTTCGATTTGCAATCCCTGTCCAGGCGAATTGACCTCAACGGCAAGCCGCTGCCCGGCTGGGTGGTCTATCCCGCAGGCGTAGCCTGGGCGCTGCAACAGCAGGGTCTGGAAGTACGCGGTATGGAAGCTTCTTATACTTCTGATGTCCCCATCGGCGCCGGGCTGAGCTCCTCAGCCGCGGTGGAAGTGGCCTTCGCGACTGCCTGGCAGATCCTGGGGGGGTGGTCGATTGACCGCATGCGCCTGGCGCAGATCTGCCAACAGGCCGAGGTGCAGTATGTGGGTGTAAACAGCGGGTTGATGGACCAGTTCGCCAGCGTACATGGCGTAACCGGTCACGCGTTGTACTTTGACACCCGCAGCCTGGTATGGAAGCCCATTCCTCTGCCGGTTGGCACAACTCGCCATTCCCGTGGCTGAACTGCCGACGATCTCGTTCCACTTTTGGCCGTGCCTCGATGACGGCACCCAGCCCGACGTCGTGATCGAATCCGAAACCCACTACCTCCTCGTCGAGGCCAAATACCACTCCGGCGTTGCGGAAGAGGAAGGGAACCCGGCCGGGCAGCTCATCCGCGAGTGCGACGCTGGAGCCACGGAAGCGATGAACCGGGGTAAGACTTTTCACCTGCTCCTCATCACCGACGACTCGACCCCACCAGGCCGGCTGTTCTCTCACATACCACAGCGCCACCGCGAACGCGCCACCTGGACAAACTGGCAATCCGTCGCCAGACTGCTCCTGGGCCAGCTGGAAACCGCCGCCACTGCGGCCCCGAATTACCTCTTTGCCCGAGACCTGTACGACCTCTTGGACTACAAGCACCTTCGTGGCTTCATCACCTTTGCCCGCCTTGCTGAAATCCCAGCGGCCCAGGCCACCCGGCAAATTTTCTTCGCCGCAGAGACCGCCAGCTTCCGAGGCGATTTCATCGGCGTCGCACCAGGTTTGTCGGTCCTGGCCCGCGTGCTGGCACCACCATCCACGCTCTTTTACACCGCCGACAGCCCATTTAACCTGCCGATAATCACAGGCCCACTCTTCAAAGGCCGCATATTCTACCCCACATTACACCATGAGCAAAGAACTTGAAACAAGCTGGCGGAACGCGTTCGACTTCGTACAGAAGTTCTATTTCGAGATCTCCTACCTGATCAAGGAAGTCGAGGGCCAGCTCGCGAAGGAGCCCGAGAAATTCGTCATCTGCCGCAAAACCGGCTATGGCGTCACCTCCTACACATCAACCCAACTGGACGCCAGGCAGGTCCAGTGCTGGATACCTGCAACGCTGATGGTCGCCTTCGTGCCGGAAGACTGTACCAAGCCCCACCAGGGCGTCACCATCACACCAATTAAAGACTCGCTCCGTCCCCTCCTGCTCCACGTCGAAGCCCACTGGACCGGCATGGCGCGCCCAGTCATCCACAGCGGCATTCTCGGCCGCGTTCGGAGCAAGCGGAAGGACATGAGCAAATTTGAAAACCTCATGTTCCAGTTCGCATACAATCCTGATGAGGTTTTCGCCAAGCTCCCCGAAATCGACTACGAGGACAGCTACTGTACCCTCACCGGCCGCGCCACCACCACACCGCTATTCTCGATTAACTCCGCGCAAGAGGTGAAAGCCAAATTGGTGGATCCAATGCTGAAGCTCTACCGAAAGTAGCGGGTTCAGGAAGAGGCTTGCGCACAATTGTCGGCCCGGGAGCAAAGGCCGCCAAAGCGACGCTTTGGGTAAAGCAGGAAGTGGAAAACAGAAAGGAGAAATGCAGACTACTGGCCAGGGACCACAAAACTATTAGATGGGAAAACTGAAATGCTGAAGGGGGGACCACCGACTACTGACCACGGAGCACGGACCACGGACTACGCGACGAGGAAGAGACAAACAGAAAGGCTGAGAGTAGAAAGCTGAAATCGGGAACAGGCCAGCGGGACTGTCGGAGGGCGTTCGGGCGGCATCGGCGAGGCCGGCCGGCTCTCGCAAGGAGAGGCCATTTCAGATTGAAGGCCTTGGGAAAAGCGGCATCGGAAGGGAACTCATCTCAGAGCAACCTCGCGCCGCAGGTGAAAAGCTGAAATCGGAAACGGTGTTCGGGGCGTAAGCGGCGAAATCGGTATCGGTCGTGAAAAACTTCAGGCCATGCCGGACCGCGACGGCGCAGATGAGCAAGTCCGTTCCGGTAAACTACATGAACGCCCGCGGCGCATCTTCTTGTAATCCCACTTCGGATCAAAAGCGATTTTCCCGACCAGGTCCAGAATGCGCTGCCGCTGCCGGCGGTGGACAAATTCCGCCAGAGCGGTGTTCACGGCTTCCTGTTTGGACTTGAACTTCCCCAGCGTTACGGTTGCCTCGATCAGTTTATCGTCCAATTTCAAGTTCGTCGGCATAGGCAAACCCTAGCGCGACACACATCGATGTGTCAAAGCCGATTTACTTGAGTATTCCTCCTCGACAGGTGATCGGGAAAGGGGATGCCGGCAGGCAGAAGCGGTTAACCGCTAATGACGCTAATTGACGCGAATTCTCTACTGCCGGAGGCGCGTGTTTTCCCGCAGGGCCGCCACGAAAGACACTAAATACTCGAAAGCGGGAGGGGGAAACGCTGAAAGGCTGAAAAGCTGAAAGGAGAGGATACGGACCACTGACGACTGACCACGGACCGCGGGACCAGAAGGTGAGCATTCGGCTGGGCTTGGAGGATGCCAGAGAAGGTGGTGCCGCGGGTTATGCCGACCGGTGTAAGCGCCCAGAAAGCACTTCATCCCGGCTACCAGATTGGCCTGCGGTGCTTCCAGAACCAGGGTGAGAATGATTGTTTACTGACATCATTATAGTCGCGCAGGATGCCATTCTTCCCTTGTCTTCGAGGGCTTATTGAAGGAAGTTAGCCCAGTGTCCCGCTTATGTTTTTGCTACCAGCGCAAACTGCGTTCATGCACGGCGTAATAGCTCAAAGTGCGGGCCCTTCATCGGCGGGGTATAAGACATGATTGCGTGGGACTTTATCCCGAGGTTCGCGTGCCGCGGCGCGCACTCGATTCGGCTTGCTCGCAGTGCGTTGGCGGTGGCATTCTGCTGGGCAGCTCTTGGCCAGACCGCCTCATACGATCGGAATTCGAACCAAGGGGAAGGATGGACTCCCTCCGTAAACACCTCCAGGACGGCGCGGGCAAACCCCTTTCACAGCGGCCCGACGCCCGAGTGGGCAAACCCTGCTGGCTTCGAGAAGGACGTTTTTTGTTTCGCTCGAGTCCGCTGGACTCGGATGACGCGCTCCCGGCAGATCTGGTGGCACGGTGGCTATTGGTATAGTGATTCCCCAGATAGCGATCTGAATCTTTCGTTCCGCTTGCAGGAGTTAACTACACTCAAGGTTGATCCCAATGGCCGGTTCATCGACCTCACCGACCCGGAGTTGTTCGATTATCCTTGGGTTTACATCGTGGAACCCGGCCTGATGGTTTTGGAGGACGCCGAAGTACCCGTGTTACGAAAGTATTTGCTCAACGGTGGTTTTCTGATGACCGATGACTGCTGGGGCACACCGCAATGGGCCAATCTGGAGCGGGAGATGAAGCGGGTGTTCCCCGACCGGCAATGGGTGGAGCTGGAGATGGATCACCCCATCTTCCACATGGTTTACAACTTGGACGTTCCGAAGGCGAAACTGCAAGTGCCCAACGTCCGGATCGGCCGGGTCGCGGATGTCACGGGCGTCACCTGGGAAAATCACGAAGGCGAGGTCTGCAAGGATATTCACTTCCGAGCGCTCTTCGACGATAAGAACCGGCTCATGGTGCTCGGGTGCTACAACACGGACAATGGGGATGGCTGGGAGCGTGAAGGGGAAGATGTTTACTTTTTCCATCGCTTTTCCGAGAACATCGCCTATCCCCTGGCCATAAACATCATCGTGTACTCAATGACGCATTGAGATCGCGTGAAAATCTTCACTATTGGAACCAACCCTACGCCGGACGCTCCTGCCGTTCCACTGGGGAAAAGCTGAAACGCTGAAAACTGAAAAGCTGAAATGGGCAAGGAAACGTGCCTGAAGCTGGATTGGAAGGTCGTTCTTTGAGCAGTGGCGGCTTGACTGAGGGGCTGAAACGCCAATGTTTCACATGTGAACGCGAATACGGCCACGATCCACCAACTGCGGACCGACTTTCGCTCGGTGAAGAGGAGTATCGAACAGCACGGCGAAGTGGTCGTGACGGATCACGGCGAACCAGCCTAGGTGATCAAGTTGCTGCCTGCGCCCGCCAAAAAGCGCCGTCCTCTTCCCGACTACTACGCCCGCCTGCGGAAACGCCAGCCCAAAGGGTTTTCCGCTGAGGAGACGCGCCTGTTCTGGGACGAGGAACGCCGATGAGGGCAGAGGAGGTCTCCGTTATTTTCTGACCTTCTACGAGCGGCAGCAACAACTCGCGGCTGCGGCAGGTTTGAAGGTAGTGCGACTTTGAGTAGGCAGAAGGCAGAATGACGAATGAACATCCAACATCCAACATCCAACATCCAACATCCAACATCCAACATCCAACATCCAACATCCAACATCCAATCCGGAGCCGTGAACCTTGAACCCTGAACCTTGAACCTTGAATGGCTGGCCCCGGGTTACCGCCCCCCTACGCTACCCCGAGGCGACCCTCAGGCTATATGGTGGCCAACCGGTAACCACCCTTCCACAGGGAATGCAGAAGCTTGAATGCGGAATGCAGAAGTTTGGGTCGAAGCCACGCTGAGGCTACCCCGAGGCCACCCTCAGGCCATCTGGTGGCCAACCGGTAGGCACCCGGAAGCCACCCTGAGGCTCCCCTCAGGCTACCCCGAGGCTCCACTGAGGCTCCACTGAGGCTCCACTGCTCAATGGACTACCCTCAAGCCTTTGGCTAGCCCCGAGAAGGGTGTCGCTGGGAACGCGCGGGTGCGCAGGGAAAAGGAGATGCTCCTAGCTAATGCGCGGCCAAGCCGCCATTCGTCGCGCGCCGGCAAAACCACACCAGCAGCACCATCGACAGCAGCAAGGCGCCAAGGAGAAAGAAGCAATCTCCATAGGCCATCACAAAGGCCTCCCGCCGCACCAGGGCCGCCACCGCGACAAGCGCCTTTTGCCCCGCGGGGACCGATTCGGCGCCGCGCGCGACGAACTGCTGCGTCAGCGCGTCGAGCCGCTCGCCCGTCGAGGGACTGAAGGCTGTAATCGCCTCGCCCAGCCGGTTGGAGTGCAGTTTTTCCCGCAGGTCCAAGTGCGTTGCCAGCAGGGCGATGCCGATGCTGCCGCCCAGGTTGCGGAACATGTTATAGAGGGCGGAGGCGGAGCCGGATTGCAGCGGCCCGATATGGCCAGTAGCCACCGTGGTCAGAGGCACGATCACCAGCGGCATGCCCAGTGCGCGGACGAGTTGGGACAGCATGAGCTGATCGTAGCCGGTGAGATTAGTCATCGCGGCGTTCATGAACCCGCTGGCGCTGAACAATGTCAACCCGAGCGTGAGCAGCACGCGGGCGTCAATCCACCGCAGCAACACCGCCGCGACCGGCATCATGAAGAGTTGCGGCACGCCGCTCCAGATCATCGTTCGGCCGATTTGCTGCGCGTTGTAGCCCTGCACTTGGGCCAGGTAAAGCGGGAGCAGGTACATCACGCCATACATCCCGACGCCGAAGGCCGTGCTGACTATAGTGCCGAGGCCGAAGTTACGGTCCGCCAGCAGGCGGAGGTTGATGAACGGCTCGCGTCGCACTAGCTCGATCACAATGCACGCGCTGAGAAACACCACTGCTGTCCCGCCAAGGGTAGCGATGAACTGCGAGTTGAGCCAGTCGTTGCGATTGCCTTCTTCGAGGAAGACGATGAGCGAGCCCAGACCGATGGCCATGGTGCCGATGCCCCCCCAGTCGCCGCGGCGCAGCAGCGCGAGCTGCATTTTCTCCGGCTTGAGTCCCCAGGCCACCGCGCCGATCAGCAGCGCGCCCGGCAGGAGATTCAGGTAGAAGATGGCGGGCCAGCCGTAGTTGTCGGTCAGCCAGCCACCGATCGTCGGCCCAATCGCCGGCGCAAAGGTTGCCGTCATGCCGAACAGGGCAAAGCCCAGCCCCCGCTTCGTGGGGGGCAGGAGCTTCAAGACGAGGTTGAAGGCCATCGGGATGAGCACCCCGCCGGTGAATCCTTGTAATGCGCGGAAGACAATCATGCTCTCCAGGTTCCAAGCCCACCCGCAGGCGATAGAAAAGGCCAGAAACAGAGCGGCGTTGACCAGCAGGTAACGCCGCACTGAGAAGACGTCCGACAGCCAGCCGGTCAACGAAATGACGATGATTTCGGCGACGAGGTAGCTGGTCGAAATCCAAGAACCTTCCTCAAGGGTGGCGCCGAGCGCGCCGAGAATGTCATTGAGCGACGCGTTCGTGATCTGGATGTCCAGCACGGCCATGAACGCGCCGAGCATCGCGCCGAGCAACGCCACCCAATGCCGCACTGAAACGGCGTCAGTGGCCGTTGATTCCGACATCGGTTGGACACCGATTTCCGTCAGGGTCGCGGTCGCATTCATTCCCGGACCTGGATCTGCACGATCGCCGACATACCGGGCACGATGCGGCCTTGGCAGTCACCAATACCTTGGTTGTCGAATGTAATCTTCACGGGCACGCGCTGGACGATCCTGGTGAAGTTGCCGGTGGCGTTGTCCGGGGGCAGCAGCGCGAACTGCGCGCCGCTGGCAGGCGCGAGACTCTGCACATGACCTTTAAAAACCTGGCCAGGAAAAGCATCCACGCGCAACCGCGCGGGCTGGCCGGGCTTCAGGTGGCCGAGCTGCGTTTCCTTGAAGTTCGCCACCACCCAGACATCCGGCTGGACTAGCGCCAGCAAGGCCTGACCTGGTTGGACGCGATTGCCGGTCTCAAGGTTCCTCTTGCCGATGCGCCCGGCTGCGGGCGCGAGTATTTCGGTGTAGGAAAGCTGGAGTTCAGCCTCCTTGAGATTCGATTGGGCAACCTGCTCTTGCGCTTGGGCGGCTACCGCCAGGGCGCTGGTCGATTCGACAGCGGCCTCAGCCGCCAGGAGCACCGCTTGCGCGGCATCCGCCCCCGCCTGTGCCGCATCGAACTCCTGTTGGGAGATGGCCGCTGACGTGCCTTGGAAAAGTGCTTTGGCCCTTTCCAGATCCTGTTTTGCTTTGGTGGCTTGAGCCCGCTCTCGGGCGACCTGTGCCCGCGCCTGCGCAATCTGAGCGTCGGCCTGATGGAGTTGCGCCTGGGCCTGCGCCACTTGCGCCAGCCCCTGCTGACGCTTCACCTCGAAATCCCGAGCATCCAGCCGGGCAATAATCTTCCCGGCCGCGACCATCTGGTTTTCCTCGACCAGCACCTCCGTGACTGTACCGGCCACGCGCGAGCTTACCTGGTGAATATGGGTGGCCACGTAAGCGTTGTCCGTCCTGACCCAGGTGCTGGTATAGTCCCACCAACGATAGGCGGACCAGGCTGTGACCGCAGTGATGGCGGCACCGAGCAGCGCGAACACGAGGAGGCGGGAGAGTGACGTGCGGTGCGTGGTGCGTGTGGCGTGGCGCGTGTCCGACGAGCCCCCGGCTCTGACCCCAGTTGGCCGAGATTGCATAGGGGACGCCGGGCCCTCGGGATTCCCTCGCACTTCGAGCTTCGGACTTCGAACTTCTTCTACGCCGGCGGTTCCTGTTATCGTTGCACTCGTATCATTCACTGTTTCTCCTTTAACCCCGCGAGGCGGTCTTTGCCCAATACTTTGTTTCTTGGTCGAGCCATGCGTCCTGGGTATGGTGGGCGCGTGGAACTGAGACACCTGCGTTACTTCGTTGCGGTGGCTGAAGCACTGAACTTTACCCATGCAGCGGCACGCCTGCGCGTGGCCCAGCCGGCACTTAGCCGCCAGATGAAGGACCTCGAGGAAGAGTTGGAGACGCCTTTGTTCGAGCGCGGCCACACCGGCGTGCAACTCACCCGTGCAGGCAGAGTGTTTCATCAACGGGTGCGAGCCATTTTGGTCCTAGCGACCGAGGCAGCCAACGAGGCCCGCGCGGCGGCGGGCGCCATCACCGGGAGCCTCGTGCTGGGCTTCCCCAGCGGACTCCACCTCAACTACCTCGCGCCGATCATCCAAGCCTTCCAGCGAGTCCACCCCAAAGTGCAGTTTGACTACTTCCACGGCCTGGCCGGCCAGCAATTGAAGGCCTTGCGCGAAGGCCGCATTGATGTGGCATTCGTAAACCTGCCGGTCTCGCTCGATGGGCTCAACCACCAGGTCATCTGGCGCGTGCCTTTCAAGGTCGTATTGCCCCAGCGGCATCCGCTCGCCAGGCGGCCAGCCCTGGCACTCGGTGATTTGCGCAGCGAGGATTTTGTGTTTTCGACGCGCGAAGCCCGGCCCGAGTTCTACGACGAGTTCTTTCGCCTTTGCGCGAACGCCGGGTATCGTCCCCGCATGGTGAAGGAGGTCGGGGGTTATCCCACCAACATGCTGGGCCTGATTTCGGTGGGCCTAGGCGTAAGCGTGTTGCCCCATTTTGAGAGTGCTGAACGGATCAGGGGTATCGTCTGGCGCACGCTAAGCCAGCCCCGGCTGTACTGGGATTGGGCTCTGGTCTGGCGGCGCCGAGGGGCATCGCGGGTAGTGGAACAATTCGTAGCCATGGCCGAAAAGAAGCTCCCGCAGCCGCCGGAGTCCAATCGGGCGGACTTCTGACGCGGCGCGCAGTCGCGCTGCCTCAGTCAAGGCGTGTGGCGCCCAGGGGTTCCATTCTCGCCCGCCCAGGAGATTTAGCGCTGAGGCAGGTGAATTATTTGTCTTTTCCTCCCTGCCGGTTTCGATATAAAGTCCGCGCATGCCTGAGATTGTGGCTTTTGTTAATCGCGGAGCGGCAACCATATCGCCGGGGGTTGTGGAAAAGGTGCTGCGGCATTTGCCGCAGTGGAAGCTAGAGTTCACGCAGATCTACGAACCTCTGTTCCCACACCTTGTGGACCAACTCGAATTCCTGGCCGACGCCGTCGAAGATAGCGCGGAAGGCGCATACAAGGACTTGCCGTATATCGCTTTTGCTCAGGGGGTGTTTGCGCTGATTTACGCCCACAAGAAGGTAGGCATCATTCCTGATTCGATCCTGAACCTCGGTCGCGCCGACGACTCAAGCGTGGTGCGCGCTGTCCTGATTCAGAACGAAAAAGCATTCGCGACTTACGCTGCGGCACAAAAAGCCGAATGGTCCCGGATCACCAGCCAGCCCTGAGAGGAGTGACGTGACGGTGTGCTGGGGTTTTAGAACCCGCAGACGGCGCTCATTCCCCAGCCCACCAAAGTGTTCACCCACCGCCCCATTGCCTCACTACTCCAGCACTCCATTGGCTCATTACTCCATTTCTTGGAGGCAGCTCGATTTGAGATATTCGCGAAACTCCCGGCGCTGATGGACCACATCGTTATGTGGCAGGTCGGTGTAGATGAATATCAGCCTATTCGCCTGGAGGTCGGCGAGTTTGGTGTCGCCCTCTTTGGCGGTGTATAGCACCGTACCGCGTTTCTTGAGCGCGGACATTAATTCTTCAGTCCTGACCTTCGTTCCGCCATCTTCGGTGTAGATGTCAATGAACCGGCCCTGTTCCTTGTCAATCCAGGCCTGGAACTTGTCCATCTGCGCGTAGAGGGCATCAAAGAGCCACACCTCCTTCACGTGATCGGTTAGCCCCCCGCGATCCAAGATCGCAGAGATGACTTCATAGCCGCCGCTGTGACCGGAGAGCACCACTTGACCTAGGGCGAGATTCCTCCTCTTCAACGGGGATTTGTGCTGCAGCGTTTGCATCACGTCTGCCATGAACCGCGTGAAGCCGCCTGGTTCTTCTAATTTCCCGCCGAATGAGTCCGGCGCATTGCGTGGGCCTTGCGGCACGACGAGGACCGCATTGCGCCCGCTCGCTATCAACTGCTCGACGAGCTGGTATTGCCCCAGAACCCCCTCTACATTGTTCTTCCAGCCATGAAAGTGGACGATGAAGTCGATCTTGCTCGTCTCGCGGAAACCTTTGGGGATAAAGATCGCAACCGTACTGTCTGAGTAATGCTCTTTTGCTGGGTAGAGCTTCCCCTCGTAGGTGTGGCCCTGGATTCGCTTGGGGTGAGGAAACGGGGCAAAGGTCAGTTGCGTCAGGATTAATTCACCCTGGCTGGCGTAGTGTTCAGGAAGGCTCTCGCTGTGACCGGACCATGCCGCGCACCCGAGCAAGAGCAGCAAAAGTTGCTTCATGAATTTGCGGGGAGTGTGGCAGAGGGGACGATAGGACGAAAGAAGATTACATGCTGGCTTTTCGGGCCGCCATGTTGGTGCCGGGGGCACCCCTGCCGATCAACCCCGCCGGCGAGTTCGGGATCGGTCAACACAGTACGTGCATAAATGGGACACCACTGTCTGGCGTTGGGAATAAAACGCCTGCATCACAAGAGCCTAGCCGAAATGGCTGTCACCGGCTAGACTGGCCGCAAGTTTGCTGTAAGTAGTGGGTCCGGCTGCCGGAATGTTCCGGTAATAGGAATGCATTGGCCGGCAGAACAGATTCGCATGGCTAGCACATTAAGTCCCAGTGAAGAGGCTCAGTTGGCGCAGACGATTGAGATGTTTGAAGTCATCACTCAATCGCAGCCGCAGGACTATCAATCCCTCGAGATTCTCAAGGAAGCCTATTCCAAGCTGAATCGCGAGAAAGATGTCGTCGGCACGTCCAAGCGCATCGCCCAGGCCTACGTGCAAATGGGCCAACTTTCCTCGGCCATCCTTGAATACGAGACCATCTTGCAGCGATACCCGGGCGACCCGGATGTCCAGTCCGCGTTGCAGGAAATCGAAAGCAAGGCCAACAACTTTCCACTCGAAGCCATGCCGGCCGAGGCCACTACAGCGGCCAAGGCGTCCACCAGGAAAGCTGTTGGCAAAGCGCCCCCGGCGGAAATTGAGGATGGGCGAGGGCCCCTGCATAAGCTTTTTGTCGATAGCAAGATTATCACGGCCGGGGACTTTGATCTGTGCTGGACTACTGTTGATCCGACTATGCCTGCGGGCGGTGTGGTAGAGCCGTTCATCCAGGTATTGGCGGACAAAGGGATTCTGCCCGTGGAGAAGTCCCTGAGGATCTTGTGCGACAAGTCGCGGTTTGCCTTCCTGCCGCTCCAAAGCTATGACATGGACATGGACCTGGCGAGGGGGTTCCCGGCGGAGACCTGCCGGCGTTGGTGCGTGTTGCCGTTCGACCGCATGAGCAAATCGGTCCTCGTGGCCACGGCCAATCCGTTCAACCAGCAGGCCGCCAAAGAGTTGGCCGAAGCGACGCCCCACCGGCTTCTGTGGTATCTGGTGCCACCGGCCGAGCTAGTCGGTAACGTACGCAAGGTATTCCGATAAATCCATGCCTCCGGTCAAAACATTTGGTGAGCGCATCGCCGATGCCCTGGTGGAAGACGGCTTGCTAAGCGCCAAGCAAGTCGAAGACCTTCTCGAGCAGCAGAAGAAAGAAGGCACCCGCCTGCTCAAGCTGATCCTCGAGAAGGCCTACGTTTCCGAGACGGACATGGCCGTTTCGATGGGCCGCGTTCTGAACACGCCGCCGATCAATCTCGCCCGCCTGACCATCCCGGTCGACGTTGCCAGCCTGGTCCCGCGCGAAATGGCCTACAACCACAAGGTCGTCCCGGTATCGCGACTGGAAAACAAGCTCTTTCTGGCGATGGCCGACCCGTTGAACGTACTGGCCATTGACGACGTGCGGCGCATCACCCGGCTGGAGGTCGCTACCCTGATCGCATCGGAAAAGGCGATTCTGGACAAGCTGAACCTGATTGATTCAGCCAAGAGCGGCAGCATGGAGGACATCATCCAGGACGCCCAGAAGAAGCGCGACGCGGAGGAAGACACCGACAGCGTGGAAGTCTCGGACAAGGAGGCGGTCGAAGAAGTCAACCTCGACCAATTGGCGGCGTCCAGCGAGGAAGCTCCGGTAATTAAGTTGGCCAACCTCGTCCTTGTTCAGGCAGTCAAAGACCGGGCCAGCGATGTTCACATCGAGCCGTTCGAGAAGGTGCTGCGGCTGCGCTACCGCATTGACGGTGTCCTTATGGATGCGACCCCACCCCCCAAGCAGATGCAACTGGCGCTGGTCTCGCGGTTCAAGATCATGAGCAGCCTCGACATCGCGGAGCGCCGCTTGCCGCAGGACGGGCGCATGCGCATTCGCGTCGGCGGGAAGGATTACGATCTGCGCGTGTCCATCATGCCGACGGTGCACGGCGAAAAGGTGGTGTTGCGCCTTCTGGACAAGTCGAATCTCTCGGCCAGCATTGACAAGCTTGGCCTGGATCCAGACACATTCCATCAGTTCAAGACCGCGGTGGACGCGCCGTACGGTCTTATTCTCGTAACTGGACCGACCGGCTCCGGCAAGACGACCACGCTGTATTCCGCGCTCAACGAGCTCAATAATCCGATTTACAATATTGTTACCGTTGAGGACCCCGTCGAGTTCCAGGTTCCGGGCATCAACCAAGTGCCAGTGAAGAAAGAAATCGGGCTCACTTTTGCCAATGCGCTCCGCTCGATTCTGCGCCAGGACCCCGACATCATTATGATCGGCGAAATCCGGGACACAGAAACCGCGGAAATCGCCATCGAAGCCGCGCTAACCGGCCACCAGGTCTTGAGCACAATGCATTGCAATGACGCTCCCGGCGCTATCGCGCGTCTCGACGACATGGGTATCGCGCCGTTTCTCATCTCTTCGTCCGTCATTCTCGCCTGCGCCCAGCGCCTGATCCGCCGCATCTGCTCTCACTGCAAGGAGCCGATGATTTATCCGCCCAAGATGTATCAAGATTTGAACATCGATCCGAGCATCTTCGATGACGTCACGCTGTATCGCGGGCGGGGTTGCGACCGCTGCAAGAACTCCGGCTACGCAGGCCGCATGGCCATTATCGAGGCCATGACAATCTCGGATGAAATCCGCAAGCTCATCATCGCCCGCGCCAACACCCGCGAGATGGGCAAGGTCGCCATAGGCCAGGGCATGCGGACCCTGCGCATGGCCGCGCTGGATCGTGCCCGCGAGGGCGTCTCCACGCTGGATCAAGTGCTTGTGCTGACTTCGGCCAACTAGTAGCTTTACGGGCTTAGACGGTTACGTGGGTTTACATCAGCGACTCACCCCGCCGGGATTTGTAACGACGTAGCTCGCGTAACCCATCGAATCCATTCAACTCGTAGCACTATTAGTGTCTGGCTATGCTCGAATTTGAAGAGGCCTTGGCACGGGTCCTTGCCGCAGTGCCGGCGCCAACAAGCGAGAGCGTCACGTTGAACGACGCTCTGGGGCGCATACTGTTCGAGCCAATCCGATCGCCGATTGATTTGCCGATCTTCGATAACTCTGCGATGGATGGCTACGCCGTGCGCGCAAGCGACGTGGCGTTAGCCAAACCGACTTCACCGGTGCGCTTATGCCTGGCAGGAAGAGTCATCGCCGGGCAAGTCTTCCCGGGCGAAGTTAGGGCCGGCACGTGCGTACGGCTGTTCACCGGCTCGCCCCTGCCGCACGGCGCCGATGCCGTCGTGATGCAGGAAGACACGCGGGTTGACTCGAGTGCACCCGGCGAGGTTCTCATCCTGACTCAGGCCCAACCCGGAGAGAATGTCCGGCCGCACGGAGAGGACGTAAGGCGTGGATCGCTGCTCGCCGAAGCGGGCAATGTCCTAAGTGTCGGCCGAATCGGCCTGCTGGCTGCCGCTGGTTTGGCGCGCGTCTACGTGGGGCGGCAGCCCGTGGTAGGATTGCTGGCCACCGGCTCGGAACTGATGGAGCCCGGGCACCCGTTGGGACCTGGGCGGATTTATGAGAGCAATCGCCCCGCTCTGGCGGCGCTGATCGGGCGCGCCGGTGCAATCCCAAAAGCCTTTCCACTCGTCGCGGACGCGCTGGCAGCGACCAGCTCGGCGCTGGCGGAAGCTTTCAGCCAGTGCGATGCGGTTGTGACCTCCGGTGGCGTTTCGGTTGGAGAGATGGATTTCCTCAAGTCCGCGTTCGAGCAAATCGGGGGCAGTTTGGAATTCTGGAATGTGGCCATCAAGCCAGGCCGACCGTTTGTATTTGGCCGTCTCCGGGGAAAGCTGTTGTTCGGTGTGCCCGGCAACCCGGCCTCCGCGTTCGTCACCTTCCTGTTGCTGGTGCGCCCCGCCCTGCTGCGCTGGCAGGGGGCGACCGACGTTTCATTGCCCGCCCACCCGGGCGTGCTCGCCGAACCGCTGGCCAATCACGGCGATCGGCGCCATTTTATTCGAGTCAAAACAGACTCTGCGGGAACGGTTCGTTCATCTGGCATTCAAGCCTCCCATGCCCTTAGTTCCGTGGCGGCTGCCAACGGGCTGGTGGATGTACCGGCCCACACCGCACTTCTAGCGGGAACCGCGGTCACCGTGATGCGCTGGGAATACTAACGAAAGGACCGTCTCGGAGCATCAAACGAAGGCGCAACTGGCGTCGACCGCGTTGGCTCAATCCTGGGCAGCGACAGCGTCGACCTCGTTTGGCCGAGCGCCTGCGCGTTTGCGTCCGACAGTCCCGGCGGACCGAGCATGGGATTAAGGACATCGGCCTGGGCCTGGAGTCCGTGGTTGAGGGGCAAGCCCGGAGCGCTCGGCAGGCCAGTAGCCGGCTTCCCGGTCGGGGCCGTCGCACCCGCTAAGATTTCGAGCGGATTACCGGGAACTGCGACAGCGGGGGGTTGCCAAGACGCGTCAAGCACGGAACGATATTCGTCCATGTACTTCTTGTTGTATTGAATCTGTTCCTTCGAGAGGGTCTTGTCGCCGAGGCCAAAGGTGTCGGAGAGGGTGCCGTGCGCTGCTTCCTGTATGAACGAGTTCTCGCTGCCACCCGACCCCAGCAGTTTCTTGAGTGCTTCAGCGCTTTCTTTCACGTTGCTGGGCAGGTCCGAATCCGTTTGCGCGTCTCCCTCTTCGCGGCGGTTCGATTGAGAGGTCTGACCGAAAAGCTCGTCGTTCCTGGACTGGGCAGGGTTATTGGCTGCGGACCGTTTGGCAGCCTGACGTTCATAATAGCGTTCGAGCGCCGGCAACTCTTTCTGATCACGGCCATCGGGCCCGAGCGCGGGCCCCTTCAGTATCCCATCAACGGTTGGCCCGCCGATAAGGTCTTCGGGCCCTAGGAAGATCCAGTTCTTTCGCCGCTCCAGCATCTCCTTCATGCGCTTGTGCTGGATCGCCGGGTTGGCCGCAGGGCGGGTCGGGGGAACGACAACGCCATCCAGCGAACTTTGCGGCGCGAGCGGCTGTAGCGGCTTGAAGGAGTCCTCCTCCAACTGCCTCAGGCTATCCGACCTGCTCATCCCAGGCTGCAAGTTAGTGGCGACTTGACCGCTCCTTGGGGAAGAAAACTCAATGGGCCGCGGGCGGCCGCTGCCACCCTGCTGGGCATCGCAGACCAGCAGGCCGCCCAGGACCAAGGTGGCCACACAAAGACAAAGCTGACTACTCGAGCGCCTGAAGGTCATATGCCAGCCAGAATCTAGCCAGATTCGTCCTGTTGGTCAACGCTGAAATCAGCCCCAACATCACGACAGACACCGCGCTTGGAACCTGCCAGAAACTCCAGCAGGACCTTGGCGGGCACACTCAGGAACTTCTCCCTCGCACTCGCCACCGCCACTCGCAAGTTCTGTCCCCCGCGGAACAGCGTACGGTAAAGCTGTTTTAACTCCAATCGTTCAGCCGGCGTCATTCCGGCGCGCCGCAACCCGATGGTATTGAGCCCGCATATGCCATTGTGGCCGCGAGCCACGGTATAGGGTGGCAGGTCCTTGCTGACCGCCGAACCGCCCTGCATCAGGGCCAGTGTGCCCACGTGCACAAACTGGTGGACGACAGCGTTGCCGGAAACGAAAGCACGGTCGTCCAGCGTTACATGTCCGCCCAGGAGCGCCCCATTGGCGAGGATCAGGTAATCGCCCAGCCGGCAGTTATGCGCCACGTGGGAGTTGGCCATAAGGAAATTGTGTGAGCCGATCACGGTGTCCTCCGTGGCTTTGTTCGACCGGTGCACCGTCACGTGCTCGCGGAACACGTTGTGGTCCCCGATTCGAAGCCCGGTGGGCTCCCCGCTATATTTCAAGTCCTGTGGCGCCTCGCCGATCACGCAGCCGGCGTAGAAGCGGTTGCGGGAGCCGATGGTCGTCAGGCCAGTCAGATAAACCTGCGGGCCGATTTCGCAGTCCGCGCCAATCTCCACGCATTCATCAATGACCGCGTAAGGTCCGACTCGCACCGTGGGGTCGAGTCTCGCCTTGGGGTGAATAATGGCAGTTGGATGAATCATCAGAACCCCAAAGTGGGCCAACCGTCTCCGTTGCCAAGCCAAAACTTCAAATCACGCACAAGTCATCACGTTTCACGCATCACGCTTCACGTTATACGTTTCACTTTTCACGTAAAGAAGTATCCCAGCTCCCGGAGCGACACATAGTCCTTCTGCCGCTCCTGCGTCACCCGGCCGAGAATCACATGGTCCAGCACCTCGATCTTGAGCAGTTGCCCCGCCCGAATCAGGTCTCGCGTCACCTTGATGTCCGCCTCGGAAGGTGTCGGATCGCCGCTGGGATGGTTATGTACCAGCACCAAAGCGGCGGCGTTGTTTTGGATAGCAGGCCGGAACACTTCGCGCGGATGCACGAGAATCGTATCGAGGGTGCCATCCGCGATCTTAACTGGCTCGCCGATCAGCAGCCGGCGCGTGTTCAGCAGCAGCACCTGGAAAGTTTCCGCGTTGCGCAAGCGGGTCTCCTCGCGCATCAGGTTTGCCACCGCCTCGGGTGTCTCAAGCGCCGGGGATTCAGTGCGCGCCTCCCGAACGAGCCTTCGCGCCAGGCTGAACGCTGCAACGAGCGTCACCGCTTTGTCGGGTCCGATGCCCGGTTCTTTAGCCAATTCCTGCCACGGGGCCCGGGCTAGCGAATCCAGGGAACCATAGCGCTGAACGAGTCCCTTTCCGATCTCCACTACATTGGCGCCCTTCAAACCGGTGCGGAGAAGGATCGCGACCAATTCCCCGGGGCTGAGGGAATCAGGGCCACTCTCTCTCAGTCGTTCCCTCGGACGTTCACTGACGGGCTGGTCCTTGAGCTTCGTCGCAGTCATGGCGCGACTTTAGCGAGAATGCCTTCCAGAGCGCGAGGACAAACCTCCCCAGGTTAAACTCTCAGGCCACCTGCAGCTCGCGCACGACGAAAGGCGCAAACTCCTCGCGCAGATGCGGCGGGATGCGAGCCTTGAAACGAGCGGTTTCGCCGCTGTAATCGCGCTCCACTACCTGGCCGACCTCATGCAAGCGCGCGATGATGCCGGATCGTTCGTGCGGTACAGACAGCTCGATAAACTCACGAATAGGCCGCAACCGGCTGCCCAGCTCCGACAGCAACGCCGGAATCCCCTCGCCCGTCGTAGCAGCGATGGCGACCCCCTGCGGATGCCGCTCCAGGAACCGCGAGAGCACTTCCCGGCTACCATTCAATTGGTCAATCTTGTTGAACACCATCAAGGTCGGCTTGCCTTCGGCGCCAATATCCTTGAGCACCGCATCCACGGATTGGATCTGTTCCTCGGCTTCAGGATGGCTGGCATCCACCACGTGTAGTAGCAGGTCAGCCTGAACCACCTCCTCCAAAGTTGCCTTGAACGCCTCTACCAGCCCGTGCGGCAGTTTGCGGATGAAACCCACCGTATCGGTCACCAGCACGTTTTGGTTCGACGGCAGCCGCAGACGGCGCGTAGTCGGATCAAGGGTGGCGAATAGCTTATCTTCCACCAGGACCGCCGCACCGGTAAGGGTATTGAGCAATGTGGACTTGCCGGCGTTGGTGTAACCGACAATGGAGGCCAGTGCCCAGTGGTTGCGCTGCCGTGCATTGCGCTGGGTCGCGCGCTGGCGCCGTACCAATTCCAGCTCGCGCTCGATGCGGGCGATCCGGTCCTGGACCCGGCGGCGATCGGTCTCCAACTGCGTCTCGCCTTCGCCGCTGCGCATACCGATGCCACCTTTTTGCCGCGTCAGGTGGCCCCAGAAACGCGTCAGCCGCGGCAATAAATGCTGCAGTTGCGCCAGCTCGATTTGCAACTTGCCTTCGCGCGTGCGGGCGCGCTGCGCGAAGATGTCGAGTATGAGCGACGTGCGGTCGAGGATTTTGCAGTTGAATACCTTCTCCAGATTGCGGCTTTGTGCAGGGGTGAGCTCGTCATCGAAGATGACCGTATCTACATCGGCCCCCTGGCAGTGCTTGGCAAACTCCTCCGCCTTGCCTTTGCCGATATATGTCGCGGCACACGGGGTAACTAACTTCTGAATCCCGTCACCGACAACTTCTCCCCCGGCGGTGGTGGCCAGCTCGGATAATTCCGTCAACGAATCATCTAGCTCCCTGCTTTGCCGTGACTTAAGTTCAACACCCACGAGGAACACTCGTTCCGTCCTGCGATTCCTGGTCTCGATCAGTGCTTTCAATTCGGCGCGTCTATCGCGTTTGCTCTCTTTCTAATTGTCTGTGGTGAAACATACCACCCTTCCAGCACGAGTAAAAGCGCTTTTTCGCGCCTGTCGTCCAAACGCCAGGGTTTTTTCATCTGATTTGTTTGTAGTCGTCCGGGAGCGTCTGGACACTTTGAGTTAAGACCTCTGGAGCGAGTCGGCGTGCCGGAAGGTTCAATTCTCGGC
>Ga0118677_10006920_pt1 | contig 18981 bp, 15 predicted proteins | sample AliMusrvi5mmetaG_FD_86154 | JGI IMG/M metagenome (GOLD analysis project Ga0118677, IMG submission 86154) | reverse complement strand
CGCGGTGAGGGACTGGGTGGAAGACGCCGCGGTGGTGGGGCTGTGGGAGGTGGTGAAACATTTCCAATGGTTCAAGCAACGGTTTCATGAGATGGTGGCGGAGGTGAAGGTGTTCCGCCCGGATGTGTTGGTGTTGATCGACTATCCGGGCTTCAACCTGCGCTTTGCCCGAGCCGTGCGCCGCGAATGCCCGGACACCCGGCTGGTCTATTATATCAGCCCGCAGGTATGGGCGTGGAACAAGCGCCGCGTCCCGCAAATGGCCGGGTTGTTAGACGAGATGCTGTGTCTGTTCCCGTTTGAGCAAGCGCTATTCGAGGCGGTCGGCTTGAAGACGAGTTTTGTCGGGCATCCCTTGGTGGATGAACTGGCGGCGCGGCGGCAGTTGGAGGTGGCGCGGGACGAACGCCTGGTGGGGCTGTTTCCGGGGAGTCGCGAGCGCGAGGTGGCGCGGCTGTTTCCGGTGATGATAGAAACGGCAAAGCGCTTGTTGGGTTGGCGCGCGGATCTGCGCTTTGAGGCGCCCGCCGCCTCGCCCAAGCTCGCCATCCAGATGCATAACCTGGTGCGGCCGACCCCGCTGGGCGAGCACCTGAAGGTCACCACCGGCGGCAGCCACGACTTGATGCAACGGGCGTGCTGCGGGGTCATCGCCAGCGGCACGGCCACCCTGGAAGCCGCATATTTCGGCCTGCCCTATTGCCTGACCTATAAGGTGGCGTGGCCAACCTATCTGGCGGGCCGGATGCTGGTGCGACTCAAGCATATCGGCTTGGTCAATATCCTCGCCGGCGACGAAGTGGTGGAGGAATTCATCCAAGCCGAGGCGGAGGCGGTGCCCATCGGCACGGCCCTGCGGCGCTTGTTGCAGGACCCCGAGCATCGGGCAGCAGTGCAAGTCCGCCTGGCGGAAACCGCGGCCAAGCTCGGCGGTACCGGTGCCCATGAGCGCGCGGCGCGCGCGGTGGCGGCGTGGCTGCCGCCGACATGAAAGTTTTGCGCATCGGGGGGTTGCGTTTTGCTGCCAAGCGACTATAGAAGCCGCCAGATGAAATTCCTCCTGTTGACCCTTGTGGCTGCCTGCGCCTTCTCCATCTCCTGCGAACGCCATGAGTTCGAGGGCAAGAATGGCACCAAACAACTCCAAGAAAGCCATGGCGCGCACCACCCCGACCACGCTAGCAGCCCGGCCCACGACAAGGACAAGCCTGACGCCCCCTGAGCATTGCGCGGCAAGTTAAGGCGAATCGCAATGAATCATGTGCCGATTGGCGGCGGGCAAGGATGCCCGCGCCACCGTGAAAAAAAGCCGCCTCCCATCGAGCGGAAGACGGCTTGTATAAGTTGGGTTGGCGTTGGTCTTACTTGATTGCACCTATCATCATCTTCAACTTCGAGAATTGCTTCTCCAACTTGGCGATCTGATTTCCAAGGGCAATCACGGCCTTCGGGCTCACGCCGCTGGCGGCGGGCGCCTTGACTTTGGCCACTTTCGCGGGCTTGGCGGCTTTGGGTGCCTTGGGTGCCTTGGCCACTTTGGCGGGCTTGGCGGCTTTCGCCGCTTTGGGCATCTTCACGCCGGCCTTCTTGATCCAGCCACTGATGGTCAGCGGCGAAATGTGGAACTTGGCGGTTGCGGCACTCAGGCCGCCACGGCCCTTGGCGGTGTTAACGGCAAGGACATAAGCAATGACCTCCTGCTTCTGCGCATCGGTATAACGCTTGCCTTGGGGTGAATCCTTCTTGCCCTTCTTGGCAGCGACCTTGGCCGCCTTCACGGGTTTGGCGGCCTTGGGAGCCCCACCAGCCTTGAGCCAACCGGAAACCGTAAGCACCGAAATGCCATACTTTCTGGCGGCTGCGGCTTGTCCGCCACGACCGTTGTCAGCATTGACCTTGTTGGCATAGGCTACGACTTCTTGCTTCTGGGCGTCGGTATAACGCTTGCCCTTGGTAGTTGTTTTTTTGGAATTTGCACTCATGTCGGGGAGAACATATCAGAATAACGACCCGCGACAAGACAAAAGTTACACTTTTTCACAATGACCGTATGGCAACTCGTTCTCAGCTATAGAGACTGTTATCGTCATCTAGAATTCTAATCAGAGACTCGACCTCAGTCATGCTATCAAGCCAATGCCCGGCCGCTAGCCGGACGCGCGGGCGAGCGACAACTCCGCCGAAGCCGATGAACACATCGACATCCGGTTTGGTCTCCAAATCCGACATTCCATCACCCATCATTGCCACGCGCTGGGGCAGCATGGCCTGCCTCCACTCGCGAATCACCTGGTTTTTCCCGCCGCTGCGAGTGGTCGGATAGGATTGCGCATACCCGCCATAGCTGCCATCCGCGCCGAGATAGAGTGGCACCGCTTCCACATGCTCGATGGCGAGGTGACGTGCGAGGGGAGCGATGAGAGGAGCGAAGCCGCCGGAGAGAATCACAGGCAGCCAGGCATGTGCCTTGAGTTCGCGGACCAACTCCATCGCCCCCGGGGTGAGGGCGGCCACGTAGTGAGCAGCCACCAGGTCGCAGGCGGCCTGATCCGGGCGGATGATGGCCATTCTGCGTGCGAACACCTCGTCGAGGGGCACCTCGCCGTTCATCGCCGCGTTGGTCAGCGCCACGACCTCTTCATATACCTCAGCGCCTCGCACCCGCGCCAGCTCATCAATCCCCTCGATCGCTGACAGGGTCGAATCACAATCCAGGAAGATCAGCTTGCCGCGGTGCCGCTGCGGCGGATGGATGAACAGCTCCGCCCCTTGCGGCACCAATTCAAACAACTCAAGCATATCCTCGTTGCGCAGGCGCACGCAGCCATGACTCGCGGGAGAACCAATCAACTCCTCGCGATTGGTGCCATGGATATAGATGCAACGCTCCATGGTGTTGGCATTTTCCGGATCCAGGCCATCCAGGCGAATGATGCGGGTGAGGACCAGGTCGTCATCCACGGCAGCGCCCGGACTCCAGATGCCGTCAGGCACCCGCGAGCGGAACACGGTGCCCGGCGGCACGCCCTCGCCGAGTTTTTCCATCACCCGGAAGCGGCCCACCGGCGTGCGGAAGGTTCCCTCGCCAAACCCCACGCCCTTGGCTGCGGTGGAAACCGGATAGCTTCGCAGCAGGCGCTGCGCCTCGAACACATCCAGGCGTTGGTCGTCCACTGAAACTTCAAGCGAGATACTCCGATTCATGATGGTTTGATTACGATCAGGGCGTTGTGGCCGCCCATGCCGTGCGCGAGTTTATACACCGCCCCCGAACTATCAAGGACTTGTTCTGGCAACACATATCCGGCAGGCGCATGCAATCCGGCGCGGTTGGCAGGCAGCGTGCCATCGCGCAGGAAGCGCGCCAGAATCACGCTCTCCAACAGGCCGCTGGCACCGATGGTGTGCCCGACAAACGGCTTGAGCAGGTGCAACGAGGGCCGCGCGCCGCCGAAGGCCCGGTCAAACGCCGCAGGATCGGCGGTGGCTTGCACCGCGGTGCCCGTGGCATGCGGACACAGCGCGGCCGCCTGTTGTGTTAGAAACAGCGCCTGCAGGAGCAACTCCGGCGTGCGCCCGCCGTCGGCGGGAATGCCCACCGGATCACAAGCGTCCGCGTTGCATGCATAATGAAGCAGTTGCGGCTGGCCCGCTCCCGAGGGTTCGATGGCCATCGCCGCGGCGCCTTCGCCGGGCACAAAGCCGGCGGTCATGGGATGATATGGGTCGCAATCAAAGCTATGGGCCAGCAGCCCGGACATCGCATAGTTGTCTAACAACAAGGGCACCAGCGGCAGATCCACCGCCACCGCCAGCGCCCGCCTCGCCATCCCGCCCCTGACCATCAGCAGGGCCATGCCCAGCGCGTCGAGGCCCGCGGAGCAACCGCTGGCGAGCACCTGGTTGGGGCCGGTGATGCCAAACTCGATACTGATGGCCGCGGCCGGTTCGCTGTGAATGGTATTGCTCGCCGCCATCAGGCGAAACGGCCTGCGCCCAGGCCACGGACCCAGCCACCCGGCCGCATTGCCCCGGCTGGTGCCCACCACCAACGCCGCATCCCTTAACTCCGCAGGCCCCCATCCGGCATCAGCGATCGCCTGCCTGGCCACATGCAACGCGGCCATCGTGAGCGGACTCCATTTGCGATGGGTCAGCAGCGCCCGCGAGGCGATCCATGCCCCGGGCAACTCCGCGTGCGGGCTGTCAGCCCCGAGCAACCTGCCGATGGCCTGGAACGGCACGCAACGGTCAGACACCGCCCGGTGGTGTTGCGACACCGTTTCCCCAAGCGCGGACAGCGCGCCGAGACCCGTAATGAAAAGTGGTTGGTCGATGCGCACGAAGTAACAACCCATGGCATTTCCGCAATTCAAATCCGTCATTGGGAAAAAACATCCGCTCCCACGCACGCCAAGCGCGCCCCATTCACCTGGGCCGCGACATCCGCGCGCGATGCTGTGGCGGCAGAGCCATGAAAGTAATCGCCTTGCAGACTTGCAGCATCATCGGGACCCACAGGATGATGGCCACCGGGGCCGCCACGACCGAACAAATGCAGTACGCCAGGAACAACCCCTCGCTGAGCTTCGGCGCGCGATTCAGGTCCTTGAAGCGGCCGGTGATGCGGTTGTAATCCTTTGCCAGCCCGTAGAATGCCACGAAAATCCAATACAGATTGAACAGCGGCACAAACAACAGGCCGACCGCCTGGCCCGGCGTGGTACGCGGCCTGCCATATTGCAAGGCCGACCACAGCCGGTGCAGATAGAGGAAATTGAGTGCCAGCCAACCCGTCAGACATCCCGCCGCGGCCGCCAACATCACGCGCAGCATGAGGATTTGGTTGCCTTGCGCCGCCACTTCGGATTGACCCATCATCCAGTTGGCCCATTTCGCAATCACCCTCAGCGTCACCCCGCTGCCGAGCAACACCAGCAACAACTCGAGATTCGCCCGTTTGATCGGCAGCGCCGGATAGGGACCGCTGGGTACCGCGCGACCGGTTTGCTTGGCCGTCTGCGCGCTTTGCGTCGGTGCCCTGCCCGCGGTGGTGGTCCGTTGGGGGGAGCGGGCGGCCACGTTGCCAGCCGCCACGGGTCGGGGAATGGCACGGGGCAGCGCGACGGCTGTGGGCACGGGCGGAAACAGGCCGTCAATGGTGGAGGCCGCCACCCAACCGTCCATGCCCTCGGTCCACAACAGCGACTCACGGACCACCCGGCCCTCCCGGACGAATTGCACCAAATCGTCCTCGCTGTACGGTCCGTATTTTTCCCCGTTGTTCAATAAGTGCCACTGGTCGGCCATGCCACGAACCCAACCAAATCCCTGCTTCCAACGACAAGCACAAAATTTCCGGGCGGGTGAAAATTGTGCATGGCAGGGATTTCAAGGAGGGGTGAGCTGCGTATCGCGCACAAGGAGCGGGGACATCTTGTCCCCCAAGCCCATGAGGGGACAATGGGAAGCGGCTTGCCCTCGCTCATTGGCTCACCACGGCCAATGGCGGCCAGAGGCCGTCACTCCTTGACTACGAGCCGGACAAGTTTGGCTTGGCGGATGGGTGGGAGCCAGGCAAGCTGGGCGGATGAGATCCATGACAGGGTTTGGGCGCGGCAGCGCGGTGACCGGAGCGTGGCTCGCGAAGGTCGAACTCAGCACCGTCAATCGCAAGCAGGCGGAAGTGGTCGTGCAATTGCCGCGCGAACTGGCGGAAATCGAGGGCCGCGTGCGCAAACAAGTGCAAGGCACCGTCTCCCGCGGGCGGGTGCAAGTGAGCGTGAGCCTCGAACACGCCGAGGGCTGCCCTGCGGCCGTGCGGGTGGATGCACCCCTCGCCAGCGCGTTTGAGGCGGCCTTTATCGCGCTGAGCGAATTGCTCGGACGCGACGTGGTGCCCAGCGCCGCGGATTTCCTGCGCCAACCCGGCGTGTTGGCCATCGGCTCGCGCGAGATGGATGCCGAAACCGCCTGGAGCGCCATCGAGCCAGCCCTTGACGAAGCACTCGCGCAACTCACCACCATGCGCGCCCGCGAGGGAGCGGACCTGTCAGCCGACTTCACGGCCCGCCTGCACACGCTCGATGGGCTGCGGCAGCGGATTGCCGGCGGTGCCCCGGGCCGTCCGCTGCGCCAGCGCGAGCTGCTGCTCAAGCGCCTGCGCGAACTCGGACTCGAGCTGGACCCGGCGGACGAACGGGTGGTCAGGGAGTTGGCGTTGTTCGCCGATCGCTGCGACATCACCGAGGAACTCACCCGGCTGGATTCCCATTGCGCGAAATTCCGCGAGTACATGCAGGCCGCCGAACCACCCGGCCGCGCCCTGGATTTCCTCTGTCAGGAAATCTTCCGCGAGTTCAACACCATCGGCTCCAAGGCCAACGATGCCGCCATCGCCCAGACCATCGTCGAAGCCAAAACCGAACTCGAAAAAATCCGCGAGCAGGTGCAGAATGTCGAGTAGGCGCAAAACCAAGAATCGCTTGCGTGGATTTGGCCGCGCTGGTATCACAGCCGCGACGCCAGGCACCCGGATGAGCGCCGGGTGTGCCACTTAGAATCCGTTGATGAATCCCCTCCCCTCTTCCACCACCGCCAAGCGGAATCTTCGCTGGATTGTCCTCTTTTTTGCGGGGCTGGTGGTGTGTCGGCTCCTGCTGTTGCTGTTCGCGCCGATGTTCGATCCGTCCGAGGCACGTTATGCCGAAATGTCCCGCGTAATGGTGGAAAGCGGCAATTGGGTCACGCCGCAGTTTGCTCCCGGCGTGCCGTTTTGGGCCAAGCCTCCCCTGTCGATGTGGGTCTCCGCCCTGGGCATCGAACGGTTCGGGCCCAACCATTTCGGCGCGCGAATCTTCATCTTCGTCGCCGCGCTCGGCGTGCTGGCACTGGTGGCACGCGCCGCGCATTACGAGTTCCGGTCTAGCAAGGCCGGCTGGGTCGCCGCCGCGCTGCTGATGGCCAGCCCGCTGTTCTTCTATTGTTCGGCGGCGGTGATGACGGACCTGGTGTTGGTGTTAGGCACGACCCTAACCATGGTGGCATTCCGCTTTGCGCTTGAGAAAAACTCGCGCGCGTGGGGCTATGGTTTCTTCCTGGGGCTGACCATCGGGTTGCTCGCCAAGGGGCCGCTGACGTTCATCCTGGCCGCGCCACCGATCTTTGTGTATTGCCTGTTCACCTGCCAATGGCGCCATGTGTGGCGATCGATTCCGTGGTTTTCCGGCACTCTGCTGATGCTGTTGCTAGCGGTGCCATGGTATCTGCTCGCCGAAAAGCAAACTCCGGGGTTTCTAGACTACTTCATCGTCGGGGAGCACATCCGCCGCTTCACCGTGGCGTCGTGGGCCGGGGACAAGTATGGCAGCGCGCACTCCAAGCCGATCGGCACCATCTGGCTGTTCGCGCTGTTGGCTACCTTTCCCTGGTGTCTCGGCTTTCTGGCAGCACCGCTGCGCGGCTGGCAAACCTTCCGCCGCTGGGCCATGGAGGCCAACGGACGCGGACTTTACTGGCTGTTGTGGGCGCTGTGGACGCCGGTGTTTTTCACCCCGGCACGCAACATCATCGCCACCTATCCGCTGCCGGCCCTGCCCGCGATGGCGCTGTTGCTAGCCGAAATCTGCTGGCGGCGCGACGCCCTGGCGCAGCCGCCGCGCTTTCACCCGCTGCATCCGGCATTGGTGAGCGCATTTTCGGTCTTGGTGCTCTCGACGCTGGTGTTTGTCTTCGTCATGCCGAGCCTGGCACCGCAGCATACCGAACGCGAATTGGTGCAATGCTATCAGGCTCACCGCGCGCCGGGCGACACCTTGCTGTATTACCTGAAACGGAAGTTCTCCGCGGAATTCTATACCCAAGGCAAAGCCGAAACCACCAACTCGCTCGAGGTCCTGCGCCAGCGCATGGACGCATCCGGCCGGCTTTTCCTCGCCATCGACCCGCGGCATTTCGCGGAGCTGCCCGCGGACCTGCGGGACCGGCTCACGTTGTTAGGCCAATGGGGCAAGGAATCCGTGCTCTACATGCGGCGTGGCGACGCCCCTCCTCTGGCAATTGAAACGAAATGAACCCGCCAACCTCAGCTCCAGCCCCCGTCCCGCGCACGACGACCCGCCCGTGGATCACCTGCGTGGTGCCAGCCTACAACGAAGCCGAGAGCATCGCGGATTTCCTCCGCGGGCTGTGTCAGCATCTATCCGGCCTGACCGACCGCTTCGATGTGCTGGTGGTGGACGATGGCAGCAGTGATGGCACCTGCGCGGAGGTCATCGCGCAGCCGGGGCCCGTCCGTTTGCTCAAGCTGTCGCGCAACTTTGGCAAGGAGGCGGCCATCAGCGCCGGCCTGGAGGAGGCCGACGGCGAGGTGGTGGTGATCATTGACGCGGATTTCCAACATCCCTTCCCGGTGATCGACGAGTTCATCCATCACTGGCAACTGGGATATGAAATGGTTTACGCCGTGCGCAGCCACCGCAACTCCGAGTCGCTGTTGCGACGGCGGCTCAGCCGGCTGTTCTATCAACTCCTCAGCAGCATGTCATCCATCCCCATCCCCGAGGATGCCGGCGACTTCCGCCTGTTGGACCGCAAGGTCGTGCAGGCCATGCGCAAGCTGCCAGAGACCAATCGCTTCATGAAAGGGCTCTACTCGTGGGTCGGCTTCAGTTCCATCGGCATCACTTTCACCATCGAAGAACGCCGCTCCAGCGCGTCCAAATTCAATTTCATCAAACTCCTCAACCTCGCCACCACCGGCCTGACATCCTTCAGCAACCTGCCGCTGCGCCTGTGGGTGGGCGTCGGCTCGATCATCTCAATCCTGTCCATCCTTTACGCCATCGACATCCTCATCGAAACCCTCATCTTCGGCAATCCGTTAGCCGGTTGGGCCACCCTGGTGGTGGCGGTCACCTTCCTCGGCGGCGTGCAGTTGTTGTCCATCGGCATCCTCGGCGAATACCTGGCGCGCATTTTCAACGAGGTGAAACGCCGGCCCAACTATCTGGTCTCGGAGAAACACGGCTTCCCCAAGGAATGATCACACAACTCGTCCGGTTCGGCTGTGTGGGAGCCGTGGCAGCAGCGGTGCATCTCGCCGTGGTGTCACTGCTGGTCGCTTTGTTAGACATGTCGCCGCTGCTGGCCAATGTAGCGGGCTTTGGCGTCGCGTTTCAAGTGACTTTCTTCGGCCACAGCCAATGGACGTTCAGCACCATCAGGCGCAACGGCGACTATCGCCGCATGTTGTTAGTTTCGCTGGCGGCCTTCGCCCTCAACGAAGGCCTGTATGCCGTGCTGTTGCAGACGACCTCGCTGGATTACCGCGTCGCCTTGGGGCTGGTCCTGGTGGCGGTGGCCGGGCTCACCTTCGTCGGTTCCCGTGTCTGGGTTTTCACACATGTCTCATGAAACGTATCACCCTCTGCGCCGATGACTTTGCCCAATCCGCGGCGATCAGCGCCGGGATCCTCCAACTGGTGGCCGCCGAACGCCTGCAGGCGGTCTCCTGTCTAACCGAATCGCCCGAATGGCCGGACATGGCCCAACGCCTCAAAGCGCTAGGCACCAGCCACCAGACCGGCCTGCATTTCAACCTCACCCATGGCTTCCAAGGAACGACACTTGCCAAGTGTCGTGTCGAACAAGCCCAAGGAACGACACTTGCCAAGTGTCGTGTCGAACCGGACTCTCAAGAGCCCGCGCAAGCTCTGGGTCCCCTCATGCTCTGCGCCCTCCTCCACCAATTGGATCCCGCCACCATCCGCCGCCGCTTTGTCCAACAATGGCAGTCATTTGAAAATCATTACGGACACCCCCCGGCCTTCGTCGATGGCCACCAACATGTGCATGCCTTCCCGATGATCCGCCGCATCGTCATCGAGGAAACCCGACACCGCAATCCCAGCGCCTGGCTGCGAGTGCCGCATGCCACCGGACTCATGCCCAAGGTCCTCGTGATGCGCGCCTTGACCGCCGGCCTCGCCGCAAGTGTTAGAAATGCCGGCCTCGCCAGCAACGCGCGCTTCGCCGGTTACCGGCCGTTCCGCGACGACTTCGACTTCGCCCGCTTCTTCCGCCATCTTCTAACAAAAATCAGCGGCGCCACCCTGGTGATGTGTCATCCGGGCCTCGCGGCCGAGGACCCCGCCGATCCCATCGCCCGCTGCCGCCAGGCCGAACTGGACTATTTCCTATCCGACCAGTTCCCCGCCGATCTCGCCGCCGCCGACGTGCGGACCGGTGAGTGTGTTGGATCGCGCGCCGGCTCGCCCTTCAAGGAGGGGCGGCTTCCCAGCCGCCCAGGACCATGATGGGTCGATGGGGAGCGGCTTGCCGCCATTCATTGGCTCACCATGAGCAACGGGCGAGCCGCCCGTCCCCCCTTGACGCCTGGCCGGCGCGCCTTTGGCATGTCCCAAAATCTTTCTTGGCAACGCGGAGCACTGACAACCACTGAAAGCACTGAAAATATCAATAATTCAGTGTTCACAGTGGAAATATCAGACTGTCCAACCTTCTGTAGTCCAACCTACGGACTCTTCAGCAAGTGGAATTGCGGCTCAGCGCCCGGTCATTTGCTCCAGTTTTTCGGGATACCGGGCACCCTGCACCGTGATGATTGAAGCCGCACTGTCGATCTCCCGCAAATCGTCGGCGGTGAGTTCGACTGCAAGCGCTCCGATGTTCTCATCAAGCCGATGCAGTTTCGTGGTGCCGGGAATTGGCACGATCCACGGCTTCTGGGCCAGCAGCCATGCCAGGGCGATCTGCGCCGGTGTCGCCTTCTTCCGCGCTCCGATCTTGCCTAGCAGATCAATCAGAGCCTGATTGGCTTTGAGCGCCTCGGGCGTGAAGCGGGGAAGAATGCTGCGGAAGTCGGAGCTGTCGAAGGTCGTTTTCCCGTCGATCTTTCCCGTAAGAAAACCCTTGCCCAAGGGACTGTAGGGAACGAAGCCGATGCCAAGCTTTTCGAGGGTGGGAATCACTTCCTTCTCCGGGGTTCGCGTCCACAGCGAGTATTCGCTCTGGAGCGCGGTGAGCGGCTGGACCGCATGGGCGCGACGGATCGTTTGCACGCCTGCTTCGGACAGACCGAAGTGCTTGACCTTGCCCTGCTGAATCAGTTCCTTCACGGCCCCAGCCATGTCTTCAATGGCCACGTCCGGATCTACCCGGTGTTGATAGAGCAGGTCGATGGTCTCGATCCTGAGCCGCTTGAGCGAACCTTCGACGGCCTGTTTGATATGTTCCGGCCGACTGTTCAGCACGGGCGCACCCTTCATCCCGCGGGGATCGAAATTCGGGTTGATGTCGAACCCGAACTTGGTGGCGATCACCACTTGCTCGCGGAACGGCGCGAGGGCTTCACCGACGAGTTCTTCGTTGATGAATGGCCCGTAAACCTCGGCGGTGTCGAAGAAGGTGATCCCGCGTTCCACAGCGGCCCGCAGCAGAGCGGTCATCTCCTGCTTGTCTTTGGGCGGCCCGTAAGAAAAGCTCATGCCCATGCACCCGAGCCCGACGGCCGAGACTTCCAGATTGCTGTTTCCCAGTTTGCGCTTATTCATGGTTGTATCCTTTGTGTTCCGACTCGTTGGATGTTCAGCGCCGCACTCGCGGTCTGCGCTGCTTGAGCTTGGACTTCGCACGTAGTCATGACGCAAATATAGCACAAGGCAAGAATCCTGTCAGCTCTAGCTACCTTGAATTGGCAGCAGGCCCCGCCCCTGCGGCAATGCTTTGCCGGGGCCACCAAACCGGATTGTCATTTGGGATTGAATTCCACCGCGCGGATGCGGAAGACTCCCGCGTTATGAAAATTCTGTTCATCGGCGGGACCGGCAATATTTCAGCGGAGTGTGCCGCGCTGTTACACCAACGCGGGCACGAAATCATCGTCGTCAGCCGGGGTCGGAGCACGGTGCCACCTGAATATCGGTCCGTCATCGCCGAGCGCAAGGATCTGGCGGCGCTGCGGGCGGCGCTAGGCGGCGAGCCGTTGGACGTGGTGATCAATTTCCTCGGCTACGAACCGAGCGACGTGCAGACGGATCACGAATTGTTCAAGCATTCGGTGCGGCAATATATCTTCATCAGCTCGACCACGGTTTATGAAAAGCCGCCGCGCCGGCTGCCGATCACGGAAGACGCGCCGCTGGGCAACGCGTGGTGGGATTACGCGCGGAAGAAACATGCGTGCGAGCAATGGTTGCAGCAACGATGGATGGAGCAGCGTTTCCCGGTGACGATCGTGCGCCCGTCGCACACCTACTCGCAGCGGTGGGTTCCGAACCCGGTCTCCAGCGGAAGTTATTCGTTCACGGCACGGTTAGAACGGGGCCTGCCGGTCTTCGTCCCGGACGCCGGCGAGAACCCATGGACCTTGACCGCGGAGAGCGACATAGCGGTCGGCCTTGCCGGGTTGGTGGGAATGAACGAGGCGCTGGGCGAAGCGTTCCATATCACGAGCGCCGAGGTGCTGACCTGGAACCAGATTGTGGCTGAGATTGCGGCGGCGTTGGGCGTGGATTCGCCGGAGATCGTCAAGGTGCCCACCGACTTCATTTGCCGGTTAGAACCGTCCCTGACCGGCACGCTAAAGGGTGACAAATCCCATCCCGGAGTCTTTGACAACTCCAAGATCAGACGATTTGTCCCGGATTTTCAATGCCGCAAACCGTTCCGCGTGGGCGTCCGTGAATCGGTGGCATGGTTGCAAGCGCATCCTGCGCAACAAAATCTCAATCCGCAGGTGGATGCCATGTGCGACGCGGTCATCACGGCGTGGCGGAACCGCGGCCAACCGATCTAACACACACCCTCCGGCAAGATCAAAATCCCGGAGCCATCCGCCGCCATGGCCTTCGATCCCAACCAGCGCTGCCGCCCGCTCATTTTGGTCCCGTCCGCAACGCACGGAGCACGGCGTCATGGCCACAGCATCTCCTTGGTGTGAATGCCTCCACCAGCGCAAGCAGGCGGGGGCGGATCGTGAATTGCGGTTCGTAGGCCACGCCAATGAGTCAAGCGTAAGTCAAGTTGTCAGTCAAGCCGTTTCAGCGCTGCTTTTCAGCAAGCCCAAGTGCCTGTTCCAGAATCGCGCGTTCGGTGGATGTAAGATCGAGAAGAATGCCTGGATTCTTCCCGCCAGCTTTGACGTAGTCGATGCCCGTGCGAAGCAGACGGACGGAAAGACGAAAGTCGGGCACGCTTTCAGCCGCCAGCTCCCAGGCCGAAGCCCACCCCTCAAGATTATCGGCCGATGGAAACGGCTCCCCGGAGCGGAAGATACTGCCGATGTGTTTGACGACGGCTTCGCCCAGCACGGGCAGAGCTAGGTGTTTGCTGTAAATGTTGAGGAGGTTGATCAATTTGTCGCGGCGCCCCTCGGGGCTCAGCCCGCCGGAGAATACCACGCCGACCAAATCGGTCGCAGTTCCCATATATGGAGGTTGTGCCTTCCCGCCGCGTTCCAATCCCGAGTTGAGCGCCTCAAAGCCTTCGCTCCATCTCCCTTCAGTAAAGTGGAGTTCTGCAAGATTCAGATAAGATTGCAGCACTCTTTCCGCAGGCACATCCGGGAGGAGTATCATAGCTTCAAAGTCCGACTGAGCTTCTTGCTTTCGGCCCTCAAGGAAATAGGTGACGCCCCGTGTATAGATCGCTTGGCTGACGAACAAGACCGGCGCGCCGGAGAGCCCGATCACCGCCGTGTAGTCGTCGATTTCACGTTGCGTCTCTCCCGCCTGGCCGTGAGTGATGCCGCGTAAGTTGAGCGCCACGGCGACCTGCTCGACCGATGCCCCGGGGAGCCCGATCACCGCCGTGCAGTCGTCAATGGCACGCTGCGTCTCACCCGCCTGGCAGTGTATAAAGCCGCGATTGACGAGTGCCACAACGACCTGCTCGACCGGTGCGCCGAGGAGTCCGATCACCGCCGTGCAGTCGTCAATGGCACGCTGCGTTTCACCCGCCTGGCCGCGGGTGATGCCGCGATTGACGAGCGCCTTGGCGACCTGTTCGACCGGCGCGCCGGAGAGACCGATCACCGCCGTGTAGTCGTCGATTTCACGCTGCGTATCTCCCGCCTGACCGTGGGTGATGCCGCGATTGACGAGAGCCATGCCTACCTGCTGGACCGGTGCGCCGGAGAGACCGATCACCGCCGTGTAGTCGTCGATGGCACGCTGTCTCTCGCCCGCCCGGTCGTTGGTGACGCCACGATTGAAGAGTGCCTTAGCGACCTGCTCGACCGGCGCGCCGGAGAGTCCGATCAACGCCGTGTAGTCGTCGATGGCACGCTGCGTATCACCCGCCTGGCCGTATGTGATGGCGCGATTGAGGAGCACCCCGGCGACCTGCTCGGCCGGTGCGCCGGAGAGACCGATTACCGCCGTGTAGTCGTCGATTTCACGCTGCGTCTCGCCCGCCTGGCCGTGGGTGATGCCGCGATTGACGAGCGACTTGGCGACCTGCTCGACCGGTGCGCCGGGGAGTCCAATTAACGCCGTGTAGTCGTCAATGGCACTCTGCGTCTCGCCCGCATGGCCGTACGTGATCCCGCGATTGACGAGCGCCTTGGCAACCTGCTCGACCGGTGCGCCGGAGAGCCCGATCACCGCCGTGTAGTCGTCGATGGCACGCTGCGTCTCACCGGATGCTAAGTGAAGCTTAGCTCTGAAGAGGAGAAGGTCCGCCTTGGTGGATGGGGCGGACTCGTCTGCAATGGCCTCATCAAGACACCTTCTCGCCTCAAATCTGCTTCCCTCGCGCCAGTTCTTGATCGAAAGGACAACTGCATCCGGCTGATTCATCAACTCCCGAAGCACGTCGTCCCGGTCAGACGGTTTCATCTGGGCTGATAAAGACACTTGAAGGTCTTCCAAAAGGATTTGCTTCCTTAGGTCCCCTTCGGTATTGTTCCTGCTGATGGCCGATTCCAGATAAGCACAGTACACGGAGGCAGGCTCCATCTTCCCAAGGCGTTGTTTCAGTTCTTGATCGTCATACCAGACGCGGAGAAAATCCACAAGCAAGCGGAGTGGTTGGTTGCGCTGATTGTCCTTCACTTCGAAGCAAATTCGCATCAGGGGCTCGCTGATTTCGTAGAGGGACTCGCGTCCGCGCTGATTCGCCTCGACGTAGCCCTTTTCCCTGAGATCCTGAAGCTGGCTGGAAATCGTTTGAGGCGTTGCAAAGAGTCGCTTGGCGATCTCCTTGACTGGCACAGTGCCTTCGCAACTGCAAAGATACTCGACAATTTTCCGCTGCATCTGCGGCAGCCAGCGAATCCGCTCCTGATAATAGGGCGTGAGTTCATCGACCATCTTCATGAACGGCCCCAGCAGCGCATCGATACTATCGCGAGTGATGAACTGTGAAAGAACGATGTAGATGCGATGATTGCCTCCCGACAAGTGGTGGAGTGCCCTGACTCTGGAGCGTCCCCGAGTGGTGGAGAGAAACTCTACCACGCCACCTTTCTCCTGAAGACGGGCGATATTCTGCAACAACTCGGTTGCCTCTTCGACATTGAGCGGTTTAAGATGCTCGGTCTGAAAGAAGCCGAAAAAGGGACTGGTTCGGCTGGATAGATCCGCCACCAAACGCTGCGCGGTGGCGACGATGGAGAGCTTCGGGTTCTCCTGAATGAAGGCTCTGAGCGCTTTCTGGCCAGCGCCACCCATCCCGTCAAAGATGGCATCGAGGTTTTCTGCCACAACCAGCAGCGTGCGGGAACCGAGACGGGAAAGTAGGTGCCGTGATACGAAATCGAGAGCCGCATCCTGTTTCATCTCGTATGCGGAACCAAGCATGTCAGCTCGGAATTCATCCGGATAGCGCTTCTCCAAGGCGGAATGGATTTTGACGAGAAGTTCGAGCAACGTGGTGCAGGTCTCATCCTCATTGAGCCAGGCAATTCGCAGACGATCCGCGAGCTCGTGGTCTTCAGCCAGGCGACTGACAATGAGCGTGACCAAGTGGGTTTTTCCACAGCCACGGGGAGCGACGAACAGCAGATGATGCTTGTGATCGGTTAGCGCACTCTCCCGCACCCGTTCCACCGCGTCCTGCAGAAGTTCGTGCCGTTGAACCAGGATGAACTCCAAGTCTTTCGGATCGGTTCGGCTCGGGGTGAAAACCCAAATGGTTTTGGGACCGCTCGCTCGCTCGTCGGCGTTTACGATATTTGTTTTCATAGGCCACGGTTAATGGTCCACCAGTGGCGGATCAGAGGGAAGCGGAAGAGATAACGGCCATCCTCGTTGCGCTTAAGATAGTGATCGCGCTCCATCAGTGAAAGAAGACGCAGCAAACGCTCTCGGTCATCGAAAGTGATCGAGCCTTTTAGCATGGAGAGCAATTCATTCACCGAAGATGTTCCCGCCTGGCCAGCCAATTCATCGAGTATCAGGAACACCGCCTTTTGATCCTCACGATAGTAGAGCGGGATGCGCTCCCGGTAGTGAAGGAGTTCCCAAGGGTCGTTTGCATCCACCAATTGCGCGGCGATTACCCGAGCCGTGTTTTCCGGCGTCACGTTCAGCCCTTGGATCTTCAAGGCTCTGACGATGTGGTGGATGTAGAACGGAAAACAATCCGCCTCGTGAGCAATTGCTGCGGCTGCCGCCTCTTTGTCAGGCGATGCCAGGTTTTCGCCATCGATCAACAACGTGGCAAGCTGAATGGCATCAGCCTCCGACAATGGCGGCACATCGATTGCAGCCATGTCGTTGACGGGCGAATTGCCGTAGTTCTTTTCCTTTAACGAGGACAGGACGTGATGCAGGCCGATGGAGCCGGTGATGATCATTCGTAGACCGCCATACGTTTGACGCAACGCCCGCAGGAGATCGAGCACTTCCATCGCCGTTCGCTCCCCTTCCCGATCCCGGATGTTCGCCAGCATGAAGGGCATCTCGTCCCATAAAAATAGCAGCTTCGTGCCTGAGACATCGTTTTCGAGTATGAGATCCTCGATCGCTCGGGTGAGCACATCCTTCCAATGCGCGCCGGCTTTCTCCGGAAGCTTGAACAAACCGCCCACCTCCGTCCCACCCATCGCCGTGAAAAACTCCTTGGCTCTGCGGGTGACTTTGCCCTTCTGGCTTAGGAATTGGTGAATTTCCTTATAGACTGCCATGGCAAATTCCTCAGCCGAATGACAGCGCTCCAGATCTTGAAACACCGGCACCCAGCCAGAAGCGGGCTCGGCTCTCATTTTTTTGATCACTGTTGTCTTACCGATGCGCCGCTCGGCAGTAATGATCAGGCTCTGTTGCTCGACGGCCTCCCATAGGATCTCGATAAGTCGAGTCCTGCCAATCACTGATTTCAGGTCAATTTGACCTCCCGGATTTGCTTTCATCGGGAAAATTATACGCCTAAAGTAACGTACGTCAATAAAAACGTGCATTTTCATTCAGGATCGAGACCTGAGAATCGTTCGCAGTGACTCCAGATGGCGGGAGCGAGCACGCCAGACCCGTTGCTGTGCAATAGCTGTTCAGGAGGCTGAGACGGGGGGATGTAGGGTAAAATGTCGCAACACGAGAGCCGCCACGGATCTTCTTCATCTTCCCTTCAACACTCGGCATTCCTTGCTCATCAACCCTCAATCGCTTCTCTAACCACGCGACAATCCAGGGGTCCGAGCGGACGTCCGCACTGTCGCGCCCGTACGGTGCCAGGGCTGCTCATCATTCGGCGGTTGACGGTCGGAATGATTGACGAGTGCAGATTGCCGAGTGCAGATTGATGAGTGTTGATTTCCGAGTGGAAGAGAAGAGGGAAGGAGCTTCGCTCTCTTGACTCCAACCATCGCCATGCCCGGGCCACCGTGGCGCGGCTCACCCCTTGTTAGATCCGGCGGCGCGGCGGAGGCGGTCCATGATGGCGACGCCGAGGCCGGTTTCGCTGACCGGTTCGGCGATGATGGCGTCGAGGCCGGCTTCGTCGAGGCGGCGCAAGACGAAGAACAGGCGCATGGCGGCCTCGGCGAGCTTGCCGCTGCCGGGGCTCAGCGCTTCGATGCATTCCCACTCGTGGAGGCTGACGTACGGGCCGTCGTCGGCGCCGGTGTAACTGAGCAGGCCGTAGCGCTTGCCTTCCTCGGGTCGGAAGTCCTCCGGCTTTTCTAGCAAAACAAGCGGGGTTCGTGGCGCGTAGTGACTGGCGAGCTGGCCGGGGGCCAGCGGTCCCTGGCCGACGACTTCGCGGGCGGTTTCGACTTTTCCGAATTTTTGGAGTTGCTCCTTGGTGATGGGGCCGGCGCGGTGCAAGCGGAAGAGAGGCTTTTTGTCGGGGCGCGGTTCGATGGAGATGATGGTGCTTTCGATGCCCTCGCAGCAGGCGCCGGCATCGATGACCAGCGGGATGCGTCCGCCGAGTTCCTTGATGACGGCGGAGGCGGAGGTTGGGGAAATGCTGCCGAAGCGATTGGCACTGGGCGCGGCCAGCGGGTGGCCCAGGGCCTTGTTGATCGCGCGGAACACCGGGTGGGCACTCTGCCGCACGGCCACCGTCGGCAAGCCGCTGGTCACCAAATCGGGCACATCGGGATGGCGCGGCAGCACCAAGGTGAGCGGCCCGGGCCAGAAGGCACCGATGAGTTGGTTCACGGATTCAGCGATGTCCTCCGGCACGATGGCGACACTTGGCAGGTCGCCGCGGGCGGCGATGTGGACGATGAGCGGGTCAAACGACGGGCGCTGCTTGGCCGCAAACACCTTGGCAACAGCCACCGGATTGAAGGCGTCCGCCGCCAGGCCATAGACGGTTTCGGTGGGCAGGGCGACAATTTCCCCCTGTTGCAACAAGGCGCAGGCCTCGCGCAAGGCGTCTTTCATGTCATCATCGGCAGCTAGAATAATCCGGGTCTCGGGCACGCCGCCACCCTACCCCACGCCGCGCGCACTGGCGATTGCTGATTTTTCCGGTTTCTCCAAACGCCACAATCGGCTTATGCTAAGCCCA
>Ga0118677_10006919_pt1 | contig 18984 bp, 11 predicted proteins | sample AliMusrvi5mmetaG_FD_86154 | JGI IMG/M metagenome (GOLD analysis project Ga0118677, IMG submission 86154) | reverse complement strand
GTGTCAATTCACTGAACAGCAATTATTTTTTTCAGATTAGCTGCAAATTGGGTTAAGACGAATATGCCGGCGTTTGGTTCTGACGGGAAGATCAGCGATTGGGAACGGTTTCATTTTTCAACGGGTAAACTTTCTCTCCCCCATCAGCTTAGGGCAAACCGGACAGTTGGTGATCCCGAAAAGGTCGAGGTATCCTGGCAGAACGATTCGGATTCCGGACTTAGCAGTACCCACGATGAACTGATGATGATTGTGGCACGCGATGGGAAATTTACCGCCCCAATTGCCACAGGCGCTTTAAGAAAACAAGGAAATGCTGTTATCCAACTCCCTTCAGGTTCCGGCACTTTGCAAGGGATTTACCTGTTTTTTGGAAATGAAGAGGGGAAGTTGTACTCTGTGGATCAGTATTTTGGGATTTGAAGGGATATAAAGATGTTAGATCACTTTAATTTGTTTCCTAATTAAGAAACATTTATCTTTGCATAAAGTAATAAGATGAATGAAAAATTCCGGGTTCAGTTTTTAGAGGATGCCGCAGAATTTTTAGATAATCTCGATGAAAAGCCGAGAGATAAAATTTACTACAACATTCAGGAGTCCAGATTCTCTAACGGCAAAGAACTATTTAAAAAACTGAAAGGTGAAATCTGGGAGTTCAGAAGCTTGTTTAATAAAACGCACTACAGGCTTTTTGCTTTTTGGGACAAGATGGGGAAGGAAGAAACAGTTGTCATATCAACGCACGGAATAATTAAAAAGACAGACAAAACACCACCAGGAGAAATTGAGAAGGCAGAGAATTTGAGAAAGTTATATTTTGAACAAAAAAGTCAAGCATTATGAAAAAGGAAGCATTGAAAACATACAGTTTGGAAGAAATGTTGGACAAACATATTGGTAAACCTGGAACGCCCAAACGTGAAGCATTTGAAAACGAATTACGACTTGATTTACTTGGAGAAGCAATCAAACAAGCGCGTAAAGACAGGAATTTGACACAGGAGCAACTTGGTCTTCTTGTCGGTGTTAAGAAAGCGCAAATTTCCAAGTTAGAGAACAGCTTGACTGATGCAAGGTTTGAAACAATAATTAAAGTTTTTAAAGCCTTAAATGCAAAGGTTAACTTTAATGTTGAGTTGCTCGATCAAACGGTTAAACTCGCCTGATGGAATCGAAAGCCTGGCGTTAACAAAAACTATATGTCAATTGGGGTTTCGGTGCGGATAACAAAGTCCCCAGCCCGCAACAACCGCATTGGGGTTCGTTAGGAATTGAAAATCACCGGAGGTGAAGCAAACCGCAGACGGCAACTGCATATAGTTCCGAACCTTAGCGTTCATTGTTAAGAAGACTAAGAGTTTACAAACTTTAATTAAGATAGGAGTTTTACAAAAGAGACTGCTTGCCGAAGGGAATGAAACCGTTACAAATTGTAACGGTTTGAAAATGGAAGCTGCCAATGGGAAAATGAGGCTGACTGATGTTGCTGATACTGAGCAATTGTTTAGACTTATACAAAGTATCCCATCACCAAAAGCCGAACCATTTAGATTGTGGCTTGCAAAAGTTGGAAGAGAACGTATTGATGAAATAGAAGACCCCGAAATTGGTTTGGACCGTTTAATGGAAACATACTTGCGTAAAGGGTATAGCAAAGATTGGATTAATCAACGACTCAAAAGGATAAAAAACCTAAAACATTTATTCAGAATAAAGATGTCGCCCGGAAAGGTGGAAATGTAGCAAAAGCAGCTCGTTTGCAATTGGAAAAAACAAACGGGAAAAAGGTTGTAACAAAGTTAAATGCCAAACATATTGAAAAACCTAAGTTGAAGAGTGACAATACTAAAGAATAAAAAACGAAACGTTAACTGTCCTTAGCCCCAAGCTGGGTTTTGACACCTGCCCGACAGGAAAATGGATAATTGAGCAGCAGAACCATGCGACAAATTAGGTAGTAATTAAAATCAAACACCGTCAAAGTAAGTAGAAAATTCACCACATAGGCACAATAGGTCACAATAGTAATAGCATTAAATTGCGCCTTTGGCACAACTTCGACCGTTTTACAGGCACAAAACGCTTCCTTTCAGCCGTAGTCTTCAATAATCGCCATCTTACCGACCAAAATCGGTCATTCACCTATTTTAACAGTCCCGGGAAAGACATTAATCTTAATTTCGCCATTATTTAAAACTTACGTTCTATCCATTGTAAAACAGTTTTAATCAGCGAATTTATTGTGAGAACAAAATTATTCATTACAAGTTTGTGTTTCTTATTCTTCACATTATCTGTATTGGCAGTCGAAGTCATTCCTTCAGGCTTACTAACAATTAGTGGATATATAAAAGATGGAGCAAACGGAGAAGCACTTATCGGAGCAACCATATCTGTGAAAGAGTTGGGTACTGGTACCTCAGCCAATCAATATGGTTTTTACTCATTAAGTTTGAAACCTGCAAAATATTTGCTGGAGTTCAGGTATCTGGGATATCAGACCATTCAAAAGGAGATTGAACTGAACAAAAACATCACCTTAAATATTGAACTTTTTCCCGGGGAAAAGAAGATTGAGGAGGTGGTTGTTACAGCTGAGCGTCCGGAAGCAAATGTCAAAAAGGCCGAGATGAGCATTTCGAAACTGGAGATGAAAACCATTAAGAGAGTTCCGGCACTCATGGGTGAAGTCGATGTGCTTAAGGTGATTCAGATGATGCCGGGTGTACAGTCAACCGCCGAGGGAACTTCCGGATTTAGTGTCAGGGGCGGAGGGAATGATCAGAATCTTATCCTGTTGGATGAAGCCACTGTCTATAATGCGTCGCACATGATGGGTTTTTTCTCTGTTTTCAACAATGATGCTGTTCGCGATGTGAGACTCTATAAAGGCGATATCCCTGCTAATTACGGAGGAAGACTCTCATCGGTACTTGATGTGAGAATGAAAGAGGGAAATAACAAGAAATTTTCTGCAACGGGTGGTATTGGATTAATATCTAGCAGACTAACACTTGAAGGACCGATTGGTAATGAAAAGACATCCTTCCTAATTGCCGGAAGGCGCACCTATGCCGATCTGTTTTTCCCTATGATGTCGGATTCAGGTGTCCAAAAAAGTAAACTGTATTTCTACGACTTCAATTTAAAGGTCAATCATCAGTTCAATGATCGGAATCGGCTGTTCCTCTCTGCCTATACAGGACGTGACCGCTTCGGTCAAAGGGGGAGTTCTGATGCCGGATTTGGAAATCTCACCGGAACGTTGCGGTGGAATCATCAGATATCGGGTAAGATTTTTTCAAATCTGTCAGCAATCGTTGCGAAATACGATTATTCGTTGAAAATGGGACAGGGAGGATCGAATTATGTGTGGAATTCGAATATGTTGGATTACACACTAAAACTTGATTTCAATTTTTTTCCGAATCCTCAGAATGACATTAGATTTGGATTCTCTTCTACTTATCACGATTTCGATCCCTGCGAGGCCTATATCGAAGGGGAAAGGAGTCATCTGGGAACGAATGTGGCCAAGAATTACGCACTTGAACATGCTCTGTACATTTCGAACGAGCAGAAAATCGGAGAAAGGCTTACCCTTAAATATGGAATGCGATTCAATGTTTTCCAGAATATTGGAAGCGCCACAGTATACACTTATGCGAAAGGTAATCCAAATTACAGTATTACCGATACTACCTATTTCGCCCGAGGGAAGATCTTTCACACTTATCAGGGATTCGAACCACGTATCGGAGTTAACTACACCTTTGATGAGCAATCATCAGTGAAAGCCAGCTTTTCGCGTACCATCCAGAATATGCAACTAGCCTCAAACTCTCCCGGAGGGATGCCACTCGATGTCTGGATACCTTCGGGCCCCAACATCCAACCTCAGAAAGCAAATCAATACGCAATCGGCTATTTCAGAAATTTTGCCAATAATACCATCGAGACATCCATCGAGAGTTATTACAAGCAAATGTACGATATAATTGATTTTAAGGATAATGCTCAGTTATTGATGAATCCGGCAATTGAAGGAGATATCAGATCGGGAAAGGCAAAAGCCTATGGGGTTGAACTTTTTGTCAAGAAAAAGGAGGGTGTGTTAAACGGTTGGATCAGCTACACCTACTCGAAAGTTAGGCGTACAATTGCCGGGATCAATAATGGCAATGCCTACCCTGCTACTTATGATAAGCCACACAATATAAATGTTGTTTTGAATTACGATTTTTCGAAACGTGTTACCCTTTCGACCAACTGGGTTTATGCAACAGGTGCACCTGTTACGTTTCCGGTCGGATCGTATGTGATAGACAATACCTATGGAAAGTATTACTCAGCGCGTAATGGCTATCGGATGCGCGATTATCACCGGATGGATCTTTCACTCACGATTAAAAATAAAGAACATCCCGGCAGGAAATGGGAAGGTGAATGGGTTTTCTCGATGTATAATGCTTATGGACGCCATAATGATTGGATGATCAACTTTGTGGTTGACTCCAAAGACGTTTCTAAAGTTGTTGCCGAACGGTGGTATCTCCCCTTTGTTTGCTTTCCCGGAATCACTTATAATTTCAAATTTTAACATCATGAATCACCTCAAAATATTAATCATCCTCCTATCTGCTTTTACCCTTTCTGTGATCGCAGTGGGATGTACCGAAAATATCGATGATATTCGACTAGACTCTACACGTCCACGCCTTGTTGTGGAGGGTTACCTATCAACTGACACCACACGCCAGATGGTAAAACTTTCGAAGATGGGTGATGCCCTTAAAAAGAATCCGATCGAAGTGGTATCAAACGCTTTGATCACGATTTCTGATGGAACATCAACATTCAATCTGACCGAGGACCAGAACAAAAAAGGGACTTACTACACTTCACCCGATGTTTTCGGTGTTGTCGGACGGACTTATCGTCTGTCGATAAAGAATGTGGATGCCAATAATGATCTGGTCATGGAAGAGTACACTGCACAATCGTTGCTTAAAGGGGTAAATCCGGTCGACTCTATCCATATTGTTCGCAACTCCACAAACTATTACGACAAAGGGTGGAGTGTTAACCTTTATACATTGGATCCTGGGAATGGTCGTAACTTCTATTTGATAAAAATTCTAAAGAACAATCAATTAATAACCGACAGTATCTTTAAGTATACGATTAGCGATAATAGTAACTTCAATGGAAAATACTTTGATGGTTTTCCTGTATATAATCTCAGAGAAGATAGAAACGATGAAAAGGTAAAATCAGGAGATACCATAACTTTGGAACTGTATGGAATTACGGAAGATTACTTTTCGTTTATAAGTAGCTATATTTCAGATTATAATCCAAAAATTCCGATATTCAGCGGACCTTCGGCCAATATCCCTACTAACATAAAACCGACTGATGATGCCGTAGGTATATTTACGGCTTACTCCATAAAGCGGAAAAGTGTCATTTACAAATAAATAAAATTTAACATACGCAGATGTTTAATAATGAAGACCACCTGTTGTATCAACAATTGAAGGAGGCTTATACGGAAGCGAATCTAAATAAGATTTCGCGGAATCTGATCAGGCTTTATACTGAAAAACAATACGATCAGCTGAAGAAGATTGCCGGAAGGATTGCCGATTGGGTCACGATTAACATCAGCGAAGATAAACACGGATTCTCGAAGCTAATTCTCCTCTACCATCCCGACAGGATTCAGTATTATCACAATGAGCTTGAGAATTATCACACTTTGAAGAATAGGAGTCGGCTTCAGCGACTGGAGCATATCCTTGTCATCCAAAACATTGAGGAGATCGCTGTTGTTCCCGATAATTATGAGGATATCGACTATACCGTCGAGTATGAGTGGGATGCAGACTCCACCGGCTTTAGTTATTTCTCTGATACCTCTTCACCCGGTCATTCGGAGCGAAGAACCAAAGTATCGCGATCAAATTATTCGTTTTATGATGCCGTCAGGATACGGAATTATGGAAACACGACGACCAAGATTCCGTCATGGTATTTTGAAGATTGGGACGAGATTGAGTTAATGGAAAGCGAAATCAGCGACCTGGATGGGATTGAGTATTGTATCAATGCCGTGACGGTTGATCTGTCAGTAAATTCGATTACTGATATTTCGCCTCTTTTTGGTCTTACATCAATTGAAGAGCTTAACCTTTCGGATAATAAAATTGGCTATATCGATGCACTAAGTAATCTTCTTAAGCTAAAATCTGTCGACCTGTCGAATAATCAGATCGACGATATATCACCTCTTTTCGATCTTCCTAAACTTGAATTCTGCGATATTTCGGGAAATAAAGTACCACCTGCCCAGGTTCACGAACTGGAAGAGCTTGGAATATTAGTAACAAACAATTAATCGCCTGCATCTTACCGTCAAAACAAATAAGACTTTTAATAATCACAAATAAAAGCAACAAAATGCAAACAGAAACTAATTCGAAAACATGCCCGGTAGAAATTGCGGGTGGACTTGATAATTCTATCAGGCGATTCTTACAAAATCCTCAGAAGTTATTAAAACCATTTATCTGTGAAGGAATGACAGTCCTCGATTTAGGTTGCGGACCTGGCTTCTTCTCAATCGAAATTGCAAAATTGGTTGGCGACACGGGAAAAGTAATTGCTGCCGACCTGCAAGTCGGGATGCTTGAAAAAGTAAACAGAAAGATTCGGGGAACGAATTTGGAGGAAAGGATCAAATTACATAAATGCCAAAGCAAAAAGATTGGCGTTGCTGAAAAAGTTGATTTTGTTTTAGCTTTCTATATGATTCACGAGGTACAAGATCAGGACAGTCTATTCAAAGAATTAAAATCAATTTTAAAACCCGGTGGCAAAATCTACATTATTGAGCCAAGGATCCATGTTTCTGGGAAATTGTTTGACAAAATGATATTCAAACTAGTAGATCTTGGATTTAAGATTACCGATAGACCAAAAGTGTTCTTTAGTCGTACGGTACTATTGACAGTTTGAGAATAAGATCGTTGTAAATTCAATCGCGCACTAAAAAGCAACACTTATCAGTCTCCCTGAAATCTTTAGATCTGGAGTAACAACCGAATTTTCATAAATTATATTTCACATTATAAATCTCTTTATTATCTCACTCGCCTACAAATCGTTACTTACGGAGATTGATAAACACCTGGCCGGACACAATCAATTTCTGAGGAAGTATTACGATAACGGAATATTTATTTGTTCGGGACCTAAAATACCCCGTACCAGAGGAATTATTTTATGTAAATCGGATCGTAAAGACAATTATCGCAGAAGATCCATTCAATTTAAACAAGGTGGCTGATTATGAAATTACAGAGTTTTGTGTCGCTGATGCTGCTATTGAATTCAGTGCAATTTTAAATAACGTTAAAATTTGAAATTCCAGGTAACCGAAGGGATTACAGAGAAGAGATAGAGCTTTACAGCTTCCGTTTGTGTTGGTTTATCTTCGTTTGTGCGAAATAGAATCGAATAGGCATTTTTACGGCCATAGGCATTGAAAAGTCCAAAATTGAGTTCTGACCGGTATTTTCGCCTCTCTTTTAATAAGATGGTTGCTCCAAGGTCCAACCTGTGATAGGCGGGCATGCGATATCCGTTTCGGCTCGTGTAGTAGTTGATTATATTTCCGTCCATGATATATTTTCCACTGGGGAAAGTAATTGCATTTCCCGTATAGTAGACCCAGGTTGCCGATAATGTCAGTCGTTTACTTGCTTTTACATTCAACACTACTGCAATGTCATGCGTCCGATCCTGCCGTGCGGGGTACCAGCTTCCATCATTAATATCACTAAATCGCTTTTCAGTCCGCGATAAGGTGTAGGATATCCACCCTGTAAAAATACCTGCATCCTTCTTACATAAGAATTCAAGTCCATATGAACGTCCTTTACCAAATAAAAGCTCAGCCTCAGCATTTTCGTTCAGAAATACATCTGCGTTATTCCGGTAGTCAATCTGATTCTTCATATCTTTATAATAACCTTCGACCGAGAAGTCGACACCGGTGGAATTGAACCTTCTGAAATATCCGGCCGAGATCTGCGTTATCAACTGTGGTTTGATATTATTTGAACTTGGGAGCCAATAATCGATCGGTGTGCCTGCTGAGGAATTGGACAATAAATGGATATACTGACTCATACGGTTGTAACCTGTCTTTATGGAAGAGTTCTCAGATAAAAGCCACGTTAAATTAAATCTGGGCTCAAGGGCCGCAAAGTTGCGAAAAAATTTTCCTGAAGGATAGCTCACTGATTTGACAATATTTTCATTGGAATCGTAGGTATTTTCGGTACCAGAGCCGATTCTTGAAAAGGTGGAAAGCCTGAGACCCGCGCCAACTTTCAACTTATCGGTTGGCTGGAATTCCGAAAAAAGATAAACAGCGTTCTCCCATCCCACCTTTTCAGGAATACTGAAATTTTTTACATTGGCAGAATTCGACACGACTTCTCCCGGTTTGAAATGATGAAGCACTGAGTTAAACCCAAAAAGAAAAGTAACCTGATTAAACAGCGATAAAGCATAATCCTGTTTGAAAGAGAGATCTTTAATTCCGGCCTGCAACGAGAATTTTCCATTGATATCCCCTTCAGTCTTATAATTGTAGTCGTTGATTACCATTGTAGTATTGGCAAACAGCGAAGGGGAGAACTGGTGATTCCACCGAAGTGATCCCGCTTTATTGCCCCAGTTAAATCCGAAATCCTTAGATTGAAGAACATCACGGCCAAAATACCCGGAAAGGAATATCCGGTTGTTATTATTAATGATCAGATTGGTTTTAAGATTTAAATCGTAGAAATATAGTTTGTTATCTTTTATCTTATCGTCATTTGACAATGGGAGAAAGAGGTCGGCATAGGTTCTGCGCCCCGAAATCATAAATGAGGATTTATCCTTTGCAATCGGACCTTCGGCCAGGATCCGGGAAGCAATTAATCCCAGGCCTCCCGAAAAGTTGTAATCTTTCATATTCCCCTCTTTCATCCTGATATCCATCACAGATGAAGCACGACCACCATATCGGGCAGGAACACCTCCCTTAAACAACTGGACATCACTGATTGCATCGGAGTTGAAGACTGAAAAAAACCCAAGCAGATGGGATGGATTAAATACAGGGGCATCGTCGAGCAGGATGAGGTTCTGATCGGCATTCCCACCGCGTACATAAAATCCTGAATTCCCTTCGCCGACAGGAGAAACTCCCGGCATGAGTTGAATAGACTTAAGAATGTCCTGTTCACCAAAGAGAACCGGAATAGCGCTTAGCTCTTTGACGTGCAGCCTGACCGTTCCTATTTCGTTTTGGCGCACAATATCTGTTTTGGGTTGGCTAACTATCGTGACCTCTGCTATTTTCGTTTCATGCGGAGTAAGTGAAAAATTTTGAGAAATGTCTTTGTTCAGGACAATTTCATTTTTAAATGTCTGATATCCGATAAAGGAAAATACAAAATTGTATTTTCCTTCAGGCAGAGTGATCGAGAAAAACCCATATTCGTTGGTGGTGACACCTGTCCTCAGTCCATCAGGATATATGTTTGCAAACATAAGTGCCTCTCCTGAGGTTGCATCACGCAGGTATCCACTCAATGTATAGCGATGCTGGGCAACAACAGGAGTTAAAAACCCGGTTAAAAGGAGAACTTCAAAGCACAGGAATGCTTTTATTATGAATTGAAAACCAGGTCTTTGACGTAATAATATATGCATTTACTAATAATAGGATGTTCTATTGAGATTACCCGATTGATCAGGGACCTTTCAATTTGTACCGCTAATCAGCAAATTTAGTTTTTTTATTAAATTTTGTCGTCACCCGGATGGGCATAGAATGAATTTTAAAATATTATTCAATATTAAATTACACAAAATTGCTTCTATTGATTTTACATGTTAAGCAAAACAACTAATTTTGTTGCAAACAGATATTAGAACTAATTAATATGAGTGCAATCAAAAATATTGGTGAGAAAATCATGTCGATACGTCAATCCAGGAATATTTCTATCGAAGAGCTGGCTGATCGTTGCGGTTTTACCGTAGAAATGATGTCGAAAATTGAAGAGAATGAGACAATTCCTTCACTTGGACATTTGATTAAAGTTGCCCGTGCCCTGGGTGTCAGGTTGGGAACTTTTCTTGACGATATGGATCAGCTCGGACCTGTAATCGCCCGGAAGGGGGATATCAAAGAAGGAACCAGTTTTTCCAACCAAAATAGTCATGCACGACTAAATCTTAATTTTTTCCCTCTTGCCAGTGATAAATCGGGTCGACATATGGAACCTTTTATTGTTGAAATCAATCCTTCCACCAGTTCCGACTTCAATCAATCGTCGCACGAAGGTGAAGAGTTTATCTATGTTTTAAGCGGCGAGATTGAAATTAACTACGGTAAATCGGTTTATAACCTCTCTGAAGGTGACAGTATTTACTACGATTCAGTGGTTGACCATCATGTTCATTCTGCAAATGAGTCACCGGCAAAGATTCTGGCTGTTGTTTACGCACCATTTTAAGAATTGAAAAATGGAATTAATTGAAAAGACTTTCGGCCAGTATCTGGAACAATGGGTATTAGAATCGCCCGACAGGGATTTCATGGTTTATCCCGATAGAAATCTCCGGTTCTCCTATGCTGAATTTAACCGACGGGTTGATTATCTGGCTAAAGCGCTGTTGCATATTGGGATGAGACCTGACGACAAACTGGGAATCTTTGCCAACAATGTGCCCGATTGGCTGACAATAATGTTCGCATGCGCCAAGATCGGGGTTGTACTCGTGACAATAAACACTAATTACAAAACGCACGAATTGGAGTATCTCGTTAAAAACTCTGATTTAAAGGCGCTTTGTATCGTAAATGGGTGGAAGGACAGTGACTATGTACAGATGGTTAATGAATTGGTCCCCGAATTAAAAAATAGTCAGCGAGGATATCTCCAAAGCGAAAAATTTCCATTCCTGAAGAATGTGATCTTTATCGGACAGGAAAAGCATCGTGGGATGTTTAACACCGCTGAGCTTATTTTGCTTGGAAGTCAGCTGGACGATCAATTATTTTTGTCTGTCAAATCAAGTGTTTCATGCCATGATGTGGTGAATATGCAATACACATCCGGAACGACAGGATTCCCCAAAGGGGTAATGCTCACCCATTATAATATACTGAACAATGGTGTCGCAACGGGTCAGTGTATGAACTATACTGCAGATGACCGGCTTTGCGTTTGTGTTCCGCTGTTTCATTGTTTTGGCTGTGTATTGGCACTTTGCGCAATTATTACCCATGGCGCGACAATGGTGATGGTTGAAAATTTTGATCCATTGGTGGTGCTCGCCTCTGTTCAAAAGGAGAAATGTACCGCCCTTTATGGTGTTCCAACAATGTTTATTGCCGAATTGAACCATCCAATGTTCAGCATGTTTGATCTCTCAACCCTCCGGACAGGAATTATGGCGGGAGCGCCATGTCCTATTGAGACGATGAATGAGGTGATGAATAAGATGAATATGTCGGAACTCATCATTGTTTACGGACTTACTGAATCATCTCCCGGGATGACTGCTACAAGATCTTATGATCCGGCTCATATCCGCAGCACTACGGTTGGTAAATCTTATCCTGCTGTGGAGGTGAAAGTGGCTGATCCTGAAACCGGAGTGGAATTAAAACCTGGAGAACAGGGGGAATTGTGCTGCCGGGGTTATAATGTGATGAAGGGTTATTACAAAAATCCTGAGGCTACTGCCAATGCGATTGACAGCCAGGGATGGCTTCATTCAGGCGATTTGGGCGTGATGGATGAGGATGGATATTTCAGGGTAACAGGTCGTATTAAGGATATGATTATTCGTGGCGGTGAGAATATCTATCCGCGGGAGATTGAAAATTATTTGTACACAATGCCTCAGATTCAGGCTGTTGAGGTAGTTGGTGTTTCAAGTCCTAAATATGGAGAAGAGGTGGGCGCCTTTATCACGAAGCGCCCCGGGACTGAGTTGAATGAAGAGGATGTCATTGATTTCTGCAGAGGGAAAATCTCACGATACAAAATTCCGAAATATATCTTTTTCATCGATGAGTTTCCGATGACTGCAAGTGGTAAAATACAGAAATACAAGCTACGCGACCTGAGTTTACAGCTTTTAAAGGATAGAGGAATCGTGCCGGTTTAATTTTTGCACACTTTTTAGTATTTGGGGATACCTCCGTTAATACCCTACATATACGAATCCTTTGATGATATGGTTTGTTCCTCCAACTTTCAGGACATAGTAATATGTGCCGGTTGGTACGAGTTCCTTATTACTCAACGTACTTTTTATCGTTGTGCCATTCCAATTATTTTGATAATCGTTACTTTGGTAAACTATTTGTCCTGAGCGTGTATAAACCTGAAGTTGCGATTTAGGATAATTTATAAGTCCGTCGAACACAAAATAGTCATTGATACCGTCACCATTCGGCGAGAATCCTTCAGGTATTGTTATTTTACTTTCATAAATATCTACCGTGACCAGAGCCGAGCCGAATTGGTTCACTTCATTATACACTTCATAACTAAACTGGTCATGCCCCGGTTTTCTTTCCAAAGGAATATAAGTAATAGATCCATCTGGGTTAACAACTGTTTTTCCAATTGAAGCCGGGCTTATTACCTTCACAGTCCCGGGTTTAAACCTGACCGAAGAGCGGTCATTTGCCAGTACCTCGATTGTTGTATCCTGTGTCCAGGGAGTTCTGGCATAATCAGGATTGACAAAGATTTGGTAAAGTTCAATAGGGAATTTAAAATCTTTCACAGCCGGACACCCATAAATATCAGAGACAACCAGTCGGTACATACCAGCTCCGAAAAAATAGGCAGACGAAAGGTTGTCAGGACCTATTATTTTTCCTTCAGAAGTAGACCATTTATATTTAATTGCAGTTCCGGTCGAAACGGAACCATCAACCACCATACTGCCGTCTTTTTCAAGTTTTCCGGTAGAGGTGACATCAGCAACCGGGAGAGGATTAATGGTGATTTTGATTGTGTCACTGTCAGTATTTCCGTTAACATCGGTTATCTTAAGTTTTACCCTGAACTGTGCCGGTAATCCTCCTGTGTAATTTGTAGAAAGAAGGAACCTTGTAGTTACCCCTGAATGCACAGTCAGATCACCGCCCTGATCCAACAGTGACCACTCGTATTGAAGGTTTACTCCTACCGATTTCGATGCATCAAGATTAACCTGCTGGCATGCCCCGGTTAGTATTCCTTCAGCTCCCGGTATAGTTCCCTCCGATGAAATGAAAGCTTTGACCTCAGTTTTTATCTCCATTGTTGCTGTTGTTGCACACTCAGTGAGGTTAGGAGTAAAGATATAGGATTTTGTTCCGGCAACTGAAGTGCTGATTGAGGCTGGATTCCAGGTTCCGGATATCCCGTTTGCCGAGATTGAAGGTAATTCAGGTGCAACAGAGAATTGGAGTAAAAGACCAATCTGAGTAAATACAGGGATTTTAGCATTAACTACGGTCAGATTAAGAGTGGCAATTGAGTCACAACCAGTCTTACTTACAAGTTTTATGCTATAGGATCCGGCTGCATTATAAGTGTTACTGTTCCAGATGAATGGCAACAGATTATTGCAGACTGATTGATTAGTTATGCTGGTGACTGTTGGATTGATCATCACAACCATTGGTATCCCAACCGCACATTGTCCTACTTTAGGGGTAAATAGATAGGATGTTGTTCCGGAATTTACCGTGCTGATTGTAGCCGGGTTCCACGTCCCTGTGATTCCATTTGTAGAAGTGAGTGGCAATGCAGCGGCAGTGCTGTTTTGACACAGCGGACCTATTGCGGTGAAATTGGGTGTTACAGGATCATCTATAGTGATGTCCATTGTTATCAGTACTGCGCACTGGCTTGTATTTGGAGTAAAGGTATACTTAGTTGTTGCGGCAGTTGTGGTATTGACAGTTGCAGGTGACCACGATCCTGTAATACCGTTTGTTGAAGTAATTGGTAGTGTTGGAGGAGTGCTGTTCAGACAAAGAGGTCCAATTGCATTAAAGAGCGGTGTTACTAGCGGATCTGTGGTGATATTCATTGTAGTTGTTCCCGGACATGTAGCTGCATTGGAAGTGAAGGTGTAGACTTTAGTTCCGGGCGTCAGTGTGCTGATTGTTGACGGGCTCCATGTTCCTGTGATTCCGTTTGTTGAAATGGCAGGCAACTGCACAGGTGTACTATTCTGGCAAAGGGGATTGATCTGGGTAAATACAGGATTAATCACCCCATTTACTGTGATATCCATTGTTACAGGAGTGGCACACTGGTCCGGATCGGGTGTAAAGGTATAGGTTGTTTTTCCGGCCGATGCAGTGGTGATTACCGACGGGTTCCATGTTCCTGTCACTCCGTTTGTTGACTTAGGCGGTAAAGCCGGAGCAGTACTAAACTGGCAAAGCGGACCTATCTGGGCAAAATCGGGTCTGACCTTTGCATTTACAGTGATATTTTTTGTTCCAACCCATGCGCACAGCCCTGCATTGGGGTTAAAGTTATAGATTGTTGTTCCGGTAGTTGCCGTACTGATTGTTGACGGGTTCCACGTACCAGTTATGCCATTTGTCGAAGACAATGGAAGTGAAGGAGGTGTGCTACCCAGGCAGAGCGGACCAATATCATCAATGGTTGGCGTTATTTTGCCAATTATCGTTACATCTACAGAAGCTGCGGTTGCACACTGCCCGGCCGTTGGTATGAATCTATAGGTTGTTGTGGTGACTATTGTTGTATTTACTGCAACTGGATCCCATGTACCGATTATACCATTCAGAGAAGTTGTAAGTAATACGGGAGCCGGAGAATTCTGACACATAGAATTAACTATTGGACTGAAAATGGTAGGTGTCCAGTCCCTGATTGTTACTGCTATACTTGTTGTATCGGCGCACTGGTTATTATTTGGCTGGAAGTGATATCTTGTTGTTCCGGCGGTTATGGTAGTAATGATAGCAGGCGACCATGTACCGGTGATGGCCGGTGAATTGGTTGAACTTAACGGAAGGACGATATCGCCATCTCCTTTGCAAGGTGATGGGATGGCTGAGAAGGTTGGAGCGATCAGCACCACAGGATTAATCACGACACTGGCAGAAGCCACAGAGGTGCAACCGGCAGCATTTGTGACGGTAAAGGTATAGGTACCGGTTGCCAGTCCGGTAATTGTTGTACTTATACCCGAACCGGTTGTGGTTGCTCCGCCGGGATTTCTTGTTAAAGTCCATGTTCCAGTTGCCGGCAGACCACTAAGCAATACACTTCCTGTTGGGATTGAACAGGTAGGTTGCGTGATAGCCCCAATTAGAGGAGCAGTTGGTATTGCTGGAGCAGCATTGATCACCACATTGGTGGAAGCTGTGGAGGTACAACCGGCACCATTTGTAACGGTAAAGGTATAGGCAACGCTGGCAGGCAAACCAGAAACTGTCGTAATTGCACCAGTCCCGGTGGATGTTGTCCCCCCTGGATTTCTTGTCAGGGTCCATGTACCGGTAGCAGGCAGACCACTTAAGACCACACTTCCTGTTGGGATTGAACAGGTTGGTTGTGTAATAGCACCAATTACAGGTGCTGTTGGTACAACCGGAGCCGGATTGATCACCACATTGACAGAAGCTGCAGAAGTACAACCGGCACTATTTGTGACGATAAACGAATAGGTCCCGGCAGAAAGACTTGATATTGTGGAGCTTGTTCCTGTGCCTGTTGAGGTAACCCCGCCCGGATTTCTGGTCAGTGTCCAGGTTCCGGTTGACGGCAAACCACCTAAGATCACACTTCCTGTTGGCGTGACGCAGGTTGGTTGTGTAATCGTTCCGACAACCGGAGCAGCAGGAGCAACAGGGGCAGGATTGACAGTCAATGAAGTTGCTGCCGAAACGCATGTCGGATCGGTAATGCTGCGAACAGTAACTGCATAAGTTTTTGGTGCCAGTCCGGCAAAGGTAGTCCCTGACTGGTAAACAGTTCCGTCAATACTATATTCAAGGGTTGCACCCAGCGGAGCAGTAATTACGATTGTTCCCGTGACAACGGAGCATGTAGGCTGCACGGTGACATTTGCCGTCGGAGCAGCCGGAGCTCCGGAGGCAGGATTGACAGTCAACGAAGTCGCTGCAGAAACGCATGTCGGATCGGTTGTGCTGCGAACAGTAACTGCATAAGCTTTTGGAACCAGTCCGGCAAAAGTTAAACCTGACTGGTAAACAGTTCCGTCGATACTGTATTCAAGGGTTGCACCCAGCGGAGCAGTAATTACGATTGTCCCGGTAGCAACGGAGCATGTAGGCTGCACGGTGACACTTGCTGTCGGAGCAGCAGGAGCAACAGGGGCCGGATCGATTGTCACATCAGCAGACTGAGACGAAGTACATCCTGCTGCATCAGTTACTGTGAAGTTATATTTACCGGAGATCAATCCTGATATTGTTGTACTTGCTGTTGATCCGGCTATTGCTCCAGGATTGATGGTCCAGTTGCCTGTTGGCAGACCACTTAAAACTACACTTCCCGTTGCTATTGAACAGGTTGGTTGTGTAATCGTTCCGACAACAGGAGCAGCCGGAGCGCCGGAGGCAGGATTGACAGTCAACGAAGTCGCTGCAGAAATGCATGTCGGATCGGTTGTGCTGCGAACAGTAACTGCATAAGTTTTTGGTGCAAGTCCGGCAAAGGTAGTCCCTGGTTGGTAAACTGTTCCGTCGATACTGTATTCAAGGGTTGCACCCAGCGGAGCAGTAATCACAATTGTCCCGGTAACAACAGAGCATGTAGGCTGCACGGTGACACTTGCCGTCGGAGCAGCCGGAGCGCCCGTAGCAGGATTGACAGTCAACGAAGTTGCTGCAGAAACACATGTCGGATCGGTAGTACTGCGAACAGTAACTGCATAAGTTTTTGGTGCAAGTCCGGCAAAAGTAGTCCCTGACTGGTAAACTGTTCCGTCAATACTGTATTCAAGGGTTGCACCCAGCGGAGCAGTAATCACGATTGTTCCGGTAGCAACGGAGCATGTAGGTTGAACGGTGACACTTGCTGTCGGAGCAGCCGGAGCGACGGAGGCAGGATTGACAGTCAATGAAGTCGCTGCCGAAACGCATGTCGGATCGGTTGTGCTGCGAACAGTAACTGCATAAGCTTTTGGAACCAGTCCGGCAAAGGTAGTCCCTGGCTGGTAAACAGTTCCGTCGATACTGTATTCAAGGGTTGCACCCAGCGGAGCAGTAATTACGATTGTTCCCATGGCAACAGAACATGATGGCTGAACGGTGACATTTGCTGTCGGAGCAGCAGGAGCGCCGGAGGCAGGATTGACAGTCAACGAAGTTGCTGCAGAAACACATGTCGGATCGGTAGTACTGCGAACAGTAACTGCATAAGTTTTTGGTACCAGTCCGGCAAAAGTAGTCCCTGGCTGGTAAACAGTTCCGTCAATACTGTATTCAAGGGTTGCACCCAGCGGAGCAGTAATCACGATTGTTCCGGTAGCAACGGAGCATGTAGGTTGGAAAGTGACACTTGCCGTCGGAGCAGCAGGAGCGCCGGAGGCAGGATTAACAGTCAATGAAGTTGCTGCAGAAACGCATGTCGGATCGGTTGTGCTGCGAACAGTAACTGCATAAGCTTTTGGAACCAGTCCGGCAAAAGTTAAACCTGACTGGTAAACAGTTCCGTCGATACTGTATTCAAGGGTTGCACCCAGCGGAGCAGTAATTACGATTGTCCCGGTAGCAACGGAGCATGTAGGCTGCACGGTGACACTTGCTGTCGGAGCAGCAGGAGCAACAGGGGCCGGATCGATTGTCACATCAGCAGACTGAGACGAAGTACATCCTGCTGCATCAGTTACTGTGAAGTTATATTTACCGGAGATCAATCCTGATATTGTTGTACTTGCTGTTGATCCGGCTATTGCTCCAGGATTGATGGTCCAGTTGCCTGTTGGCAGACCACTTAAAACTACACTTCCCGTTGCTATTGAACAGGTTGGTTGTGTAATCGTTCCGACAACAGGAGCATCAGGAGCACCCGGGGCAGGATTGACAGTCAATGAAGTCGCTGCCGAAACGCATGTCGGATCGGTTGTGCTGCGAACAGTAACTGCATAAGCTTTTGGAACCAGTCCTGCAAAAGTTAAACCTGACTGGTAAACTGTTCCGTCAATACTGTATTCAAGGGTTGCACCCAGCGGAGCAGTAATCACGATTGTTCCCATGGCAACGGAGCATGATGGCTGCACGGTGACACTTGCTGTCGGAGCAGCAGGAGCAACAGGGGCAGGATTGACAGTCAATGAAGTTGCTGCAGAAACGCATGTCGGATCGGTTGTGCTGCGAACAGTAACTGCATAAGTTTTTGGAACCAGTCCGGCAAAAGTTAAACCTGACTGGTAAACTGTTCCGTCAATACTGTATTCAAGGGTTGCACCCAGCGGAGCAGTAATCACAATTGTCCCGGTAACAACAGAGCATGTAGGCTGAACGGTGACACTTGCCGTCGGAGCAGCCGGAACGCCCGTAGCAGGATTAACAGTCAATGAAGTTGCTGCAGAAATGCATGTCGGATCGGTTGTGCTGCGAACAGTAACTGCATAAGCTTTGGGAACCAGTCCGGCAAAAGTAGTCCCTGGCTGGTAAACAGTTCCGTCAATACTGTATTCAAGGGTTGCACCCAGCGGAGCAGTAATCACGATTGTCCCCGTGACAACGGAGCATGTAGGTTGAACGGTGACATTTGCCGTCGGAGCTGCAGGAGCAACAGGGGCCGGATCGATTGTCACATCAGCAGACTGAGACGAAGTACATCCTGCTGCATCAGTTACTGTGAAGTTATATTTACCGGAGATCAATCC
>Ga0118677_10006918_pt1 | contig 18986 bp, 12 predicted proteins | sample AliMusrvi5mmetaG_FD_86154 | JGI IMG/M metagenome (GOLD analysis project Ga0118677, IMG submission 86154) | reverse complement strand
CAGATGTGTATAAGAGACAGCATAACCAGTGGTAACATAAATAGTCGCCGGCATCGAATATTTTTTCAATAACGGCCAGGCATATTTGTAATTATCGGCATAACCTTCATCAAAAGTGATTGCCACAGCTCTTTTAGGAACATTTCTCTTGAGAACCGAAGTGACCATGTCTTCCAGCCGCATAATGTTATAGGATTTCTTGAGCAGTGCAAGATGCTCCTCAAAATGAGCAGGAGAAACTGACAGCAATTGCGGATCGGTGGTCAAATCATCAACACGATGATACAAAAGGATGGCTGGACCGGGAGAAATTATTCCACAAGCCTTTCGCCAGGCTTTTTGTAATCTTTCCGCACCGCGCAATCTCATTCTTCATTCCTCCGGCGTACAGCTTTGACGGTTATAGTCACCTGGTAGTCCGGATCATGATAATCCAGTTCTTGTTGTGTGAGTTCATCGGCAGAAATTCCTTGAAGGAAAGCACAGGCGGTAAGGACATTGCCGAAGCTCTCCACTGATACGTTGTCCGGTCCAAATACCTGTTCAAACAGCTTTGCGGCAGATGCAGTAGTGAATCTCCAATAATCACCCCATCGATCCATGTCGTACCGGCTTATCTGGCTGATTCCGGATAGAGTCGCCAGCATGACTCCGCCCGGTTTAAGCGCTGCGTGTGTATGGCTGACAGCCGCTTGCACATCGTAAATGAACGGAAACGTCTGAGTCAGTATCATGCAATCGAAAGTATTTTCAGGTATCCCTTCGCCGGTTGCCAAATCTCCCACCAGTGTTGCTTGTGAATTACCCGGCGTTGCATGAAGCACATCTGATACTACTGCGCCGCTGTTGCAAAATAATTTTGTGTAGTGAGAATTGCCCACCTCCAGCACGCGTCCGCTTACATTTGTGCAATTTTCAGCCAAAAAATTCTCTATATAGTAACGATCAACGGCGAGCCCCCGGTCAAGCCCGAATTTGCGGCTGACAGGTTTTAATTTCCGGAGGCTGCCCCAATTCACATTGCCCAATGCCGGCAATGGATATTTCTTGCTTTTAATTTCAAGTAATAGCGAGTGTATTCTTCTGAAAAGCATCTGCTGACTTCCTTTTTAAATTACCGCAATCAATTTACTGTCCACCACGGGCATAACGCCATGTCCGTAAAGTCCGTAATGCGGCGCGGACTGAGTCTGGCAACAGACTTACGACCCGTGTCCGAAGCCGCTGCCATGCGGTTGGAGGATCGCCATAGAATATGAACCGGCCATACTGCTGGTCGAAATCCGCGTTCCTGACAACCACGGGTGGATGTTTAAGCGGCCGGCTAAGCGTCTGAATTGATCTTCCAAGCAGCTTGCCGTTTACTTGCGTATGCGTGGCTTCAGGTCCGCTGCCAATATTGGTCACCAAATTCGATATCGGTACTATACTCAAGCCATTTTGCAGAAAACTTGCCAGTAACCATTGAATATCATATGGGTCGCACCGGCATGTACGGCTCCAAATTTCATCAAATACTTTTTCCCAAAACACCTGCTCCTGTTGTCCGAGGAAAACAGACTTCAAGAATCCTCTATTTTTTGCTGCCGGCCATAATTGTATATCTGCATCATAATGATACCACGCCCGTGCCCAAGTGGCGTAACCACAGGTCTCGGCATATCCTGAAAAAAGATAGCTGCGGTCACCAAAGCAGGCGCAATTGGGAAAATAGTTAGTCCCGCTGACTGTCATCACTCGCGGGGCGTCGGCGTAGCGTTCCAGCATTTCCGCGCAGAAAGTGAAGAAATCCGGCGTGGGAACGGTATCATCCTCCAATATTATGGACTGATCAACCTGTGAGAACACCCAAGTGATGCCGCGCGGGATGTTGCCGCGGCAGCCAAGATTTCGATCCGAATAGATACGCTCCACCCGGCATGGCCAGTCAATCGCCTCATCTACTGACCGGCGGACCGCCTGACACTGCATGTGTTCTTCCGGGGTGCGCCCCCCATCCGCAATCAGAAACAACTGTTCCGGTGCATAATCGCGAATTTTCTCCAACACGCTCATAACGCATTGTCGGCGGAAAAAGATCAAAGCAACGGGGACTTTTGTAGTCATAGCATAAACCAACTTCCAGCATTTTGAAGTACTTGACTGGCAATATTTGATGGTATCTCAGGAATGAAACGAGATTTATACACGGCTAACTTACCTCCACGCAATTGTGGTTTGATGTCCAGACGGGGTCGTGGACACATGGTATTTAACCTTCCGAAACGCTTGTTCCAGACGAATTCTGGTCGACTCGCCATCTACGATGTGATAGGATGCAATAGAGAAAACAGTGGAAGGGAGTCCTTTAATCCATTCGAGACACGATTCCACCATTTCAACTTCCGCTCCCTCGATATCGGCCTTGACAAAAACGCCTTCCTCCATTTCTGGGATGCGATCCCGGCCGCCCTGGACGCCGACCTCGAGGAAATTCTCCGCGAAGGCAGCAAGAAGAAAAAACAGAAGAACATCACCTCCAAGGACATCCCTGATATCTATCCGGTAGGATCCGAGATCGTCATCCAGGTGTCCAAGGGACCCATCGGCACCAAAGGACCGCGCGTCACCACCAACATCTCACTGGCCGGGCGCTACCTCGTGCTCATGCCCTACACCGAGCAGTTCGGCATTTCCCGCAAGATCGAGGATCCGCAGGAACGCACCCGCCTCCGCAAAATCATCCAGAAACTCTCCATCCCCGATGGCATGGGCATCATCATGCGTACCGTTGCCCAAGGCACCCGCGCCCGCCATTTCGTCCGCGACCTGGCGATGTTGCTCGACCAATGGGAGGAAATCGAAGTTCGCCGCGCCGGCAATCCCGCCCCCGCCTGCATCTTCCAGGAACCCGGCCTGGTCGAACGCACCGCCCGCGATTTCCTGACAGACGAAATCAACCAGGTGCTCTGCGACGACGCCGAAACCACCGAAATCATCCGCCAGATCGCCGGCAAGATTTCGCGCCGCGCCAAGCGCCGGGTCCATTACATGCCCACCACCGCCCAACCGTTGTTCGAGCGCATCGGCATGCAAAAGCAAATCGACGAAGCATTCTCGCGCCAGGTATGGCTGCCTTGCGGTGGCTATATCGTCATCGACGAAACCGAGGCGCTCATCGCCATCGACGTCAACACCGGCCGCAACCGCGGGGCCAAGGACGTGGATAAGATGATCCTTGAAACCAATATCGAAGCCGCCCGCGAAGTCGCCCGCCAACTCCGGCTGCGCAACATTGGCGGCCTGGTCGTCATTGACTTCATTGACATGCGCCACCGCAAAGACCAGCAAACCGTCTACAAGATCATCAAGGATCGCCTCAAAAAGGACAAAGCCAAGACCCAGGTGCTCCAGATCTCACCCATCGGCCTGATGGAAATGACCCGCCAGCGGCTCAACGAATCGCTGCGTGATTCAATGTACGAACCGTGCCCCGACTGCCAGGGCCGCGGCCGCGTCAAGACCCCGATGACCATGTCCGTCGAAATCCAGCGCCGCCTCAACACGGTCATTCAGAAGCACCGCGATTCGATCGGCGACATCATCGTCATCGTCAACAGTGATGTCCTCAACCGCTTCAAAAGCGAAGATTCAAAACTGTTAGCCGAACTCGAGCGCTCGCATTCCGGCCGCCTGATCTTCCGTTCCGACCCCACCCTCAACCGCGAACGCTTCGCCATCATCGACGCCAAAACCGAAAAGACCATCGACCAGGGGTGAAGTTGCGGATGGGTTGAAACGCGCTGCGCTCTCTTCATCCCCATCAGTCGTAACTGAAAGTGCCGGTCACGGTCGCAACCCGATCCGCGACCAAGCGCAGCCAGTACGCGCCGAATCCATCCGGGAACGCATACTCCAGCGGTTTTCCCGGCGGGACGGTGAAGGTGGCGGCTGCCGCCCAGGTGCCGGTGCCGGTGAAGTCCGCCTCCACCCGGATGGTTACGGGCTCACGACCATCATGGGAAACGGTCAGGACTTTCCGGTCATAACCGGTGGCGAGGTAAGGATCGCTAGGCACGCCGGTCTGCGTCGCGGTGTCATGCCACGGGCCGCCGTGGCCGCGCGGCTTGCCCAGCGACCACAGGTCATCCACCGCGCCGACCCACAACGCGCAGCGGTTGTCATCGCTGCGGATGATGTGTTCGCCCCGCGCGTCGTCGGCCACGCCGCTCATGACCAACAGGCCGCGGTAACTGGCGAAGTCATGAATCCGCAACGAATGGCTGGCGACCGGTCGCAGTTTGATGAATCCACCGGCATTCTCGGCCGGAACCTCATAGAATGTGCCCTGGATGTTGAGCAAATTGCGCTCGGTGCTCACCTCGCGGCTGGTCCGCGCGTCACCTAACACTCCCGACCGCGCAAACGCAGCGTCACCTAACGGCAGGCGCCAGCGTCGGCCCTTGCCATCCACGTAAAGCGCCGACGCGGCATCCGCAGTGATCACCGGTGGCGGGATCGCGGCGTTGGTGGCTGTCCATTTGGCACCTGCGGGGTCGTCAGCCTTGCGCAGGTGCAGGTCTCCATCCAGGTCGTAACAACCGGCATCGCCAGCCGCATCGCGGACGATGAACCGCAACGTCTTGAAATCACCACCACGCGCGTGAAGCACCCCGCCGTGTGTCTTCTCTTCTGTTAGGCCGGCAAGACCGTTGAAAATCGCCGCTGGTCTCGTTCCCCGCGGGTCGGCGGCGCGATAGTGGAAAAACGCGGTGACATGCTCCGCGTCGCGGTTGCTGGTAAGGCGCACCCAGGCGCCGGTTTCCGCAGCGGTGAATTCCATCCACTTGCCGCTGTTGGCGGGCACGGCGATGTCGCGCAGTTTCCGCCATGAGCCATCACCGCGTTGGTCCACCTCCAGGGTGAACGTGACGGGTTCCGCCGAGCCGTGCGCCACATACAACGAACGCTTGGCGAATCCCGAGAACAAATAGGACTCGCTCGGTGTGTTAGATATCACTGGGTCATCAAGCCAGACCGCGCCGCGACCGAGTGGCGGGCCGCAGGCATCGAGTCGCGCCGGATCCACAATCCAAAGATTCGATTGTGACTGACCTGGCGCCGCGCTCTTGCCTTTGATCCTGTCGGCATTCAGAAATTCGTTTTGAGCGGTGTCGTCGCAACCGAGCACGATGTGATCGCCCCAGCGGCAGAAATCGCCGACCACTTTCAGATAGGTGGATCGCGGGGCGATGCCGGCGGAATTGGCCGCGCTGAAGGAATTGGGGAATTTCCAGAAGCTGCCGTGCATGGTCATGAGCGACGGATCTTCGCCGATCTCGCGGATGCGCGGCCACTCGGTATTCCAGCCGTGCGCCCCATCGTAACAGTGGGACGCCTTGGGCAAACGATAGGAATGCCAGACGCCTTGGTCTAACAACATGAGGATGAGCGACCGGTTGTCCCAACCGATGCTCCACACCCGGTCATCGCCCGGCGGATTGCCCTCGATGCCCCCGGGACCGGTGATGTCGGTGAATTGGTTGCGCCGCACCACATTCCAATGATCGGCCTGGCCAGCCCATTCCGCGAGCACGCCGCTCGGCACCGCCGGATCTGTTAGAGCGGCGGCGACGTGGTCGCCGTTGTTGGCATAAACGTAGCGGCCCTGTGCCGAATAGAACCCCTTGCCATGGTATCCCGGCAGGTCGGAATGGCGGCCCGCCTTGCGTTGCTCGTCGGCCCACAGTTCGGTGACTGCCAGTGACTTGACATCGATTTCATAGATTCCTTCCTCCATCGTGGCGCAGAGGATTTTGTGAGCCGGGTCGGTGAGATGGCGGGCCATGCCGGTGAGGCGGCCGAACAGGTCGGTGTAGGGAATCGCCCGCACCGTGCGGTCCGCGGCAATGGCATACGGCCCGATGAACAACTGGTTCGACTCGCGGTGGATCATGCGGTTGGCCGGCGTGCCGCCGATGCTCTCGGGGCGGATGATCTGTTGGAGCCCGGGCGTGATTTCATATAATTTGTCCGATGAGCCGTTAGGTTTGTGCGGCGCGTAGGTGACCACCCACAGGCGGTCCGCCCACGGCACCACCGCGCCGGTCCCGCATTCACCCTCGTGGTTGAACATCGCCAGGTTCGGATAGATTCCGGACACCGACGGCGGCTCCGAGGCAGGCAGAGCAACCGGCAAGGCCAGTGCGGCGGCGATGGGAATAAATAGGTTAGGTTTCATGGGGTGCTCACTTTCTGGATTCCGCTTTGGCCGGGGGCGAGGAGTCGTTGGTGAAACCGAGGCGCCAGGTCACATCGCGGCTGACCGGGGATTTGATGGTGATCCTGAATTGTCCCTTATCTCCGGCGCTGGCGATGGATACCCCCGCAGTGGAATCCGCCGACGGCACTTCCGCCTTGACCAGGTTCCAGGAGGTGTCTGGCGCCTGGGCGACGACGCGCAGTTCGTAGTCATCACCGGCGACCACGGTGCTGGTGCCGCTGAGGGTTTTGGTTGGGTTGTCCCAGAGTTCCTTGTGGGTTTCGAGGATGCCTTGCGTCAGATGGCGCGAGGTGCTGAGCAGGAACGGGCGCACCAGCAGCGGGCGCACGGCAAGAATGCGGCACGAGGCACCCGGAACACTTAACTTGAGCGTGCCCGTGCATGAATCGAGAAAAGAACGGTCCCAGAAATCGAAGGCGACGTACTCGGCGGCCGGTGGCAATCCCAAACCATCTAACGGGATTGTGAGTTCTTCGGTTTTGGATGACCAGTTGAAGACTCCCAACACATCGCGGCGCTGGTGGCCGGGTCGTTGGTCGGTGACCAGCCATTGTTGCGGGATCGGGGAATTGAACAAGTCGATTGGTCGCGCGGTGACCCCGTGGCCGGGGATACAGCGGCGGATGATGTCGAGCCGTTCCTCCGGCAATGTCGGCAACCAGTCGCTCAATGAGATCATCTGACCGGCGATGGCATTCCACGACGCCATGCAGCGCGCGCTTCCCAATGGAATGCTGGTCCGCACATAGATCGGATCCGGATCGCTCCACCAGATACGGCCGTTGAGATGATAGTTCCGCGACCCATATCTCGGCGAGGTCAGCCAGGAGTTCCAGTCGCCGCCATTGTCGGGCCCCATGCGCATGGCATCCACCAACCCGAACACGCCGGCATACGACCGCATGTTCTGCGGCGCGCAGCAACCGAGGATGAAGGTCTCGGGTCCTGCGGTTTCGCGGATCATGCGCAAGCCGTCGCGGAAGACCTCGATGTTGGTTTTGTTAGGATCCTTGAAGACGCCGTCGCCGAGATTGTCCTCCTTCCACTCGTCATTGACATACTGGGGTTTCACGCCGGCACCGGTGGACAGACCGTCGAGTTTCAGATAGTGATATCCCCAATCATGGACCGCCTGGCGGATTTCACCTTTCACGAAATCGCGCGCGCCGGGATCGGACATGTCAAGGGCGGTGCCGCCCCAGGCGGTGTCAAACGGTTTGCCATCGTCCTTCTTTTTCACGAACCAATCCTGGTGCGGGGCGAAAAACGGATCGTTCCATGTCCCGCCGAATGGCAGGATCCACAAGCCTGCGGTGAATCCGCCGGCCTTGAGGGCATCCGCCGTGGGTTTCATGCCGGCCGGATACGGTCCGTGAGGATTGTAGGAGCTGAAATTCTTGCGCGGACCGTTGCCCTTGGAGTCGCCCTCCTGCCAACCATCGTCGATTTGCAGGCAACTCAGGCCGTAGGGTTTGAGCGACTTGGCCGCAAAGGTGCTCAATTCGGCCATGGCTGCGGCATTGCTGGCACCACCATGCACATTGTCATACCACGTGCAGTAAACGATCGGCATCGGCGCCAGTTTGATAGATAAACGTTTGGCCACCGCGTCGGCCCACGCTTCGAGTCCGAGGCGGGCGTCCGCGAACCAACCGATGACGAACGATTCACTGGTGGCGGTTTTGCCCGGTTCGAGGCGCAGGCAACCATACTCGAGCCGCGCTTCGAGTTTCGGTTTGTCACCATCGGCCTTGGCGAAGACCACGCCGCTGCCGCGTTCGTGCGTCAGCCAGCCGCCCACGACACCCGCGCGGGTAGCCGGATCGGCCACCGCGATCCAGGCATAACTTCCGCCGGCCTGGGCCAGCGGCTTGAGTCCGCCGGTGCCGAGGACCACCAGTTTGTCATTGGATGTGCCGGGTGCCAACACGGCATCCATCATCGGCACTTTGTTGAGCACCGTGGCTGCGGTGCCCGGATTGGCGAGCGTGGTCTGGCACACCACAAACGGCAAGCCCGGGAAAACCGCGAACCTCTCGCCACCGTCCGCCGCGGTGACGGTGATGGCTTGGCCCTTGCCAAAAGTGACGTCTGTCAGCGGTGCCACCTTGATCGCCCCCTCGGCCCGCAACGCGCCGCTGGCGAACGGCTCCTTCTGGTTCGCAGCCTGGAATGCATAACGACCGTGGTCGATTGTCACGGTGACCAGATCGCCGCGGAGGGTTACGGCGTTAGCCACAACGCTGGTTGTCAGACAAATGGTTAGCAGGCGGATGATGGGGATTGGCATAATTATGGTGGGTTGGAAATGAATTTGATTAGCGGACATCCGGCGATGATACAATCTCGAAAACGCCGCCGCCTAACAAACGGCCGCCGTCGTAAAACGCGCAGATCTGCCCTGGTGCGATGGCCCGCTGCGGCCGCCGGAACTCAAGCCTGATTTTCCCGTCCGGCAACGCCGTCATCGCGGCGGGTTCCGCCTTGGAACGATAACGCGGCTGGGCTTCTATCAGACCGTGCGCGGTGAACGGCTCGTTGATGGCGGAAAGTGTGCCCACCGTGCAGACCCGCGTGTAAAGGCCCTCCGATGCGGGATCATCCCAGCCGACCACGAGACGGTTGTTGGCCATGTCTTTGCCGACGACCACGTAGGCCATGCCTTCGCGCGGGGAGGCGACGCCATGGCCTTTGCGCTGGCCCAGCGTGTGGAGGTGGAGGCCGCGGTGCAGGCCTAACACCTTGCCCGCCGGATCGACGATTTCGCCCGGCGCGTCGGGCAGGTGGTGGCGCAGGAAATCGCTCATTTTCACCTGCCCGAGGAAGCAGATCCCCTGGCTATCCTTTTTTTCCGCAACCGGCAGGTTGAAGCGCCGGGCCACCGCGCGAACTTCGGGCTTGAGCATCTCTCCGGTAGGAAACAGCGCGTGCGCCGCCTGGTGCCGGGTCAACAACGCCAAAAAATAACTCTGGTCCTTGTTAGGGTCCGCGCCGCGCAAAATCGCCGGCGAGCCATCGGCCAGCGTCCTGCGCCGCGCGTAGTGCCCGGTGGCCACCTGCTCGAACCCCTGCGACAACGCGTAGTCGAGGAACACCCCGAACTTCATCTCGCGGTTGCACCAGACATCCGGGTTGGGCGTGATCCCGGATCGGTAGCCATCTATCAGACAATCCACGATCCGTTGCCGGTAGGCATCCATCAGATCGATCACCCGGAACTCGATGCCCAGCGCCTTGGCCACCGCCAGCGCGTCCTCGATATCCTGTTGCCACGGGCAATACCCGGGAATCCCTTCGTCGTTGATCCAATTCTTCATGTAGCCCGCCGCCACCTCATGCCCTTGCTCGACAAGCAGCGCCGCCGCGACCGCGCTGTCCACGCCGCCCGATAGTCCCACCAGCACCTTGGCCATGCCCGAGTATGTCCCGCCCCGTACCGCCAGTCCAATCCTGAATTCAGGTGCGACCGTCACGCCCAAGTTCTGGGTCAATCCCGGCTACGTGGGTCGATGGAGGGATTTGGGTTCCAAGGGTGTTGCCTTTCATGTCCGGCGGTTTGCCGGTCCCCGGGCGGGGAGCGGAGTTTGCGCAGGAAGTCTTTGTCCCAGGGGAGGCGCCAGATGTCATCGACCGGAAGTCGTGCCTCGCAATGATCAGCACGGCGATGAGTGCGGAAAGGATGAGGACGGCGAGAGCGGCGGAGCCAGCGATGCGATCCGTGATGGTGGAGGCCGGGCGGTTGGAGGTGGTGGATTTGGGGAATACGATGAGGCCGTAAATCATGCCTGCGAGCAAGCCGCCGAGGTGGGCGGCGTTGTCGATGAATCGGAAGCCGATCAGGCCGATCAGGCCGGTGAGGATGACGCCAGCGAGGAGGCGGCGTTTGGCCGGTCTGGGGATGAGGCGGCTGTGGAGCGATTCGAAGACGAGGAGGAAGCCGAGCCAGCCCATGAGGCCGCCGGAGGCACCGACCGAGGTTGCGGTGATGAAGCGGGCGGAGGCTTCGCCGCCGACGCAGGCGGCGAACAGGAAGACGAGCGGCAGATGCGGCCAGCGGGCGAAGGCTTCCATGCGTTTGCCGAGATATGCCAGGGCGGACGCGTTCATCAGGAAGTGCATGATGTTGCCGTGGAGCAGCGGCGCGGTGAACAAGCGCCACCATTCGCCATGGAGGTAGCGGTCCTTGACCAGGCCGGCGGCATCGATGCCATCCCAACTGTGAAACAATGAGAAGAGTGCCCGCACGCCCGATGTGCGTTCCTCGCTGAACATCTGGGCCACCGCCACCAGACCTAACAGACCAAGGAAAACCCCCGTGACCGGGGCCTTTTGCCAATCCAGCCATGCTTCGAAGCGCAGCATGGGCACTCCGGCGGCAAGGTCGCCATGGGTCCACCGGCCGAGTTCCAGCAGGCGCTTGCGCGATTGATACCACGGGATGAACGCGAAAATCAGGAACATCAGCAGGGAGATGCCCACGGACATCGAGGTGAGCACCGTGTGCAAGGCGAAGTCCAGATGATCGCCGGATGAAGTGGTGCGCGGGGCATAAGCCCAACCTTGATAGAACATGTAAACGGCGAGTACCGCGAACAAACCGCCGAACCAATGGAGTTTGCCCCGCGCCTCCAGCAGATTCTCGGTGGCACGGCGTTGGCGCGTGGCGAGCACCGCAGCGGCGGCGTCCGGCATCTCATCGGGTAGGATCAGATGGCCGCATCCGGGGGTCCAGACCAAGTCCACTCCAGTGCCGCGGTCGTCGCGGATGGCGGCGATCAGTGCCTCAGGCGAATCACACGGGTGGGGTTTCCTTTTGAAATCCATCCAGCCCCACCCCGTGGGTGCGCTGGGGAAAGCATCGGAACGAGCCCAGACCGGGGCGTCGTGAGTCGTGTCATGGGTGGCCTGCGTCACCCTGGGGAAGCGTCATGGTTGGACGGATTTTTCTTCCGAAGTGCCGGAACCGCCCGCCGGGGATGCGGGATCCTTGGCGGGATCCTTGGCGGGATCCTTGGCGGGATCCTTGGCGGGATCCTTGGCGGGTGCCGGGTCAACCGGGGCGGGTGCCGGATCTTTGGCCGGTTCTTTCGCGGGAGTCGTTTCGGCTGGCGCGGTTTGCGGTGCCGGGGTCTCCTCCTTGGCCGGGGTGGTTTCCGCCGGGAGTTCATCGCTGAGCGATTTTGGTTTGACCGGTTCTTCCTTGGGTTTGGCGGGTTCCACCTTGGTGATGGTCGGGGCCAGCAATTTGATCTTTTTGTTCTTATGTCCGATCAGGACGGCCAGGGCCAGGCTGAGCAGGAAGAACATCGTGGCAAGGTACACCGTGCCGCGCTGGAGCACGTTGGTCGTGCGGGCACCGAAGACCTGGTCGGTCACGCCAGCACCGAATGCGGCGCCCAAACCTTCCTGTTTCGGGCGTTGCATCAGGATGAGCAAGATCATCAGGAAACAATCAATAACGAACACCACCAACAGGAGGTTGATGCTAATGGAGAGCCAGTCAATCGCAGCTAAATTCATGGGCGCGGGACTATGGGTGGTGCTTCCCACGTTGTAAAGCGGCGAGTTTGGCCAATTTTCACTTCCGCAATCCGCCGCCGGATACGGCATGGCCGGACGGGTTCAAGCGGCTCAGAGGTCGTCCTGCTTGACATCGATGGCCGCGTAATCGCCGTCCTTGCGGCGATAGATGATGGTCAGGCAATCGCGGCGGGCGCTCCGATAGAGGACGAACGGCCGGTCGGAAAGTTCGAGCTGCATGACGGCATCCTCCTTGTACATCGAGCGGATCGCGTAGTTGTCGGGATGGACGATGTAGGGAACGGGATCGGTATCGGAGCCTTCCGGGTGGTCCAGAACGTCTGCGGTGAAGAAGCGTTCATCCAGGTGCCGGATCGACTCGTTGCGATGCGGGCGGTGTTTTTTCATCAGGCGCGTTTTATGTTTGCGCATGCGGCGGGCGATTTTTTCGATCGTCTCGTCGAGGGCTACATACATGTCCTTGCCTTCGCTGTGGGCTTCGATGGTGATGTGATTGGCGCAAAAGAGAATGATTTCGGCCACATGCCGGTTTTTGTGGGCGTCGAGAATGGCTTTCGCTTCGATGATCCGCGGGTAATCGAGGTGCAGGCTCTCGATTTTCCGATGGGCGTAATCACGGAGCGCATCAGTCACTTGTTCGTGCCTCACCGTGACGGTGATTGGCAGATTGACGTTGGCGGTTTGCATGGTTGTGTTGGTTTGTTGGTTTGATCGGATGGCAGGTTCAACTGCCCTATCCGCTTACAAATTGAACCAGAATCGGTGAGAACGCCATGTTCTTCTTACGAATCTTGCCGATTTTTTCACAAGTCTTGCGAACCTTGGCGGTCAGCGGCCGGATCCGGCGGGGGCCGACTCCGGTCTGGCACCCGGTTGCGGGGCTGTTAGATCCTCGAAAGTGGGGGTTGCGCCGGTCGGAGTGGTCTTTTTCGCGCGGGGTGCATTTTCAAAGAGTTCCTTGAAATTGTCAGTGGGAGCGAGGGCGGAGCCGCCTATTTTCAGGGTGAGCCAGCGGAAACCATCCTTTGGCGGACCGAACATCAAGTCGAGGGTGGCGGATTTGGATGATTTGAGCATGGCTTCCGCGACGGCCACATCAAAGGTGCCGGACAGGCTGCGGTCCGGTTTCATCGTCAACGATCCGCGCATGGCCATGCGGCCCTTGTTTTCCAAACTGAGATCGCTGATGGCAACGTTGCCATGGGCGCGGCGGATCATCCCGCTGACATCATTTTCAAACACGGGTCGTTCAAACCAGGAATCCCCCAAGGTTTGGGAGAGTCCGAAGAGAAACTGGAAGCCGCTGATTTCGAACGAGGATGTCAGCGAATTGCGGAACGCAATGGCGAGCGACGCCTCGGGATTCGCACCTGGGGTGAAGGTGAGAAAGCTGGACTTGCTGTCCGGCAGGGTATCGATTCTCCCCGTGATGAGTCGGCCCAGATCGTTGCCCGCGATGCCTGATAGAAGGTAGGCTTCAAGGCGGATGGATAGAATGGAGGACCGCTCCGGGGCGTAGGGAGCGACGGTTCCGGCGAGCTCGAATACTCCCCGGCTGTCTTTTTCATGCCGCAGGCGCATAACGACGACATCCATTTCGGCGCCACGGAATTCGATGTGCGACCGGTCCATCCGCAGTTTTGGCCAGTCGGGGATGGTGATATCGCCCCGATTGAGGAGGAGCTGGGGGCGTTCATTGGGGCCGACCGGATAGAACGAGCATTCGGAATTTCCCATGTGGATGAGAGGGGCGGCAGGATCACCGAATATCACGTGGGCCTTGCTGACGGCGAAACTCTTGAATCGGATGGGCAGGTTCCCGGTGGGAGCGGGAGTGTCACGGAGGGGTTCTCCCGGCTGCGGAACCTGCAGGACCAGGGTGGCCGCGCTGCAGGTCACTTCCTCGCCGGTCAGCGAATGGCCGAGAAAACTGGATGGTGAAATATCGGCTTTCACGTTACTCATGGTGAGGCTGCGAAGCGCGTTGCCATCCGGCCAGGCAAAGGACAATTGTTCGGCGTTGGCGCTGGTCGGACTCATCCGGAACTGCGTCATCTCGGGGCGCGCGCCGCTGCTTTGCGCGAATTTCCGGAGGAGTCGCTCGCGGAATGGTGCGCTGTTGGCGAACACGATGGCGGTGCCCGCGCCGACGATTGCGGAAAGGATGAGGACCGCCGCCATCGAAACCTGGATCATGCGTACCCGGCGGGAATGTTTGCGTTCTTCCTTGTGGGGTTGTTGAGTTCGGCGTTTGCGTTTGCGCACCTTGATTGCCTGGCTGCCATCCGCGCGGATCACCAGTTCGCCATCTTCAATCGCCTCCTCCGCCGGGCGGTTCTTCAAACGGTCCAGGATTTCATCAACGGAGTACTTTTCCGGCTCACTTGGGGCGGACATGACAGGGATACGGAAGATGGCGAAGTCAGCGGATCGTCAACGGTCCCGGTAGGGACGTCCGGTCGGATCCAAGAGTTCAATGTGGACGAGGAAAATAATGGCGGTATCAACCGACTGTTTGGACTTGGAGGTGAAAAAACGCCCGATCAGCGGGATGTTTCCGAGCACCGGCACTTTGTCTTCCACGTTCTGGACGCGTTCCTGCATCAACCCGCCTAGGGCGATGGTCGCGCCATCCTCGACGGTCAACTGGGTGTTGAGCTTGTGGTTGCTGAACACCGGCATGAGGATCTGGTTGGGCGTGATCTCAATGGTTTGCCTGCCGCCCAAGAGTGTCGTGGTGGTGGTATTGATTGGCGAACCGTAGTTGACAAAGCCATCCAGGGCGCTGAACTGCGGAGCGAGGGTGACATCGACGTAACGCTTGTTGGCATCCGCCACGGGCAGCACTTCGAGGGAGATTCCGACACTCCTTTTTTCGAAGGCGGTCGGGGTGGCCGGGGTGACCGGGCTGGACCCCGTAGTTCCCACGCTTTGCGGCAGTTGCGGGGGCTCGTATTCGGTCGGATACATCATTTCCTGGATGATTTCGACTTTCGATGACTGGCCGCTGCGGGTGAAGATGGCGGGTTGGGCCATGAGATCGACGTTCTTTTTCTGATCCAACCCGCGCATGATCGCTTGAACCTGACCATCCCTGAACAACCCGGTCACCGACAGGATGCCGGGTGCCACGGACCGGGTTTGCGTCCCGCGATTCGGGTTATTGACCAGATTGTCGAGAGCATCGCCCCTGATGGCATAGTCGCCGGAACGCAGTCCGTTGGTGGCGACTCCCGGATTGACCGAGGCGGTGGGCAGGGCGGGGACACCCGGGATGGCGGTGCCATTGACCGGGCTGATGAAATCGTTGCCGGTGCGGGGCGATCCGTTGCCGAGGGTGCCGCCACCGGCAAACAGCGAGTTGGCACCATTCACCGGGAAAGGAGTGATGAGCCAATCGAGCCCGAGTTCCGCCAGATCCGTCCGCTGGGTTTTGATCATCGTCACCTTGACAACCACGATCACCGGTTCGGTCTTGGTCATCGCTTCGACGAGTTGGGAAATGATTTCCTGGTTGGTCTCGGTGTTGACCACCCGCAGGGTGTTGCTGGCGGCAATGTAGCTCGCACTGGCGCCTTCCGGGAACGTAACTCCCTGTTTGGCGAGCGCTTCCTGGGCGCTGAGACGTTTGGTGAGCAAGCCTTCTTTCTTGGTAGCACCGGCGGCGGCAAACGGATTCTCGGCCGGGGCCTCGGCGCTGGCACCGCTGCTCAAGGTGGTCATGAAATCCGGCGGGACGCGGTAGCTGCGCGGGACCAATTCGTTCGAGGACGATCCGGTCGGGGTGATGATGACGGAGAATTCGTCGGTCTTGTAGGTCGTCTGGGTGACGTCCGTGATGTATTTGAGAATCTGCGAGAGCGGGACCTGGACCAGACGGAGGTCAATGCGCCGACTGCGGATGCGCTTGGCGACTTCGGAATCCGGTGCGCCGAGGTTGACGGTGAAATTCACGCCCTTGTGCGCTGGGTCCTGCTCGAAGGTATCGAATTCGGCAGCGCGCGTGCGGAGGAAATCGAGCGCTTCGTCCAGCGTCGCTTGCTCCAGCGATATTTTCGGGATGATGATCCGACCGAGTTTGGCGGCGACGGTGAGTTTGCCGAGGTCGGCGGGTTCGGTTCCGGGTTCCGGCGGGGCGGTTCCGAGGTCCGGAGCGGGGACCGCTTGTTCCCATGCGGCGTCCACCTGGCCGAGCATTTCGGCGCGCGTCTGATCGTAGGCGGATTTGGCATAGTTACTTTTGGCGAGTGCCACTTTTTCCATGCCGCGGCGGGCCGCGCTGTTGGTCGGATCGATGCCCAACACCTCTTGGTAAACTTTCAAGGCTTCGGCGAATTTCCCCAGATTGTAGGCACCCTCGGCGGTGTAGAGCTTGCGCCGCACGACATCGACATTTTTCGCGTGTTTGGCGTCAAGTGCCGGATTGGTGCGGATCGGATCGTCGAGTTGGGCGCGGAACGCCAGCGCCGCCGGGTTGTCAGCGGCCACCCCGGCGCGCAGGACCTTGTCCACGGCGGTCTTGGCCCCGGCCACATCGCCTTTTCTGGAAAGCACGCGGGCATATTCGATGGACGCCTGCACGTAACGCTCGACGGCTGCGTTGTGAAGTTCGGAGGAAACCGGCGCATTGGGGATCATGTCCACGGTGCCCGCGTAGGCTTCCACGGCATCGGCGTAATGGCCTGCCTGATAGGCCTCATCGCCCTTGCGGAGCAGTTCGCGCGCCTCTTCGATGGACGCGTTGAGGCGTGTCCGCTCATGTTCCGCCAGTGTCGCGCCGGTGGCCGGCACGCCTGCTTTGGGACCGGCGGCGAGACATGTCGTGACCCACAATGCGGCCAGGCAGAGGTTTGGAAGAACAGGAGTGAACGTCGGCATGCGCATGCTTCGCAACGACCTATAGATGGCTTGGGCGTCGAGGGTAAGCGCAAAATCCGAAAATTTCATCTTTTTGCGTTCCACGGGAATTCGAGTTGGATTTCGCGGTGTTTCGGGCGGGGTGGGCGGCGGCGGAAACATGCTGGCAACCGCTGTTCCAGCAGCGGGAGGATTCTTGCGATGAGCGGCTTGATCAGGTTCACGCATCGAGTGTTCGCATGAACTGTTCCGTTTGTCAAGCGGCTGTTCCACCGGGTGATTTCCGCTTGGCCCTTGTGGGGCAGGCCGCAAACCCATCCTCAAAGCAATGGGTTGCGCGGGGGCGGCGGAACGGTTACGGCTGTGTTCCCGCCCATGGAGGATCCATCCGTTACGCCGCAACCCGCAAGCACCTGGTTGATCCGCATTCCGGAAGTATTCGCGGAGTGGGAGCGCGACATCCTGCGGGGATTGGGGGCCAGAGTGCTGAGATTGTTAGGGCGGGAGTTCCGTTTGGTGCGGCTGGGGGATCCGGCGATGTTAGGGGAATCGGCGGCGGCGAAATATGTGCGGTGGAATCTGCCGGTGCATCACTCATGGCCGTGTTGTCCGCGAGACACCGATGGTTTCGTCGAAAAGGCGGCACGCGCACTGGCGGGAAAATTCGGTAGGATGAAGCCGCAGGCGGTGCTTGCCGGGGCGTTCGACCCGGGCGACCCGAATCGTTATTACCGGACGCTGGCCTCGAACCTGCGCGGCCGGACCCTGCAGCTTTTCCCGACTGCGGCCGGGGCGATGAAATCCGCCGAGGACCAGGACCGCATGGCACCGACGTTGTTCTGCCTGGTCGGCAAGGAAGGATTGTTCTGCGGATTGCAAAGTCCTGCGGCAGCACACGGATTTTATCCCGGCGGCACCAAGTTCGTCCGCCAGAACGCGCCCGGCACCATCAGCCGCGCCGGCGCGAAAATCGCCGAAGCACTGCACCAACTCCGGCTCTATCAAGACCCGCCGTGCGCCGGCAGCCGGTGGCTCGAATTGGGCGCCAGCCCGGGCGGCATGACCGCGGAGTTGTTAGAGAGGGGCTATCAGGTGACTGCGGTGGACCGCGCGCCGCTTGATCCACGCTTGGATGGAGCGCGCGGGCTGCGTTTCGTGCTCGCGAATGCGACCGCATTCCGGCCGGAAACGGGTGCCGCCTATGACGCGATCCTTTCCGACATGAATGGCGACGCCCGCGATGCCATCGCCCGGGTCATCCGCCTAACAGAATTTCTGCGGCCGGGCGGGCTGGTGGTTTTCACCTTGAAATTGGCGGGGGTGGAGAGTTTTGCGGCGGCGAACGAGGCGGAGGCGGACGTGGCGGGATGCGCGGCGGCTGCCGGCATGCGGATGATCGCGCGGACGCATCTCACGTACAACCGCCATGAATTCACGCTGTTTTTCGCGGCTCGCTCGCGCTCGGATTCCACTGGAAACTTGTAAGATGGGCGGGGCCTGCCGCGTATCGGATGGCATGAACATCAAGATTCTGGCACCATCACTGGCGGCGCTTGTGGCGCTGGCATCGGTGGCATCCATGGCCCGTGCCATGGATGGTGATCCCTACGCCAACGAATCACCGGCCCAGCGCGACGCCCGCATGGCGTGGTGGCGCGAGGCGAAATTCGGCATGTTCATCCATTGGGGAATCTATGCGGTGCCTGCCGGAAATTTTGACGGCAAACCCATCGACGACATCGGTGAGTGGATCATGTTCAATGGCAAAATCCCGGTGGCCCGCTACCGCGACTATGCCAAAGAGTTCAACCCGGTGAAATATGATCCCGCCGCATGGGCCGCTCTGGCCAAGGAGGCGGGGATGCGCTACCTGGTGATCACTGCGAAACATCACGATGGATTCGCATTGTTCCCAAGCGCTGCCAGCACCTGGAACGTCGCCGATGCCACCCCGTGGAAAAAAGACCTGATCGCGCCGCTGGCCGCAGCCGCACGCGCCCAAGGCCTGCGCTTCGGCCTCTATTATTCCCAGGCCCAGGACTGGAACAACCCGGGCGGCGCCAAATACGGCCAACCCGATGGCGCGGGTTGGGACGATGCCCAGAAAGGAAGCTTCGACACCTACATCGACCAGGTCGCCGTGCCGCAGGTGAACGAAATCCTCACCCGCTACCAACCGGACGTGCTGTGGTGGGACACCCCGCACCTGATGACGCCGGAACGCGCCGCCAAACTGGCGAAACTCCTGCCGCAGCGGCCCGGCATCATTACCAACAACCGCTTGGGCGGCGGATTCAAAGGCGACACCGAGACCCCGGAACAGCAT
>Ga0118677_10006917_pt1 | contig 18988 bp, 10 predicted proteins | sample AliMusrvi5mmetaG_FD_86154 | JGI IMG/M metagenome (GOLD analysis project Ga0118677, IMG submission 86154) | reverse complement strand
GCGAGTCAGGAAGCGGCCATGGCGGCGTGAACGACGGATCGTTGAAAAGTTATCAAGCCCTCCCGTCAATCCCGTTGAGGGTTGGCGGGAGGCGTGGCGGAAAGACCGGCGCTTTTTTTAACTCGGACCGGACAAGCCCACGGTATCGACGGCTGGCGATTCCACTCCTCCCCTGATCTGCTCACTCGCGATTGTCATTCCCCCAGATGGCCTTTGCGCTGGTCGGCAGCTTGGTCGGGCAGGTTTCGGATTCCAGTTCCAGCACCACCAGTTCATTCTCCTCGCCCTTCTTCCACCAGCACGCCGGCACGAACACCCCCTGCGACGGGCCGGCCTTCCAGTAGCGTCCGAGATTCCGCCCGTTGAGCCACAGGATTCCGCGACCGAATCCCCGCATGTCCAGCCAGGTGTCACAGGGACCGCCGATCTTCATCTTACCGCGATACAGGGTGGCGCTGCCGAGGGTCTTGCTTTCCGTGATCTCCTGGTAGGTTCCCTTGGGCGGTTCCTGCATCGGCAGGCCGACCTGGGCGAAAGGACCGAGTTCCTTGCCGTTGAAGACCACGGCCGCCGACAGGCCCTTGCGCTCCTCCATCATGAACTTGCCGAAGTTGATCCGCCCCATGTTCTCGACCAACAAGTCCAGCCGGTGCTTGCCTTCCGGCACGTTCAGGGCGACCGCCGCGCCCTTGGTGGACCTGCCGGAGATTCCCATCAGCTTGCCATCAAGCAACACATACACCCGGTCCTTCACCTTGCCTAAGTCCAAGGTTCCCTCCGCCGGCCCATCGACCGTCGTCCGGTAACAAATGAATCCGGTGATCTGTCCCAGGTCTTCCATAGTTTGAAGGGTTGAGTTGATTTGACCTTCCGGGATCGCGACCACCAGGCGGCACTGTTCGGTCAAAAGTATGTTTCCCATACTGGCGGTGCCGGGGATCTTCGGGATATCCGGCAGCTTCTCGTCCTTCAACACGCTCTGGATGGCGGCGCGGAATGCCCTATACTTCTCTGTCGGACGCCCCGACTCATCCAGCGGTGCCGCATAGTCGTAGCTGCATGTGATCGGGCGGTAACGGCCCTCCCAGTTGGCGCCGGTCCACAGCCCGCGTGTGGTTCCACCATGGAACATGTATATGTTGAAGGAAGCCCCGTGCCGCATCATCCAGTCGAAGTCCGCCATCTTGTCGTGGGCGTCGATCCAATGATGCGGACGCTGCCATTGGTCGAACCATCCGACCCAGAACTCAGCAGTGAAATCCGGCTGACCGGGACTTGCCTTGCGCAAGGTATTGAACGCCGATTCCGCGCCGCCGCCGAAATTGACAGCCTTGAGGATGCCCGGTCGCCCCCCATGCCGCAACCCGTCCTCCGACGCCGCGTCGCTGGTGAAGACCGTTCCCTGGTAGCCGCCGGAGCGCAATGCCCGTTGCAGTTCATCGAGATACCCGGCATCCGAACCATAGAACCCGTATTCGTTCTCAAGCTGCACCATCAATACCGGCCCGCCCTGTGCCACGGACAGCGGCTGGAGCATGGCTCCCATCCGCTTCATCCATTCCTTGGCCGGTTCCATGAACTTGGGATCGGTGGAGCGCAGCTTGATGCCGGGTTCCGCCAACAGCCATGCGGGAAGCCCGCCGAGATCCCACTCGGCGCACACGTAAGGACCGGGCCTGACTATCGCGTGCATTCCGCATTCTCCGCATAGCCTGATGAACGCTGCGACATCGCGTTCTCCAGTGAAGTCGAATTCCCCACGCTTTGGTTCATGGAGGTTCCAGAACACATAGGTGCAGATCGTGTTCAGGCCCATGGCCTTGGCCATCCGGATCCGGCCGCGCCACTCGTCCTTTGGCACCCGGGAATAATGGATTTCGCCCGAACGGATTTGGAAAGGTTTGCCATCGAGAACGAAGGATGAGCCCTCGACGCGGAAATCGGCGGCGAAAACATTGGTCAGGGATGTCAGCGCGATTGATAGAACGGCCAAAGGGAATCGTTTCATCGGTTTCAACTTGGATTGATGGATAGAGAATCGGCGGCATGAGGGGAAGGGGAAAGTTCTCGCACTTTGCCGATACGGTGACGAAGCTGCCGCGCAAGCAACAGGCCAAGGTCGTCGAATTGGCCGAGGGCTTCCTGGCACTGCACGCCAAGGCCGGTTGATTCCCATCCGTACGATTCGGCCTTTTGGCCGTTGTCACAAGTTGGCCGGGGTCGGGCCGTGATCCGCAAGGAAAGGAACATTGCGCTTTCCCTGCCGCAACGGATTTGTTACCGACTGTTCCAACGATGGCCGTCCCCCTTCCGCATGTGCCCCGCAACACCATTCCGGTGTCCGCCAGGCGTTGTGGGCGGGGTGTGACTCCCGGCCAGGATCCAGGCGGTCGGGAGCCTTCACCCGGAACCGGCCCGCGGGTGCATTCCGCCCGCCCAAGATCGCCGACTTCCGCCAACCCGCGTCATAACGCATTGCATTGCAATTCGTTAAATCGGATGGAGGGACACGCCGACGCGCATGTGTATTACTACGGTTACTGCTACTAAGATCGGCTGACGGGTCGCTGGCCATTGATGTGATCCGCTTGAACCAAGTCCAGGCGGGTTCAGCCAAGGAGCGTTTGGCAAGAACCGCCGTCAACAAGCGATGCCTGAAAATCCGCACCTACACGCGGGCGGGTCGGACACTAGTAATCGGATACCTGCTTCTGACTGAATCAAATGTTACCATGCGCAGACTGACCCACTTCATCGGCCCGTAATAGGCCTCCGTGCGGCATTTCGTCCTGCCCGACGGCGGGGCGGTGGCAACGGCTATTGCTAAAGGCCTTTCAATATTTTCACCGGAGCTAACTTGGCGTTAAGTAATACCGTGCAATGCCCCCCGACCTCAATCTCTCCCTTGTAATAGCCCTTCACGTACACGACCCATACCCGCCCTCCTGTTTTTGAATATTCTATACGGTAGCGAGCGTCAAAGGCTATCTTATCCTCTGCTTCCAAGAGTTTGCGAACTTGCGCAATTATTTTCTTCTCATTGCCGGTCCACGCCGTATCCGACTCCGGACGCACTTTGAGAATCTTCTCTCCTGGAGTAAGGGAAAATACCAATGCCAGCATAGAGGACCATGCGATGATTACATGAACTAGTTGTTTCATCATTCTTGGATTGCTATGTTAATCCTGAGTTCATTTACCCCTACTAGGGGGCCACTCGTGAGGTCCTCCTGGATAATCATAGTGAATCTTACTCAGTATCATTTCCATGCCAGCGGATGGTCGGAGAGCATCCTGCATTGCTGCATTAGCCGCCGACTCGCAACTTTCCTTATCGTCAAATGGCATCCTTTCTTGTTTGGTCTCCTGAGTTTGTGCCACCATCTTTCCTTCATTGCGACCCCACCATTTAATATCTCCGACGTGATCCTGCTCCCCGTGTTTCACGAACGCTTCCTCAGCTTTGCTTGGATAACTTGGACGGTAGTGTACCACCGCGTGCATCCGAACAATAGTCGAAAACAAATAGAATTTCCCATCATTGGCACATTTGCACCTACTTTTAATTGTCCATTCCATCGTAGTCAAACCGATAACATCATCCCGATCAATCATCGGAGTATCAGTCGGGATAGCACTGGTAGGAGACACCCCCAGGTCCTTTCTGTACTGTGTTTTTTCAACCCGGAACATTAATGTGCCGAATGGATCAAAATGATTTACCGGTGCATTTGCTAGCATCTGATAAAGATTGACGCCGCCCTCTTCCTCAATAGGGTCTCTCGATGGCCAATCGCCGATCCTGTGTTCCCACCGACTCGGCCCTTTAATCGGGAGGTTCTTCACAAATCGCTTGTGGGTATCTCCTTATAGATCACATCTCTTGCCGATACATATAACCTAATCTTAGCTGTTCGGCACAACTTTGTTAAATCCAGAATGATTTTTTTATTGTAAGATTCTCCAGTGGGACTAAATTTAATCAAAATGCTCTTATGCCGAGGGAGAATTAACGGCCTCAGTTTCTTCACGATCTTGTCCTGCTCTCCCAATTGGATTTTTTCATTTGAGGAATATGCGAAAAATATACCACTATGTTCTATCAAAAGCAGCGCGCCAAGGTCTTGTTCTGGGTCTTTCGGAATCAACTTAAATCCCTTGGGGATGGTTGATGGGTCTTTAATATAATCGAATACACTACGATTCGTTTGAGCATATGCAATTCCAATCCCGAAGGCAGTCAACAACCATATAAAGACATAGGACTTCATTTCGCCTCCTCCCGGATCTTACAGCAACAATACTTACTGAAGGTTCTGATATCTGAAAAGTAATCTGGAAACCCATTTTTCTTATTAGGGTAGGGTTCGGGGTGGTCGTCAGGGGCCCCTATCTGTGCGCCGTGCTCCTGATAGGTATATGTACCATCCGCCTCCCCTCTTAGCGCGTGGTAGTCGACTATATTATGATCAGATCCGGACCAAGAATTCTCGAAAAAATCAGGCACTCCATCTTTCGAATTTTGTAGATCTTCCTTTACTTTATTGGGATCATTCTCCGTTGTTCTATCAGATTTCAGGTGTGGTATATAAAAATATAGCATAATCCAGTCCTTGCATTTGCATGTATCCTTGCACTTTTCCGCGGATACGTTCTTATGGCAATCATATCCAAGTTGCTTAGTTAGATCTGCAAAAGATTTTCCCGCTTTCGGTTCAGTTGCCACACGCCGTCGAGTCGCATATCCAAAGCAGTTTACCCAACCAGGCAATTCGAAAATGCTGTTTAAAAACTCTGGCATAGGTAGCAATGGCGCTGGTGTTGATTCAGGAGCGAATCCAAGAAAGTCCCACCTATCAACCCCATCATCCCCCACGAACTCATATAGGTTGACCCCGCCTCTTTCCCCTATAAGATCCCTGGACGGCCACCTGCCGGTCAGCGGATCGTACCAACGATAACCATAGTAATAGAGTCCGGTCTCCGCGTCCTGCATCTTGGTGCTGAACCCGAATGAGCAGGGCGCGGTTCCTTCCGAAACCAGGGCGTTGCCGAACGCGTCATATTCGCGGCGGGAGACGGGTTCAGTGGCGTCGCTTCGGGTCCAAGCAACAATGTTGCCGTTACCGTCGAACGAGGGGTGGAATACAGCGGACGAGGTGAGATTCCGGTAGGCCAGCAGCCCGCCGACGCCGCCCGCGCCCCGCAGCGTGCCTGACAGGTCGAGGCCCCAGGTGAAGGTGCCGGTCCGGGTGGGAGTGGTGAAGGTCTCGTTTTGGGTGTCATAATCGGCCGAAAACTCGGCGATCACGTTCCAACCGTCATAAAGCCACCGCTGGCTGGATTGGAAAGCCGGATACCCCGCCGTGCCGCCCTTCCAGGCGTGCCGGGCGATCATCCTGCCCATCCAGTCATACGCATAGACGATCTTTACGTAGGGATGCCCGACGTTTGTGGAAGTCGCTTCGGAAGTGGTTTCCATCTGAACAAGGCGGTTTTCCGCGTCCCAAGTGTACACCCATCGACCATCGTTTGTCAAATTCCCGTCATCATCGTATTGGGGCGTGACGGACTGTTTGGCGTACCAGAAGTGGTTGGTGAAGCTGGGGACCCCCGATTCCGTATCGCGCTTGGTGACGACCTGCTGCCAAACGGGTCCGTCGCCATTTGATGCGGTGAGATCGCGAGAGTAGATTCCACCGGCCGATGGCGTGACGACCACGCCGTTTCCGGTTTCGGTACCTGCCTTTATATTGATGTTCCAATCCGCGGGCGCCCGTCCGATGGCGGTACGGCTGCCGCCGGTGGTGATGGAGGAATAGCGGTTCGCGGCATCCGCCGTATAGGTGTGGTTGCCGAGGACAGGGGATGTGCTGGCTAGGCGGTTGCCTATGTCATCGAAGGTGTAGCCGGTGCCGAGAGGTTCGATCTCGGTCGTGGTCGGGGGAGTGGTTGTGTCGTCCTTGATGTAACGTTTCGCGGAAACGACTTCGGACCGGTCGTTGTAGTCGTATTCCCACCAGTTGGAACCGTCCTGGAACGTGTTTTTGACCCTGCGGTTCAGCGCATCGTAGGCATAGGCGTGGTAGGAAATCTCGGCCACCGCATCACCCATGAACGTTTGGTCGGACCGGATGCCGAGGAGCCTGCCGGAGGTGTCGTGATAGCGGCTGTCCCGGAATGTGTAAACTCCGCCCGCGGAACTGTCGGATTTGGAAACGAGCGATGAGTTGGGTTCGTAGGTGTATTCGTGGAATTCGTTCGTGGTGGTGTTTTGGATCGTGTCCAGCAGGCCGGAATCGCCATAATATCCGTATGCGATGGTGGCGACGACCGAGGCGTTGGAACTGGCGGTTTCCTGATACCCTGCGGGCCGTCCGGCCGAATCGGGCGCGGCGTAACGGATGCCCTTGCCCGGCAGCAGTGATCCGGATGTGTAATACCGGGCGTTCAAGGTGCCCATGCCCGCGTGGTAGCTGAGGGTTTCGATGCCTACACCGGTCTGGGTGATGGTGGTCGGGCGACCCAACCGGTCGAGGTTGGAAAACTCGACATTCGGCGTGCCGTCCGAATAAGTGACGCCGGTCAAATCGCCGAAGTTGTCATAGGAATATGTGGTGGTCACGGTGCCGGTGCGTGCCCATGTGCGTGTGAGGATTCTCCCGGCGGAATCGTAGGTGTAGGAGACTGTATGGCTGTCGCCGTCCGTTTTCGATACCAACAATCCGGTGCCGCTCTGATAGGTCCGGGTGGTCAGGCTCCACGCGTTCGCGTTGCCGGCGTCCCGCCACGTTTTCATCGTGTTCCTTGCCCCGTAGGCGTCGTATCCGTAGGCCACCCTGTAAGTGGCGGTACCGGATTCTTCCGTCACCTGGCCGAGAGCCGAATACTGATAGGTAGTGGTCCCGCCCAGCGGATTGGCGATTTGGGAAAGCTTGCCCGCCGCCGCGGAGTTCGCCGCATAGTAGCTGTACCTGGTCGTGTTGGCGGATGGGTCGGTTACGGATAGCAACGCGCCGCTGACCGGATCGTAACTCTTGCGGGTGACCGCGCCGCGCGGGGAGACTTCCATGACCGGCTGCCCGAGCGCGTTGTAATACCAGCGCGCGGGCGTGGCGTGGTCGTGCCCCGTTTGCGCCACTGTGAGGCCGTTGACGGTTACCGAGACCGCGTTTCGGCTCGCGCCATTGGACATCTCGGTGCGGGTGACGGTTTTGCTTTCGAGATCGACTGAGGTCGTGACCGTGGTTACCTCGCCGGTCGGGGAAATGCTGATGGTTTTCGTGGCGACACCGCCGCCCGGTAGGCCGGACAAGCAACGCTTGGTGATGCTGGTGACGACGGATTCGTCGGAACTGGCGACATCGTAGGTCTTGCGCACGGACACCTCCCACCAGTGGTGACTCTGGTCGTCGTCCTCAACGTAGTCATAATAATTGCCGGTCTCGGTCACCCGGTCATTGGACGCTGGTGACAGTGGCAGGGTCCCGTTGCTATCCACATGATAACCGGTATAAGTCGTCGAGGACGCCAAACTCGGTTTGACATACAGGAGGGTTCCCGATGGCGCGGCGCTGGAAATCATCCGGTGGGTGCCCGATTGATATGTTGCGACAGTGGAGACCGTGTCCGTGCCGGTCGGACTTGGGGATGTGGTACTGAGAGTCCGCCCGGCCCAGTCCTGGACGCTGGTTGTATAACGCGGGGAGTTCTGAAGATTGCCGACGCTTTTGGTGGTGACGAGGTTGCCAGAGCTGTCCCATGAGTATGCGTATTGCTCGGCCACCACGGCGGAACCCGTGATGGAAACCGTCCGTCCGTTGATGTCGCGGGCGACCTGACGGGTGAGCCCACCGGGCAGGGTTGTGAGGACGACCAGCCCGTTATTTGAATAAGAGGTGTTGGTGACCGCGCCCGACGCGTCCCTGTGGGAGATGGTCCGGCCCGCGAGATCCGCGATGCTCACCTCGGTCCGCCAAATGCCCCCTGCGGAAACCCTCGAAGTGGTGGCACGCCCCCGGTATTCGTGATTCGTCACGATGTCGGGCTGTGCGTCGTTGTAAGTTCCGACCGCCACACCGGCACGGGTCGATGACGAGATCCTGCCAAGATCGTCGCTTACAGTGTCGGTTTCTGTCCCTTGTCCGTCCCACGCGACCATGTTGAGAACTCCGCCGATGAACACCGCTTGTTCATGCGAGACCATGCGGCCGTCCTGGCTCGCCGTGACCTCCTTCACCGAGCCATCGGCCCAATATTCATACGTGTAGCTCGTAGTGGTGGCGTCACTCCAGGATGCCCCCGATTTGATCGAAAGTGTCCTGAGATAAGGACGCCCCCGGAAATCGCGTATTATAATCTCTCGGGTCGCCTCGGAAGACGCGGGAGCGCCATAGTTCGCAATCCTGATCGTAATTGACCGGACATCGGACCACGGCTGCGGAATCGCGGAAGGATCGTTGGCCGTAAAGGAGCCGCCCGTGAAATGGCCGAGTTCGTAGCCGGTCACGTAGCCGTTGCCTTCGGCATCAAGCGAACCAAAAGAAGCTCCCACCCACGGGCAACCGGGAGCGGGAGATCCCACGTATATGAACGAGGTGGAGGGAATCCCTTCCGATGCCGAGGCATATTCGGCCGAACTATCCTGACGGATATAAGTGTAACTGCAACAGTTGCCCCAAGCGGTCGTGAGACCCGCATCTTCCAGAAGCCCCACCAGGGTTCCAAGTGATGCGGAGCTGTCGATTCTCGCCCAGTCCCTGATCACGACCGACGTTCCGGGTTTGTAGGTGATACGGCTCTGGACCCGGTCGCCGATGTCGTCATACGTAAGCAACGTGAGTTCCGAATTGGACGACGTGGCGTTCTCAAGTGATGGAGACCCATTGAATGGCCTCAATATCTCCTTTGTCAGTCCCACCCAACAAGGGTAAGCACCGGTTTCCTCGCCGCTATAATAGCTGTAGGCTTCCCAGGAGCCATCTGGACGAACAACCGACTTGGCGTGGCCTGGAAAAACCGGATCCGGCTCCCATGTGGTGACAAGACGCGTATTATTGGAGTTGGAATAATAAACCCTCTCCTCAAGCTGGAAAAGCCTGTTCTCCACCATCACGGCAGGCGACGTTCCAACCTCGCGATATTGATAGAGATAAATGCGTTCGGTCTTGGAGTACAAAACCCCATCACGCGTTACCGTGGTGACATCGGCACGATACCACCGGGTCTTCTGATTATCATCATAGAACGCGGAGATCGTATCCTCTACCTGCATGCCGCCTCCCGTCGTGACCCGCGCTCCGCCTCCCGAAAGTTTCACGACCTCCTTGACGCGTTCAACGCCATTTGGCCCGGTGGATGTCACCCTGACTCCGCCCAGATGGATGCCTTCCACCCCATTGATGCCCTCATAGCGGATCGTTTGAGACGGGGTAGCGGTTGTCAGGGGGGTGGATAGGCCGGGTTCGGTAGAGGGTGGGGCGAACGAACCTGCCTCATAGATGCTGACCTCGAATCCGCCGGTTATCGGCAACACGTCGGCCAGGCGCGTGGAATTCCGGATCTGGAGTTGGTCTCCGAGTCCACTCTTGTAAACCTTGAGCGAATTGCCGTCAGGGTCCCTGACGATCAGATTCGCCATATTCGCGAGTAACGGATTGATCGGACCTTGAAGTGAAAGCGATCCGGTGTTGAAACCGCCGGATTCAGGAGTTGAGCCCAGCGGGAGGCTGGACTTGAAACCAGCGGGCGTGACTTCCGCCGGCTGTCCGTTTTCGGGATGCTCCTTCTGCTTGTCCTGGGGAATGGTGGGCGGAGTGGCCGTGGTATCGTTCCCCCCGCCACTGCCGCCACCACCGTCGCCGTTGCTGGCGTTGCCGTCGCCGCTGCCGGAGTCATTGGCTTTCTTGTGAAGGCGGACCTGGATGTCGACAGTGACGTCCAGATATACACCGTATGCCGGGACAACGTATTGCTTTATGGTTTCAATCGCTTTCCAATCGGAGTAGTCGGTGGCCTCCGGGATCCTGTAACGCGTTTCCAGGACCATGCCGCAGGGAACATTTATTTCGAAGGTGCCGGAAAGGAGGGTCAGGCAAACAGCGGTATTTTCGACGTTTCCCGTAATGTTCACTTTGCCCTGATATGGCAGTTCCGGCTCGATATGCATACTGCCGGTGCCTGTGGTCAGCGCCATAACACTATTCTCGGTGGTGGTGTCCGATGACGAAACCTCCCTCTTGTCACCAGTCAGATAGGCGTCGGTGCCGTCCAGCGGCACGGTGTACATGGTCATTGTCGCCGTATAGGCGTTCTGGCTGAGAGGAAGCGTGACTTTGCCATGGAAACTCAGGTTGTCCTCATCCCCAGCGCAGCTTACGCCACAAACGGCGGTTGACTTGGACAAGGGTATCAGGGTGGTTAGAGCCGTCAGGGCGATGATTCTGAGGTTCATGGGGAAAGCGGATTTCAGGGCTTGGAGAATGGAAGTTGTCATGCGATCCGTCAGGGGGGAAATAGATTACTCGGCGGGACTCCAGACCATGATGGTGGTCGCGGCGGCCAGCGGAACGGTGTCGGGCGTGGTTGGATGAGGATCGATTCCATCGGGCAACCCGTCGTTATCCGTGTCCGGATTGGTCGGATCGGTGCCAAGTGCGATCTCCTGCGCCAAGGTCAATCCGTCGCCGTCCATGTCCGCTGCCAGTTGGTAATCCTCGGCGTCCGTCTGTCCGTCATGATTGGAATCGACATCCTCGATCATGACCCGCCAGAACCACTTGTCCGGAGGAGGCTCGTGGTTTTCGTTTTCGGCAAGGATGAAGGTGAACTCCATATCGGAGCCGTTGCCGATGAATGCCTGTTCGACCGGAGACCAGTTTCCTTGTGCTAGATCGGGCGAATGGCAAAGGGTGTAGAGTTTCCCGGGAATCGTCGGCCAGGTGAGGATGATTGCCTCGGGCGTGATGGGGTCGGATATGCCGTCGCCATCCACCTCCATCCGCAACTCCGGGATTTGGGTGATATTCGGCTGGACCAATCCATCGGGCGAGGTGGGATCGAACGGATCGGTGCCAGCAACAGCTTCCTGTTCGTTAGTCCAACCGTCGCCGTCCAGATCGTCCTGGGCACGGTAGGGGAAATCGGTGGAGGGGAAGAGTTCTCCATCATAGTACATCCTCTCCCACAGGTCACTCATGCCGTTGCTGTTCTCGTCAATAATGGCGTTCGACGGCAGTGCGCAGAAACCGTAGATCAGAAGACTGGTTAGAACGATGCGGTTCACTTGTTGCCTCCTTCCGTTTGGGCTGGCTTTTCGGTCCTCCAGTAATTGAGGACGATGTTCTTGGGCTTGGGCGGGTTGGCCTTGAGGTCGGCCTCGTGCTGGAGACGGGCTCGCTCGCGGCCCTCGTAGGCAGTCATCAGGCGTTGGAACTCGCTGTTGTAGAGATCGTGGAGAGATTGGATAGGGCCGAGGACGGATGAATCGGCGGGCGGCGTGCCCACAATGGCGAAGCTGGCCGGGCCATCGGGGAAAACAGGGATATTGGGCACTGATGTCGCCGTACTCCGCGTGGTGTCTGTCGTGCTCCACGTCATGAAAAGGCTGTAGGTCAGGCCGTCGGTGCCAACGAAGGAGTGAATGCCGGAAATCAAGGCGAAGTCGGCCGATGACCAGAACGTGATAGGCTCGTCACCGTGTCCTGGCCAATATTGGACCAGGGTGCGCGGCGGAAAATCCTTGAAGCGGTAAACCGTGGCGCCGAGCGAGAGCACGGGCGTTACCGGGTGGCTTGCGCGGCATTCGGCAAGGCGTTCCCTAAAGGCGGCGTTATCGGTGTTGGCGGCTGGAGGCGGTGCAGGGGGCGCAGGCAACGCAATGGGCTTGATCTTCCGGATGGTGATCGTGCGGCCACCCTGCTCCTGGGTGGTGGTGGCGAGAATGTCCCTTGCAGGCACCACGAACGCGGGTTTGGGCGGCGCGGGCGGCGGCGGTGTGCCGTCCGGGATGTCGCCGAGAATCCGTGCTGGGATAGGCGGTGCGACCCTTTCTTGGGGAATCGTTTTCCCAGCGTCCTCCGAGCGGGCCGGAGAGACAAGGGCCATGAATGCGACGAAAAAGAATGTCATTTTCATAACGGTTAGTTCACAGCTACAACCCGAAATTGAATGAGCGCAATCAAAAAGCAAAATTCCGAAAGATATATTTCCCGGGCTTCCAGGTGATGTGCGGAACCGGCTATATCAAGAGTTGAATGTCTTTGTTTTGGATAGGTTTACAACTCCCTGTCGGTTTCGTTACTGGTACCGCTTAGGTTCTTTGAGCATGGCTACAAGCCGCAGTGGTTCGATGCGGCTGAAACCAAGGACGGCAAGGACGGCAAGGCCATCGACACCGGCAAGCACCAGCGGCGACCAGCCAGCCGGATAACCCGAAAAATCCGAAAAAACCGAATACTTTGAATTCTCTGAATTCTTTTTGCGCCACGGCGATGCCGTCTGCGCCGGGTTGAGAATGGCTGAAAAAGTATTCAAAGTATTCCGAGTATTCCAAGAATTGCCCATATTCAGCGGCCTCGGCGGTTGCGATGCCCGTCGGCATATCCGGGAAAAGCCAGCCGCCAGCGGTCTCGTTGGCCCGTGGTATCTGGCTGACGCCCTGGAGATCGGCTCCACCCTGTGCCTGAGCGATGGCATGACTCCCGGCGTCTGCCGCCACCCCAGCGGCAGGTTCTGCCTCATCATGCCTTGCCGGTTGACCGGGGAGGTCGCGGATGCGGGCGGCGAAAAGGCGGAGGCGGTTCCGGCCATGGCAGCGTGAATGGCGATTGAAAAGTGAAAGTCACCGAGTCCTCCCGTCAGTCCCGCTGGGGATTGGCGGGAGGCAAGATGCGGAGGAAATGTCGAGGCCTTTTTTTAGCTCAAGCATGACCAGAAATACCCACGGCACCAGTGGCAACTCCACTTCCACGAACCGCGTGCGGGCGGCCCGTCCATTGCGTCCCCGGGGCCGGGGTGATTTCTTCAAAGACATGGGCCGAGCCTAGCAGGCCGCGCCGCCACGCATAGGGGGACAAATTTAGGACGTTTACCCTCTATTTCATCGGATCAAGCCACAATGGATTCTTCCTTTTGCAGGACCTCGACGATATCATGGCGGTCAATGCCTTTTACGACGGGCGTATTCGCAAGGAGTCCGAAAACCGCGAAACGCTTCAGTTCCTGGCTTCGCAAATGCCTTGTGAAATGGATTTGGGAAAGGATTTGGATAAGGCGGCGTGAAAGGGATTTGGGACGTCATTGGGAAAGGCGGGTTTGACGAGGGAAGGTCGATTGATGGCGAACTGGTTCGGATCTCAGGGTGTCAGGGCGATGATACTCCACCACGCAATGATCATACCGGCCACCTTCCTTGATCAAAACGCGGAAAAACTGCCCGCAAGATCGCGTCAGAACATAGCAGCCATAGATCGGCGAACTATGACTGCAATGCACCGGCCAATGCAAGGCTCCGCGTATGATGCTTGTTCTCCGCCTAAACCACGATGCCAGCTTGCTTCGCGATTATAGAAAAACACACATCGCAATCCTGCCAGTCTCTTTATCAAAGAAAACATATACCCCAAATTTGCCCATCCTTAGCGAGGCTTTCACGGTGTTAACAGACCAACCGGATTCGATTGATCGCGGAACATCGAACTGAATGCATGTCGTTATTGAGCCATCAAAAACCGAAAACTGACCTATTGGAACTGCCGACACTCCTTTTTCTCGGAGAAGTTTTCCAAACTCTGCTTCCGTAGCTTCAAGACAGAACCATCTTCCTGGGTTTTTTTCACTCAGGTTATACACCTGGACTTTTCTGGACGGGAAAAAAACGCCTAGATCACTCCCAACTAACGGTAGAGAATCAGAGTTGAAGAGTTGACCATCGCGATCTGGGCTTCGGCAGCCTGCCAGCAATGGAAGAACTAGAACTAGGGCGATCTTGACAAGATTCATTTTTGCTATTCTATTGGAAAGGAAAACTCTACGTTTTCAGAACTGGTTTCATAGAATTGTATTTTCACGTTAAATGATGCATCCATCAAAGTTTCAAACTTGGATACTAGCGATTCAGATGCCCACTGACGCAACCCCTGTTCTCGGTGGGGGTTGGCATCGATCCTATCATGCCAATACCACTCTATCCATTCCAATTTGAAGCTACCTTTATGTTCCCCTATGCATACTTGGTATTTTCCCTGCATTGTTACATCTTGGGCTTGATTCAGCCACGCACCTAGGTCATGAGATGGGAGATCAAAGAATTCAAACGGCTCTCTTACAGGTATTGCAAATATCTGACCCCATTTTTTTACAGGGCTTGTGTCTGGTTCGATAATTACCGTCTGCCATACTGAGCGGGAAGATAATGAAATTTTACCATTTGCGATTGACTCCGATATGTGTTTCTCGTATGCTTGTAACCTATCGCTCCTGGTGTCCTCTTCCATTTCTTGGAATAGGTCTTGCAAGATTAACGTGGTGTCCATGTTCCATGTCGAGCCAAACACCCGTTGCTGATAGAAAGCAGATATCGAATCCGCCAATCCGTACCCCACGCCCCCAAATGCATTCATGTATACATCTTCCCATTCTCCCAAACCATCAACCTTGCCAACCCCACAGTTCCCCACGAACCCATACAGGTTCACCCCACCTTTTTCCCCAATCGGGTCCCTTGACGGCCACCTTCCAGTTAGAGGCTGCAAATATCTCAAGCCGTAATACACCAGCCCTGTCTCCGGGTCCTCTATCTTGGTAGAGAACCCAAATCCGCAGGGTGGGGTTCCCTGTTCAACAAGCACGTTCCCGAAAGCGTCATATTCGCGCCGACATGTGGCCTGGAACTCTCCAGATTTAGTCCAGGCAGTGATGTTGCCGTTGCCGTCGAATGACGGATAGAATGTCGCGGATGGCGAACCATGGGTGGTGACTGCCAGAAGTCCGCCAACGCCACTAGCCCCCTGAAGCGTGCCGTTGAGGTCGAGACCCCAGATGTAGGTATTTGTTAGGGTCGTGCCGGAATACTCGGCGACCGGGTTCCAGCCGTCCCACAGCCAGCGGGTGTCGGAGATGAGCGTGTCGCTAGGACCAAAAACCTTGCGGAAAAGCCGGTGCCCGGTCTGGTCGTATGCAAACGTCAACCTCCGATGGGGATGGCTGGTGGTTTCGGTGTTGGTGATGGTCTCCATTTGGACGAGCCTGTTCTCGGCGTCCCAAACATAGGTCCACCTGCCGTCGTTGTAAAGGTTCCCGTCATCATCGTAAAGCGGGGTGACACTTGGCGCGGGGACGAAAACGCTGCGGGTGACAGTCTGGCTTCCAGAGACAATGCTCGCATCCAGCCAAAGGGGATCGGCCGAATAGGTGGCTGAGGCGTCGCCGAAGAAGATGCTATTGATGCGGGTTGCGGGTGTGATTGCATTGTTGATCGTCACATCTCCTGCCGGTGCCGTGCCGACGACGGCACGGGTGGGGGCCGTTGTGGCGGGGTAATCGCTCGTCGTGATGGCCGCGTATTGGTTGAGGGCGTCGGCGGTGTAACTAAAGTTGCCAAGGATCGGCGAGGTGCTGGTTTTCCGGTTCCCTATATCGTCGTATGTATAGTTTTCGGCGAATGGCGTGACTTCGACCGGCTCATTCTGATTGGGAACGCCTTCGAAGCGGTGGGAGGAAGTCACCTCGCTGCGGTCGTTATAGCCCCATGTCCAAGTGGAGCCGTCGAGCTGGGTAGTGGTCGTGCGGCGGCCAAGGGTGTCGATTTGGTAGCCATGCCTGGTCAGGGGGTAGGTGCCGCCAGCAAGGGAGTCGGTGTTGGTGGCAAGAAGTCGGCCCGCAATATCGTAGGATTTGGTTTGGCGGAATTCAGCGGTGCCGGAGCCCCATGCCGTCATGTGGCGGACGAGATTGGTGTCCCCGAAGTAATCATAGCCGAATGAGGAGGTGCCTGACGTGATGCTTTGAAGCCGCCCGTCAAGCCACGTATAAGCAACCGTGCCAGCATCCGAGGCGGTATAGCCGGTGGGCAGGCCGTGCGGATCGGGGGCTGACCATGCGATGCTCTTGCCGGACAAGATCGAGTGCCCGGAGGCATAGCTGTGGCTGGCGACGGCTCCGGTGCCGGGTTGCCAGGTGAAATGTTCGGTGCCGATGCCTGTTTGGGTAACCGTGAGCGGGCGTCCGAGGCAGTCGAGTTCGGTGATCTCGACGTTGGGGGTGAGGCCGTTGTCGCCTGTGTAGTTGATCCGGGTAAGGTCACCCCGTGCGTTCCAGATCCATTCGGTCGCGGCACCGCGTTGCCAGGTGCGGGTGTGCGGCTTGCCGGTCGCGTACCAAGTGTAGGTGGTCCTGTTGCCTCCCTGATAGATCTTTTCCAGAAGGACGCCACTCGCCGCATCGTGATGCCAGGTCGTGGTGGCGCTGGTCGTGCCCGCATTGTTCACGTCCCTCCAGGTCGTCATGGTCAGGCGGTCGCCGAAGTCGTCATAGGTGTATGAGACCGGGTATTGAGCGGTGCCGGACACGGTTAGGATTTCGCCGCGTGCTGACCATGTGCGGATGGTGGTTGTTCCAACCTGACTTGGTGGAACGGGGGGATTTGTCATAGTGTCAAGACGTCCGGGGGCGGAGGTGGTTGGTCCGTGCCATGTGTAGGTGGTGGTGTTGCCCAGATGGTCTGCGACGCTTGATATTTTCCCGTCGGTTCCCCAAGTGGTGGTGGTGGTCGCGCCCTCGGGCGTTGTTTCTGTGAGAATGCGTCCGAGCGCGTCGAAGGTCTTGCGGGTGGGTTTGGTAGCATCGGCAGCCCAATGGGCCATGGTCAGGCCGTTGATGTCAACCGTGATTTCAGGTTGGACGTAGCCGGAGCGGGTAACCGTCTGGACCCGGCTCTTGGAATTGCGATTCAGGGCGGTTTCGGTCAGGATGGTGCCACCTCCGGGCAAGGTTTCGCGGATGGAAGAGGTGATGTTGCCCGTGTTGCCGCTCAGACGTTCGCGCGTGGAGGTGGTGATGGCCGTTGTGGCGGAGTCGAATGTCTTGCGTTCGGCGACTTGCCACCAAGCACCGTTTTCGTTCACGTAATAACTTCGGGTCGAAGTGATGCGGTCAGTGCCGGGCGTCGATAGATTTCCGTCGTTGTTCAGGTCATAACCGGTGAGAGTTTGAGACGAGTTGGCAGTCGGTCGGACTATGAGCAGGGTCGCTGCTCCGGAGTCTGATGAGCGTGATATGGTCCGGCGGGTGTTTGTGGCATAACCGGTGATCTCGGTAACGGTCGAGTTATCGGCTGCCGGACTTGGGGCCGAAGTGGAGATAACACGCCCGGCTGGGTCCGTGATTGTCGTGGTGGTGCGGGTGGAGCCTGTGCCGCCGATGGTGTGGGCGGTGGCAAGATTGTCTCCGTCCAGCGAATAGGCCCACGCCTCGTTGACGACAGCCGAGCCAGTCACGGAGACAGGCAGTCCGTCAATCGTGTTGGTGGAAAGGCGCGTGTTGTCGCCGGGAAAGGTGGTTTGCGTGTCGCGTCCGCCGTTGGGGTAGGATGTTAGGGTGATCGCTCCGGTTTCATCGGTTTTGGAAATGGCGCGGCCTATCAAGTCTTCGGTGCGGCCCGTAAATAGGGACAGGTTTCCGCCGCTGGTTTCGGTTGTGGAAGCCCTGCCGGTATAACCGATAGAGGTGACCCGAGGGGACTGTGCGCCGAAGTCTCCGTTTGCCGCGACGCCTTCCACCGTCACGGATGTCGTGCGACCGATGGCGTCCCGTACTGTGGTGGTTTTGATGCCCTGTTCGTCGATTCGGACGGTGGAGTAAGGAGATACTTCGGTGGTTTCCTCGATGATGCGGTCGTCATGGTAGCGGGTAACCCTGGAAATGACATCGGCGGGGGCATCGTCGTATCCGGTGGTGAACGTGGTGGCCAATGGTGCAGTGGTGCCGGTGCCGATGCGAAGCTCCTCACGTAAAGTCCGTCCCGACAGGTCCTCGATCACAATGCGTTGGGTGGCTTCGCCGCTGGCAGGCAGACCGCCGTTGCGGAGCGCGAGGGTGATTGTGCGGATGTGGGTGGGGATGGCGGTACCTGCGACCATGGCGGCTGGAGTGACGGCGGTGAACACTCCGGTGGTGGAGACAAAGGTCCCCGCCTCATAACCCGTGACGCTTCCATTTCCTTCGGCGTCCAGAATGGCGAATGTCCGTCCGGCCCATGGAACGGGCACCGACAATGTCTGGCCATAGAACGGGTGGGACAGATAGTTGATCGTGGTGGAGGGAATGCTGTCCTCGCCCGCCGCTTCGGCCATGGTGGTGCCGGTCAGGTCGGTGGTCGCCGGTGTCCAGTTGGTGGAAAGTCCGGCGGATGTCAGCAACGTGATGAGGGACGACGGGTCAGGGGCGGCCTGGCGGACGGACGAGCGGGCGGGCCTGCTTGTGGTTCGGCTGGCTACTGCATAACTTCCATCAATCAGGGTGGTGGTATAAGTGATGTCCGCGCACTGGCAGTTGGACGAGGTGGCGTCATCCGGGGAGGACGGGGAATCGTTCCAGGGGCGAAGGATCTGCTTGGGCAGGCTGCGCCATTGACGTTGGGCACCGGTTTCATTGCCAGCAAAATAGGAACGGACTTCCCATGATCCGTCGGCTCTGGTGATTGTCCCGGTCTTGCCAATGAATCCGTCAGCTGGAGAGATATGGGTTTCCAGAACGGCGGGGGTCGTGCCTCCATCAACCTGCCTTTGCTCGTAGGTCATGAATGGCGAAACGGTGATCGCGCCACCATCCGATGTGACGGATTGGTACAGGTACTCCCGATAGGTTCTGGAAAACAGAACGCCATCGCGGTTGACCGTCTCGGTGTCGGCGCGCGTATGGTTTCCATTGTTATCCACAGACAGGGCGCTCGCGACGGTCACCGTTTCGAGATTATCGCCCCTGATAATCT
>Ga0118677_10006915_pt1 | contig 18994 bp, 14 predicted proteins | sample AliMusrvi5mmetaG_FD_86154 | JGI IMG/M metagenome (GOLD analysis project Ga0118677, IMG submission 86154) | reverse complement strand
CGGCATCCCGTTCATCGCGCCGTATCTGCGCACCGTTCGCGAACCGGCGGGACAATTTTTGCTGGCGGGCGCGTTTCCGAACACGCCGCGTTCCAAGCCGCTGCCGCCGGGAATGTTTCAGCCGCTGGCGCAAAGCAGTCTGGTATTTTACCATTGGGAAATCACTTCGGAGCGGTTTTCGCCGGGCGGCCGGCAACTGCGGTTGCACGGCCTGACGTGCTCTCTCCTAATATTCCCGCAACCACTCGATCCCAGGAGATGTGCCGTACCTTTTGACGGCATGCATCCGCCATTCCCAGCAGCCGTTGGCGCTGGCTGGCAGCTTCTTCGATCTTTGCCGCAAGAGACTTCGGAGAAGGCTCGGCGATAAAGCCAGTCTGGCCTTCGGTGACGAATTCGAGCGGTCCGCCCGAATCGGAGACTGTGATCACCGGTTTTCCGTTGCGCATGGCCTCAATGGTGACCATGCCATAGTCTTCGTCGTACGGGACGTAGAGCACGGCGAGGCTATCCGCATAATACTTCTCGACATCCGTGTCATTGACGAAGCCGAGGAATTCAATCCGCGGATCGCGGCTGGCGAGCTGGCGAAGTTCCTGCTCGTCCGGTCCCGTGCCTGCAATCTTCAGCGGGATATTCGACTTCACGTACTGCATCGCCTCAATCATGAGGCGCACGCGCTTGGCGTTATCAACCCGTCCTACCGTGAACAGGTAGTCTGCTTTGCCGCCCTTGGCCGGGCGCAGGTGCGACGGATGGTGCACGACCTGAACGCTTGCCCCCTCCGGAAAATATTCCTTCCGGTTGGCGACGTTCTGGGAAATAGCAGCGAAGCGTTGAATCCGGGACGGCGCGAGTCCGATTCCGTCCAGAAAATGGACTACCTGGCGCGACAGCGGACCGGGGAACGCGAAGACATCTTTGTCAATGTCGCTGCTGTGCCTGAGATTGTGAAGATGGGCGAAGAACTGTTCCAGCCTGCTGGGATCGGCCTTGTACTGATCCATGAAAGCGGTTAGTGCCTGGATCTTTGGGTTCTTGCTTTCGCACTTGAGCGGCAGGCGTGTGAAATGGTAGGTGTCGTATAGACCACGCAGCCGGTGCTGCATATAGCAGACGTGGTTCTGGTGCTTGACCATCCACGCCGGGTATTTTGTCGAAACGACCATATCGAAGTGAGAGAGGTCCAGTTTCGAAAAGGATTCGTACGTGTCCACCAGGTCCCAGAAGGAGTGCTCGCGGCTGGGCAGTTTGATGAGGTCGACGTGATGTTGTGTTTGGCCGTTAATGTATTCGATCAGCCCCCACCAGAGCTTTTCTGCTCCACCGATACAAAAAGGTACCGGGCTGGGTGCGACTATAGCAATTTTCATGGTTCCAACTCAGTTGTCAGGGTTTCAGCGTTTGAGCAATTCTTCGGCTGCTTTCTCCCAGGAGAAATTCATAGCATGATAGTGCTCATACGCTGAGGCACCAAGGTCAACCGCCAAGGTCTCGTTATAGTATAGCTTATCGATCGCCGCCGCAATCTGCTCCGGATCGGGAGGGAGAATGAATCCGGTCTGATTATCCACGACGAACTCCAATGGTCCGCCGGAGTCGGTGCAGGTGATCACCGGCTTGCGGGCCAGCATCGCTTCCAGCGTGATGTAGCCGTAGTCTTCATCCTTCGGTCCGAAGAACACGGCCGTGCTGCAGGCGTAGTAGCCGAACATCTCGCGGTCGGTCAGGCCTCCCAGGAGCCGGACTCGATCGCCAACGCCCAATTCGGCGATTAATTTGTCGTATTGAGGCCGCTGGCCGCCATCGCCGCCGATGAGCGCCGCCATCGGAGACTTGCAGTATTTCATGGCGCGGATCAGAAGGTCCTGCCGCTTCAGTGTCTCCAGGCGGCTCGGCATGAAAATGTAAGGCTGCGGTTTGGCGGTGTACAGGCCGCTTGCCAAAGGAGGTGGATGGTAGAGTGCTGTCGACTCAACGCCGTTGTACTTCAGCAGCCGTTTGGAGACGTTCTTCGCGATCGTATAGACCCGCTTCGCGCCGGAGAGATGGGCCGTATCCTTGGCGATGATCTTTTCCCGCAGAGCAACGGCCTCGGCCGAGGCGGGCTTGCTCGCATCCCACAGATCGTAGACGGAGCGATGCTGGTGCAGCAGCCACACGATCTTCTTGTGGTGAGAGAGATAATAGGCCGGAAACTTCAGGCAGATCACTACGTCCGGATTGTAGCCATTGATGTTGGAGAAGTTTTCCGCTTCCCAATTGTCCATGGTCCTCGATACTTCGCTATCGGGGAAGAACCGGAAGGGCAGGGTTACGATTTCCACCTCGTGGCCGGCGAGCCGGCACGCATCGTACAATCCGCGGGCGAGGGCCTCTGCGCCTCCGCTGATGAAGGGTACCTGAGTGGTCGCGATGGCGATTCTCATTGTGCTTTTCTTCCCATCCAGACGGTATCTCTGGAAATTGTGACGTAGGCGTTCAAATCGTCGAAGCGCATCTCGCGAAGCGGACGGATCTCCGTGCGGCTGTCGTTGAAACAATAGGCGGTGCTCTCGGCGAAACCGCGGAACTCGGCGAGGGCTTCCAGCGTGTCGGGGAAGATGGGACGCTTGTGGGTCGGGTCGCGATAGAAATCGCCGGCGGTTACCAGCAGATTGCGCGCATTGGGAGTCTCAAGGAGCGCCAGGCCGCCCGGTTTGAGGACGCGGAGCATTTCGTCGAGGAGTGCTATCACGGTCGGCAGCGGCACGTGCTCAATGAAGTGGAAGGCGCTGACCATCGAGAAGCTGCGGTTCTTCTGCTTTCTGAGATATTCCAACGCATCGTCCTGCGCGACGTTCAGCCCGGACTCGCCGCACTGCTCCACCAGGACTCTGTTGAAATCAACTCCCTGAGCCTTGATGCCGGACTCCTGCAGCAGTTGCAGCCACTCGCCGCGGCCGCATGCTACGTCGAGGACCGGCGCTTGGGAAGTCCGGCCGAGTGCAGCTTTTACGTACGGCAGGAAGACGCGCGACCGGTCTTTGATGTCTTCCCTGGAGCCGCGGAAACGATCTTCGAAAGAGACGTACAGGGAGTCCAGGAAGTGCTGCTCTTCGCTTACCAGTTCTTTGACCTGTTCCGTCGAGAATGGCTCCGGGAGCCGCTTGCGCGCCTGTTCCAGGAAGATGGCAAGCCGGCGTTGCTGGTCCAGTAGTGCCAGCTTCTGGTCTTCGCTCTGCCTGGTCACGCTGTGCAGGGACTCTTTCAATTTCTGAACGTCCTGGGGCGAGACCTTGGACTCTTCACAGACGGTCACTCTTTGGGCGACGGCTGCGATCTCATCTTTGGCCGCCTTTTGCTCCAACTGGTCTGTAATTTGCCCGATTTGTTGCTGCGCGTAATGGACTGCGCCACCCAGTTGCTCAACGCTGGAGTTGTCGGATTTTGTATTCAGGTGCGAAACCAGATCGTGAAATTGCTGTTGTTCTGCTTTGGTGTCGAGCCTTGCGGCGAGCTCCTGAAGGTGCTGATGATCGGGTTTGGCATCGAGTCTTGTAGCCACATCTTGCAGGTGCTGCTGCTCCGCTTTGGCATCGAGCCTTGTCGAGAGATCCTGCAGATGCTGTTGTTCGGCTTTTGCATCGAGCCTTGTCGCGAGATCCTGCAGGTGTTGCTGTTCCGCTTTGGTGTCCACTCGTGCCCATAGTTCGTTAACCACTTGATGCTCGGCTTTGCCGCCCACATGTGTTGCAAGATCCTGTAAATGCTGCTGTTCTGCTTTCGCATCTACGCGAGCTGACAACTCGTTCAACAGGAACTGGTCAGCTTTCCCGGCCAACTGAGCGGATACTTCCTGAGACAGTGATTGAACTTGTTGCTGGTCTGCCTTGCTTTCCAGTCGGGCCGACAGTTCGCTCAGCGACTGCTGTTCCGCTTTGCCTTCCAGGCGGGCGGATAACTCATCCACTTGTGCTTTTTCAGCCTTTGCTTCAACGAGTGAGGCAAGAATGTCCAATCGGCCTAGCGATGCTTTGCCATCAAGCCGCGAATGTATTTCGTCAATTTGATCTTGCCCCGCCGTTTGCTCCAGCGATCTGGTCACATCACTCAACTGGGCGAGGGTGGCCTTCGCGGCCAGTTCCATGGACACCGTATCCGACAGGTCGGACAGATTCTTCCGGTCAGCCTTCGTGAATTCCAGTCGCGACAACTGGCGCTGCAACTCAAGCCCAGACTCCTTGAGGAGCAGCAACTCTTCGAGGGCTGCCCGTTGCTTGTTGATTCTTGTCTCCAACTCGGATGCGATCTCTTTGAGATCGTCCAGATTGGCTTTTAAACCTAGTTCCAAAGCCGTTGTGGACGCGAGTTCCGACAAGCCTTTCTTGTCAGCTTTTGCGAACTCAAGCCGGGACAACTGGCGTTGCAGTTCGAACCCTGATTCCTTCGGAAATACGAGCGACTCAAGCTCGGCCAATTTCTTTGTGGTGTTGTCCCCGGTCCGCAATGACTGTTGCCGCAACTCTTCGAGGTCGGTTTGGGATGCCACATCCACAGGGAGTTTTGCTGTCAATTCGGCCACGCTATTGCGGTCTGCTTTTGCGAATTCGAGCCGGGAAAGCTGGCGCTGGAGTTCGTTGCACGATTCCTTGATCCGGGTAATGGCATCCAGTTCATGGCGATTGACCTTTTCATCCGCAAGGGACTGAAGCTTCCCCGCCATATCCTCAATGGCAGTCCGATCCGCCTTTGTGAACATCACCTTGCTCAACTGCCGCTGCAGTTCGGAGAGTGTTTCATTTTGCTTGGCGAGGGATGTTTCGATGCTCCCGGGGGCTTCGTTCAGCTGGAAAATAACCGGCAATCTCAGCAGAATGTAGCAGGATCTTAAGACGTAACCGATCACCGGCAACTGGAAAATCCGGCTTAACTTGTATGCCTTATCCAGCCCTTTGATGGTGGCTCCGTGGATCTCCCCTTCCTGCGAGAAACGCAAGGCTCCCAGAATGCACACCTTTCCCAGTTTGCCGGACCGCAGAAGTTGCAGATAATTGGCGAGGCCCGCCTGGTCAGGGTCCCGGCGCAGAATGTAATTGTAGGCAACCTTTACGAACTTTTCGTCATCAAAGCGGAGGAAGTCGCCCAGTACTTTGGGACCTGCGTCCACGTTCTGAATGCCGCTCAGAAAAGACTTCGTGGAGGCCTGGGCTTCCGGAACGGAAACTCCCTCTTTGGCAGCATCGCGCGACGAGACTTCCGTCTTCACCGCATGAATCAGGCTATCCAAGTCGACTGGATCATTGGATGATTTCATTTTGAGTTTTCACCATAACAGGTTAGACGCTTTCCTGTCCAAGACAATTCGATTTTCCCATGTAAAGGTTGGGGGAGCAGGCAGGCTCCTGTTACTTTTGTTGCGTACAAGCTTGAGTTTGCTCTTGTGAATAGACTAAGAGCAGGCAAGTTACCAGTTTATAACGCAAGCAGCGCGGATGTCGCGAGCGATCGCTCCTCCTGATACCGTATCTGACTCTCCAGACAGTACACTGGTGATGTACATGTCATTCGTCTCATTTCTCCATCGCGTGATGGCGCGCGAAAACCTGTCGGCTGCCGATGCCGAGGAAGCGATGCTTATCGTCCTCGAAGGCGAGGCCACCAGTGCCCAGATCGCGGCGTTTCTTGCCGCCCTAAAAATGAAGGGCGAAACGGCCGACGAAATCTACGGCTTCGCCCGTGCCATGCGCGCCAAGGTGCTGCGCGTCGACCCCCAACTTGAAAACCAGCTTCTGATCGATACGTGCGGGACCGGCGGGGACGGACTCTCCACTTTCAATATCTCGACCGTCGCGGCCTTCGTGGTCGCAGGCGCTGGCGTTCATGTCGCCAAGCATGGCAACCGGTCGATCACCTCGCACTGCGGCAGCGGCGACGTGCTGGAAGCACTCGGCATTAACATCAACCTCACGCCGGAACAGATGGCCTACTGCATCCGCGAATGCGGCATCGGTTTCCTCTTCGCGCCCCTGCTGCACCCGGCGATGAAGCATGCCCAAACAGCCCGCCTCGAACTGAAGACCCGCACCGCCTTCAACCTGCTGGGACCGCTGACGAATCCGGCTGGAGCGCAGGCGCAACTCATCGGAGCGCCTTCCGCGGATTCCGCCGGACTGATGGCGCTGGCCCTGGGCCGTCTGGGAATGCTGCATGCGTTCGTTGTCCACGGCAAGGACGGCCTGGATGAAATCACCACGACCGCCGCAACATTGATGTACGAAGTGAAAGGTTCCACCGTCACTCGCAAGGAGGTCCACCCGCAGGATTTCGGCGTGCACCTGGCAAAGCCGGAAGATCTGAAGGGCGATAATTTGCAGCACAACTGCGACATCGCGCGCAGTGTTCTGGGAGGGGCTCCCGGTCCGCAGCGTGACATCGTACTGGTGAATGCCTCGGCCGCGCTGGTTGCAGCTGGCAAGGCGGCCAATTTCCTGGAAGGGATGCAACTGGCCGCGGAATCGATCGACTCCGAAGCCGCTGCCCGGAAACTGGCCAAACTGGCGCACGCCTCAAACGTGTTTTAATGGACATGGAGTCATTCCATGTTTACGCGTCTTTTTATATTCTTATTCACTGTATCCCTCTCCTTTGCTCAGCTGGAAACGTTGCGCAAAGGCCATCCTCGCCTGCTGGTGCTCGATTCCGATCTGGAACGCACCCGCGCACTCATCAAAGATAACGCCCAGGCCAGGCAAATGCATGAGCGCCTGGTGGCCACCGCCGAGGCAATCGAAAAGCTCGATCCCATCGAGCACGTCCTGATCGGCCCACGCCTGCTCGACAAAAGCCGCACCTGCGTCGATCGCATCTATACGCTGGCGCTGCTATACCGCCTCGACAAGAAACCGCAGTACCTCAATCGTGCGCTGAAGGAACTGCGCGCCGCGGCCGCGTTCAAGGACTGGAATCCCTCCCACTTCCTGGATGTCGCCGAGATGACCCACGCCTTCGCCATTGGCTACGACTGGCTGTATAACGACATGAAGCCCGAGGATCGCGCGCTCATCAAAAAGGCCATCATCGAACTGGGCCTCAATCAGTCCCTGCCTATTTATAAAGAGCAGCGCTGGTGGTCCGTCGTTTCGCACAACTGGAATCAGGTCTGCAACGGTGGCATGGGTCTCGGCGCCCTTGCCATTGCCGACGAAGAGCCGGAGCTAAGCGCCAAAATTCTCAACTACGCGTTGAAGTCGATACCGCGCGCGATGGCCTCCTACGGCCCCGATGGCGGCTGGAACGAAGGTCCAGGCTATTGGGCCTACGCCACCCGCTACACCGTCTACTTCCTGGCCGGACTCGACACCGCGCTCGGCAAGGACTTCGGCCTCTCCAGCATCGAAGGCTTCAGCCGCGCCGGACATTTCCGCGTCTACTCCAGCGGCACTGCTGGCAAGACGTTCAACTATGCCGATGCAGGCAATTCCATCGAAGAAACGCCCGGCATGTTCTGGCTCGCCAAGCGATTCAAGGAACCGGTTTATGCCTGGCATCAGCAGCAACTCATCGCCAACTCGCGGCGCCTGCAAGCGCTGAATCTCGCCTGGTACAGCACTGACGCCGTGAGTCCGAAGGCCGCCGGTTGGCCCAGCGACAAGATGATCTTCAAAGGTGTGGATGTGGCCTTCCTCCGCTCGTCATGGGAAGACAAGAACGCCACCTATCTCGCCATCAAAGGCGGCGACAACAAAGCGAACCACAGCCATCTCGACCTCGGAACGTTTGTTCTCGATTCGCAAGGCGTCCGCTGGGCAACGGATCTTGGCGGCGATAACTACAACCTGCCTGCCTACTTCGGCCCCAAGCGCTGGGACTACTATCGCCTGCGCACGGAGTCGCACAACACCGTGCTGATCGATGGCGAAAATCAGGACACCAAAGCCAAGGCGCCGATGGATAGTGGCGGCGTAATCGATCTGACCGCAGCCTATGCCGCAAAGCTGAAGTCGTTCAAACGCAGTGCCGTGCTCACCAGCCAGGGTGCCGCGATCACCGACACGATCTCCGCCAAACAACCGGTCGAAGCTCTGTGGGGCATGGTCACTGAAGCCGAAGTGGTGCTGCACGGCAAGACCGCCGAACTACGCAAGAACGGCAAGACGCTCAAGGCAACGATTGACAGCCCTGCGAACGGGGTCTTCGAAATCGTGAGCACCACGCCGCCCGAACCGCAAAACCAGAATGCAGGTACCCGGAAACTGGTGGTGCGGCTGCCGGAAAAAGTGAAGGACGTAACCCTACGCGTGAGTTTTGAGAATCTCCGCTAGTTTCTGCGAAAACGACGAGCGCGGATAAACCGCTTCGAAGCCTGCATCGAGGGCCTGCTGCCGCAGGTCCACCTGCACGTGTGACAGATAGCCGATCACCTTGCGTTTGCCTTTCAATTCAGCCATCAGGTGCAGGGGATCGATGGCCTTGCAGTTGAGGTCCACGACAACCAGGTCGGCCTCTGCCGCAAGCGCACCCTCCTCGGTTTTCACGATCTTCAGATTCATTTCGGCACGCTTGGCGCCGTCCTGAACTTTCACCATGAAAAACAAATCATCCATCACCGCCACCAATTGTTTCATCGTAGCCATACCGTAACACAGGTACGTGCTATTTTGGAATTCATGGCCGAGGCAAATCCCTTCCAAGACCCCTTGCGGTTTGAGCGGCACGTTCCGCCGTGCGCCATCGTAATTTTTGGCGCAAATGGCGATCTGACGAAACGAAAACTTCTGCCCGCCCTCTACCGGCTGGCATACGAGCGGCGCATTCCCCCAGGGTTCGCGATCCTGGGTATCTCACGCACCGCGATGACCGACGAAGCATTCCGCGAGAAGATGCGCGAGTCGGTCCAGCAGTTCCTGGAAGACTCTCCGTTCGATGCCGCGCTGTGGGACGACTTTGCGCGCGGGCTCTACTATGTCGCCGGTGATGTCAACGATCAAGCGGCATATACCGCGATCGCCGAGCGGTTGAAAGAGATCGAAGCCGAGCGGCACACCGAAGGCAATGTGCTGTTTTATCTTTCGACGCAGCCCAGCCAGTACGCGATCGCCGCCAAAGGACTCGGCATTGCCGGCCTGGCGAAGTCCGCCAACGGCGCGTGGCGCAGATTGATCGTCGAGAAGCCGTTCGGCCACGACCAGGCCAGCGCCGCGGTGTTGAACAACAATTTGCACGAGCACTTTGAGGAAGAGCAGATCTATCGCATCGATCACTACCTCGGCAAAGAGACGGTGCAGAATATATTGGCCTTCCGCTTCGGCAACGGGATCTTTGAGCCGCTGTGGAATCGGCGCTACATCAACAACGTGCAGATCACGGCCGCCGAGTCGATCGGCGTGGAAGGCCGCGGCGGCTACTATCAGGAAGCCGGCGCGCTGCGCGACATGATCCAGAACCATCTATTGCAGGTGATGGCGACTGTAGCGATGGAGCCTAGCGCGGTGTTCGAGGCCAATGCAGTGCGCGACGAGCGCGCGAAGCTGCTGCGGTCCATCAAGATTTTGAAGCCCTCTGAAGTAGCGGCGAATGCGGTTGCGGGGCAGTATGGAAAGGCGAGCATCGGCGGCAAGGAAGTGCCCGGCTTCCGCGAGGAGGCAGGCGTCGATCCGGAGGCGCGTACCGATACTTATGCAGCCGTCACGGTGATGGTCGATAACTGGCGCTGGGCTGGCGTGCCCTTCTACATACGCTCCGGCAAGCGATTGCCAAAGCGCGTGACAGACATTGCGATCCGTTTCAACGCCGTGCCGCACTCGTTGTTTGCCACCGAGACCGAAGATACGGCGCGCCCGAATATGTTGATCCTGCGCATACAGCCGGAGGAGGGAATCTCGTTACGGTTCTCTTCCAAGCAGCCTGGCGCGGGCATGATGTTGCGGCCCGTCTCGATGGACTTCAACTACGGGTCGAGCTTTGGCATGCGCACCCCGGCGGCTTACGAAACGCTGCTGATGGACGCGATGATTGGCGATGCCACGCTCTATACACGCCAGGACATGGTGGCGGCGAGTTGGGCAGTGGTGCAGCCGATCATCGATAGCTGGGCCGAGCGCAAGGACCTGCTCTTCCCCAACTATGCGGCGGGCACGTGGGGGCCGAAAGAGTCGGACGATATGCTGGCGGCGCGCGGTCATGCGTGGAGAATCCCATAATGACGGTCCAACCGGAAAAGATCCTGCGCGAACTGTCGAACCTTTGGGTCAACCTGGGCCACGAGGAAGGTGTGCTGCGGGCCTGCGCGATGACCATGATCGTGGCCTGCGACGGCACCTCCGATGTCGATGAACCGGGCGAAGCGTTGGCTGAGTTGATGCGCGAACACCCAAGCCGCGCGATTGTGCTGCGCGTGCTGAAGCAAGAGGAGCCGCAGCTGGACTCGCGTGTCTTTGCGCAATGCTGGATGCCGTTCGGAAAGCGGCAGCAGATCTGCTGCGAACAGGTTGAGATATCGGCGACGCCTTCGCGTCTGGCTGATGTGTATTCGGCGCTATTGGGGCTCACTGTACCTGACCTGCCGGTGATTCTCTGGCTGCGCAGCGCCGCTCTGCTGACGATGCCCGAGTTTCAGCCGCTGTTGCGGATCGCGCGTTCGATTGTAGTCGATAGCGCGCAGATGCCCGAGGCCTCCGCCGCGCTCGATGTGATGGAAAAGGCCCGGCAGGATGGCTGGCGAATCAAGGATCTGGCCTGGACGCGGATCACGCGCCGCCGCGAACTGATCGCCCAGATCTTTGAGAATCCGGCGATGCGCGCGCGGACGATCAACGGTGTGTGGATTCGTTACGCGGGCAAGGAGATCCCTGTGGAGGCATGGTACGCCGCGGCATGGTTGAACGCCCGGCTGCCGGAGGCCTACATTCGGTTTGACCGCGTCGACCGAATGCTGAATAATGGACTGCAAGGTATTCAACTGATCGGGCCGGAGTTCGAGGTCTCCGTGCTGCCTTCGGGAGATAGCAGCGTGGCGGTTAGCGTCGATTCGTTTTGCGGCCATGTCGTTCTACCTGATGTGGCGGAGTGGCAACTGGTGGAACAGGAACTTTCCATCCTGGGCAACGATCCGGTCTACGAGGCGACGCTGGAACTGGCCAGTCATATTGCGAGGAGCAAGCTTTGAGCACACACCGTCACACCTATCCCGATCCGCACCAAACCGCGGCTGCCTGCGCGAAGCACATCGCGGCGTTGCTGGAAGAAGCCTTGAGCGGAGAGGGTCAGGTCTCGTTGGCGCTCTCCGGGGGCTCCACTCCGAAGTTGATGCTGCCGGAACTGGCGGAGATGAAACTGGATTGGGACCGCGTCCATCTGTTCATGGTGGATGAGCGCGCGGTGCCGCCCACGGACCCGGAGTCCAATTACAAAATGATCGAAGAAGCGTTCGTTGGCCCGGCTCATTTTCCGCATCGCAACGTGCATCGCATCCATGCCGAGTCGCGGCCGGATACGGCAGCAAAACGCTATGCGGAAGAGATAAAAGACTACTTCCAGTTGGATCGCGGTGCGATCCCTCACTTCGATGTGATCCAACTCGGCATGGGGCCCGATGCTCACACGGCGAGCTTGTTTCCCGGTGAACCGATGATTGAGGATCGCGATGGGATTGCTGCTGCTGTCTATTCCGATAGCCGCTCCCAATGGCGCATCACCCTGCTGCCCGCGGTGTTGCTGGCCGCGCGCCACGTGGCGTTTCTTGCATGCGGCGCCGACAAGGCCGCGGCGTTCAAGAGCGTGATTCTTGATCCCTACGACCCGAAGAAGTTTCCGGCGCAGATCGTCACGCACCATGGCCGTCGCATCAGCTGGTTCCTGGATGAGGCTGCTGCCTCAATTGTTCAGGACTAGTCACCAGATTCGCTCCAACAGTGGGCGCAATACACGGGCGTAGATCTCATAGCCCTTCTCCGTCAAATGCAGAAAATCGTGGCTGAGGACCTGCGTAAGAGTGCCATCGGTCTGCAAAAGATGCTTGTTGAAATCGAGCAGGCGCACCTTCTGTTCGGACTCAAGCTGGAGGGAGTGCACCGCTTTCGCCAATTCCTCGGTTTTGATGCGGAATGGCGCGTCCGGCTTCTCGCCTGATGGTAGGACATTGACAACGATGATCTCCGCTTTGGGCAACTTCGATCTCAGTTTGGCGACACAGGCTTTGATCCCCAGAGCCGAGTCTGCGATTGGAACTTCGCCGGCAAAGTAGAGGTTGTTTACTCCAATCATCAGGACTACGGCCTTCGGTTCCAGACCATCCACGCCGCCATGATCCATTCGCCAGAGCAGGTTTTGTGTTTTGTCGCCACCGATGCCGAGGTTGAGCATCTTCCTGCCGCCGAAATACTTCTGCCACACAGCGTTGGGGCCCGGGCCCGCGTAACCGCCGCCCCATTGGAGCGTGATGCTGTCCCCGATGAGCAGTACATCAAGAGGCCCTTGGTGATTCTTCACTATTTCGACAAGCTTTGCGTGCGCGTCAAGCCACGCACGATTACCCGTATCATTGCCTCCCCAATAACCGGCGCAGGGCGTGACTGGCCACAGCTTGGGCAAGTATCCCGCGGCGCCACCCTGGCGGCGTGGAGCACCGTCCGGCTTGTGTTCAGGCTGCAGGACGTATGCTTCCTGGTCCGTGGTCAGCGGCCATTGCGCTTGTGCGGCAAGCGGCCAGACCATCATCAGTGCGAGGAGCTTTCGCTTCATACCGTAAGTACGATCTTGCCGAACTGCTCTTTGTTCTCCAATCGCTGATGCGCGGCGCGGATGTCGCTCAGAGGATAGACGCGGTCTATCACTGCGTGCACCTGGCGTTCGAAAATGAAGCGCATCACGCGATGTAGCTCGCCCAGCGTTCCCATGTACGAGCCGAGCACGGACTGCCGTTTGCTGAACAGGAACCGCAGGTCGAGGTTTGTGTCGTAGCCAGTCGTCGCGCCGCAGGTGACCACACGGCCATTCGGTGCAAGGCTGGCCAGGCTGTTTTGCCAGGTTGCTGCGCCGACGTGCTCCACGACAACATCGACTCCGCATTTGGCCGTGAGCCGCCGGACTTCGATGGCGATGTTCTGCTGGTAGTGATTGATGACGTGGTCCGCGCCGAGTGCGACCGCCGATGCCATTTTGGTTTCATTGCCCGCCGTGGCGATAACGCGGCAATGGAAAAGCTTCGCGAGTTGGACCGCGGCCATGCCGACGCCGCTCGATGCGGCCAGTACGAGTACGGTCTCGCCGGGTTGCAGTTGGGCGCGATTGAACAGCATGTGCCACGCGGTGAGAAAGACCAATGGCGCAGCGGCGGCCTCTTCGTAGCCGAGATCGGGCGGGATCTCAACTGCGGCATACTCGGGCACGGCCAGGAACTCCTGATTGACGCCATCCACCGTTGTGCCCAGCACGCGGTACTCGCGGCACTGATTGTCATTGCCGGAGACGCAGTGCACACATTGGCGGCAACTCCAGCCGGGCGCGACGATCACCCGCATTCCGGGTTGCACGCGCGTGCATAAACCGCCAACAGCCACGACCTCCCCGGATGCGTCGCTGCCCAATACATGCGGCATGGGAACTTTGACGGCCGGGAGGCCATTGCGGGTCCATAGGTCGAGGTGATTTAGTGCCGCAGCACGCACGCGTACCAGCACCTGGTTGGCTTTCATTTGAGGTTCGGGCAGATCTTCGTAGCTGAGTTGATCCGGGCCGCCGTGAGCATAAATGCGAACTGATTTCACACTGAAATAGTAGCAGGAGGTTATGATGCTTGTATGTGGACGCTACTCCTGCTTTTGGCCGCGCCTCTCGCGGCGCAGACCGTAACTGGTTCGCTTGAGGGCCGAATCACCGATGCTTCCGGCGCTGCCATCGCCGGGTCCAAAATCTCGGCTCAAAGTACGGAAACTGGACTGCTGCGCACCACTGTGACGAATGACACTGGTTTCTACCAGATCACGTTCCTGCCCATCGGCGACTACAAGGTAACCAGCGAACACCAAGGCTTCGGAGCCGTGCAGCGCACCGCAACAGTAGAGTTGAACGCCGCGCGGGCCGTGGATTTCAAGTTGAAGGTCGCTTTCGTATCGACCGAGGTCACCGTGGAATCCGCGGCGCCGCAACTCGAGACATCTTCCGGGGCGGTGAGTTCGAGTATCGATCAGAAGGCAATTGAGGATCGTCCGCTATCTTCTCGCAATATTCTTGCACTGTTGGAGATGGTGCCTGGTTTCCAGTCGACCAGCAGTTACTCTGGCGTGAATAACCCCACGCTCTCTTCGGGGAGTTATGCGTCGTTCAACGGCACCGGCAGCCGGTCGGCCGCATTTCAAATCGATGGCGTAAATAACGACGACTCCTCCGAAGGCACCAACCGTCAGAATGTGAACGTCAGCTCGATCAAAGAGTTTCAGGTGCTGACCAATGCTTTCTCCGCCGAGTTCGGGCGTGCCGCCGGGGCGGTGATCCTGGTGCAGACGAAGTCGGGGACCAACAAGCTGCACGGCGATGCTTATGAGTATTTGCAGAACCAGGTGCTCAACAGCAACGGATTCTTCAACAACAGCGCGGGTTCGAAGCCGGACGGCACACCCATCGTTCCGCGTGCGCCCTATCGGCGCAATCAGTTCGGCTATACGCTGGGTGGCCCTGCGATCAAAAACAAGCTGTTCTTCTTTCACAGTTTCGAGCGCACGGAGTTGCGGCAGTACAATACCTACACTCGTTGGGTCTTTCTTCCGAACGAACAGATTCAGATCGGCACGTGCAAGGACTGCCTGAATCCGGCACAGCATCCGAACATCGAGCAGGACCGCAAGTTCCTGCAGAGCATTCTCGACCGCTTCCCGAAAGAGACTCCGAATAACCTGGCCTTCTGCGATCACTGCCTTACTGAGACCAAGCCAGCCAATTATCCGGACCAGGACTACAGCGGCAAACTCGATTACCTTGCTACGTCGAGAGATACATTCACAGTGCGATACCAATACAGCCGCCAGCACCGCCAACCGTTTTCGCTGATTCAGGGCGAGGCCGCATTTCAGAATAACCGCCAGCAAAACGCCGGCGCGATCCACACGCACATCTTCAGCCCGAGCCTAACCGGCGAGTTTCGCTTTGGCCTCGGCCTGCGTACCACGCTGGTGGATATCTATGGCGGCAACGATACGCCCATCGTCCGTATCAGTAATCCGACTCCCTACACCACCACCACGATGGGCAGCGCCGGGCAGTTCCCGATTCATCGCTACCAGACCGACTATCAGTACAACTACAACTTGTCTTATGTGCGCGGCCGTCACATTTTGCGCACGGGCATCGACTTCCGCCGCCAGCATCTGGACGACCTGGCCGATAACTATTCGCGCGGCTGGTGGACCTTCGATTCGACTGGCGTGCGCGGCCAGGCCAGTTTCTATGAAGGCTACGAGAACTTCCTGCGCGGCTACGTTACGGATTTCCAGAAGGGCTACGGCAACTTCACCACCTACAATCGCCTCAGCGAATTCAATCAATATGTACAGGACGATTGGAAGATCAGGAACACTCTGACGTTGAATTTGGGGTTCCGTGCAGAGGTGGTGCAGAGCCCGAACGAGCACGACGGCAAGATCACTTACAACTACCCGACCTTCAACGGCCTTGAGCCGCGCTTCGGATTTGCCTGGGTTCCGCGAAATCTTGGCGGCTTCGTGGTGCGCGGCGGCTTCGGTATCTATCACAGCCGCATCTTCCAATCGATCTTCACGCAAGGAGGCGCGAGCCTGCGGTCGCTTCCTCCCTATGGCGTCTATCGCGATCTGGGGGCGAGCTTCAATGTTGGGAACCCCGACAACAACTATGTCTACAATCCTGCGTCGTTCAATCCGGGGCGTATCGCGACGGTGAAGGTCGCTCCGGATCTCGGGATGCCATCTTCGCAGCAGATGAACTTCACGGTGGAGCGCATGATGCCCTCCCAGTTGCTGTTCAGTATCGGCTTCAATCGCACGCGCGGCATTGGGCTGCTGCAGAACGCCAGCCTGAATCGCGCAGAGTTCCCGATTCTTTCGCCGCAGGATGGCATTCTCTATGACAAGATCGACCCCGACCTCGGCAACACGAATCCGAAGCCGGGCTACATATCGCTCGCGCAGCCGCGCACCAACAACCGGCGGCCGGATACGCGCTACACCTCGATCACCTATATCAACAATGGATCGTGGAGTTACTACAACGCGCTGCGGCTCTCTCTGCAAAAGCGCTATTCGCGCGGGCTGCACTGGGGCGTGAACTATTCGTTCAGTAAGTCGATCGATACGGGATCGGATGTGACCAGTGGCGTTACGGTGACCGAGTTCGGCTCGGCGGCGAGCAATCGTGGGCTGAGTGACTTCGACCAGCGGCATCGCCTGAATCTCAACTATGGCTACACGCTGCCGTGGTTCAACAAAGGCCGCGGGCTCACGCGGCAGGCGCTCGGTGGGTGGACGCTGAGCGGCAACCACACCTATGCCAGTGGGAATCCGTTCACTGTCACCTCAGGCTACGACTACAATGCAGATGGTGTGACCAACGACCGCCCGATCCTGCTCAATCAGAGTCTGTACGGAGTGAGCATCGACAACGGGCGGTTGAATCCAGCGACCGGCAAGCAGTATTCCGTGGAGCAATTTCCGGTCTCCGGGTTTTATCCGAACGTCAACACCACGCTGGCGCAGCGCGTGTTCGATCCAGGCGGCAGCGGCAAGGACTCGCTGGGTCGCAACACGTTCTTCGGCGCGGGCATCAAGAATTGGGACCTGCGCGTGTCGAAGAGCTTCGCCGTGCGCGAGCGCCACACACTGGCGTTCCGGGCAGAGATGTACAACGTGACCAACTCGCCGCGCTTTGCGTTGCCGACACGCAGTGCGCTGAGCACGAGTTTCGGGCGAATTACCGGCACCTATAATCCGATGAACTTCGTGGGTGCGTCGCGGTCAGACGATACGTCGCGCGTGATGCAGATGGGCCTACATTACACGTTTTGATGAACCCACAGAGTGCTTATGATGTGCCCGAATCCGCAAGTGCTTTATTTCCTTCGCCGGTTTCTCAACAACAGCCAAATTATTTTTTTTGCACATTTTCGGCTTTTTCCACAGGCTAATAATTTGAATCTGGGCGGGTTGCTGGCGCTTGGGATCCCCCACGGAGACCTGAGGGATCCTGGACGCAGCCTGATTAGCCACGGATTCACACGAATGAACGCGGATGAAGACAAAGCACGGGCTTTGGCATTTTCAAGTTTCAAAGAGCGGGTGGCGGCATCAGGCGACAAAAGGAGGCCTCTGCTTCCGATCTGTATGTACCATGGCGGTGCTAGGGACTGGGCGTCTCAGCGGCTGGTTTTGTTGTATTGGTTGAAGTTATTTCGTTTGGAGACTCGTGAATGATAAAGGCTGCTTCGTCAGGCGGGCCACAGAAGCAGCGCCATTGATGCTGCCCGGCGCTTAGCACGCCCCTTGATAGGGGTGAAATGGCCGCTGATTCGTACGGATGAACGCGGATATTGATTGGGTTGGCGGTCAGAGTTACTTCCATTGCTTAGGCATGGTTGGGAAGGTAGAGCGCGGTGCTTGTTTCGAGTTGAGTGCGGATGATTTCGGATTAACGCGGATTGTTTTCGGCGCGGGAAGAAACTCTTCCTACAAAGTATTAAAGACGCTAAGGCAACCAACGGCTATTGCGTGGGGGAGGTTTTGCAAGAGGCTCTCGTGACGAAGCTGATCCACAGCACCTGATAGCGGTATCGCCAAGTTCCAAAACACCTCGCGGTTCTGTTTGGAGAGGGCTTTCGTGTCAGCGAAGCCCAGAACTGCGATGAGCGTGAGCAGGCAGGAGCCGATCTCCGGGAACCGGCGCCGTTGTATCGGATCGGCGGCGAGCGAGGCGAAGCGCGCCAAGTTCTGCGAGATCGAGGTTGTCGCGGCCCAGATCGGAGAGCCAAGGACGAGCATGTTTCGCGCTGTCCATGGCAGCAGCGTGAGCAGTGCGACGAGGACGGCCAGTCTCTGCGTCCGCAGGCAGCTTAGGATGCTTCCCAGGTCCATTGGGTCTCGATTGGCTGGATATTTCCCGGTAGGAACTCAAACGTCACAATGGCGAGCGTGGCAGCGGTGATGCCGGTGGCGCGAGCGAGCCCGAACGCCACGGCGGCGATCGGCAAGCGTGCGTATTGCAGCGAGGCTGCGACCGAATAGAGTATCTGCCTGGCGGTTTCGTAATTCGCATCGCCTGGGAATGCGGAGAGCAACGTGGCGAGCAGCATCGGCTGGAAGGGCGCAAGGTGCGCGGCCGGTCCGGTGGGTGTGTGGAAGGGGTTGGCGAACTGGCCGGTACGGACGAGCGATTCGGCGACGGCTTGAGGCTCCTGGCCGCGAAGGACGCGGGAGTGGCGGTGGGAGCCTGTGTAGAAGGTGTTGAGGCGTAGGAGGAAAGCGATTACGAAAATGACAACCGGTGCGACCATTTTCACTTTCGAGCATGCTTAGGAGATTCTCTCGAACTGTCCCAATACTCTTAGTTCTATGTTATGATCACAAAAATCAATGTCTCATTATCATAACTGGCCATTGGCTCGCCCGCCATTTGCGCTGTTACTTCTTTGTAACATGTCGATCCTTAACGCCGCGACTTCGGATACCTGCGGTTCTTTGACACCAAAATTCGCCAAGCGATCTCTTGTGCCGCGCGAAGCCTTTGTGCAACGAGGAAAGAGCGCCTGCAGTCCCATGGCACTTGGTAGCACCTCCGCATCCATTCAGTGGACTCAACTTCGGTTTTATGTGCTCGCCTCTGGAACGGCACCGGTTCTTCTTGACCAGACTTCGCCAGGATTTACGTCAACATTAGACTCTTCAAATTTGGGCCTCTTCAGCAGAATCTGTGGGGTGATTCCGGTTCCGGCAGTCGTCCCAAGTTGTGATAAAGGGCCATTTCCATCGCGTTGAACGTGCGAAAGCCGTAGGAT
>Ga0118677_10006914_pt1 | contig 18999 bp, 12 predicted proteins | sample AliMusrvi5mmetaG_FD_86154 | JGI IMG/M metagenome (GOLD analysis project Ga0118677, IMG submission 86154) | reverse complement strand
GTGCAGAGGCAACTGCGCGAGCTGCTGACGGCATTGGCGGCGGGTGCGAGTTTGTCCGGAAACTGACGGGAACAATACGCTTTAACCACGAAATACACGGAATTCACGAAAACAAGGTTATGATTGAAGACGCTACACTCCCGCCTGTACAAGCGGTGCCGCCGATAATCGAACAGGATCCCGCGGTGGTATTGGACCAGCTCGCGCCCAGGATTCGGTTGTTAAAGAGCGAGATGGCCAAGGTGATTGTGGGGCAGGAGGCGGTTATCACAGCGGCGTTGTATGCGCTCTTCTCCCGGGGACACTGCTTGCTGGTGGGTGTGCCCGGGCTGGCCAAGACGCTGCTGGTGCAGACGCTGGCGCATTCCCTGGAACTGGGCTTCTCGCGCATCCAATTCACGCCCGACCTGATGCCGTCGGATATTACGGGAACGGAAATCCTCGAGGAGGACACGGCGACCGGGCATCGGCGGTTTGTGTTCAGGCCAGGGCCGGTCTTCACGCAGGTGCTGCTGGCCGACGAGATCAACCGCACCCCGCCCAAGACCCAGGCGGCGTTGCTGGAGGCAATGCAGGAAAAGACGGTGACGGTGGCCGGCAAGACTTACAAGCTGGAGGAGCCCTTCATGGTGCTGGCAACGCAGAACCCCATTGAGCAGGAAGGGACCTACCCGTTGCCCGAAGCCCAACTGGACCGATTCCTCTTCGAGGTGCTGGTGGATTATCCCACGCTGGAAGAGGAGAACAAGGTGGTGGAGCAGCATTCATTCACGCCGCTGGAGCGACTTCACCCGGTGCTGACACGCGAAGAGGTCCTGAGCTTCCGCCAGGCCATCGCCCAAGTCCCGGCGGCGCCCAACGTGATCGAATATGCGGTGCGGCTGGTGCGGGCCACGCGACCGGTAAGCAACGGCGAGGCGCCGGATTACATCAAGCGCTGGATTCGTTGGGGCGCGAGCCCGCGCGCCAGCCAATACCTGATCCTGGCCGGCCGGGCGCGAGCGGCTTGTGAGGGTCGATTTAACGTGGCCTGCGAAGACGTGGCGGCGCTCGCCCCGCTGGTGTTGCGGCATCGGTTGATTCGCACCTTCCAGGCGGATGCGGAGGGGAAGACAACCGATGACATCATTGCACAGCTCTTGCAGGATGTGCGGAGGGAATAGGGAGTTAAATGGGTTACATGAGTTACAGGAGTTACATGAGGTGTATGAGGTGCGGGAGCGTAAGGCGCATCTTAGCCGCACTGCCGGAGTGCGCCCGTCCTCGCTACCCTTTTCAAGGATCTGGCGAGCCACGGGCGAGTGGTTCTCCCTCTCCTCCTTTGGAGGAGAGGGTTGGGGAGAGGAGGTTCGTCATCACTCTCGATTCTGCGGCTCGTGGTAAGATTCCAGCAGGTTGGCGCACCAAGATATCTGGCGTGCGGGTTGAGAACGACGACCTCCTCTCCCTGGCCCTCTCCTCCAAAGGAGGAGAGGGAAACGGCGCCGCGGCCTAAGATTAATATGGCGACGGCGACGCAAACATTGTCCGAGCGGTTCGATCCGAAGATGCTCGCGGCGCTGGAGGGGCTGGATTTCAAGGCGCGGTATGTGATGGAGGGGTTTTTGAGCGGGCTGCACGACAGCCCGTTTCACGGGTTCAGTGTGGAGTTCAGCGACTACCGGAACTACCAGCCAGGGGATGATCTGCGGCACTTGGATTGGCGGCTCTACGCCCGGAGCGATCGGCTCTGCATCAAACGCTACATGCAGGAAACCAACGCGCGCTTCTATGTCGTGTGCGATACGAGCGCCTCCATGAAATACCAGGGCGGGTCGGCTTGGGGCTCGAAGCTGGAGTGCGCGAAGGTCGTGGCGGCGGCGCTCACGTGGTTCCTGCTCAAACAGAATGACGCGGCGGGCATGGTCACCCTCAACGGCGCGAGCGAGGTGCCGGAGTTCATCCGACCGTCGCAAAGGCCCAACCAATTTGGACTGATGCTGCGCCAACTCGATTCGCTGCGTGCGACCGGCGGTGCGTGCCTGTCGCGCCTGATCCAGCACACGATTCGGTTGGTGCATCGCCGGAGCGTCATCCTGTTCTTCTCGGACTTGCTGGAGCCGTCGGACGAAGTGGCGAGGGGCTTCAAGCAACTGCGGTTTCATGGCCACGAAGTGATCATCTTCCAGGTGCTGGATCGCGATGAAACGGAGTTCCCCTTCACCGAGTCCCGACTGTTCGAGGACGTGGAGACGGGGGTGCGCCGTGTGGTGACGCCGGAGGCAGTTCGCGAGAGCTACCTGGCACGGTTCAACGCCTTTATGGAAGCGCACCGCGAGCTGTTCCGCAGCCTGGAAATGACGCATTGCGTGGTGCGGACGGACGACAACCCCTGGCGGGCGCTGGCGCTGTTCCTGGCGGAGAGGAAGATGCTGAAATGAGGGAAAGGAGTTAAATGAGTTGCATGGTTACAAGGGTTACATGGTTACATGAGTTACATAGGTTCCGCATCCGTCCCATGCAACCATGCAACCATGCAACCATGTAACCATGCAACCATGTAACCCATGTAACCATGCAACCCATGTAACCCATGTAACTGATTTAACTCAAGCGACTCTCTGAGACTCCATGCCCTTTTCTTTCCTCAATCCCTGGTTCTGGCTGGGTGCACTGGCAATCGCGGCGCCCATTTGGCTGCACCTGCGGCGGAGGCGGGAGACCAATATAGTCGAGTTCACGGCCCTGCGGTTTCTGGAGGATCAGCCACAGCCGCGCCGCAGCCCGCTCCGACTGCGCGACCTCGTCCTGTTCGCGCTGCGCGTGTTGGCGCTGCTGGCACTGGTGGCTGCGTTCGCCTGGCCGTATCTGCGCGGCGCGAATACGGCCCCGATCCGGGAGAGCCGGGTCTATATCCTGGATAATACCCTGAGTCACCAGGCCAACGATGGATTCGCGCACGACCGTGACCGGGTTCTGAGCGACATCAGCAAGGGGCCCGGCGATGTGCAGATGGCGGTCATTGAGCTGACCTCAGTGCCGCGCGTGGTGGTTTCGTTCGGGGAAAGCCGGGAGGCGGCGAGGCAGAAGCTGAAGGAGTTGGAGCCGTCCTTCCAGCGCGGGTCCTACCTGGCGGCGTTCCGGCAGGCCAACGCGCTGTTGGGCAATTCGCTGGGCGACCAGAAGCGGATCATCCTGCTGGGCGACAACCAGGAGAACCAGTGGACCGAAAACGCGAACAGCCCGCCCTTCCTGCGCAACGTGCAGATCGACCTGCCCAAGATCAGCGCTCTCGGGCTGCCCAGCCTATCGCTGGCCGAGCCGCGCGTGCAAAGGATCTTCCTGGGGGACAAGTCCCTGGTGAATTTCACGGTGAAGCTGGGCCATACGGGTGAAGCCAAGACGGCGAACATCCAGTTGCGCGCCAATGAGCAGGTCATTTTCAACCGCACGGTGGATTTGGTGAACCAGCCCGAGACGATCCTGCTCCAGTCTCAGTGGGAAGCCGACCCGGCGGCATGGTTGCGCGGCGAAGTCATCGTGGAAGGGGCGCCGGACGCGCTGGCGGGGGACAACCGGGTCTATTTCTCGCTCGCGCCGGTGATCGAGGGCAAGTTGGCGCTGCTGGCCCAATCGCAATATCTGCGCCTGGCGCTCTCGCCGGACGTGATGCGCGGCCAATGGGCCACGCGCGTGCTGGAGCCTACAAAACTCGCGGCCGAACTGGCCGCGAGTGAGGACGCCGACGTGCTGGTCGTGGAGAGCAATTACTTGCAATCAACCGACGCACGCAAGCTGCTCTGGCGCTACGTGACCAACGGGCGCGGTGTCCTGCTGTTGGTGAATCGATTGGCACCCGGCATCAGTGGCTGCCTGCGGGAATTGGGGTTCGAGGCTGAGGGGACGATCAGCACCCCAAAGGGCACCGCCGAGAAGTTCCAGTTCGTCTGTTCGAATCATCCTATCTTCCACCCCTTCCTCTCGTCGGACTATGGAGATCTGATGGATGTCAAAGTCACCAAGTACGTGCAGCTTAAAGGCAGCCAGGCTATGCCGCTGGTCTTTTCCGAAAAGGGCGCGGGGCTGTTCTTTCAGGGGACCAAGTTCCCGGGCAAGCTGTTCGTGGCGGCGTTTGGGTTGGACCGTGAGCACACTTCCTGGCCGGTGGACCAGACCTTCATTCCGTTCCTTGACCTGACGCTCCAGACTGCCCGGGCAGAGGACCCAACCCCAACGACCTTCGAGCCTGGGGAGATCAGCAAAATTCAACTGCCAGCCGGTTCCGCGGCAAGGGAAGCCGTGTTGCGGGACGAGCACCAGGTGCTGTCGCGTGCGCCGGTAGAGCAGGGGAGGGCCCAGGTGCGAATGCCGGACAGGCCGGGCGTCTATACGCTAACTTATGACGACAGCATCCAGACCGAAAAGATCTTTAGCGTGAACCCGTCGCCGAAGGAGTCGCAACTGGCGTATGTGGATACCCCGGAGTCCCTCAAGGCGTGGGAGGTGAATCTGCCGCCGGGAAGCGGGAAAGCCGCGGCCACTGCGCGTGGTCCGCTGAGCCTGAGTGGCATCTTGCAACAGCACTGGTGGTGGTGGATGGTGGTATTGGGTTTAGCCGCGTTGATGTTGGAGACGGCCCTGGCCGAGGCCCGAGTCCGGCAGGCAAGGGGGGGCGGAGGGGGTGCATGAGTTACATGAGTTGCATGAGTTACAAGGGTTACAAGGGTTACAAGGGTTACATGGGTTACATGGGTTACATGGGTTACATGGGTTACAAGGGTTACATGGGTTACATGGGTTACATGGGTTGTATGCACGTTTCACGTTTCACGTTTCACGTTTTACGTTTCATATGAGTTCCAGGTTTACAGTGGTCGAGACCAGCCTGAATCGAGCGGAGTTCCGCTGGAAATGGCTCAGGTTCCTCCAGCACAGCTTCCTGCTGGGCGTAATCTTGTGTCTGCTGGTGCTGTTGTTCGGCGCGGCGGTTATCCTGGGATGGGTCACCAGCAAGGCGCTGGCGACAACTTTCTTTGCGTTGCTGGCTATGGGCAGCTTTGTCGCGTGGGCGGTCATTATCATCAGCGTTTTGGCGGGCGCGCCGGAACGGACCCGGCTGGCGGCAGCGCTGGAGCGGGTAAACCCTCGATTGCTGGATCGGCTGAACACGCTGCTCTATTTTGAGCGACGCCCGAGGGATGCCCGCACGACCTCGTTTGCCGTGCGCATCGCCAAGCAAGCCCACGGGGTCCTATCGGCCAAGGCGGCGCCGACGCCTTTCCCCGGGACGCGCGCGATGGAGTTTATGATCGGGTTCCTGGTAACGCTGGCGGCCACTGTCCTGGTGTATCAGCTTTACTCGCCCTGGACCCGGTTGCTGGCGGCGGAGAAGGCCAAGGCCACCCCGCCTGTCCTGGCGGAGAAGCCGCTGGATCTAACGTTGCCCACAACCAACAATGCTGAGCAAAACCAAGCCTGGGGCGAAGTTCGCATCACCGACCCGGGCGGCGATCTGCGGGTGACGAAGGTGGATGTCGTGCCGTTACAAATCGAGGCCGCGGCCAACCAGGCCTTGAAGAAGGTTGGCTGGTTTTCGACGATTAACGGCGAGGCCGAGACACCGCATAATCTGCCGCCGCCGTCCGAGCCGCGGTATGCGGTCTATCAGCCAACCGTTTATATGGACGAATTGCGCCTTTCCGACTGGGACGTGATGACGTATTACGCCAAGGCAGACACGGAAAAGCAGAATTCGTTTGCCTCGGATGTCTATTTCCTCGAGGTGCGCCCTTTCCGGGAAGACATTCTAAAGATACCCGGCGGTGAGGGCGGCTTGCCGCATCAGTGCCTGAACGAAATGTCGCTGCTGATCAGCCGCCAGCAGCACGTGATCCGGCAGACGCACCAGCATCTGCAGAAGCCGCCAGGACAGGAGAACCTGCAGGCACAGGACCGGAAGAAGCTGTCGGAGGCCGAGGCGGACCTGGGGGATTCGGCGCAGCACCTTTACGCCAAAATGGCGGGAGAGATGGAGAACCGGCCCATCGGTGAAGCGCTGGATAACCTGGGCAAGGCGGAGAAATCACTCAACCGTGCCAGCAGCCTGCTGGCGGATAATATCATGGACGAGGCGCAGAACCGGGAGCGCCTCGCACTGGCCGAACTGGTCGCCGCGCGCAAGATGTTCCAGAAGACGCTAAGCGAAAACCCGGAGGCCTTCGGAGGGGACCCGAACAAGGAGGAGGCACCGCCGACGGCGACGAAGTTGAACCAGATGGCTGAGTTTCGCAATGAAGCCAAGGTAGCGCAGCAGTTCGTGGACAAGGCCTTGGAGCAGCAGCGTAAGCTGGAGCAGCAGACCAGCACCACACCGCGCAACGACTATGCCAAGCTGGGGGATCAGGAGAACCAATTGCAGAAGTCGCTGACCGATTTCGAGCAGCTTCACCCGCAGGCCTTCAAGGACACACAGGCTGAGGCCCAGGATACGCAGGACGCCATGAAGAAAGCGGTTGAGTCCTTGCGGAAGAAAGGCACTGACGCACGGGCCAATACGCGACAGGCGACGCAGCAGTTGCAAAAGCTCACCGAGGCCATGAAGAACAAGTCGGCGGGACAGCAGCTTGCCGATGCCTACAAGCTGAAACAGATGCTCGACCAGCAGATCCAGACCCTCGGTCAGTGTTCGAACCCGGGCGCAGGGCCGGCGGTATCAGGCGAGCAAGCGGACCGCGCCGCGAGCGAGGCGCGCGAAACTCTCAACCAGCTTAAGAAGGTGGCCGAGCAGGAGCCGACGCGGGATGCGTTTGGCCCGCCGTTGCGGGCGGCCTTGAGCGGTCCGAACAAGTCGGAATTGGACTCGAAGCTCGCGCGCGTGCAACTGGCGCAGGATGAGCCGACGAAGCGGGAGCGGGCGGGTGACGCCAAGGACGCGCTGAGCAAGGTGAGCCAGGCGTTCGAGGAAAGCGAACCGAAGACCATGCAGATGGCGCAGAAGACGGATTCGCTGAAGCCCGGGGAACAGGAGAGTTTCAACCTCGGCATGGCCGAGCTGGAGAGTCTAGCCAAGCAGCTTGAGGACAAGCGGCAAATATCACCCGATAAACAGGGCAAGCAGGGGCGGGAAGCGCTGGGGAACCTGCAGAGCGGTTTGCGCAGCCGATTCGGGGACAACGAACGGGCCGTCCTGCTTCTGCAACAACTCGACAAGATGCTGAAGACTGAGCAGCCGATTGAGGTTGAGGACTTGAAGAAACTGATCAACGAACTCCAGCATTTCTCGGTCGAGACTGCCGACCAGATGGAGCGCAAACAAGACAAGCCCGAGGTGACGAACATTGATCCAACGAAGCTGTCGCCCGCCTATCGCGGTCGCATCCAGAAGTATTTCCAACGGCTCTCGGAGAAATGAGCGCCGCGATCCTTTTTGAGTTCCCACAAGGGTGGCTTTTTGCATTCCCGCTGGCCGCAGCCCTGGCGTTTGCCGTCTGGCGGCAACGGCGGCGCGGGCTGGCGATTTCACAAATTGCCAGCCTGGCTGCTTTGCGCGGCATCGCTTTGCTGGTCCTGGTGTTCCTCGTCGCGCGGCCGATCTGGATGACCCGTGAGTCGGCGGCGGCCGCGACACGGCCGGTCATGGTGCTGATGGATCGCAGCGAGAGCATGTCCCTCGAGGAGCATGATGCCACCCGCTACCAGCAAGGCCTCGGCTTTCTGCGAGAGAGATTACTACCCGCCTTGCACGCCGCCAGCCTGCCGGTGCAAGCGATGCTCTTCGACCAGGGGGTGGAACCGGCCGACGGGGCGAAACTGAGCTCGGTGACACCCAATGGCAAGCGCACGAATCTGGGCGGGGCCATCTCGCAGGCACTGGGCAGCGCCGGGCAGCCGCCCTTGGCTGTAATCGCTCTGACGGACGGCATCGTCAACGAAGGCGCGGACAATTCGCGCGCGCTGACGGCGCTGGTGGATGCGCGGGTGCCGTTTATCGGCGTCGGCTTCGGCAGCGACCAGGGAGTGCGGACACTTTCCTTGCGCGAGATTGAAGCCCCTTCCACGGTCTCAACGAAGACGGCTTTCAGCATTGCGGCGCAGCTTGAGATGATCAACACGGAGGAGATGCCCGGCTTCGAGTTGCTGTTGTTCCGCGACGGGCAGATGCACCAGAAGCGGAGCGTCATTCCGGGCAAAGGCTCGCGCACCTGGCTGGAAAGCTTCCCGGTGACCGAGGACAAACAAGGCGTGCACAATTACGCGGTGCAATTGCTGCCGCCCAATGTGCCCGGCTTGAAGTGCGTCAACCTGCTCGCAAACACCTCGGTGCGCGTCTCAGATGAGCGGGAGTTGCGCGTGCTCTATATTCAAGGCGCGCTGACATGGGATTACAAGTTCGTCAGCCTGGCTCTGCGCAAGGATCAGACCATCAAACTGACCGGGCTGACGCGCACGTCGAAACAGTCGGTGTTCCGGCAGAACGTCGAGAGCGCGGGTGAGCTGATGAACGGATTCCCCACCTCGCTTGAAGAACTGGCGCCCTTCCGGGTGGTGGTGCTGTCGAATCTGCGAGCTGCCGACCTGACACCCGCGCAGCAAGAGGTGCTGGCGCGATTCTGCGGCGAGCTGGGAGGCGGGGTGCTGATGATCGGCGGGCCGGCCACATTTGACGGCTCCTGGCAGAGCAGCCGGCTGGAGCAGTTGCTGCCGGTGGTGTTTTCGCCCAACCGCGGTGTGTTGGGGCTGGACCGGCCTTTCCGACTGCAGCTTACCGAGGACGCGCTCCAGCACCCGGTCTTTCAAATCGCGGAAGGTCGCGCGATGCAGGAGGCCTGGGCGCAGTTGCCGACCTTCACGCAGTATGGGCGCGTGGATGCCGCCAAACCCGGCGCGCAGGTCTGGGCGGTGCACCAGACCGACGAAGGGCCGCAAGGACGCCGCATCCTGATGGCCTCGCAGCGATATGGCGCGGGCTTGTCCGCAGTGGTGTGCATCCAGAATTTCTGGCGGTGGCGGCTGGCCCGGGACTCGGAGCCGCAGCAGTTCGACCGTTTCTGGCGGCAGCTCTTTCGCTTTCTCAGCGAGGTAGGCCGGCAGGATGTCTCGATTCACCTCGCTGACCAGGAACTGCATCCGCAAATGGATGTGCAGGTGGTGCTGGAAAAGCAGCCTAATCCAAAGAGCGTCACCGACAACAATCGCAAGTTCTTTGTGCGGGTGGAGAATGGGCAGAAGAAAGTCCTCTACGAGGAAACCGTGGAGCTGGAGACCTCACGCCCGGTGGACTTCAGGTTCCGCGCCGAACGGGCAGACATCTATACGGTCACAGTTTCGGACGGCATGAAGGTGCCTGTCGCGACGCGGCCCTTCGAGATTCGGGATATCAACGTGGAGTTTCAGGATACGGCCCGCAACATGGAGACCTTGCAACAGTGGGCCTCTATCAGCGATGGGCTGGCAATTAAAGTCGAGGACTGCCGCGATGCGGCGGACCTGGTGGCCCAGATCAAGGCCAAGATCGAACAGGTGCGCCACGGGAAGAATATGCGCCGGCCCGTCGGGGTGAATGGCTGGCTATTGACGTTGGTGCTGGGTTGCCTGGGCAGCGAGTGGCTGCTGCGTAAACGGTGGGGGATGGCTTAGAGGTATGATTTATATGAGCTGCGAATATGGTCGCTGGACGGTTTCATTGGGCAGGGGCACGGCGGGAGAAATCCGAAACCCGAAAGCCGAAAACCGAAGGAAGGCCGAAATCCGAATTCCGAAGGGGCCAAGCTGCATACCAGGGACGTGGGCCGTTCCGGCGTTGAGGTTGGCGGACTTGGGCGCTTTGGGTTGTTCTGCTGCCACAGAGGCAAAGCGAGTGTTGGCTTCGGCCTTCGGATTTCGGATTTCCTCCGGGTTTCGGGTTTCGGGTTTCGGATTTAGGCGCCAGATCTCGCCGCGCACGTCCAGAATCCATAACATTTCCCCCCTCCCCCTCCTCCTATGCATCACGGTCGCGGCGACGACTGCTTTCGGCCAAAATGCCGACGACAAACAAGCGACGTTCTTCATGGGCCGCGTGAAGTACAGCTCCAGTGACGGCAACGATTGCAGCGGGGTAGGGCAGGAACTGATGCAGTTAGTCTCACGCGCCTCAACTATCAAGATTCAGGAGGAGCGCAAAGTGCGGTTGACGGATCCGGACCTGTTCGAGACGCCATTCCTCTTCATGAACGGGCACAACGACTTCGTGCTCACTGAGCCGGAATTGGCGAGCCTCCGTAAGTACTTAAGCCACGGCGGCTTCTTCTTTGCGTCGGGCTGCTGCACCAGCCCCGGCTTCCCCAAGGCCTGGCGGCGGGAGTTTAGCCGGATCTTTCCCGGCGAACAGGTGAAACCGATACCCTATGACCACTTGATTTACCGCTCGTTCTACAAGATTGATCGCATCCGCTGCCTGCACGAGCAGCGCAACATCCAGCTCGAAGGCATATTCTACGAGGGCAACCTGGTTGCCGTAATGTGCGAAGATGGCCTCTGCTGCGCCTTTAGCGCTAACAACACGTGCAACGTCGGCAAAGGCGTCAGCCCTGAGGACGGCCAGAAGCTCACGCTCAACATCGCGGTCTATGCGCTGACCCATTGAACCGACAACTCTGGGCGGGCGTCCCTGTCTGCCCTTTTTCCCAATGATGATCCTTATCACCGGAGTAACGCGCGGCCTGGGCCGGGCGATGGTGGATGAATTTGTGCGGCGGAAGCACACCGTCCTCGGGTGTGGGCGGTCCAAGAAGGGAATCGAGCAACTCCGCAAGCAGATCGGGCCGCCGCACGATTTCGCGGTAGTGGACGTTGCTGTTGACGGCGAAGTGAAGGCGTGGGCCGGGCGGTTGCTGAGCGCATACGGGCCGCCTGATCTCGTGCTGAATAATGCCGGGGTCATTAACAAGAATGCGCGGCTGTGGGAGGTGCCGGAGGAGGAGTTCTCCCAGGTCATCGATGTGAACCTGAAAGGCATCGCCAACGTCATTCGCCACTTTGTGCCGGAGATGGTCAAGCGCAAGCATGGTGTCATCGTGAATTTCAGTTCTGGCTGGGGCCGTGCTACCGACGCGGAGGTGGCGCCGTATTGCGCGACCAAGTGGGGTATCGAGGGGCTAACACAGGCCTTCTCCCAGGAGCTGCCTTCGGGCATGGCGGCGGTGGCGCTGAATCCGGGCATCATCAACACCGACATGCTGCAGAGCTGCTTCGGTGGCTCCGCCTCGGGCTATCCGTCGCCTGCGGATTGGGCCAAGAGCGCTGTGCCGTTCCTGCTCAAGCTGGGTCCCGCCGACAACGGCAAACAAGTGACCGCACCCCACTAGCGCATTGACCTCTTTGCACGCTGCCGTTAGCCTCCTTGCATGGCGAATGCGAAGAAGAAGAGGCCGGGAAGTAAGGCGTGGATGCTAGGCGTCGGCCTCGATTCCGACGGCCACAAGCGGCTCACCACCGGGCCCAACTTTGTGTTGGCCGGCGGTTCTGAAGAGACCCACGAGGTCATGACTGAGAAGGCCATCAAGATCAATGAGAAGCTCGCCGCCAAAGGCAAGCAACTCGAAGAAGTGAGCCACGAGGAATTCGACGATATCGCCCACTCGGTCGGCTTGGACCGGGATAAGCCCAAGTAACAGTCTTGCTCGTCCCCCGACCGGAAGCCTTTCACCCGCCGCCGCCTCACGCCGCCACCCTCCGACCGAGGCAGCCCAAGGCCAGGCGTCCATCCCTTGCCCGTTGGTGCGCGGGACGCGCCGTTGGTGCTAGAGCCATGCCCCGATCGGCGGGAACCCTCCTTGCGGCAAGCGTGAGTTGAGCGTGGGGATACCGTGAGACTCGCTTGTGTTCGGCTTGGATTCCGCTCGTGTTCCGCTTATATTCCGCTTGTACTCCGCTTGTACTCCGCTCCTATCTGCGTCGGCCGTCTCTCGTGATCGCGAAGGCGCCAATGGGCCGCTACCCTCTCTCAGCTAGCACTTCGTGCCGGCAGCTTGGCAATAACTGCTTGTTGCCCCCCTCCGCTGGGTCTGGCAGGATGGGGCCGTAATGAACGAGAGCGAAAACCAATTCTCCTTCACCCGCGTAGCGCTGACTACGGGCGGGCGCGCTAAGAACGAAGTTCCTAGCAATTCATTATCAGTTTTCCTCCAGGAGAGATCTATATGAGCTGGCAAATCTATGTGCAGTTGAGCCTGATGATGTTCCTCCAGTTTGCTGTCTGGGGTGCGTGGTCGCCGGTGCTGGCCTCGCGGCTGCTGGGGTCGCTGAAGATGAGCGGCAAGCAAACGGGATGGATCTACGGCACGATCTACCTCGGCTGCATCATCTCACCGCTGATCGCCGGGCAGATTGCCGACCGGTGGGTGGCCACTGAATATTTCCTGGCCGCGGCTCACCTGGCTGGCGGGGTGCTGCTCCTGGCCGCCGCCCGGCAGCGGCGCTTTACCGTGCTGTTTGCCATCATGTTCGTATATGCCCTGGCCTTTGCGCCGACGCTGGCGTTGGTCAACTCCCTGATGTTCGCCCACCTGACCGATCCGGCCAACCAGTCCTTCGGGGTGCTGTTGTGGGGCACGGTCGGCTGGGCGGTCGCCGGCTGGGCCCTGACATTCTGGCGGCGGCTCAAAGGCAGTGGCGAGGGCGCGGACTGCCTGGTTCTGGCCGGCGCGCTGTCTCTGGCGATGGGGCTTTACTGCCTCAGCCTGCCACATACGCCTCCGCCCGGCCGTGCCGGAGACGTCCTGCCCTTCCTCAAAGCTCTGGGCCTGCTGAGCAACACCAACTTCCTGATCTTCCTGATCGTCGGCTTCTTGCTGGCCACGCAGCTTCAGTTCTTCTTCCTGGGCACGGCGCCCTACCTGTCGGCATTGGGCGTGCCGGGGCGGTCGATCCCCGCCGTCATGACCCTCGCCCAAGTCGCACAACTGGCGGCCACGGTTGTCCTGGCCTTCCAAACCTCCGACATCCGCGGCCGGATCGGTTTTGTCGGGATCTTCACTATCGGCATCGCGATGTGGCTGGCCATGTATGCCGCCTACGCCCTGATTCCACGCCGTGTCCCGGTGATCTTGTCGCAGGCCTTGCACGGGCTGGCGTACACCTTCTTCATCTGGGTGGGATTCGTCTATGTGAACGAGGTTGCGCCTCCGGACATCCGCGGCTCCGCCCAGGGCCTGTACACGGTGGTGCTCTTCGGCTTCGGCTGTTTCCTGGGCACGCAATTTACCGGGATCGTCATGGACAAGCTCAAGACGCCGCAGGGCAGCTTCCGGTGGCGACCGCTCTTCCTGGTTCCCTGCGGGATGACGCTGATCTGCCTGATCGTGATGGCGGCGATGTTCAGGGGGTGAGTTTGACTTCGTGTGTTTGGTCAGCTAGTCTCGGACCATGCGAGCCGCACTGAAAGATTTGCCGCCGCTGATCCTTGCCTCCGCTTCCCCGCGGCGGGAGGAATTGCTGCGCCAGTTGAGCTTGCCATTCAAGGTCGTGCCCGCCGATGTGGCGGAGATCCATCACGAGCAGATGACCGGGCGCGAGCTATCACAGGTCAACGCCTATCGGAAAGCGCGCACGGTGGCGAAGCGATTCCCCGATGCGCTGGTGCTGGGGGCTGACACGCTGGTGTATCTGGAGGCTTCGCTGTTTGGCAAACCAGCCACGCTCGAAGCAGCGTATGAAATGCTGGAACGACTCCAAGGCCGCACGCACCAAGTGGTCACCGGCTTATGCTTGCTTCACTTGCGCCAGCATCGCCAGGCGGTCTTTGCCGAAACCACCGCCGTCACGTTTCATCCGCTGGATGCCGTAAAGATTCGGCGCTACCTCAACCGCGTAAATCCGCTCGACAAAGCCGGCGGCTACGCGATCCAGGAGGATGGCGATCTGATTGTGGAGAAGATCTCCGGCTCGTACACCAACGTCGTGGGTCTGCCGATGGAGCGATTGGCTGCGGAGTTGCAAGCCTGGCCGCGCACGTGAAGCGCGCCCGGCTCAGCACTTGCTCAGTTCCTGCCAGAGATGCGCGGCCATCAACTGCCCTTTAGCGAAACAGCTCAGGTGGAAAGTTTCGTTCGGCGAGTGCGCGTTGCAATCGGGCAGGGCCAAGCCCAGCAGCAGCGAGTCGGCGTGGAGGATCTTCTTGAAGTCGTTGACGATGGGGATTGAGCCCCCCTCCCGGGCCAATACGGGCTCGTATCCGAAAGCCGACTTCAGCGCGCGCAATGCCGCCTGTGCCTGCGGACCGGTGGGTGAAACCAGATAGGGCTCCGCGCCGTGGCCCCATTCGGTTTCCAGGCGGACCGTGGAGGGGCATAGCTTCTTCAGGTGCTGTCCGATTCGTTTCATGACCTGGGCCGGCTCCTGATTCGGCACCAGGCGCACCGTTATTTTCGCGCGCGCCCATGCCGGCACAATCGTCTTGCTGCCTTCCCCCTGGTAACCGCTCGTAAGCCCGTTGATTTCAAGCGTCGGCCTGGTCGAGCGCTGTTCGAGCGGCGTGAAGCCACGCTCGCCGAAGAGTCTGGGCACGCCGAGGAACTTCTGATAATCCCGCGTATTGAAGGGCAGCCGCGCGAATTGCTTGCGCTCGTAAGCCGATAACGGCTGCACTCCCTCATAAAAGCCCGGGATCGTCACGTGCCCATTGTCGTCGCGCAGTTTCCCCAGCAGTTGGCAGAGCGCCATGGCCGGGTTGTCCACCGTCCCGCCGAAAATGCCGGAGTGCAGGTCGCGCGACGGGCCGCGCAGCGTGACCTCGAAGCCAATAATCCCCCGCAGTGCATAGGTCAGTGCCGGATGTTTGAGCGTTGGCATGCCCGTATCGGAAATGACGATTGCATCGCAGGCCAGCTCTGCCCGGTGCTTTCGCAAAAAGGATGCCAGGCTGCTGCTGCCTACCTCCTCTTCGCCTTCAATGACGAAGGTAATATCACACGGCAGCTCGGTCCCGGTCTTGAGGTAAGCCTCTACCGCCTTGAGGTGAGCCAGGTTCTGGCCCTTGTTGTCGCTCGCGCCCCGCGCGTAAAGCACGCCGTTAGCGATGCGCGGTTCGAAGGGCGGCGACTTCCACAACTCCAGCGGTTCGGGCGGCTGCACGTCGTAATGCCCGTAAACCACGAAGTGCGGACGGCGCCGGCCTTTAGCTTTCCCGCGCGGCGTCTTCGCCACGACGATGGGGTGCCCGGGTGTCGAGCAAAGCCGCGCCTCCAAGCCGATTTGCCGGCAATGCTTCACCAGCCAGGCGGCGCACGCCTGCATATCGCTGCGGTGCTTTGGTTGAGCGGAAACGCTCGGGAACCGCAAATACTCGCAGAGTTCGCTGACGAAGCGCGACTCGTTCTGCTCCAGATAATCAATGACGCCTTGCATCCACAACCTTCTACCACGGATGCGCGGAGAAGGGAAGGGAAGTCCGGCCCCTCTACTTCTTCTTCGGCCCGAAAAGCCCCTCGATTAGATTGTTGACGGGCGATTGGTTGGTGGCCGGTTCGTTAGTTGACCCGGCAGGCGTGGTGCCTAAGAAGCTGTTCAGTACTCCGCCAAGATTCACTCCCCGGCCTTGGATGGCTTCCGCAACACTCTTCCCCGCGGTGCTGGCCAGGGCCAGGTAGTCGATCTTGGATTTAGGCACACCCACCGAGCCGGTCATGGTGAAGAAATCAGGCAGCTTCGCATAGACGGCGTTGGTGGGGGTGCCGGCCGGAACCAGATTCATCCGCTGCGCAATCGGACGACTTAGCGAAACTGCCACCGGGATTTGGATGGCGGAGTTCGTCAGCACCGCAGCCAATGTGATGGTGCCGCTGCTGGCGTCGGCCTCAAACGCCGAGCTCTGCACCACCGCCTTCTTCAACTCGAGGCGGCCCGCGCCGGCTGTGCCTTGCAGGATGATCGAGTTGATCGGCGAGCGTTGCAGGTCATCGGTCAACCCGCCGCCGCTACCCGCCTGGCCCGTCAGGCTGCCGAGCAGCGAGGCGACCGCGCTCGTGGGATTACGTATCAGCTCAGGTATGCCCGCAACGACATTGATCAGGGTCTTGAGCATGGGGCTCTTGATGTTGACCACGTTGAGGTTAAGGTTCGTTGAATTCACATCGAACTGGCCGGCCAGGCTCTTCTGGAGGCTGGCGCCGGTTATCCCTGCGCCGCTGATATGCCCTTGGACGGTTGTCGTGCCGCCGACCTGGCCCTTGCGCTCCGGCTGGAACGTATTCACCAGCGGCGCCAGCGGAATCGCCTGGGCGCTCAACGACGTGTCATACTTCCAGCCCGTCACCCCGAGGTCCAAGTCCACCGTTGAGGTCACCGGCGCCCCGTTGAGCACCAGCTTGAACGGATTAATCACCACATGGCCGCCGTCGATCTTCGTCGTCGCCTGCCAATCGGCAATCTCCACTTCGTGCAGATACAGCCGCCGGATGCTTACCTCCGCCGTGAAGTTGCGCAGCGGCAGCTTCATCGGCTCCGGTTCCTTGTTCGCATCCACGGGCGCGGGAGTGGATGTGCGCGCGGCCTGGGGAGCGGCGGTTGCCGGCCCGTTCGCGGGCCCCGGCTTTCCACCCATGAACAAGTCGTAGTAGCTGGTGAAATCCAGCGAGTCAGCCATCAGCTTGATATGGCCTTGGGTCGCATTGGTTTGCGTCATATCCACCCGGCCGCTCAACTGCACCTGGTTGGTCGCGCGCGCCGTCGGCGTCAGCGTGATCTGCAACAGCCGCACGTCGGCCACTTGCTTGTTCATCGAGGCGTCCACTTGCATCTTCGCCTCCAGCGGCGTAGCGGGGAACTTGCCGGTGGGGTCCTTCACCACCAGGTTCGTCATCTGGAAATCCGCCTTCACGGAGGATGCCCCTTGCGCATCGTATTGGGCGTCGGCCTTGCCGTTGATCGCCACTGACACCAGCTTCTTGCCTCCCAGCGCCGATTCGAGGAAGGGTGCCAGCCCGTTCTGGTTGAAATCGATCAGCTTGGCGGTCAGACTGGCGTTCGTCTTGACGAGGTCGTACGTGGCGGACACGTCGAAGCTGCCGCCCGTATTGGAGCCCTGGGTTAGCTTGCCGGTGAACTTGCGGATTTGGGCCTGCTGCGCCGTCATCCCCATGTCGAAGTCCACCACCGCGCCCAGACTGCGCAGTTCGTTCGTGCCAAACCGCCCGGAGAAATCCGCCAGCGCCAGGCTGCCCGTGGCAGCTCGCGCCTTTTGCTTCTGGGTAACATGCGACTTCACTTGGACCGTGCCGGAAGAAACACTCATACCCGCCTGCGGCACGGCCAGAAGCAGCGGTGCCAGCGCCAACTGCGCCACGGCTTGCACGTCGGCATTCGTGGTGCCGGAATCGTATGTGCCAGACACCTCGAAACTGCCGGCAGCATTCCCGCTTTGCGTCAGCTTGCCTGCGAGCTTCCGAATCTGAACCTGCTGGGACGCCATTCCGACGTCGAAGTCCAGCGCCGTGCCCAGACTACGGACTTCGTTCGTGCCAAACCGCCCCGAGAAGTCCGCCAGCACCAGGCTGCCCATGACGGCTTGCGTCTTTTGCTGCTGGGTAACATGGGTCTTCAGTTGGACAGTGCCGGAAGAAATGCTCATGCCTGGCTGCGACAGAGCCTGCAACAGCGGTGCCAGCACCAACTGGGCCGCGATTTGCGTGTCCGCATTCGTGGTGCTGGAATCGTATGTCCCTGACACCTCGAAACTGCCGGCAGCAGTCCCGCCTTGCATCAGCTTGCCTGTAAACTTTCGGATTTGGACCTGGTTGGCAGCCATCCCAACGTCGAAGTCCACCTCCGTGCCCAGACTGCGGACCTCGTTCGTGCTAAATCGCCCCGAAAAGTTCGCCAGCGCCAGGCTGCCCGTGACAGTCTGCGTATTCTGCTTCTGGGTGATGTGCGCCTTCACCTCGACGGTGCCGGAGGAGATGGTCATATCCGGCTGAGGCACCGTCCGCAGCAGCGGCGCTAGCGCAGCTTGAACGGCAACCTGAATATCAGCATTCGTGGTGCCGGAATCGTAGGTGCCGGAGGCGGTAACGGTGGTTAGCGTCTCGTTGTTGTGTGCGACTTCCAGCCTGGAATCAGTGAAGCTGAATTGCTTCAGGTCGGTCGCCTTTCCAGCGCCATGCAGGGTGATGGTGGCGTCGGCGATGTGATTGCTGCCCGCGTTCACCGTGAGGTGCTCAATGCGCGAGTCGAAACTCAGCGTCACTTGCTTGCCGCCTTGCTGCGACAGGACCTTCGTTGTCATATTCAGCAAGCCCGCCGGCGCGGCATCGCCCAGGAACGGCTTCCAGTCCGCGAGGTTGAAGCCGGTAATGGCCAGCGTCAGCGCGGAATCGCCGACCGCGTTGCTGGCGTTGCCCCAGGAGATTTGCATCGGGCTGGTCAACTCGGCCTTCAGAAAGGTCTTGCCGTCTTGCGTGCCTGTCACCTCCATGCTGGCCAGGGTGGCGGTGCTTTGCGCCCGGTCCCCCGTGACATCATACCGCTTGCGCAAGTCCAGCCGGGGAGTGGTCTGATTCATCCGCGTCAACTGGAAGTTGTGCACGTCAAACTCACCCTTGGCGGTGATCGCTGAACCGCCCTTGGCCAGCTCGACAACGTTGGTCGAGCTGATCGTGGTGCCGCCGAAATCCATGCCGTTCCTGGCGCCGGCCAGATTCAGAAGCTGTTTGTCGATGCCGACGAGCACGATGCTCAAGCGGCCCTCGAGCTTCAGCATGTCAAACGGCCCGCTGATGCTCAGTTCGCCCAGATTCGAGTTACCCTTTTGGAAGCGGATCGCGACTTCCTTGAGGTCCGTCGGCGTCACCTCCACACTCAGCTCCGAGCCCAACGCCGCCGCGTCGGCCAGCGCGCCCTCAGCCTTGGTCACGTCCAGGCGCGTGCTGCCCTTAATCGAAGTTGGCTTCAGATCCGCCGCCAGGGCAACCGTGAAGTTGCCGGTTAGTTTGGCTTGCAGCGTGGCGTTGGTCTGCTGGAGGCTAATATCGGCACCCAGCGCCAGCT
>Ga0118677_10006913_pt1 | contig 18999 bp, 12 predicted proteins | sample AliMusrvi5mmetaG_FD_86154 | JGI IMG/M metagenome (GOLD analysis project Ga0118677, IMG submission 86154) | reverse complement strand
CCTACATGAAGATAAAACCTACGGACGTAAAAAAAGCCCACATCGCTGTGAGCTTGGTATCATTGGTGGCCGAGACTGGAATCGAACCAGTGACACGCGGATTTTCAACGCTTAAGTGATTGTTTTTAAACAGTATTTTCATTGACTTAATTCTACCAGATCTTAATTGTGGCATGCGCAGCGAATTAAATGGCATGCTCTGGTGACGCTCGGCGGTCATCTTTCGTCGACAGAAGACTACCTGAGTTTGACTACTAGAATAGGCATCGAACTAACTTGTACAAAGGTCGCGTTACACGACGCTTGATTAAGTAATGCGATTAACCGAACGACTAAAGGTTATTTAAGGGGCGGCAACCAAGTCAACAAACGCTTGGGGGCGTAATTAAGTAAGCGAGTTCTGCTTACATGCCAGAAGGCAGACAGCAGCAATAGGGCAGACCCAATAACTACGCCTGTAATTGAAAAACCCAGACTTACGAGTCCGAACGTTTTTAATAAAGTAGTGAAAGAGAATAAGACATAGGCAAGTGCTGACACCATTAGGGCTCGCCTATCTATAGCAATGGAGATAACACCCAATACTAAGTATAGGCCAATGACTATGAGCGCCATCGGTAAGCTATTTTTTCCCTCAAAAACACCCAATACAAAAAATATAGGATGAACAATAAAGGGTGCTGCTAAAAGATGAAGCCAGAACGCGACGTCTGATTTTCGTGTAAGCCTATTCGGATCTTTCATGTCCCAATGCATTGCTATAGCAAAAGAAGATAAGCCACCAATGAAAAGCATTAAGAGTGACCAATTTTCAGCTTTTGGGAATTGGACAAGAATGATTCCAATAATTGAGCCAATAGCAACGGCCACACCTGCAGCGATGGTAATAGGCACTCTAAACCTTAGCCAATGCAAATAGGTCGCAATTAAGCCTGTGCAACCAGCTGCCAAAAATGACAGCGTACCAAAGTCCGTGCCGGAAGAACGAAATAGCACTCCAGCAAAACCAGAGATACCAGCAATAAAACTTAGAAGTAGAGTAATAGCAGGTAAAGCCATTCTTCTTTTTAGCACAAAGAATTCCGATAGACCCCAAGAAGTAATGGCGACGGCTAATAGTCCTAATCCAGTAACAATCTCCCTGCCAATCCAGCCAACGCTAATTAATAGTAAACAGCAGGCGATAACTACGAAGATATCGTTAAAACCAGTAATTAGTCGAAAATGCTCTTCATCAACAGCAACCATACTTTGCTCATTTGAAACCAATGCGCGGAATTTTGATACGGCGTCTTCAGTGAAGATGCCTGCTTTGACTGCTGACGATAGGTTCTCATCGGTGTACATATATGGTGCTTTCAGATTAATTTAATTGGCTTGCTGAGAATTTATATAGTACTGCTATTTAGGTGAAAAGTAATGCTTAGACTCTTTACTCAAGCGTCGCATAACGCGACGCTTGTATTATGTTTTCAGATGTAAAAAAGAGTAATCAGATTTATTTTAGAAATAATGATTACGAGTGTCCGCTATGAAGAAGATTAACTTAGTAGTCATCTGGCAACTTGGGGCCAGAAGCAGACATTCTGGACTTCACCCGCTTTGATAGACATATCATAATGTCGAAATTGAAACGGAGAAAGTTAAATGAGAGGTATCAGTTATAAAGCTAGACTAATTGGCGTAGCGATACACTGAGTTACAAAAATAGAATTTCATGAAATACTATCAACTTATAAAAATGTTTTAATATTCTAGACATTTGTTGGCAAAAAACTTTAATTGTTCTTAATACGTTAATTTCAGATCAAACACCATTCAACCATCACTATGTTGGTTGGCTTCTAAATAATTCAAGGTTACTTTATGTCATCACAACAGAGTCAATTTTCACCCGAGAAAAGTGATGGGTCTTCCGTTAGGAAGCTAGTTATCAAGTGGCTAATACTAGCTTTAATAGGCGTAAGCATTGTCTTGTTCTTTATTTATCGACTACACCCCAATAAAGATATAACTGATCATTCTAAATTTGATCCAAGTAAAAAACCAACTCCAGTACTCATTGCTAACCCAGTAAAGCGTGACGTCAATATTTACCTGACTGCTCTTGGAAACGTTACATCGCAAAATCTTGTGACAGTTAGAACGTTAGTTGATGGTCAACTTTTAAAGCTGGATTTTACTGAAGGGGAAATGGTAAAAGCTGGGAAGCCATTAGCTGAAATAGATCCTAGACCATTTGAGATTCAATTAGCTCAGGGCCTCGGACAATTAACCAAAGACAAAGCCTTGCTTGAAAATGCAGTGATTGATATGAATCGATACAAAACGCTGCTTGCACAGGATTCAGTTTCCAAGCAAGTAGTTGATACACAACAGTCACTGATAGCTCAAGAAGCCGGCGCTGTTGAGGTAGACAAAGCACAAATAGCAACGGCTAAATTGCAGTTAAGTTACTGCCATATCACTGCCCCTATCAGCGGGAAAGTGGGGTTGCGACAAGTAGATCCAGGAAATATTATTCATAGCACAGATGCCGCTGGCATCGTAAGCATCGCCCAGATTGATCCAATTACTGTCTTATTCAACATACCAGAAGATAACTTACCTATATTAGAATCCAGAATTAGATCTAAAAAGGACATCATTGCTGAGGCTTATGATCGCAGTCAAAAAATAAAATTAGCGACTGGGATTTTGGTTGCAACTGACAATCAAGTTGACACTACAACCGGAACTATTAAATTGCGTGCTAAATTTAAAAATATAGATCAAGGTTTATTCCCAAGTCAGTTTGTTAATATAAAACTATTAGTAGACACTCAAAAAAATGCCATTGTCATCCCTATTGCTGCTTTGCAGCATGGGAAAAAAGGAGATTATGTCTATGTGAGTATCCATGGTGATTCAGTTTCACTCCGTCCTGTAACAACTGGAGGGGTGGATGGAGAGTTTATTTCGATTATTCAAGGCCTAGGGCTTGGAGATGCTGTGGTTGTAGATGGGTTAGATAAGTTACGTGATGGGGCTAAAATTAAGGTTGTTTTAGCAGATGACGCCCAAAAAAATTCCCAGCATAATCAAGAGCATAACCCAAGTAAAAATACAGAGAAATGGCAGCATAGAAAGAACATGGAGTAAGCGGTATGAATCCATCCCGCTTGTTTATTCTACGTCCAGTAGCAACAACGCTACTGATGCTTGCAATATTAATTTCTGGATTGCTTGCCTATCGTATATTACCGATATCTGCTTTACCAGAAGTCGATTATCCAATAATAGAGGTTACAACACTCTATCCAGGAGCAAGTCCAGATGTTGTAACATCATCGATTACGGCTCCCCTTGAGCGGCAATTTGGGCAGATGCCAGGACTTAATCAAATGTCTTCCAGTAGCTCTGGAGGCGCTTCTGTTATTACCTTGCAATTTGGCCTAAATAATTCGCTAGACGTGGCTGAACAGCAAGTGCAGGCAGCGATTAATGCCGCTTCAAATTTTTTACCTATAGATTTACCAACCCCTCCAATCTATAGCAAAGTTAATCCAGCAGATACACCTATATTAACCCTGGCACTAAGCTCAAAAAGCTTACCACTTACCACAGTTGAAGATCTTGCTGACACGAGATTAGCACAAAAAATTTCTCAAATCACTGGCGTGGGCCTAGTGAGCATCAGCGGAGGACAACGCCCATCAGTCCGCATTGAAGTGAATCCTAAAGCGCTTGCTGCCTACGGTATTGCACTGGAAGATGTTCATACATCAATCACTAGCGCAAATCTCACACTAGCAAAGGGAAGTTTTGATGGGCCAAGAAGCGCATCCACTATAGATGCTAATGATCAAATCAAATCACCAGAAGAATATCAACAGTTAATAATAGCTTATCGAAACGGCGCTGCCATTCGAATTAGCGATATTGCAAAGGTAGTAGGTGATGCGGAGAATGTGCGTCTTGCCGCTTGGGGAAATCGAGAGCCAGCCGTTATTCTTAATATTCAGCGACAACCTGGAGCCAATGTGATCGAAGTTGTAGATCGGATTAAAGCCATGCTCCCACAATTGCAAGATTCGTTACCCAGTGCACTTGATTTAACTACGTTAACTGATCGTACAACTACTATTCGCGCCTCCGTTAGGGATGTGCAGTTTGAGCTTATGCTATCAGTAGCACTTGTAGTTATGGTGATATTCATATTTCTTAGGAGTGTCCCAGCTACAATCATTCCAAGCGTAGCCGTACCTTTATCATTAGTAGGTACTTTTGGTGTTATGTATTTGGCAAACTTTAGCATCAACAACCTCACACTAATGGCGCTAACAATCGCCACAGGATTTGTTGTAGATGATGCAATTGTGATGATAGAAAACATTTCGCGCTATATTGAACAAGGTGAATCACCCCTTAATGCTGCATTAAAGGGTTCTCGACAAGTTGGATTTACAATCATATCGCTGACTATCTCCTTGATTGCAGTGTTAATTCCCCTATTATTCATGGGGGATGTGGTTGGGCGATTATTCCGTGAGTTCTCAATTACTCTAGCTGTTGCTATTCTTATTTCTGCTTTAGTTTCATTAACTCTGACACCAATGATGTGTACAAAACTACTAAGACACGTCCCTGCCTCTGAACGAAGTTGGTTTTACAATACAGTTGGTCGATGGATTGATGACATGACCAGCTTCTATGGCCGAATGTTAACCCATGTTTTAAATTACCAATGGCTAGTCTTAATTGTTGCAGTAGCCACTTTATTTATAACCATTGCTTTATATGTAATCGTGCCAAAAGGATTTTTCCCAATTCAAGATACTGGAGTCATCCAAGGCGTGACAGAAGCGCCACAGTCAATTTCTTTTTCTGCTATGGCAGAACGACAACAAGCAATAGCAGATGTGATACTAAAAGATCCAGCAGTTGAGAGCTTGTCATCTTTTATTGGCGTTGATGGCATTAATACCACTTTAAACAGTGGGCGCATGCTGATTAATTTAAAACCAAAAGCTAAACGTAGCTTAGATATGAAAGGTGTCATTGAAAGTTTACAGACAAAATTAGCTGAAGTTTCCGGAATTAAACTTTATATGCAACCGGTACAAGACCTTACTATTGAAAACCATGTTAGCAGAAGCCAATATCAATTTATGATGGAAGACGCAGACCAGAGGGTATTGTCTACTGGCGTGGAGAAAATGCTAGAAATATTACGTAAATCTCCCACTCTTCAAGATGTTGCTAGCGACACGCAAGATCATGGATTACAAGTTTATCTAGATATTGATCGAGATGCTGCAAGTCGAATAGGTATTACTACCGCTGCAATTGATAATGCACTTTATGATGCTTTTGGTCAGCGCCTGATTTCAAACATCTTCACTCAATCAAATCAGTACCGCGTTGTTCTAGAAGTGGCTCCAGAGTTTCGCACAGGACTAGAAGCTCTAAACGGAATTTATGTAACAGCACTAAATAGTAATGGAAGCAGCGCCGGACAAGTCCCAATAACAAGCGTTGCTAAAATAAGCCAGCGATCAAGTCCACTTACAGTCAATCATCTTGGGCAATTTCCAGCATCTAATATTTCATTCAATCTAGGAAATGGGGCCTCACTTAGCGAAGCAATCAGAGTTATTGATGAGGCTCAATTAAAATTAGCGCTTCCTGCTAGTACAAGTGTTGCATTGCAGGGTGCAGCTGCTGCCTTTAAAGGCTCACTCACAAATGAACTACTTTTAATTATTGCTGCAATAGTGACTATGTACATAGTATTAGGGGTGCTTTACGAGAGTTACATACATCCAATCACAATACTGTCCACTTTACCTTCTGCAGGCCTAGGAGCACTACTAGCACTCATGTTATCTGGAAGTGATTTGGGAATAGTTGCTATTATCGGCATCATTTTATTAATTGGTATCGTTAAAAAGAACGCCATCATGATGATTGATTTCGCGCTTGAAGCTCAGCGTGAGCAAGGAATGTCGGCACGTGAAGCAATTCATCAGGCATGTATGTTGCGTTTGCGACCGATTCTAATGACTACTTTCGCATCCTTGCTCGGTGCATTGCCGCTGATGATGGGAACTGGGGTTGGGTCAGAATTACGTCACCCTCTTGGATTAACCATGGTAGGTGGCTTGATCGTCAGTCAAGTTCTAACTTTATTTACCACGCCGGCTATTTATCTCACATTCGATAGAATGGCAACAAGGATGGGTATGGGCGTTAAATCTTCATTAAATGTACCCAGTGCTGATGTAAGTTCAACATGACTATATCGTCTATATTTGTTAATAGGCCGGTTGCAACGAGCTTATTGACACTTGCAATTACGCTAGTCGGAATTGTAGCGTTCAATTTATTACCGGTATCAGCCTTACCGCAAGTTGATTTCCCGGTTATTGCAGTGGAAGCCAGCCTACCTGGCGCAAGTCCTGAAACAATGGCAATCGGAGTAGCTACACCACTAGAACGGTCACTTGGCAGAATTGCTGGCGTGAATGAGATGACTTCCTCAAGTTCATTGGGTAGTACTAGAATCACATTACAATTCGACTTGGATAGGAACATTAATGGTGCTGCACGAGACGTCCAAGCAGCAATTAACGCATCTCTTTCGTTACTCCCAACAGGCATACCAACAAAGCCTATTTATCATAAAGTAAATCCAGCCGACGCTCCCATCATGATACTTGCACTTACTTCCGACAGTATGTCGCAAGCCCAAGTTTACGATGCAGCATCTACACTCATGTCACAAAAGTTATCGCAAATAAAAGGTGTCGGCCAAGTTAGCGTAGGTGGTGGATCACTTCCGGCGGTTCGAGTTGAGTTAAATCCGACTGCACTTAATAAATATGCAATTCCACTATCTACGGTTGCGAGTGCAATTTCTTCAACAAACGGAAATCGGCCTAAAGGTATTATTGAAACGAATGATCGGCAGTGGCAAGTTTCGGCAAATGATCAGGTTCATCTGGCCAAAGACTATTTACCCATCATTATTTCTTATCATAACGGTGCCGCTGTTAAGCTTTCGGATGTAGCTGAAGTCGAAGATTCAGTTCAGGATTTGCGCAACTTAGGTTTAGCTAATGGAAAACAAGCCGTATTAATACAAATTCGACGTCAACCAGGCGCCAATATCATAGAGACTGTTGATCGCATTCGCGCCAAACTACCAGAGCTAAGGGCATCTGTACCGAGTGCTATTGATACTGTTGTAGCAAATGATCGCACGCCCACTATCCGCGCCTCTGTTCTTGATGTAGAACTTACGCTAGCTTCTTCTATTGCTTTGGTCATCATGGTGGTATTTCTGTTTTTGCGTAATGCTAGGTCAACATTCATTCCCAGTATAACGGTACCAGTTTCCTTACTTGGAACATTTGGTGTGATGTATTTGTGCGGTTATAGCCTTGATAACTTATCATTAATGGCGTTCACTGTAGCGACAGGCTTTGTAGTTGACGATGCAATCGTTGTTCTTGAAAATGTTTCTCGTCATATAGAAAATGGAGAAACTCCACTTCAGGCTACGCTGAAGGGTACCAGTGAAGTTACGTTTACAGTAATTTCAATGAGCTTATCCCTTATCGCTGTTTTCCTGCCGTTATTGTTAATGGGTGGAATGGTAGGTCGACTGTTAAGCGAATTCGCCGTAACCCTATCTGCTGCTGTCATTATCTCACTTATTGTTTCTCTAACTCTCACGCCAATGATGTGTGCTTGCTTACTTAAACCTCAATTATCAATTAAAAAATCTGGCTACTTTTCATCATTCAGTGAACGTATGTTTAATAAACTACTGCAAGGATATAAGGGTAGTTTAGACATAGTGCTGCGGCACAGCATGATTACTTTGATAGTGCTATTTGCCACTATATGTTTCAACGTTTACCTTTATACGATTGTCCCCAAAGGATTTTTTCCGCAACAGGATACTGGTCGTATTTCAGGCGGGATACAAGCCGATCAAAATATTTCTTTTCAAGCAATGAAACAAAAGTTGGCCGATTTTATTGCTATAGCGAAAGCTGATCCAGCGGTAGAGAACGTTGTAGGCTTTATTGGCGGAGGTCAAAGAAATACTGGCTTTATATTTTTATCACTCAAACCTCGATCTGAGCGAAAAGTTTCCGCGGACCAAGTAATCAATCGACTGCGACCAAAATTAAGCCGTGAACCAGGCGCTAGCCTCTTCTTACAGGCGGATCAAGATATTCGTATGGGTGGTCGAGCTGGAAATGCACAATATCAATATACACTTCAGTCAGATGAGCTGACGGACTTGCAGTTGTGGGAACCGAAAATTCGACAGGCGTTAAAAAACTTGCCGATACTTACTGATGTAAATAGCGATAAACAAGATAAAGGTACGCAAACAAAAATAACAATAGACCGAGACAGTGCAGCAAAATTAGGAGTAACAGTCAAAATGATTGATAACGTCCTGAATGGCTCCTTCGGCCAGAGACAAGTTTCTACGATTTATGCACCACTAAATCAATACTATGTAATTATGGAAGTCGCTCCTAAATACTGGCAAAATCCAGAATCATTGCGTGATATTTATATAATTACCGCAAGCGGTGCTCAAATTCCACTTTCAGCATTTAGTCACTTCGAGCCTAGTTTTGGACCACTTGGAGTTAATCATCAAGGCCAGTTTGCCGCCTCCACCATTTCATTTAACCTTAAAGAAGGCGTATCTCTGTCCCAAGCCACCTTAGATATTCAACATACATTCTCTAGCATTGGTGTTCCTAGCTCGATTCGTGGTGGCTTTCAGGGAACTGCCAAAGTATTTCAAGCATCGCTTAAAAATCAGCCTTGGCTTATTCTGTCGGCGCTAATAGTTGTTTACATCGTACTTGGTATACTTTACGAAAGTTACATCCATCCACTGACAATTATATCGACATTACCATCGGCTGGTGTTGGTGCCCTACTAGCTTTACTAGCGTTTGATATGGAGCTTAATATCATGGCCATGATTGGCGTGATATTGCTTATTGGAATCGTTAAGAAAAATGCCATTATGATTATTGATTTTGCAATTCAAGCAGAACGTACACGCGGCATCAGTTCGCATGATGCTATATATGAGGCCTGCCAGTTGCGTTTCCGTCCAATCATGATGACAACCATGGCTGCGTTACTCGGAGCCTTACCTTTAGCTTTAGGGCTTGGTGAGGGGTCAGAGCTACGACAACCATTAGGCATTTCTATCGTAGGCGGTCTCATAGTAAGTCAAGTCTTGACGCTATATACAACGCCTGTGGTTTATCTTTATCTTGATAAGCTAACTATATGGTGGAGACAACGACATTTAGTCAATACTCCCCATGCTAATTTAACAGTGTAATTAACTCGGAAATTGAATATGTTTATATTTACTCGATTGATACGAATCACTCTTATGATTGGTCTTCTTTCAGCTTGCACGCTGGGAGAGAATTACGTTAGACCAAAATTAAATACCCCTTTGTCATTCAAGGAACAGCAGGATTGGACGGGGGCTGACCCAAAAGATGAACTGCCACGCTCTAATTGGTGGGAGATATTTAAAGATACAGAGCTTAATGGGTTGGTTTCACAAATAGAAGTTTCGAATCAAAATATCATTGCCGTTGAAGCTCAATATCGTCAAGCACGCGCAGTAACTAATGAAGCAGAAGCGGCCTATTATCCAACCGTGACTGCTGGTGTAACAACTACTCGAAGTTTGCCGGCAAGCAATACTTCCAACACTCTTAATTACACACCAAATTACAATACTGCTTATCGCGCATCAGTGAGTGCAAGTTGGGTGCCAGACATTTGGGGTAGTATAAAACGCAGTGTTGAGGCAGGCAACAACGGAATACTTGCTAGCGCTGGAGATATTGGTGCAGCAAAATTAAGTGCACAAGCACAGTTGGCTCAAGATTACTTTTCACTTCGCTTCGCAGATGCCAGAGAGGAATTACTAAATCGCACTGTGCTTGCTTATGAAAAGACATTACAAATCACTAAAAATCAATACTCAGAGGGAATAGCCCAACGTAGTGATATTTTGCTAGCTGAGTCGAAACTCAAATCAACAAAAGCGCTAGCCGTAGATGTTGGTGTTCAGCGCGCACAATATGAACATGCGATTGCAATATTAATTGGGAAAGCGCCGTCAGAGTTTTCCATCAAACCATTATCAGAAAAATCCGTTTTAACAGTACCAAAAATTCCATTAGGAATACCCTCACAACTATTAGAGCGACGCCCAGATATAGCTGCTGCAGAGCGTAGAGTTGCTCAAGCAAATGCCAATATAGGGGTAGCTGAAGCTGCATTTTATCCAAGCCTGAGCCTATCTAGTACATTAGGCTCACAAAGCACAAACTTATCTAAGTGGCTTACTTATCCGTCTCGTTTCTGGTCTTTGGGGCCAGTAGCACTGACACAACCTATATTTAATGGTGGCTTACTAAAAGCACAGAAAGCTCAAGCAATAGGCGTTTATGATGAAAAAGTGGCCGTTTATCGACAAACCATTTTGACAGCCTTCCAAGAAGTAGAAGATAACTTAGCTGCTCTAAGAATATTAGAACAAGAAAACCAATTAGATAATGAAGCTACGGCTGCTGCAGAAAAATCACTAGAAATCACAACGAATCAATATAAAGTTGGAACAGTGAATTATTTAAGCGTGGTAGTGGCACAAGCCAACGCACTAAGCAATGAAATCACTGCGCTGAGTATTCAAAATAGCAGACTGACGGCGGCTGTAGTATTAATAACAAGTCTTGGTGGGGGTTGGGATTATACTGAACAAAATTATACAAACACAAAAAATTGAATAGATACGGATCCCTAAAGCGGAAGCCCATATAAGGGGCTTCCGACCCAAGGCAAACATTCATACTTAAACATTAAGCATAACGCTATGAGTTTAGTTTTGTGTTTGATGTCATAACAAAATATTAGCGGTCATGATTATCGCGATTGACGGCCCCCGTGTCTGCTGAAAGACTCAGCAAAAATTTCATCCAGAAATTCCGTTAATCTTTCCGAATCTTCAACAAGATATATTGATCTAACAGGTCTTGGAACAGCAATTATTTTGGGGTCAGGTTTCATCATAAAATATAATCTCCATACTGGATATTACATCTTCTCAAGGATTTACAAAATAAAAAACCCCAGCTATTTCTAGCTGAGGTTATCTATTTTGGTGGCCCCTCTGTGAGTCGAACACAGCACCAACGGATTCTGGTTTGTGTGGCTTTCACCACTCCCTGGACTTTGTCTTCACCATGGCCGAGGCTTTAGGTGGGTGCCGTCAAGTCTCTACACGTTCCTAATATTTCTATTAGGCTTCGCTCGGCATTGCCTTGTGCATTTCTGCCGTCAGGTTTCACCGAATTTGACACCATCCCATATCCCGTTTCCAAAGATATGGCACAATTTTTCATGAGTCCGCTGCTCTAACCAAGCATGAGCTAAGGGGCCGAAAACTTTACTTTGCTTCTACAGTTTTTATATTTCTACTTCCACAAAACTGTAGAAGCACTGTAGAAGCAATTTTTACTACATTTTTAAATATTAAGTTACTGATTATAAACACTTTTATTAAAAAAGTACAACTGATTAAATAGATTATGAGTGGACTAACAACTGGTCAGAAAATATCAGATGAACTTAGATTGTTATTGGCTGCGAACGTCCGCTGTGGGTCGGAAGTCACATTTATCAAGGTCTGCTTTGAGGTCGTGCCCCCCCACAGAAGATTTATAGATAAGCCCTGTGAGAGGACCTAGTAGCACATAGGACTAAAATAAGATGTTAATTTTAGTACCAACAAGTTTTTTCACCGAATAATCAGTCCATCTTAAACAGTCTTGACTATTGTGGTGGTGGCGGTGGGGCGTTAGATGTAGCTGGTGGAGGTATTGAAGATACGACTTTCCATCCCTCCGGGCAAGCCTTCACATAAGGGTAGTATCCCGCAGATGATGTGCAGTAATACCAGTTTGGGGTAGAAAGTGTAGCTATTCCAGCATTATTGTTCGGCGGACTGTATTGCTGATATACAGGTGGTTGCTGAACATAAACAGGGGTGGGTTGCTGGTATATAGGTTGCGGCCTAGTTAAGTCATAAATAATTGCACCACCAATCAATGCAGGGATAATCCACAATCCGCCTCCTCCATGACCGCCGCCTCCGCCACGCCCATATCCTTCACCAGCAAAAGCCGAACTAGACGTTATAAGTAATGTAAATGCAATCAATAGTAATTTCTTCATGACAGTACTCCTTTTAAGACTAATTATTAGTATTAAAGCAGTACTTAATATCAAGCATATGTCCAAAATACATGTCTTCGTGTCAATTTGTACCAACTGTTTCTAAGAGTGTAGTTTTTCTGTTATTGAATTGTAGATAACTTTAGTACAACTCACCTAAGTGGTTTAATAGATCCTGATGGCTATTTAAATTAATTACATATTAGAGCGCGATTTAATCATTATTACTTAGGATTTGTTACCTGCCGATACAAAAATATATATAAAAGAAATCATTTGATGTCGTATGGATGTTAAATTTTAAATAATAGAAATACTACAACTAGTATAAAGGAGTCAACTTATGAGTATGTTTTTTCTAAAGAAAACCATGAGTATGCTTGGAGTAACATTTCTGACAGCAGGCGTTCTTTTTGCAGGCAGCGCATATGCTGAAAACCACGAACGCGATATGCACCACGATCGTGATATGAACCATGGCCATTATGACAATCGCTTCCATCATGGGCACTACTATCCGGAGCTAGGTTATAGGCTCGAAATGCTCCCCCCCGGTTATTTAAGATTGGCTTTTGGTGGAAGAAATTTTTTCTTTTTAGGCGGTGTCTGGTATGTACCAACACCAACAGGTTATATTGTTGCGCGTCCACCTATAGGAATTATCACCCCATCATTGCCACTTGATTATTCGACAATTTATGTCGGAGGGAGACCTTACTACTATGCAAATGAAACTTACTACGTTGCTACACAAGGTGGTTATGTCGTTGCCAATCCGCCGTCAGAGGGGACCTATGTTGAGGCGCCGCCAGCTCAGTCACCATCTACCCAAGCGATACCATCTGCAGAGCCACAACCACAACCAGGAATGTGGTACTTCTGCGAATCTGCAAATACTTATTACCCCTACATTGCATCGTGCAAGGAGGGATGGAAGACAGTTCCAGCAATCGCGCCCGCACCTCATTAGCCTTTTAAAGGCTAATGTAATTAATTTACATAACGTTAAAAAAGTAATGGGCATTGAAATACTTTAGATATAAACCTCGGTTAAAGTTTAATCACTGCATTTGTTTTGACCCCTCTTTTCAAGTGCTGAGCTACATGGGTTCTCCACCCCATGTAGCTTTTTTATGTCGCACATACTTCTAAGAATCAGTATATTCAAAAACCTTGATTAACTTGTACCTTCCAGTTTGGGTCGGTAGCCATTAAATGCAATGTCTGTTTTAGGGAATTTTTACCTCAGTTATTGCCACGGACGGCTTATAGATACTCACTATCAGAAATGTATGATAACTTGGAGTTAATAATGACCAGACGTTATTCACTTAGAGCCTAAGTCAATGATTTAATATCTAGAGTAATCACTAAATGCTTCTAGTTATTAAGTAAGAAATCAAAAAATGTCTAGCCAGTGATAGGATTGATGGATTCAACCGAGATGAGTCTTAGGAAATTATTTTGAACAACACTTTTCGTGCTCTTGCTGGGCGAGATTTCCGTTATTATTTTTTTGGCCAGATTGTTTCACTAATTGGTACTTGGGTTCAGCAGGTAGCGCTATCTTGGATAGCATACCGCATCACTGGCTCCGCACTGATTCTTGGCCTAGTTGCGTTTTCTGGTCAGATTCCAATGTTAGTCGCAACTCCGTTAGGTGGTTTTTTGGCCGATCAATACAGCAAACGTAATATTTTACTGTCCACACAGGTGGTCGAGATGCTGATTGCAATCATGTTGTCTGTGATTGCATGGCATCAAGGTTTCAGTCCATGGATATTGATTACTGCCTCAGCAGTGCTAGGTTTGTCTGGTGCAATGGAGATGCCATCCAGACAAGCATTTATCACTGAAATTATTCATGACCGTAGCGTGTTATCCAATGCGATTGCACTTAATTCACTTACATTCAACTCGGCTCGATTAGTTGGACCAGCTGTAGCTGGATTAACTTTAGCAGTTTTCAATGAATCGACTTGTTTTGCTATAAATGCGGCTTCATATATTGCCGCAATTTATACGCTACTTGCTATACATACCGTAAAACCCATCAGAATAAGAGCAGCTGGTTCATTTTTTGAGGCCTTAACGTACTTGCGTCAATTTCAGCCTGCGCGATGGTTGGTAACTACGGTAGCAGTTACTAGCATTTGCGTTTCTCCATTCATGACCTTTATGCCAGTTTATGCAAAGGATATTTTTTCTGGGGGGCCTGATCTTTTGGGAACGTTACTAGGAGCTTCTGGTAGCGGAGCGCTTGCGGCATCAATTTATCTTGCTAACAGAAAAACACTGAAAGGCCTCGGAAACCGAATCGTACTGGCTTGTTTAGTTGGGGGTATTGCTTCAGTAGCCTTTGCCTATAATATTTTTCTGACCTTGGCCTTGCCGTTGCTTTTTATTTCCGGTGGAACTTTTATTATGATCGTAACATCATGCAATATTCTCTTGCAGTCGCTCGTTCCAGAACATCTGCGAGGTAGGGTGATGGCAATTTATACGATGTCATTTATAGGCATGCTACCTTTGGGTAGCTTGGTTTACGGTAGCCTTGCTCACCATATAGGAAGTGTAAAGCCGGTATTTGTTATCGCTGGTGTTTTATCTTTAAGCTACGGATATATTTTGATTAAAGTTATGCCAGATTTAAGACAAAACGCACAGCAAGCTCTAGGTGGAAATAACTCTTCCTAACATTTTTTGAAAACAGCTGGCTTAATAAATCAAACTATTTGAATGTCTCCTATGGGTCGAGGCTGTGTCAAAACGCTTTAATTAGATCAATAAAGCACAGCTTAACTTGCTTGGCGCTGATTTAATATCAAGGGATTTGTGTTTATTCGGGGATTTTACTAAAGAGTAGCCTAAATCGGTGGTTGTAAGCTGTGAGCGTAATAAGGCCGCAGGCCTTATGTAGCGATCGCTTTTATCAATGCCACACTTCCCATGATACTCATCACTCGTTTCATGTTGTACGCCAGCACATGTAAGCTCATTTCCGTACTGACATGCGCTTTGGTTTTCATCAAGAAGTGTGAAGCGCCCATCCAATGTTTCAACGTGCCAAAGGTGTGTTCTATGGTACATCGCCGAATCTTCATCGCATCAGGCATGTTTTCCAGGTTCGATTGCATTTGATCCAAGACTTCTTCATTTTCCCAACGTTTCACGCGTCTTTGATCACTGGTCGTGCAACTGGATTTTAATGTGCAATGCTTGCAGTTAGAACTCCAGTAGTTGATCAAATGCTTTCCCTTCTCAAGTGAACGGAAGCGCTCAATCAGCAATTCTCCTGCGGGACATTGATAGGTATTACTCTTGGGGTCGTACACAAAGTGGCGTTTATCAAATAAGCCATTGGCTTTATTTCCTGAAGTTAAACACTTCGGCATGATGGGCGTAATGCCGTTCTCAACACAGGCCGCCACCTCTTCACCTTTGTAGTAGCCTTTATCAGCGACCACGGTCAGTGTTTCTTTTTGCAATGCGTCTTTTGCTTGCTTACTCATGTTCGCTAATTGCGTTCGATCATGACCAGCCGTCGTCACTTCATGCGCCACAATGAGATGGTGTTTCGTATCGACTGCCGCTTGTACGTTATAACCCACAATGCCACCGCCACGATGTTGCATAGAGCGTGCATCTGGGTCTGTTTGTGATAACTGCTTATCTGGGGTTGCTTGTAATTCTGATTCAATGGTTTCTAGGGATTTCATTTGCGCCTGGAACATGGCAATACGCTCAGTCAAGCGTACTTGATGCGAGGTCGATTGCTTAGGGGATCTAATATCGGCTGCCTCTAAATCCTCTAGGTATTGTTGGATGTTTTTCTCTACCTCTTGCATACGTTTTTTAATCTTGGCTTGCGTGTAGTTCTTGTCACAGTTGTTGACGGCTTTGAATTTACTGCCATCAATGGCAATCATGGCATCTGTAAATAAATGCATACGACGGCACAGTTCTACAAATTGGCTGCATACTTTGCGTATGGCAGGGCCGTTTCCATGCCTGAATCTTGCAATGGTTTTAAAGTCTGGATTGAGTCTAGCGACCAGCCACATGAGTTCAACATTGCGATTGGCTTCGGCTTCCAAGCGTCTGCTCGATTGGATGCGGTTGAGGTAGCCGTAGATGTATATTTTAAGCATCACAGATGGGTGATAAGACGGCCGACCAGTCTGCGCTGGATCAACACCTTCAAACCCTAGGTCTGCTAAATCTAACTGATCCACAAAGGCATCAATCACGCGTACCGGGTTATCTTCTGTGATGTATTCGTCCAGCAACTCTGGGAGAAGCGTGCTTTGAGTTCGGTCTTGACCTTGGATAAATCGCTTCATATTTAAATAAAAACAATGTAATCAATAGGTTATATTTTAACATGATAGACATTATCAGTCTATTTTACATGTAATTTATTGACGTTTTGACACAGCCTCGGTCGGAAGCCGCAAAAATAAACGACTGCTTTAAGCAGTTTCATCTTAACTTATTGCCACTCTAAATTTAAGTTTAATTTCCGGCCAGCTCCATTAATCGTTTAACTCCAACGGGCTCATCTTTAAGCATAGGAACAACTGCGTAGCGTTTTGAATATTGCTTAGCCACAGAGTTAATCTCGACTAACTCATTGAGCGCACGTTGGTGCAACAATGCTGATGTCGACTTAGTTGCAGCAATACTATTATTGACTACCCAGGCCCATGGCTCAATGCCAGCCCGACGCAGGTCTGATTGCAGATTAGCGGCTTCTAAGACTGGCGTTTTTTCTGCTAACGTCACGATGAGTATTTTTGTTTGTTTTGGATCTTGTAGTTGCATCATGGGTGTAGTGAAGTGCAAGTTAGCCTTATCCATTTGGCGAGCGACTTCACGATGATAAGCGCCCGTGGCATCTAACAATAGTAATGTATGCCCCGTTGGTGCGGTATCCATCACCACAAACTTCTTACCAGCTTCACGGATAATGCGAGAGAACGCTTGGAATACAGCAATCTCTTCAGTACACGGGGAGCGCAAATCTTCTTCTAGTAGAGCCCGTCCGTGCGCATCTAGTGTGGCACCTTTTGTTTCTAAAACTTGCTGACGGTAGCGTTCTGTTTCTTCATGCGGGTCAATACGGCTTACGGTTAAATTTTCTAATGTGCCATTGAGCGTGTCTGATAGATGTGCAGCAGGGTCTGATGTGGTTAAGCGAACTGATAAGCCTCGATGCGCTAGTTCAACAGCAACTGCAGCCGCTATTGTGGTTTTACCAACTCCGCCTTTACCCATGGTCATTACTAATCCATGGCCATCCACTGCGATGCTATCTACAAGTTGAGATAGGCTAGGTTTATCTAGATCAACCAGTAAATCACTATTCCCAAGAGCCTTATAGGGTGTATCTATCAGTAGCTGGCGCAATGCGTCCAAGCCAACTAGGTCGAAGGCTTTAAGTGCAACCTGATCTTGTGGTAAAGACTTCAATACCTCTGGAATCGCATTTAGTGCAGCTTGTTCGCGCTTGTAAATTGCCGCCGCCAGACCGTCGGTCTCAGCTTCAATCTTGGGCAAAATCCCATTAATCACTAAATACTGTTGTTTCAGGCCAATGCCAGCCAGTTCTTCATGCGTGCGCGCTACTTCTCGTAATGTAGATTGCTGTGCACGAGCAACCAGTATCAATCGAGTGCGTTTATCATCGGCAAGGGCATCTACAGCGGCTTTGTATTGTTCGCGTTGCTTCTCAAGTCCAGCCAAAGGGCCTAGGCAAGAAGCATCGCCTTTGCCTTCTTCTAGAAAACCACTCCAAGCACCTGGAAGTTGTAACAGCCGAATCGTGTGGCCAGTAGGGGCCGTATCAAAGACAATATGATCATAGTCAGCAGTTAATGGGGAATCAACTAAGAGTGATGTGAATTCATCAAATGCGGCAATCTCTGTTGTACAAGCACCCGATAGCTGCTCTTCAATACCTTTTACAACTGCTTCCGGCAATATACCGCGCACTGGTCCAACAATTCGATCACGATAGACCTGTGCTGCCGCTTGCGGGTCTATTTCTAGTGCTGACAAATTGAGCACTGACGGGACGGAAGTAACACTGTTACCTATACTAATGCCAAATACCTGCCCAATATTAGAAGCTGGGTCTGTACTCACTAGTAATACGCGTTTACCTTTGGCTGCTAATTGGATTGCAGTTGCACAGGCAATGGAGGTTTTACCTACGCCACCCTTACCTGTGAAGAAGAGAAAGCGCGGTGGTTGGTCAAGGAATTTCATGGGTTTAGTCTTAGGCTATTTAGATTGTTCTGTACTGCCCTAGTATTAACAGCACTTGCCACCGCTACAGCATCCAGACGCGGGCGTAACTTCAATAAGCGTGGTTATACCAGCCCAGCGTGCAAGTTCAGTGCGGTTTGGATAGCGGCCTGCCAAGGCTAACTCACCATCAACTAGTACCAGAGGCAATCCTTCTTGGCCGGTACGTTCAAGAAAATCCCGCACCACCTTGTTATTAGCAAAATCCATGGGTTGTTGTGCAAGATTAAAGCGTTCAATTTGTGCACCATTCTTCTTAGCCCAATCCGTATCTGCAGAAAAGCTAACTAATTGCTGATCTACTTCCGTGCCGCAGACACCACTGCTGCAACACATTGCAGGGTCAAATACTTGTATTGATTTAGTCATCTTAAACTCCTAATAATCTGAACCAGTATATAC
>Ga0118677_10006911_pt1 | contig 19001 bp, 14 predicted proteins | sample AliMusrvi5mmetaG_FD_86154 | JGI IMG/M metagenome (GOLD analysis project Ga0118677, IMG submission 86154) | reverse complement strand
GAGCGACGAGAAAAGCGCAATGCCCATCAGGCCGGTGAACACCGGAACGACTTTGCGAAGTCCGCCGAAATCGTCGAGTCCGCGCAGACCGCCGCCGCCCTGATCATTCTGCGCGCCGAGGTGCCTGCCGAGAATACGGCAGTCCACCTGGCAATCGAAAAACGTCTGACCGAACTCGGCCGCCTGGCCCGCGAAGCCGTCCTCCAGCGCCGCGGCGCCACCGACCGCAACCTCGCCTTGCTCTCTGACTTGTTGAGCCGTTAAACTGTAGGTTGGGCCCTGGCCCTGCATAATAAAATGCCGTCTTCCGTTTGCCGTTGTTGCTCTTGTTGCCGTTCCTTTTTACTTTTTACCTTTTTGGTATTATTCTTTACCAATGGGGAACTTTCCTTGCGTTTTAGGATTATGGTATTTGGTAAAATTTTGGTTGATTTCAAACCAATTCCTTTTAAAATATTGTTTAGCGCAATGGTGACCTTTCTGGTAACAAAATTATGACCTCTTCTTGGACTCTCGTGATTAAATAAGATTCCAGAGCAAGCATACATTCCATATGATTCTCGGTAATTTTTTGTTATCCAATACGCGTACAATTTGGCAACACCATATGGCGATCTAGGATAAAATGGCGTTTTTTCTGTCTGCGGTACTTCTAAAACCTTGCCAAACATTTCAGACGTAGATGCCTGGTAAAAACGGATTCGGTCCTTGAGAGGGTGAATGCGAATGGCTTCGCCTTCGATGAGCTGGGGCTCGAAGGCTTGCACTGACAGGCGGTGCAAGGTGGGCGCACGGTTCAGCAGCACGGGATGGCCGCGGGTCACTTCTTCCAAAATGTCCCAAACCTCGGTGGTTTGCCGTTCGATCAACTTCTTAGCTGAGCGCACAGTATGCACGTAGCCGAGCTCTTTCAGACGCCGGATAATGAATGGCTCGAACAAGACTAGAGCCATCTTCTTGGGTAAACCGCACTGGTGCAGCTTGAGCTCAGGGCCGATGACAATGACTGAGCGGCCGGAGTAGTCCACGCGTTTCCCGAGCAAGTTCTGGCGGAAGCGCCCGCTCTTGCCTTTGAGCATGTCGCTGAGCGATTTTAAGGCGCGATTGCCCGCCCCGGTCACCGCGCGGCCATGGCGACCGTTGTCGAAGAGCGCATCAACGGCTTCCTGGAGCATACGCTTCTCGTTGCGGATAATGACTTCCGGTGTTTTAAGCTGAAGCAGGTTTTTCAACCGGTTGTTCCGATTGATGACGCGGCGGTAGAGATCATTAAGATCCGAGGTGGCGAAACGGCCGCCTTCCAGCGGAACCAGCGGTCGCAAGTCGGGTGGGATGACCGGCAGCACGGTGAGGATCATCCACTCCGGACGGCTCTTAGAGGACTGCAGACCCTGCAACAGCTTGATGCGCTTAGCGATCTTCTTACGGATTTGCTTGCTCTTGGTTTCCGTCATCGCCCCCTGCAAGTGGTCTATTTGTTTGCCCAATTCCACCTTCGCTAACCCGTCGCGCACAGCTTCGGCGCCCATTTTGGCAAGGAACGCATCGGCACCATAGGTTTCGCGGGCTTCGCGATACTCATGTTCGCTCAAGAGCTGATTCTGCTTCAGCGGTGTCGAACCCGGGTCGATGACCATGTAGTCTTCGTAGTAGATCACCCGCTCGAGATTGCGGGCGGTCATATCGAGCACCAGTCCAATGCGCGAGGGCATGCATTTGAAGAACCAGATGTGACAAACCGGCACGGCCAGTTCGATGTGCCCCATCCGCTCGCGGCGGACGCGGGCCAACGTCACTTCCACTCCACAACGGTCGCAGACAACCCCACGGTGCTTGATGCGCTTGTACTTACCGCACGAACATTCCCAGTCCTTGACGGGACCGAAAATGCGTTCGCAGAACAAGCCACCCTTTTCCGGCTTGAACGTGCGATAGTTGATGGTTTCGGGGTTCTTGACTTCCCCTTTGGACCAAGATCGGATAGAGTCGGGCGAAGCAACGCCAATCGCCACATACTCCACCTGGTTGACCTTCTCCAAACCGAGCAACTCTCGGGCGCTTTCTTTCGTGCTAATCATACAATCAGAAAATGGAGCCGCAAAATTATTCGAACAATCGGATGGTTAAACTGCCGTTAAAGCCTGGATGGGTTCAGCAGGCTGGTCCACAGGATTGGAGTAGCCCACTTTAACATCAAGACCCAGTGACTGCATTTCCTTCACGAGAACGTTGAACGACTCTGGAATGCCCGCCTCCAGGCTGTTGTCGCCTTTCACGATGCTCTCGTAGATGCGAGTACGCCCCTGAACGTCGTCGGACTTGACTGTGAGCAATTCCTGGAGCGTATACGCGGCGCCGTAGGCTTCCATGGCCCAGACTTCCATTTCGCCAAAGCGCTGACCACCGTATTGAGCCTTGCCGCCCAGCGGCTGCTGGGTGACTAGCGAATAGGGACCGACGGCCCGGGCGTGGATCTTATCCGCCACCAAGTGACCGAGTTTCATCATATAGATCGCTCCCACCACGATCTCCTGATCGAACGGCTCGCCCGTGCGACCGTCAATGAGCTGCGTCTTGCCGTTCTCTGGTAACTTGGCCTGCTTCAGGTAGGCGCGAATTTCCTTTTCTTTAATGCCATCGAACACCGGCGTGGCAAACTTCAGGCCGAGTAACCTAGCCGCCCAGCCCAAATGTGTTTCCAACACCTGGCCGACATTCATGCGCGAAGGCACGCCTAGCGGGTTCAAGACGATGTCTACCGGCGTTCCGTCTGCCAGGAACGGCATGTCCTCTTCCGCAACAATCTTTGCGACCACGCCCTTGTTGCCGTGGCGGCCGGCCATCTTATCACCGACCGACAGCTTGCGCTTCGAAGCAATGTAGACTTTGACTGACTTAACGACACCGCTCTCAACGCCCTCGCCAGATTCGGCTCGTTCGAGCTCTTCGTCGTACTGCATCTGCTGATCGTCGAACTTCTTCTTGAAGCTACCGATGATCTCGTTGATCTTGTTGCGGATAGGCGACGGGTCGATTTCGATGCGGTCGTAGACTTGAGCGAGCTTGCGCAAAAGCGTCTTGGTGATCTTGCGATTGGCAGGGATGATGATCTCTCCGGTCTCGCTGTTGACCACGTCGAGCGGGATCTTCTCGCCTAGAAGGATATTACTCAGAGCTTCCGTCAGTTGCTCGCGCAACTCGTCGATCTTCTTCTTATGTTCCTCTTCGACCTCTTTCGCATGCCGCTTCTCTTCACCCACAGTGGTCTTCACTTCCTGGTCCGACTCTTTCCTGGCCGAAACCTTCACATCCATGACGATGCCATAAGTGCCGGACGGGACCTTGAGTGAGGTATCCTTAACGTCGGCAGCCTTCTCACCGAAGATCGCGCGGAGCAGGCGCTCTTCCGGTGCGAGCTCCGTTTCGCTCTTGGGTGTAATCTTGCCGACCAGGATGTCGCCTGGTTTCACTTCCGCGCCGACGCGAATGACGCCATCAGGTCCAAGGTTTTTGAGTGCCTCATCCCCCAGATTGGGAATGTCGCGCGTGATTTCCTCGGGCCCGAGCTTGGTATCGCGGGCGCTAACCTCGAATTCGTCAATGTGAATGGAAGTGAATACGTCTTCCTTGACGATGCGCTCACTTACGAGGATTGCGTCCTCGAAGTTATAGCCATTCCACGGCATGAAGGCGACAAGCACATTACGGCCCAGCGCTAGCTCGCCGCCCTGTGTGCAAGGACCATCTGCGATGACCTGCCCCTTCTTAACTGACTCACCTTTCTTGACAACGATCTTCTGGTTAATACAGGTGGCAGCGTTGGAGCGCATGAATTTCCGGACCTGGTAAACGTAAATACCCTTTTCCGGGTCGTTCTTGATCTTCTTCTTGCCCTCCGGAAGCTTGCCGTCCCGGGTGATTATAATCTGATTGCCTGTGAGAGAGGCTACCTTGCCCACTTCTTCTGCGACGATGACCGCGCGGGAATCGCGCGCGACGCGCTCTTCCAGGCCGGTGGCCACTAGCGGGGCTTCGGTGACCAACAGCGGAACCGCTTGGCGCTGCATGTTGGAACCCATGAGCGCACGGTTCGCGTCGTCATGTTCCAGGAACGGTATCAGGCTCGCCGCAACGGACACGAGCTGCTTGGGCGAGACATCCATATAGTCCACCCGAGCGGGCTCGACATCAATGAAGTCGCCTTTACCACGACAGACCACACGGTCGGTCGTGAATTTGCCTTTCTCGTCAACCGGGGAATTGGCCTGAGCGATGACGAATGCTTCTTCGCGGTCGGCCGTAAGGTAATCAATGTGTTCGGCAACGCGCCCGGTTTCGGCCTTGCGATAAGGTGTTTCCAGGAAACCGAAATCGTTGATACGGGCAAAGGTCGCTAGCGAGGCGATCAGACCAATGTTAGGACCTTCGGGCGTTTCCACCGGGCAGATCCGGCCATAATGTGATGGATGCACGTCGCGGACCTCGAATCCGGCACGATCGCGTGAAAGCCCGCCTGGCCCAAGGGCAGACAACCGCCGCTTGTGCGTGAGTTCGGCGAGCGGGTTAATCTGATCCATGAACTGCGAAAGCTGGCTGCGGCCAAAGAAGTCGCGGATAACGGCCGACAACGCTTTCGGATTGATCAACTTCTGTGGGGACATTGGCTCGACGCCCTGATCAAAGAGGGTCATGCGCTCTTTGACGAGGCGCTCGGTACGGGCCAAGCCGACCCGACACTGATTGGCGAGCAATTCACCGACCGTCCGAACCCGGCGACTACCCAAGTGATCAATGTCATCCAAGCTGCCTTCGCCCTTCTTAAGGCGCAGCAGGTACTTTGTCGCCGCGACTAGATCGGCCTTGGTCAGGATGCGGGAATCCCCGCCCTTGATGCCAAGCTTCTGATTTATCTTATAGCGTCCGACACGGCCTAAATCGTATCTCTTCGGATCGAAAAACAACCGCTTGATCAGCGCGCGGGCATTGGCTGCTGTGGGTGGGTCTCCAGGGCGCAACCTGCGATAGATGTCTTTGAGCGCCTCCTCCTCGTTCTTGGCGGGATCCTTTTTCATGCACTTGATGACGATCCCGTCGTCCAGTGTGGTATCCACCACCTTGATCTTGGTGACGCCGAGTTCAGCGATCTGCTTGACCACCGCCTTGGACAGCGGCTCAAAGGCACGCGCGACCACCAGACTCTTTTCCTGGTCAACCGCGTCTTCGACCAGCACCTTGTTGGGCAGGTCTTCCTGTTTCTCCGCATCCTTGACGCTTAGTTCCTCGACCTCGTAGAACTGCTTCAGGATCTCTTCATCCGTACCCCGATTCTTATCCTGTCCATCCTTGCCTTTGGTATCGGAATCCAAAAAGGCGAGAGCGCGGAAAAAGGTCGTGGTCAAAAACTTCCGGCGGCGTTTCTTGCGGTCCAGATACACATAGAGCAAATCGCTCGTATCGAACTGCGCTTCATACCACGAACCGCGGTCCGGGATGATGCGGAAGGAATGTAACGTCTTGCCATTGGGATGCTGGGTGGCTTCGAAAGCCAGCCCTGGTGATCGGTGCAATTGGCTGACGATAACGCGCTCGGCGCCGTTAATGACGAAGGTGCCCTGAGGGGTCATGAGCGGCAGCTCGCCCATGAAAACTTTCTCCTCCTTGGCCGCCTTCTCTTCCTTGAGCATGAAGGTGACGTACAACGGCGCCCCGTAGGTTAAACCTTCGCGCAAACACTCCAACCAGTCCACTTTAGGCTCCCCAATCTCGTAGGAGTGAAAATCCAGGACGCATTTCCCGTCGTAGCTTTCAATCGGAAAGACCTCGGTGAAAACCGCCTGCAGGCCCAGGTTCTTCCGCCTCGATGGGGGAATGTCGGCCTGAAGAAAATCCCGGTACGAGTTGGTCTGCAATTCGATCAGGTTGGGCGGATCGATTATTTCTTTGATTTTGCCGAAGTTAATCCGTTCAGTTACTCGTGTTGGCATTTGGGCCTTTAATAGATAGCTGGCATTCGGGCCAGGCCGTTGGTTACTGGTAAACGACACAAGGCAAGAACGCGGCGTTCAAGCGCGAACTTGCCGAAACTCGATCCACACTGGGTGGCGCTGCTGACGTTGTATGTACTGATCTAAAACTTTCGTTATTCTGCTGCAGGCAATTCAGGGGCGGCGGTAACAGCCCGCCGCCCCGAAGATAAAGCCTCTTACTTTACTTCGACCTTAGCGCCTGCATCTTCAAGTTTCTTTTTCGCGGCGTCGGCCTCAGCCTTGGTTGCCCCTTCGAGCACCGGCTTAGGAGCGCCCTCTACCAGGGCCTTGGCTTCTGCCAAACCTAAGCCTGCCTTAACCTCGCGTACAGCCTTGATTACTGCAATCTTCTTCTCGGCGGGCAGGGAAACCAGGATGATGTCAAATTGGGTCTTTGCTTCGGCCACGGGGGCAGCAGCGCCAGCTCCCGGAGCCGCAGCGGCTGCGACTGGCGCGGCGGCCGAGACACCCCATTTGGTTTCGAGTTCTTTTACTAGCTCGGCGATTTCAATCACCGTTGCGTTACTCAGATCTTCTACGATTTTTGCTTTGTCTAGAGCCATTGTTACCTTTCATTTCGTCTCGTCGTCGTCCAAGGACATGAACGGATTAAGTTCGCTGCCTGCAAACCGACGATTTACGTTGTTATTGTTTGCTCTCATCTCCGTTGGCTTAAAACGGAGATGAAATCCTTTAAACTCAACTAGCCACTGGTGCAGGCGCTTCGCCGAGCTTATCGGCGCGGGCCTGCAGCACACGCGCTAACTGGGAAGCCGGCGTGTTCAACAGACGGACCAAGGTAGAGGCCGGGGCACTAAACAGACCGAGGAGCTTAGCGCGCAATACCTCTAGCGAGGGCAGATCGGCCAGCATCATGATTTCCGGCTGTTCGAGCCGTTGATTCTTGAGGTAGCCGAATTGCACCTTCAGCCGATCCAGCTCGGTGCCGAAGGTCTTGACGGCTTTGGCCGCAGTGGAAATGTCGCGCTGCCCAGTAACGACCGCTAATTGGCCGCCCAGAGGAGCGCTCAAATCACCAACGCCGGCTTCTTTGGCGGCGATGCGAAACACCGAGTTCTTCACCACGTGGATTTCCGCGCCGGCCTTATTGAGGCGCTTGCGGAGCTCGGTCAGTTGGCCCACCTTCAGGCCCTTGTAATTCACTACGATGAAGAACGGCGAGGCATTGAGCCGGGCCAGATATTCTTTCGTCAGGTTTTGCTTTTCGGCACGCATGATCTTTTAAATTCGTTGGAAGATTGGAGCGGTGCAGCCTCAGGCCGCGAATTCTTTCAGGTCCAGCCGCACGGGCGGACTCATCGTTGCCGAGAGCGTGCAGCTTTGGACATAGATTCCCTTCACGCTGTGAGGTCGCGCTTTGAAGATCGCGTCGATGACGGCACGGGCATTTTCTTCAATCTGTATCCCTGTGAAGGCCACCTTGCCGACCGGAACGTGAATATTGCCCGCCTTGTCAATCTTGAATTCCACACGCCCGGCTTTGACTTCCTTCACCGCGCGCGCAGTGTCCTCGGTCACGGTTCCGGTCTTGGGATTGGGCATGAGACCGCGCGGGCCGAGAACCTTGCCCAGCTTACGGACTTCGCCCATGGCCTCTGGCGTAGCGATGGCCACGTCAAAATCAGACCAGCCTTCCTGGCATTTCTTAATCATGTCTTCAAAGCCCACGTATTCGGCTCCAGCTCCTTTGGCTGCTTCAGCCGGCGGACCGCTCTTGGCGAAAACGAGCACGCGAACCGTCTTACCGCTCCCATGTGGCAGCGGGACTGTACCGCGCACCATCTGGTCAGATTGCTTCGGGTCGACGCCCAGGCGGAAAGCGAGATCAACCGTCTCGTTGAATTTCGCCTTGGGGAATTTGCTAAGGACTTCGACAGCGGATTTTAGTGGATAGGCCTTCGTGGCGTCCACCAGTTCGAGTGCTTTTCGGTATCTTTTGCTAGGCATTTGCTTTAGTTGCGGTACAAGCGAGCTTTGGCTCTCCCGCGGTTAATATGACTCAGGGCTTTCCGAGATGCTTCAGCCGACGACTTCGATGCCCATGCTACGAGCCGTGCCGGACACGATGCGAAACGCCGCTTCTTCAGTCGTCGCGTTTAAATCTTTCATCTTAAGCTTTACGATTTCCAAGACCTGCTTCCGCGTCACCTTGCCGACTTTGTCTTTGTTCGGCTCCTTAGAGCCTGCGGTAATACCGGCCGCCTTCTTCAGCAATACCGATGCCGGCGGCGACTTGGTAATGAACGTGAATGACTTATCCTGGTAAACCGTGATGACCACCGGAATGATCATGCCGGGCTGGTCTTTGGTCTTGGCGTTGTACTCTTTGCAGAACGCCATGATGTTCACGCCATGCTGCCCCAGTGCCGGCCCGACCGGCGGCGCCGGATTAGCCTGCCCTGCCGGGATTTGCAGCTTGATGATACCTGTAATCTTTTTTGCCATGTCTTTTCTCTCGTTAAAGCATTAAAAAACGGCGCTCAGAAACGCCATCGCGTTGCTACGTTCTTACGTTTCAACGCGTCAACGCCTCACTATGCTAACCTTTTTCCACCTGCCAGTATTCCAATTCGACGGGTGTATTGCGCCCGAAAATATTGACCGTAACTTTAAGTTTGCCCCGATCCGGCTCGACTTCCTCGATCACGCCACTGAAGTTAAGGAAGGGACCGTTGTTGATCTTCACCGTTTCGCCGATCTCGAAGCTCACCTTTGGCTTCTCGTGGTCTTCGGAAGCCGAGATCTGACTCTTAATCGCTTCGACTTCCTCAGTGGGTGTCGGCATGGGCGGCTCGCCGCCTACAAAGCCGATCACTCCCGGGGTTTCCTGAATGAAATACCACGGTTTCTCGATGATGCGTTTATTCTCATCGAGCAGCACCATGTCAATAAAAACATACCCCGGCCAGAGTTTGCGCGTGGAAACCGTCTTCTTCTGGTTCCGCACTTCCACTACCTTCTCCATCGGTACCAAGACCTCTTTGACGTACTCGAGCATCTCTTCAGGCTTGATGCGCTTTTCGATGCTCTCTTTGACCTTCTGCTCCTGGCCAGAGAGGGTATGGATGACAAACCACTGGCTTCGCATGATGCTAGAGTTTAAAGAACATGAACAGGCGGAAGAAGACCTGATCAATCAGGACAATAAATCCGCCCAGGAGTAAGATCGAGATGGTTACTACAACCGTGGAACCCTTTAACTCATCCCATGTCGGCCAAGTGCATTTGCGCAGTTCTTCCCGCGTCTGCTTGACATAATCTGTCAATTGCTGCAGGTAACCCTTGCGCCAGAGAATCACAAACGTGATTCCGACAACCGCGCCCCAGATACCAATTTTTACCAGGTCATTCACAATAATATTCAGTTTGGCGGAGAGGGAGGGATTCGAACCCCCGTCGGCGGTTAAGCCGAAGCGGTTTTCAAGACCGCCGCGATAGACCACTCTGCCACCTCTCCCATCCCGTTCTCGGGACTGGCAGGGCGGGGGGGACTTGAACCCACAACCAACGGTTTTGGAGACCGCTACTCTACCAATTGAGCTACCGCCCTACAGTTATCGAATGTTGCTTTCGTTTCACCGGACAAGGCGGAGGCGCAGGACACTGCCCAGCGCTTCCGGTATTCTATGGAGCCCAGCTATTCGAGCACCTCGGTCACGCGCCCCGCGCCAATGGTGCGGCCACCCTCGCGAATTGCGAAGCGCTGGCCTCTTTCCATGGCTACCGGTGCGATCACGTTCACCACTACGGAGACATTGTCACCGGGCATCACCATTTCGACTCCTGCCGGGAGCGCGACCGTGCCTGTCACATCCGTGGTGCGGAAGTAAAACTGCGGGCGGTAGTTGGTGAAGAAGGGCGTGTGACGGCCACCTTCCTCTTTGGACAGGACATACACTTCGGCCTTGAAATTCGTATGCGGCGTGATGCTTCCCGGCTTGGCTAAGACCATCCCGCGCTCGACATCGTCCTTCTTCGTGCCGCGCAACAATACGCCCACGTTGTCACCGGCATTGGCTGAATCGAGCAACTTGCGGAACATCTCGATATCCGTCGCCACCGTCTTGCGGGTCTCTTTCAGGCCCACGATCTCCACGTCATCCATCCGCTTGAGCAATCCGCGTTCGACACGGCCAGTAACAACGGTGCCACGGCCTTCAATGTTGAACACGTCTTCAATGCACATCAAAAACGGCTTGTCCACTTCGCGGGGCGGAAGCGGGATAAAGGCATCGATGGCGTCCATCAACGCCTGAATGGACTTCTCGCCTTCAGGCTCGCCCGCCAAGGCCGCCTTGGAACTGCCGCGCACGACCGGGGTTGTGTCGCCCGGGAATTCGTACTTGCTGAGCAGGTCACGAACTTCCATTTCCACCAACTCCAGCAATTCAGGATCATCAACCAAGTCGACCTTGTTCAAGTAAACGACGATAGCGGGCACACCTACCTGGCGAGCCAGCAGAACGTGCTCCTTCGTCTGGGGCATCGGACCTTCCGACGCGTCCACCACGAGAATGGCGCCGTCCATCTGGGCGGCCCCGGTAATCATATTCTTGATGAAGTCCGCGTGGCCGGGGCAGTCGATGTGCGCGTAATGGCGCTTGTCGCTCTGGTATTCCACGTGCGACACCGCAATTGTCACGGTCTTGGTTTCATCGCGCACTGTGCCACCTTTGGTAATGTCCGCGTAGGAGATCGGCGTGGCCAGACCTTTGCGGGACTGGGTTTGGACGATTGCAGCGGTCAGCGTGGACTTGCCGTGGTCAATGTGCCCAATGGTCCCGACGTTAACGTGCGGTTTCGTTCGTTGAAATTGTTCTTTTGCCATTGCTATCTCCTGATGATGTTGTTGTCTGTGTTTTTCTGCTGTTTGCGCGATCTTTGTCTGCGCGGTCTTACATTATCAAACGCAATTCTCTGCTATTTTATATATATTACGCATCTTGGAGCCCATGATCAGGATTGAACTGATGACCTCGTCCTTACCAAGGACGCGCTCTACCATCTGAGCTACATGGGCGCTGGCCAAGTCTGCTACTTCATCCTGATACCAGAAAACGACAAAAAACCATTGCCCCTGCCTTCCATTCAAAAAGGCGCAGGAGCTACTGGCTTTTGACTTTTTCTGGCCCAATGACCGCTAAAAACTACGAGAATCGTTGGGCAGTGTCAATGGGTTTCACGCTTTTTTTTCCAGTTTTTTTCAGGGGCGGTATGCCCCATTGAAAAACGCCCCGCAGCCGGGACGGAATATCAAACTCTACGGCCCACGATTATAAGGTCCCGCTCCAAGCTGTCAAGCACCGCGACTCGCGGCAGGTGCCCCCATCGCTGAAACCCCATTTTCTCAAACAGCTTCAAACTCGGTTCGTTGTGACCGAAAATGAACCCGAGCAAGGTGGTCACCATGATCAGAGGCGCATGCTCAATACAACGGAGCAACATTCTTGTGCCCAGGCCCCGACCCCGATGCTGCGGCGCAAGGTAAAGGCTTACCTCGCAGGTGCTGTCGTATGCGGGGCGGCCGTAAAACGAGGAATAACTCAGCCATCCGGCGATCTGACCGCTCTCTTGAGCCACCCATAATGGACGCCGGGCTGGAGAATGGTCGGCAAACCACTTCTGCCGGCTGGCTACCGAAACAGGCTCGGTATCAGCCGTGACCACACGGGTTGACACAGTGGAATTATAGATGCCTACAATCGCGGGAAGGTCTTCGACGATCGCATCACGAATATGCATACTCCATTACGCGCTGCTTCGACGCGATCAGCGCGGCACGCTGCTCCCGGTCCCGACCGCGATCAGCTTCTCCCTGGCTCGGAAGTAGAGCGTGCCGTCCGAGATCGCAGGGGTCGCCAGGCAGGTTTCATGCAGCGCATTGGTGCTCGTGAGGGAGTACTTGTTGGTGGCCGCTACCGCAAACACTGATCCCTGTTCGCTGGTGAAATAAACCTGCCGCCCGTCCGAAACGGGGGATGCGGTAAAGCCCTGGCCGCTTGCAGCAAGACGCTGGGTGTAATTGACCACACCCGTTGCCGCGTCGAAGCAAGTCAGTACACCCGCATCGGTGCACCCGAACAACAAATCCCGGAGGAGGATGGGGGTTTGCATATAATTTCCCAGCTTGGCATGGGCCCAAGCGATGGCGGAGTTGGTCTGGCCCGGATCGCCTGGCGTGATGTCACCTGCCGCGTCGGTACGCACGGCTCGCATCGGAGCATACCGACCGTGCGCGCTAGTCAAGTAGATCAGCCCGTTCGCAGAAAGGGGCGTTGGCACCGGAATGTCCCCCCCGCCGTCCAAGTGCCACAGATTCCTACCCGTCGCAAAGTCATAAGCCGCGCTGGAATGCCAGCCATTGACGGCGATTTGTCTCCGGCCCGAAGTCTCTATTACCGTGGGAGTGCCCCAGGTCGGCATGTCATTCCGTGCAGTCCGCCAAACCTCCTTCCCGTCAGCCAGCTCAAAGACCGCAAGAAACGAGTTGGTCATCACATCGCACAAAACAATCACCTTCCCGTCCGCGATAACCGGCGAACTGGCAAAACCCCATTGAGCGCTGGGCACCAGGTAGAAAGCGCTGTCCATTGGCCCAAGATCCTTCCGCCAAACCAATTTCCCCGCCGTGTCGAAGCAGAATAGCCCTTCACTCCCGAAAAGCGCGACGATGCGGTTGCCGTCCGTTGCCGGCGTTGAATTGCACGGGCTCGCCTTGGGGTGACGCTTGGCCCGCGGCACCCCCTCATGGCCCAAAGTGTTCCAGACGATTTTACCCGTTGCTTTGTCCAGCGCGAGCAGCCGCCACTGATGGACCTCGTTTTCTTGCAGCGGAGCGATGTCTCCGTAGAGCCCGACCTTCAAGTCCGCCCTGCCCTCTTTCACCGCCGTGGCAACATAGACGCGGTCGCCCCACACAATTGGGCTCGCATGAGCCAGCCCGGGCAGCGGGGTTTGCCAGCGTATATTCTCCCCCGTTTCAACGTTCCAATGGGTGGGCAACGCCTGGCTTTCATCAACTCCACGCGCACCCAAACCCCGATATTGTGGCCAATTGGCCGCTCCGACAGATACCCCAACGCACAAAACCGCGGCGGTCAGTCCCAAGCATAAGAGTGCGCGACCCAGCGACACCGGATTGGGGCATACGGCCGAGCGTGTTCTAGTCAAGTGAATTTTAGCTTCCATAGTTGTTCTATTCTGACAGGCACCGTCGCATTTTGTTCCGCCTTTGGATCCTCAGTTGCATCCGCCGAGCCGATACCAGGCACCGCACTATCCGCACTGCTCCAGGTCTGTGGTGATACAATTCATGGTGGAAGACTAATGCGGAGCGGCTGAATATGCACATCCAATTTCCTGTGGTTCGCCAGGCTGAAGTCGAATTGAGCTTCGTGGACGCGGTTTGGTGGGAATGGCCGCGGTTTTGATACGGGAAGCGGGGAAGATTATCCTTTACCGGGAAGGCGGGGCGCAGGCCGAGGAAGGCCGCTTGTGGGCCACTTGCTAGCCACTTGCACGCCATCTGCATGGGAGGGGTCCTCTTGTTCTCCTCTCGTTCTGCTCTTATTTACCTCTTATTCACCTCTTGTTTCTCCTCTGTTCTCCGGTGGGATCTTCGGAGGCCTCAACGTGGCTCCGACGAGGCCGAGTATATTATTGACTACGCTGACCAGGCCGCTATTCAAACAGCCACGCGTGACTACACCATTTTCTAAGCGAGGTTCGTCCCTCCGCCGTATCACCGGCGGTTAGGGGAAGCTGACTTGCCAGCAGTAGCGGGCGATTTGGAGCTGGATCTGAGGTTAGCGAGAACGCGTTTGACCAGGCGGGAAGGAAGGGCGTAGGTGCTCACGCGAGTGGCGCGGGCGATGTTGATACCGATGGCCTTGCCGTCCAAGTTCATCAGCGGGCCGCCGCAGAGCCAGGGTTGCAAGACGGTGTCGTGCTCGATGGCCTGCTCGAATCCTTCGGCACGCTCACTGAATTCAACGCGCGCCCGGCTGAAGCGCCTCGAGGGATTGGCTGCATCATCGGACTGACCTGCCATGGGCGCCATCATGCGAACCTCGGCAGTAAACTGCGTCTCCTTGCGCAGCACGCGAAGCTTAACAGTCTGGCCTTCTCGGAATTCGCGCAGCGCGTCGACGACCTGCTCACGATTGGTCACCGCCTGCGAGTTGACGGCCATGATGATGTCTCCCGGTTTGAGCCCGGCCTTCTCGGCGCCCAGTCCCGGGAGAATCCTTTCGATGCTGGGCTTGGTGGAATTCGTGGCGCTGAAGCTAAACTGAACTCCGATGAGAGCGCGAGGAGGGCGTATCCGGTGCGGTAACGCACTGATGATGCCGACGGCTTGAGGGGTGTCGGCGATGCCGGGCGTGATCGCCCATTGGCCAATGGCGACTTCGCCCTCAGCCCACTGGACTGGCTTCAGGCCTCGAGCATGCACCCGCACTAGCGCGAGGTCTTCGTCCTCGTCCACGCCGAGCATCTCCGCACTCACCTCTTTCTCCGTAGCGAGCCAGCAGGTGAGTTTGCCTTTTTTGAGCTCGCTGGCCTTGGTAAGCGCGAGACCATTGGCATCCACTACGGTGCCCAGGGCCACAGTCGCACCATCCACATTGAGCTTAACGATGGAATCATGAGCCGCTTCGGACACCGGCGCGAAGGCGCGCAGGGTAGCTTCGCCGCTCCGGAAGCGTTCGCGCGGCAGCGTGGGAGCAACGATGGAATCCGCCGCGAAAGCAAGCGATGCCAACAATCCTAGCGCAAGCAGGAGGGCCGGCATCCGGTAACAGGAAGCCAAGCGAGGCTGGGTCACAATTCCGGCGCGGAGGCTCATGGACGCTTCTGCGGCGAAGCCTCCAGCTTCACATCGAGCGAGAGCAGTTCATCGCCGCGCTTAACACTGAGCCGAAGCGTTTCACCCGGTTCGGTCTCGGCTACCCAGCGGAGCAACGATGCATAGAGTTTAACTTCCCGCCCGTCCACCTGGACTACCAGGTCCCCCGCCTTCAAGCCGGCTTTAGCCGCCGGGCTGCCCTCGTCCACTGTCGTCAAGCGGCATCCATCAGGGTCATCCTCCCCCAGGACCCCGACAAAGGCCAGGGGCTTAACGGCTGGTTTGGTTCCGGCTGGCACTTTGACGAGGAGTTTCCAACCCTCGTAAAACTCGGTCACTGCCACATGGTAGTTCTCGGCCGCGGAAGTGCTGATGGCGCTGTGGATGCCGATAACGCGGCCGTGCATATCGAACAGCGGGCCGCCTGAGTCACCTGGGCTGATGGTGCAATCGGTTTGGAGCGCGTCGGGATCAAGCCGGATGATGCGTCCCAACCGCACGACCAGCGAGCGGCGCAAGTCAAAGCCACCGGGATGCCCCAGCGCCAGCACCCAGTCGCCAATCAGAGCCTGACGAAGATCGCCCATCTCGGCATGGGGCCAGGGGCCATGGTCAGTGATCTTCATGAGGCCGGTGTCGTTATCGTGGTTGGCACCCATGGTCCTTCCCCGCGCCGTCTTGCCATCAGGAAGGGTAAAGCGCACATCGCGGTCGGGCTCTCCACAAACGTGCCCCGCCGTCAACACGAGGCCGTCCGCTGAGATGATGACCCCGCTGCCACTGCCGCTGCCGACCTGGACGGCTACCACAGCAGGTGACACGCGCGCCGCCAAGGCTTTGACGTGCTGCTCCATGGACCTGAGATCGACAAGGGTGGTTGGAACGTTCTTGGTGAATGCGGGGCGCAGGTCGGAGCGGTAACTGGGAGTCGGTCGCGGCGCCGCCGGTAGGGCTCCGGCACCAGCGCTGGAGGACTGTTCCCGTTGCCCACTCCTAAACGAACGCGCCAGACGATTGGTTTGGGCGGGGCTCAGTGGAGATGCCGGCGGAGTTGTAGCAGCGGCCTGCGCTAGTGACGCAGCCATTATCGCTGCTAACAACGCGCATTTCGGCTTCGCTTGTAAATACTTTACTGCGCCCATGAAGCTTAGATCATATCGCCCGCGATCAAGGCCCGCAATGACCGTCATCACCCCTGATCAGGACATTTCACAGGCACCATAACCCCGCTGGCGGACCGGTCAAGGTGCCAGGCGCCGGAAAACACGGGCGGGCAAGTGAATGTCGGCAGCTTCTTGACCAGAGCGGAAAGAAATCGACAGAGATTCTTAGTCGCCTGACTTGACATTAGATTCTGATAGGTGCATTATCACCAGTAATTGAGGCTATAGCTTAAGTTCGGCACATGTGCGGCACGCGCATTGCTGAGGCTGTCACACGGTTCGAAGAAAGTTTTGAACGAATCGGAAGCCAAACTGTTTTTACTTTTAATGATGAAACTAACAAATAACAAGAAGAAGGTATCGGTTACTGTCGGAGCCCCGGCTCCAAGTCCGGCGACATCGGTGGCAGCACAACCCGCGGCGCCTGTGAAGCCGGTTGTGACAGCGCAGCCCGCAGCGGCCGCAAAGCCTTCGGCGCCCTCAATACCTAAAGCGACTGTGTCGACAGCGGCGCAGCCTGCCAGCACGAAAGCAGAATCACCCCATGCGGCGCGCATCGCCCTTCAACTGGTAGAGCCCGCGGCCAAGCACGTTTACGTGGCCGGCTCATTTAATGGATGGAAGCCAGACTCCACTCCGCTAGCCCCGCTCGGCAACGGCCGGTGGAAAGGTGATCTCAACCTCGGGCCCGGGCGGCATGAGTACCTTTTTGTGGTGGACGGCAGGTGGCTGCCCGATCCCAACGCTCAGGAGAGTGTCCAAAATCCCTTCGGAGGGCGAAACTCAGTACTCACCGTTTCCGAGTAAACGGTCGGGGAGCGTGCTGGTTGGCACACGATAATTTCCCCTGCGTTTGTGGCCCCGTTTTGGAAGTGGCGGGCGTGTAAGCGCTCGCGCTGACCTTGGGGGGGCTGCTGTGCCCATTCACCGATCGTCGGATTCGGGAGAATGGCTTGTCCGCTCTTTTCGCGCTTGGTATTAAGGGGCATGTGTCCCTCACCATACCACGTGGAAGAGTCTGCGGCAGTGAACGCCTCGACTGGTGGAAACGTCCCGACCAAATCCAGCATCACCGGCAGACCGCCCACGCCGAACCATTCAGCACGCCACTGGGCACTCGGGCGTTCGGCGTTGTGGGCCGCACTTCTGTTCTTGTGGACAGGCAGCTCGGGCTTGCTGGCAGGGGAAGCGATTCGCGCATTCTGCGTGGACTTTAACTGGGGGCCGGGCGGACCGAATGGATTCGCGCCACCGGGGCTTTGGGCCGATGCGGACCCTGAAGAGCATCTGGTCTGGTATGCCGGGCTCGGCGCTAACGTGATCCAGACGTTCGCCGTCTCTTGCAATGGCTACGCCTGGTATCAGGGTGGAAAAGTCCCGCCGCAACCTGGGCTTCGCCACGACTTCACCACCCGACTGGTGAATCTGGGCCATGCCCGCGGCATGAAGGTCATGGGCTACTTCTGTGTAGCGGCCAATACGCGCTGGGGAAAGGAGCACCCTGACCTGAGCTACAGCACCCCCGCCACTTTCCATCTGCCGTTGACCGATGCGTATCTTGACTACCTCGGCGAAGCGATCACCGAGGCCTTAAGCCTAACGAAAATGGATGGCTTCATGGTGGACTGGCTCTGGAACCCTTCCGACGAAGCCCGCCAGCAGGGCAACCAAGGTCAGTGGTTGAAGGCGGAGCAGGAGCTTTATACACATCTCACCGGCAAGCCCTTTCCTTCGAGCGGAAAGCCAGTCCCGGAAGACCGTCTGATTTGCGAGCAAAGAGCCACGGAACGTTGCTGGCGGCGCATTCGTGACACTGCCAAACGGGTCAAGCCTAACTGCATCATCTGGCTCTCATGTCACGATGTCCGCAGCCCGCACTTCCTGAATACCACCGTATTCAAGGAGACGGACTGGTTGATGGACGAGAGCGGCACTCCGGATGCCATGAAGGCTATCGCCCCTCGCCTGGGTCAACACACCCAGCCGATGCTTTGCCTGGTCGGCTGGGGTGACCGCCATGACGCCAGCAAGATCCTCTCAGATCCCACCAACCGCGCCTACGGCATCTACGGGTTCAGCAAGCCGGGAACTAATTCCCTGCCGCTGCCAATCGCCGACTACCTAAGCAAGCCGTTGAACTCCTTCTCAGGAAATGACCGCAACATCGCCGCCCTCGCCCGTTGGTTTAACGGCAAGCCGTTCGACTATTCAAACTAAACGGAGCCGTTTACTGCGACTATCCGTTTAGCGTCCAGCCAGCGCGATACTTACGGCTCAGCAATTCGTTTGCCTCTGGGCAGTCAGTTACCTTCCCGGCTGCACCATCATAACTGATCTTCTTGCCGACGCGGTAGGCCACCAGGCCCAACAGCATCGACTCGATCATCTTGCCACCGTAATCGAAGTCGCAGCAGGTCTTGAGGTTGCCTTTGCAGGCGTTGATCCACTGGCGCTGGAAATCCCCAACTGGCGGGAGCAGGTTCTCCTTCGTGCGCGGCTTGTAATAGGTCATGTCCGCCTTTCTGCCCGGCAGAATCATGCGGGACTCGAAACCGGCGACGATACTGCCCTCGCTGCCTTCAAAGAGCGCACCGTGATCTATCCGGTTCAGGTCCCAAGTCTTCACCGGGCTTTCAGGCATGGCACCGCCTTGGTACCACGAAGCCTTTATAGCTGACCTCCAGTCGTTGGCGGGAATGTCAAAGTGCATCTCCAGCTTAACGGGGGTCACCTCAGGATTAAAGGGATCCCCCTTGGCCTCGGCGGTGGTGGGGAGATCCGCATCCAGCGGGTTCCAGGCCAGGTCCATCGTGTGGCTTCCCATATCGCCTATCTGCCCGCTGCCGAAGTCCCAGTACATGTTCCATTGGAGGCAATTCGCGCCGGAGCCCCCGGAGAAATAGCCGGGGTTGTAGGGATGCACGGGTGAGGGGCCGAGCCAGAGGT
>Ga0118677_10006909_pt1 | contig 19008 bp, 16 predicted proteins | sample AliMusrvi5mmetaG_FD_86154 | JGI IMG/M metagenome (GOLD analysis project Ga0118677, IMG submission 86154) | reverse complement strand
GGAGTGCTGCTGTCGCAGAACTGGTTGGCTTCGGCGGAGGCGTCGAAGCCCTTGCCGGCCAGCGCCTTGGCGGCATCCTCATCCGTGGACGCGGCCGCGCCCCGGGACGCGGCCGCCTCGTCCTTGACTTGCTTCATCGCCGGACTTTTCGTGACTCCCGAGCCCATGGCGGCGCGCTTCGGGCAGAAATAATCATGGAGGTCCTTGTCGGTCAGGCTTTCCGCACTGAGCGCGGCCGCGTAATTGTTGTCCGAATCCGTCAGTTGGCCCTTGGTCCTGTCCGTGATGTAGAGGTTGATCCGCTGCATGACCTTCGACTGCCATTCCTTGATGGCCTGGTTCGCGGTCGAGGTATCCTTCAGGACGTCCAGCATCGTCTTCTGCTCGGCCAGAGGCAATTCGCCGAACATGAAAGCCGCGGTCACTTTTTCCACTCCTGGGATGAAGACCGAAAAGGGATCGCCGCTGGGCTGGGGGGATGGCTTGGGCTTCGGCGTGGGCTTCGGCGTGGGTTTCGGCGTGGGTTTCGGCGTGGGCTTCGGTTTGGGCTTCGGTGTGGGTGTTGGTGTGGGTGTTGGTTTGACCTTCGCGGCGTCGTTGGCTTCCTTGGTCGGCGGCAGGACGCAGATGACGCTGCCTTGGGACGTCGCTTGCTGTCCCCAGGTCACGGCATGAGCTTGCTGATCCCTTGGGTCGATCACCATCTGCTTGATAGGATCGAACATGAAGTCCGAGAGCTCTGTGCTGAACGTGGTGCGCCAAGCATGGTTCCCGTAGGGTTCCTGTTGTCGCTTCCCGAAGACATAGAGCGGCACCAGTTTGGGACAGCCTTTGAAGCGGCACTGGAGGTCTTTGTAGATCGCCTCGAAACCGGTCGCCGATCTGCAATCTCGGCTCCGGCACCAAAGGTCGCGAGAAACTTTATAGGAGTCTGTGAATTGGGCTTCGTACCAGGACCCCCAGGGCTCGAATGTTATGCCCCATTGCGGGAGGGCCGCAGAGGCCTGTCGAAGGGGGAGACAAGTCAGGAGCGCGAGGAATAATAGGCACAGGCCGGGTCGGGATCTCATGGGGTACCTCGTTACCTGCGACGTTGCTTTATTAGGATAAAAGGATTCCCTATTTCTGTCAAGGGCCGTCCGGGCCGGGGCCGTAGCCGTTGAAGGACGACATCTGGTCGCGGCTGTTCCTGGGCCGGGGACCCGGATCCTCAGCCGGATAGCCGACGCTCAGCAGCATCTCCACCCGGTGCCCTCGCGGCACACCCAGGAGCCGCGCCGCGGCCTTGGCGTCGAACCAGCCCAGCCAGCAGGTGCCCAGGCCCAGTTCCGCCGCCTGCAGGACGAAATGCTCGCAGGCGATGCCGATGTCCACCAGACGGAAGACCGTGCCCTGGACCTGGTTGCCGACCCAGGCCCAGGCGCTGCCGCGCTGGGAGACCACGGCGACCAATACTGGGGCCGCGGCGGCATGCCGGTTCATGGAATAGGCTCCGGAGAAGACCGCTTCGGCCAGGCGGCTTTTCAAGGCCGGCTCATCGACGACCACGAACTTCCAGGGCTGGGCGTTGCAGGCCGAGGGCGCCAGACGAGCCGCTTCCAGGCAAAGGTCCAGCTTCTCCCGCTCCACGGGCCGGTCCTGGAAGGCGCGTATGCTCCGCCTCGCCGCCGCGAGTTTTAGGAATGTGGTCTCGTCCATGGTCGGGTCCTCTTTAGAACAGTTCCGGCTGCTGGCCCTTGGCACGCTTGCGGACGGGGGCTTCGTCCTGCTGGATGCGGCGCAGCTCCATTTCGATGTCCGCGACGAACGGCGAGGGCTGCAGCGCCAAGGTCTTGCCGAAGAGGAAGCGCTTGCGGGCGTAGGACAGGAAAAGGCGGTCCTTGGCCCGCGTCATCGCCACGTAGAACAGGCGGCGCTCTTCCTCGGAGCACGGAGCCTCTCCATCCCGCCGGTAGGGCAGCACGCCGTCCTCGCAGCCGGTCAAAAACACCACCGCAAACTCCAGGCCCTTGGCCCGGTGCGCGGTCATGAGCGTCACCGATTCGCCCCGAGGCCTGAGCGCGGAAGGAGCCGCGGCCTCGTGATCGCGGATATCCTCCAGGTCCTCCGCTTCCGTGACCTCCCGGCCGTCCTTCTTGGTCTTCTTGCCGTAGGTCACATAAGGCAGGCCGGCGCGCTCCAGGGCGATCTCGAAGAGCCGGGCTTGGGCGTTGAGACGGTAGAGGACGACGAAGTCGCCCAGACTATAGGTCCGTTTCCCTTCATCTGTCTGGGTGGCCCAGCCGCTGTCCACCGTGAAGCGGCTGGCCCCGCCCAGCAGGCCCTCGATGCGGCGCACGGTCATCTCCGCCTCCTGGCGGTCGCTCTGGTGCCCGGAGATCTCGATGGGCAGGCCGCGGGCCAGGCGGGCGCGCAGTTCCCGCTGCAGCCTGGGGCTGTTGCGCGCGATGACCTGCTTGGCCGCGTCGAGGATCACGGCTTGCGAGCGGTAATTCTCGGTCAGGGGCAGGACCCGGCAGCCCGGGTGGTCTTGGGCGAACTGCGCGAAGGGATCGAACGGGACCCCCGCGAACCCGTAGATGGATTGATCCGGGTCGCCGATGACGCAGAAGTCCCGGCTGGCCAGCCGGTCGACGAAGCGGTACTGGGCCAGGCTCGTGTCCTGGAATTCGTCCATCAGGACGTGGCGGAAGCGGCCGCGCCAGCGCTGGAGAGCCTCGGGCCTTTCCTCGAAGAGGCGCAGGGCGTAGAGGAATAGGTCGTCGAAGTCCAGCCGGCGGCGGCTCTGCAGGCGCTCTTGGTAGAGCCTCGCGGCCGCGCTCTGCGGCCACTCCAGGCGCTGTTTGGCCGCGCGCACCTCCTCCAGGAGGGCCGCGGCCTGAGCGCGCGGGACCACGCCTTCCAGAACGGCCGAGCGTTCTTCTTCGCTGAGGATCGAGGTCTCGGCGAAGGGATAAGCCTCCTCGCGCAGGATGCGCAGGGCCGCGGCATGGCAGGTCTCCACCCAGAGCGCGCCGAGCGCCGTATCGGGCAGCAGAGTCTTGATGCGCTCGCGTATCTCCGCGGCCGCGCTGCGCGTGAAGGTGACGGCCAGGATCTCGCCGGGATGCGCTCCCATCTCGCGGATGAGGTGGGCGACCCGGTGCGCGAAGACGCGCGTCTTGCCCGTGCCAGGTCCGGCCGCCACGATGATCGGCCCGTCCGTGGCGAGGACGGCCGCGCGCTGGCCGGCGTCGAGGAGGTCGGCGCTGTTCAAAGGAGGGCGAGCTGGTCCTGGGCGGAGAAGTCCTTCTTGGTCAGCAGGGAGATGACCCCGTATTCCCCGTCGAAACCCGGCTGGAGTCCCACTTCGCCTTTGCGCATCCGCCCCAAGGCCAGGGCCGCCAGCGGCAGGCCCTCCTTCTCCAGCTCCGCGGCGGGCAACTCCCGGAGTATGCGGAATTCGCTGCCGAACCGGGCCAGGAGTCTGTGGTAGAGGGCGTTGACCTTGACCGAGCTCGGTCCCACGCGCAGGACCTGGCCGAGGACCTCTTTTAGAGGGATGAGGCTCTCGAAATCCGGGGCCCCGGCCGGTCGTTTGCCTGTCTTGCGGTCCGCCAGCTTTTCCACGCGGTGCAGGACCCCGACCGTGACCGGCTTGCCGCACTCCGGGCAGAGCCCCTGGCGCCGGATGGTCTCTTCGGGCTGGAGAGGCGCCTGGCACTTGCGGTGGCCGTCTGCGTGGTACTTGCCCTCCTCCGGGAAGAACTCGAGCGTCTTGAGGAAGCGCTTGGGGTCGCGGCCGCGGATGGCCGCGAAGAGGCCCGCGTAGGAGAGCTCGCAGTCGAAGAGGTTGGCCTCCCGGCCCAGCTTCTCGGGGGAATGGGCGTCGGAGTTGGAGATGAGCGCGATGCGGTCCAGGGCGGAGAGCCGCCAGTTCATGGGCGGGTCCGAGGACAGTCCGGTCTCGAGCGCGAAGATCTCGGCGGTGAGGTCGCCGAAGCACTCCTCCAGGGAATCGAACCCGGACTCGGAGCCGAACACCGCGAAGTGCGGCGTCCAGGCGTGCGCCGGGATCAGATAGGCCTCATCCGAGGCCTCGCGCACGAGCGCGAGGAGATCGCGGGAATCCAGGCCCAGGATCGGCCGGCCATCCGAGCGGATATTGCCGATCTCTCCGAGACGCGTTTGGATGCGGGCCGCGGCCTCGAAGGAGGGGGCGAAGACCAGGTGGTGGACCTTGCGCACCTTTCCGTCCTTTTTATAAATGCAGGAGATCTCGCTTTCCAGGAGGAAGCGCACCGGCGCGCGGCAGGACTGCGGGACATCCTGGTCTTGCCGGCGGGCCAGCTCGGGCTTGAGCTGGAAGAGACCGGCCTCGGCCGGGATGAGCTTGTCCTGGAGCTCGGCGAACCAGCCGGGATGGGTGAAGTCCCCCGTGGCCAACACCGTGATGCCCTTGAGCTGGCACCAGCGGTAGAGCGTCTCGGGTTCGAGGGATTTGCTGCAGGCCCGGGAATATTTGGAATGGATGTGCAGGTCGGCGATGAAGGGCATGAATCAATGGTATCAAAAAGGGTCCAAGTGTTATAATCCGAGCCATGTCACCCAGCTCGGACGGCCTCGCCTACGTCGTGGAGCAGCTTTGCGGCCACATCAACGACCGCATCAGCCCCTTGCAGCGCAAACGCGCGGACCTGCCCCTGCCCAGCGGCGAGGAGGTGCGCCGCGTCGTGGAGATGCTGCGCTGCGTGCTCTTCCCGGGCTACTACGGCGTCCCGCCCATCCCGGTGGACCACACGCGCTACCATATGGGCGCGACCTTGGACGCCGCGGCCAAGTCCCTGGTCGAACAGGTCGAGCGCGCCTTCTGCTTCTTCTGCGAGAAGACCGGGAAGGGGTGCTGCGAGGATTGCCATGAGCGCAGCTCCGCGCTCGTCGTCGAATTCCTGAAGACCCTGCCCGCGACGCAGAGGACGCTCATGACCGACGTGCAGGCGGCTTATGAGGGCGACCCCGCCGCGACCTGCCCGGCCGAGACCGTGTTCTGCTACCCGGGCCTGATCGCCATCACCAACCAGCGCATCGCCCACGAGCTCTACCGGCTCAAGGTCCCGCTCATCCCGCGCATCATCACGGAGCTCGCCCATTCGGCCACGGGCATCGACATCCATCCCGGCGCCGTCATCGGCAGGAGTTTCTTCATCGACCACGGCACGGGCGTGGTCATCGGCGAGACCAGCACCATCGGCGAGCGGGTGCGCCTCTATCAGGGGGTGACCCTGGGCGCCAAGAGCTTCCCCTTGGACGAGCACGGCAAGCCCATCAAGGGCGTCAAACGCCACCCCGACGTGGAAGACGACGTGGTGATCTACGCGGGCGCCACCATCCTGGGCGTGGTGCGCATCGGCAAGGGCTCTCAGATCGGGGGCAACGTCTGGCTCACCCACGGCGTGCCGCCCGGCAGCAAGGTCTCCCAAGCCGACTCCGATCGTTGAGGAAAGGCGCGGCGCTGAGCCGTCCCGGAGGGGGAAAAGCCAAGCCCCCGCCAGCGGGGCGGGGGCTTGTCACTGGGTGCGAGGCTCTAGACTTCGGAGAGACGCTTCTCGAAATGCTGGAGGACCTGGGTGTTGATGTTCCCCAGGAGGCCGCCCAGCATGCATCCGTCGTTGCCGCAGCGCGGCGTCTTCATGAGGCAGCCGCTGAGCTTCATGGGGCCTTCCACGGCCTCCAGGATGTCGAGGAGACGGATCTCGGAGAGGGGCCGGCCGAGCAGATAGCCGCCCTTGGGGCCGCGGACCGCGTGGACGATGCCCGCCTTGGCCAGGCGCTGGAACACCTTGGAGAGGTGCGCGGCGGAGACTTTGAGGGTCTCGGCCGCATCGTTGGTGGTGATGGGCTTGCCCGGGCCCTTGGAGAGCAGCAGCGCCGCATGCATCGCAATCGTCGAGCCTTCCGAGATGTTCAGAATCCTGACCATTAAAATCCTCCTTTGTTTTGACGTCCTAATCGGTCAATGTCATACTAGTTTCCCAAATTAGGCAGGAACTGGTAATCGGGGGTTGCCTTATTTGTTTGTAGGGGAATCCCCTATCCCTATCTGGGGGAGGCGGGGGGCGCGGCGCGGCCTTCGGAGGCGGCCCATTCCACGGCGGCCCGGACCAACTGCGGGGAGTTCTTGAGGCCCAGCTTGAGCTTCATGTTCTCCCGGTGGGCTTCGATGGTCTTGACGCTGCGGTGGAGCAGTTCCGCGATCTCGCGGGTGGCATGGCCCCGGCCGATGAGCCGGAAGATCTGCAGCTCCTTGTCGGTGAGGAGCTCCACCGGCGAGAGGACGGCCGGCTCGCCGCCGATCTGCCGGCGCAGGAGCTCCGAAGTGACTTCCTCGCTGAACGAGAGCCCTCCGGAGAGCACCTTGCGCACCGCGGCCAGCAGGCGCGGCGTGGGCTCTCCCTTCATGACGTAGCCCTGCGCTCCGGCCCGCATGGCTCTTTGCGCGTAGACGGACTCCTGGTGCATGGAGAGGATGAGCACGGGCAGCTGGAGCTTGCGGGCGCGCAGGTCTTTGACCAGTTCCAAGCCGTCGGCCGACTGCAGGGAGATGTCGACGATGGCCAGATCCGGGCTCTCCGCCTTGATGGCGCGCAGAGCGCTGAGGCAGTCCTCGGCGAAGGAGCAGACCTCCAGGTCCGGCGTCTGGCCGAGCAGCTGCGCCAGGCCCTGGCGCACGATGGGATGGTCCTCCACCAGGAGGATGCGGGCCTTGCGGCCGCCGGGTCTGGCGGGACTGATAGGGGGTTGCTTCATGCCGTGTCTCCTGGGGCCGGCGCCGCGGCCGGTATGCGGCAGATGATTTCGGTCCCTTTGCCGGTCTGGCTGGCGATGGTCAGCGTCCCGTGGATGAGGCTGGCGCGGTGGCGCATGATGTCGAGCCCCATGCCCGCGTCTTTCTTGGGGGATTCCAGCAGACCGGCCCCGTCGTCGGCCACGGTCAGATTCAGCCCGCGGTCGTCCTCGGTCAGGGTGATGGCGATCTTCTTGGGGCGGCCGTGGCGCACGGCGTTGTGCACGGCCTCCTGGGCGATCCGGTAGAGCTGGTTGGCCACGCTGGGGTCCCGGACCAGGGCGCTCGGGTCCGCCTCCAGGCGGCAGGAGACCTGGGAGGTGGAGCGCACGTGGGCGGCCAGGCCCGCGAGGGCCTCCAGAAGGCCTTCGGGCCGGGCCGGGGCCGACTCCAGGCCGCGGGCCAGTTCGCGGACATGGACGAGGGCGGAGTCCACATGCCGGAGGAGCACCGCCATGGCCTCGGCCTCGGGCGAGGACTGGGCCGAGAGCCGCTCCTGCAGCGCCCGTCCCAGCAGCGCGATGCCCGTCAACTGCTGGCCCAGGTCGTCGTGCAGGTCGTGGCCGATGTTCCGGCGTTCCCGGTCGCTGATCTGCAGGACCTTCTCCTCGAGCTCCCGGCGTTCGGCGATGTCTTGCACCCAGCCGAAGAAGCGGACCGGTCGCCCCGCGTCGTCCTTGCTGACCTCGCCTTCCGCATGGACGGTCGTCTCCGTGCCGTCCGGCCTGCGGATGCGATATTCTTCCCGGTAGGGCGCGCCTTCGGCGACGCTCTTGCGGATGGCGTCCATGATCCGGCCCCGGTCGTCCTCGTGGATATACGGGAGGAAGGCTTCGGTGGTGTCGGCGGTGTCCCGCGGCTTCAGGCCGAAGATGCGGAGGAACCCGTCCGAGTGGCGGACCTTTTGGGCCGCGATGTCGCGGTCGAAGCTTCCGATGCCGGCCAGGTGTTCGGCTTTCGCGAGCATGGCCTCGCTGCGGCGCAAGGCCTCCTCCGTCCGCTTGCGTTCGGTGATGTCCATCACCGCGGCCGTGGCCCCGACATAGCCGCCAGCCTCGTCCCAGAGGGGCGCGGTGGAGACCAAGGTGGACAGGCGGGTCCCGTCTTTGCGGATGAATTCGAAATCGTGCGTGAAGACTTCGGTGTTGCCCTGCTTGCGGCTCGCCACTTGGCTCCGGGCCAGCGCGGCCCCCGCCTGGTCCAGGAAGGCGAAGATGGGCTGTCCTTGGATCTCGTCCTTGCGGTAGCCCAGCATATCGGCCATGAGGGAGTTGATGAAGGTGGTGCGGCCGTCCTGGTCGAACGACCAGATCCCCTCGCTCAGAGTCTCCACCAGGAGGCGATGCTTGCGCTCGCTCTCGATGAGGTGGTCCTCCGCGATCCGGCGTGCCGTGACGTCCTGGTAGTTGATGACGATGCCCTGGATGCGGGGGTTGGCCAGCAGGTTCTTGGCCACTCCCTCCACCGTGCGCAGGGAGCCGTCCTTGTGACGCAGGACCAGCTCGCGGCGTCCGCCCAGCTCCGGGCTGCTGAGCAGTTCCCGGATAGCCGCGATTTGGTTTTCCGGCGCGCCCTTGTGGATGAAATGCCAGATGGGCTTGCCGACCACCTCTTCGGGCTTGTAGCCCAGGATATGCTCGATGGAGGGGGTGTGGTAGAGGATGCGGGCGTCCTTGTCGACGATCATCATCCCGTCCCAGGAATTCTCGGTGAGGGCCTGGAACCGTTCCTGGCTCTGGCGCAGCTCTTCCTGGGCCTTCTTGAGTCCGGTCACGTTCGTGCAGACGCCGCCGACCGCCCAGACCCGGCCCGCGTCGTCGTGGAGGGGGAACTTGGCCGTGATGAAGGACAGCAGCCCGTCCGCCAGCGGGATGGTCTCTTCGAACTCGATGGGCGCGCCGCTCTCGATGACCTGCCGGTCCTGCTCCGCGAAGAGGCGGGCGATGGGCTCCGGGAAGATGTCCCGGTCGGTGCGGCCGATGATCTTCCGGCTGGGGGTCCGCGCCACCGCTTCGTACATCTTATTGACGTAGATGTACTTGCCGTCCGCGTATTTGAGATAGGCGATGAGGTTGGTATGCTCGAGCAGGTCCTTGAGATACCGGGCTGGCGTCGGCCGCATGACGTCCATATTAGCAAGAATCCAGCCGGGGCCGCCGCCGGACTTGACTCTCTCTTGACCTCGCCGGGCTATCCTAGGATCGAGAGGGCTGTGCGGGGCGGGAGAGGGAGCCATGGCTGAGTTCAGGAGAGTGGTGCTGGATTGTCGGCGCAATCCCAAGGCGGGCTGCACGCTGACCATCTCCGGCACGGAAGAGGAGGTCTTGGATGTCGGGGAGTATCACGTGGTCAAGAGCCACGGCTTCCAGAAGTCTCCGGGGCTGCGCGAGCAGTTGAAGCAGTTCCTGAAAGAGGAAGCCTTCAGCCACTGAGCGCGCCGGCGCCAGACGCCGCGGGGCGGCATCCGAGATGCCGCCCCGCGGATTTGTGGTATCATTGCGTCGGCGACCATGAGACAGCCTTGGACCCTCTTGCTGCTGGCCGGCCTGGCGGGCTTGGCCGCGTGCCGGCAGTCCTCGCCCGGCGACCCGGACCGCCGCATCGTGGTCTGGGAGATGGAGGACGCGGCGGTCGCGCCTTACATCGACTCCGTGCTGGAAGCCTTCCGGAAGCGGCCCGGCAGCGAGGGCGTCCAGATCGTCCGCACCCATTATCATCCGGAGGACCTGCGCCAGCAATTCCAGACCTCCTCCATCGCGGGCAACCCCCCGGACCTCATCATCACGCAGTCGGACCCGGCCGGGATCTACTCGGTCTCGGGCTTCATCCGGCCCGTGGACGGGCTCTTCGATCTGAGCCGCTACAACAAGGCCGCGGTCGAAGCCGTGTCTCTGGACGGAAAGACCTGGGGCGTGCCCATCTCCAACGGCAACCATCTGATGCTGATGTACAACAAGAGCCTCGTCCCCAAGCCGCCGCAGACCACGGCCGAGCTCTTCGACTTCTGCGACCGGCACGCCCAGGGGTCGCAGCTCGACCACTGCATGGCTTTTTTCCTGGGCGAGCCGTATTGGCTGGTGCCCTGGATCGGCGCCTTCGGCGGCTGGCCCATGGACGGGCGCAGGCCCACCATCGACACGCCGGCGACGCGCCGGGCCCTGGAGTTCGTCCTGGAGCTCAAGCGCCGGGGCTATGTGCCGCAGGAATGCGATTACAACTGCGCCGACGCCCTGTTCACGGAACGGAAAGTCGCCTTCGTCATCGGCGGCGACTGGGCCATGTCCCGCTATGCGGCGCAGCTGAAGTCCGACCTGGGCATCGCGCGGATCCCGAAGCTGTCCCAGACCGGCCGCTGGCCCACGCCCATGGTGAGCGGCGCTTACTTCATGCTCAGCTCCAAGCTCCAGGGGCCCAAGCTCGAGATGGTCAAGCGCCTGGTCGATTTCTACACCGACGAGGAGAACCAGATCGGACAGGCCAAGACCCTCATGCGTCTGCCCGCGCTCTCCCAAGCCGACAAGGCCAAGGTCATCCTGGATGACCCGAACCTGCGCGCCTCCATGGAGCAGCTCCTGGTCGGCCGGCCCATGCCCATGGCGACCGAGATGCGCGCCGTGTGGGACGCCATCCGGCCGCTCTACGGCAGGGTCCTGTCCGGGCAGATGAGCGTGGACGAGGCGGTCCCGCTCATGCAGCGCGACGCCGAGACGAAGATCCGGGAGATGAACGAGTGAAGAGCGGCAGGCCTCGGAACGGAAGTTCCGCGCCGCAGGCGCGGAACTCCGACCGGACGCCCGCCAGGGCGTCCGGTCGCGCCGTTGCCGTTGCGATGGCCAACGGCGGCGCAGACGCCCAAGGGCGTCTGCGCGATTCCCGGCGCTTCGCGCCGGAAATTCGGGGAACGGCGACCTGATATGTTGACCTCCCTCCTCCAGGTCCTCGAATTCGTCGCTTGGCTCGCCGCCGCCGTCGCCGTCCTGGAGATCTACCTGCACATCCATTTCACCTATTTCGACCGCCCTTGGTTCGTGCCCGCGACCGTGGTGGCCGCACCGGTGCTGGCGGCCCTGGCCGGGCACAGCCTCGCGGCCGGATCCCTGTCTTCTTTGGCTTCGGCCGCGGCCGCGGTCCAGCTGGTCTCGGCCTTGGTCTTCAGGCACGTCGTGCGCGGCAAGCATTCCCTGCCCATCATGCTGCTCGCCCCCGGCTTCATCGGCCTCGGCCTGCTGATCGCCTACCCGCTGGCCTTCGAGGTCTATCTCGCCTTCCACGACCTCAAGCTCACCACCATCATGGCCTGGAGCCGGACGGGGCACATCCCTTTCGTGGGCTTCAAGCATTTCGTCAACGTCTTCACCTCTTCGCCCCTGTCCTCGGTCACCTTCTGGCAGCTTTTCGGCCGCACCATCTGGTGGACCTTCATCAACGTCTTCTGCCACGTGACGGGCGGCTTCATCCTGGCCTTGCTGCTCAACAGCTGCCGCCGTTTCCGGGGGCTCTACCGGACCTTCCTGGTCATCCCCTGGGCCATGCCCCAGGTGGTGGCCATACTCGCCCTGCGCGGGGAATTCCAGTCCCAGTACGGCTTCATCAACATCATGCTGGGCCGCTTCGGCGTGGCGCCGGTGCAGTGGCTGACGCAGCACGCCCTGCTGACCTGCACTTTGATCAACGTGTGGCTGGGCATCCCGTTCATGATGGTGATCATCCTGGGCGGCCTGCAGTCCATCTCCAAGCACTACTACGACGCGGCCGCCATCGACGGGGCCTCGGCCTGGCAGCAGCTGCGCCACATCACCCTGCCCCTGCTGCGCCCGGTGCTGGGGCCGGCCGTGACCCTGGGCACGGTGTGGACCTTCAACAACATCAACGTGATCTATCTGGTCACGGGCCAGGCGGGGGGGACCGAGGACGCGGACATCCTGGTCTCGGCGCTGTATAAAGCGGCGTTCACCTTCTATCGCTATTCCTACAGCGCCGCCCTGGCGCTGGTCATCTTCGGGATCCTCTTCGCTTTCGCCCTGCTGTGGCTCCAGTTCTCCAAGGGTTCGGAGTCGGTCTATGGCTGAGGACCGAGAGCGGGTCGTCCTGGCCCTGGCCGCGCACCGCCGCCGGCGGACCGCGCAGGCGGTCTTGATCCACGCGGCCCTGATCGCGGCGTGCCTGATCTGCATCTACCCGCTGCTGCGCATGATCTCGGTCTCCCTGCGCCCCGGCGACCGGCTCATCTCCACGGACCTGTCGCTGATCCCCGCCGGCGCGACGGCCGCCTCCTATCTCAACGTCTTCAAGCAGACCAATTTCCTGCTCTGGCTCTGGAACTCCCTGGTCATCACCTGCGTGACCTCCTTCATCGGCGTGAGCCTGGCGGCCACGGGCGGCTACGCCTTCTCGCGCTTCAAGTTCCCGGGCCACAAGCTGGGCCTGACGCTTCTTCTGGGGACGCAGATGATCCCGGCGGGCATGCTGCTGCTGCCGCTTTTTTTGATGATCATGCGCCTGGGGCTCATCAACACCTATCTCGGGATGATCGTCGCCTACTCCGTGACGTCCTTGCCCTTCAGCATCTGGATCCTCAAGGGCTACTACGACACCATCCCGCGCTCGCTGGAGGAAGCGGCCTTGGTCGACGGCACCAGCCGCTTCGGCGCCTTCTACCGCATCGTGCTGCCCCTCTCGACTCCGGCCCTGTCCATCGCCTTCCTCTTCAATTTCACGCAGGCCTGGAACGAGTACCTGGTGGCGCGCGTGGTGCTCTGCGACGCGCAGAGATACACCTGGACCTTGGGGCTCTTCGAGCTGCAGGGCCAGTACCTGACGCAGTGGGGGATGTTCGCGGCCGGCTCCTTCATGGTGACGGTGCCGGTCCTGCTCATCTTCCTCTATTCGTCGAAATGGCTCATCTCGGGCCTGACCTTGGGCGGGGTGAAAGGATAATCATGGCATCAGTGACCTTGAGCCGCATCAGCAAGAGATATCAGGAGGCGACGGTCCTGCGCGAGATCAGCCTCGAGATCGCGGACCGCGAGTTCATGATCCTGGTCGGTCCGTCGGGCTGCGGCAAGTCCACGCTGCTGCGCATGATCGCGGGCCTCGAGGACATCACCGAGGGCGAGATCCTCATCGACGGCAAGATCGTCAACCATCTGGCGCCGCGCGACCGGGAGATCGCCATGGTCTTCCAGGACTACGCGCTCTATCCGCACATGACGGTCGCGGAGAACATGAGCTTCGGCCTGCGCCTGCGCTCCGTGGCCAAGTCCGAGATCGACCGGCGGGTGGAGGAGGCGGCGGGCATCCTGCAGATCAAGAACCTCCTCAAGCGCACGCCGCGGCAGCTCTCGGGGGGCCAGCGCCAGCGCGTGGCCATCGGCCGCGCCATCGTGCGCAAGCCCAAGGCCTTCCTGTTCGACGAGCCGCTGAGCAACCTCGACGCGAAGCTGCGCGAGGAGATGCGCATCGAGATCGCCAAGCTGCACCAGCGCCTGGGCGCGACCATCATCTACGTGACCCACGACCAGGTGGAGGCCATGACCTTGGGCTCGCGCATGGCCGTGATGAACGGCGGCATCATCCAGCAGGTGGGCACTCCGGCCGAGGCTTTCTCCCGGCCCGCGAATCATTTCGTCGCGGGGTTCATCGGCAGCCCGACCATGAACTTCATCGCGGGCGCTTTGGAGGGGGGGACGTTCAAGAGCCCGGACCTGGGCTTCCCGCTGCCCGGCGCGCGCGCCGCGGGTCCGGTGATCCTGGGCGTGCGGCCCGAGGGCATCTGCGTCGACAAGAGCGACGGCGCCTCCTTGAGCGAGCCGGTGCCGGCCGTCATCGAGGTGGTGGAGCTCTTGGGCTACAAGCGCAACCTGTATCTCAAGGCGGGCGACAAGCGCCTGCTGGCCACGGTGGACGCCTCCTTCGGCGGCAAGCCCGGCGACACGGTCTCCATGCGCTTCCAGATCGCCGGCATCCACCTCTTCGACCAAGAGACCAAGGCTCGCATCGGGTAGGGCCCTCAGGCGGCTCCCTGCCGGAGGTGGAGGCGTCCGCCGGATCCGAGACTTTGGTCAGCAGCAGGGTAACGATACGGAACCAAGTCAAAAGGTCAGCAGACTGCTGCCCAATTGCAGATGGGGACAGATCTTCGCAAAATAGCTCATATATTTCAGGTTGAGACTGGAAAAACCCTTCATATTGGGAAATGCGGCACGGAGATCGGCGGAGAGTCGGTCAATGACCTTGGCGCCCCATCCTTGACGGCTTTGGCGATCCAAGATGTCTCGTCCGATGCTGTGGTAGAGGCGGATCTGCTCCTCGTTAGCGGCGAACACCGCCCGCTGCCGGGCGCCTGCGATTCGTCGCTTGAGACTGATGAGCCAGTCAGCGTAGTCGTCGGGAAGAATGATGGCGTTCTTGGTCATTGCTGGAATCCCACTACTGTACATACGAGCCAGGCCGGCAAAAGTTCCCCGAGCCGGATTTTAGGATGGCTGTCGCTGGGCAATACTTCAAAGATGTCGCGGGAAATGACATGGTTTTAAGTATGATTGATGCGGGGCTGCTTCCCCAATTACCTGGTTTCAGAGCATCACTACAATGATGAGAATATTCTTGTTGGTCGCATCCCTGGCGCTGTGGGGCGCGTCGGCCTTCGCCCTGGCTTCCGGCTCCCCTCAGGACGAACCGCGTGAGAAGGTGGAAGCCAAAATCCGGCAGGTCTTCGCTCGGATGGACGCCATCCGGTCGCGCAGCCCCTTCGACGAGTCGGAGCACCCGCGGCAGACCATGGAGAAGCTCGTGGCCGATCCCTCCGGCTGCAAGGGCCGGACGGACGACAAATATTGCCGGGTCTACGATGAAGTCCTGAGCAAGAAGGCGGGGCTTAAACCCGAGGACGTGTTCCCGGCCTTTACTGCGGAGGAGATCATCCGGTACAAGCTGCTTGGGAGCCTGACTGGCTGCACGGGCGACATGCGGGTGTTCCAAAAGCTCGCGGGCGAGGTCGGCTTGAAGATCTGGCGGGTCGGGTCCATCGTCTCGCGGGACTATTATGTCGCCTGCTACAAGGGCGATTGGCGGCTTGCGCGCAGGAAACCAGGGATGAACTTCAACGGCCACGGCGCCATCGCCGTGGGCTGGGGAGGCAGTTGGCATCTGCTCAATACCAGCGATTACCATGGGATGAGCTATGCCCGCTCCGGTCCGGGCGGCCCGGAACTGGCCTTTGATCGGCCGAAGGATTTTCTGGGCAAGGAGGTCTATTTCGGCTTTCCGGATGACCCGTATTTGGTGAATGATGTCAAAGACATCCCGGACACTGCCTACACGTTCCAGAGCATCGAGCACGTCGACGGGGATTCCTGCCCCTATGAGATATCGATCAAGCCGTTCGGGCCCTGGACGGGCTGCCGATTCCTGGGACAGACCCGATTCGACAAGGGGGTCAGCGACCCCGGGACGAGCTTGGATTTTAGCTGCGGCCGCTGCTATGTGCACGATTCCCTGAGGCAGGATGTGACGCTTTCCACGGACACGGTGTGCAGCGTAACCCGCGACCCGAGGACCGGCGGACCCAACATGCTAGAATGCGCTTGCGTGAGCTGCGCGGACGGCAAAAAGTACGTCGTCGGTGAAAGGGGCTGCGATTAACTTCCTTCGGATCGGTGCAAAATGACCCAAATCCTATTGTTCACCCTGTCCTTCCTAGCCGCCGACTGCCGGTCGGCGACAACCCCGGCTACTCATGTCCAGTTCTTCGAGCCCGCGACGAGCCCTGAGGGCTTTCTGCCGCGAAGCTCCAAGCCGGAAGACCTCGGCATCGACCGGCCCGCGCTGGAAGCCCTGGTCGCCCAAGCGGAGTCCAGCCATTCGCACGCCTTGATCGTCATCAAGGATGGCCGCGTGGTGGCGGAGCGCTATTTCGGCCACGCGCAGCAGCCGCTGCGGCTCAACTCGGTGACGAAGAGCGTCGTTTCCCTGGCCATCGGGATGCTCATCAAGGAAGGCAAGATATCCAGCGTCAACGCGCCGCTGTCCACCTGGCTTTCGCAATTCAAGGAAGGCGACAGGGCCAAGATCACCTTGTGGAATATCTTGACCCACACCTCCGGCCTCTATCATGAGCAGATGGCGACCAAACTCTATCAGCAGCCAGACGTGGTCAAATACGCGCTCGGCCTGCCGCTCGCCGAGGCGCCGGGGAGGTCCTTTTCCTACAGCAACGAGGCGGTGGCGCTCCTGGCGGGAGTGGTCTCCGCCGCCGCCGGCAAGCCGTTGGACGCCTATCTGCAGGAGAAACTCTTCACGCCCGTGGGCATCTTGGGCTGCGACTGGGATCGCGATCCGGCGGGCAACCCCATGGCCTACGGCGGCCTCTGGATGCTGCCGCGCGACCTGGCCCGCATCGGCCTGCTGATGCTCGATTCTGGGCGTTGGAAGGGGGGGCAGCTGCTGTCCGAATCCTGGGTGCGCTCCGCCACTTCGCCGGCCCGCGGCGACATCACGAGCTACGGTCTGTTGTGGTGGCTCAACGGCGGCCAAGATTTCGCGGCCGGATTCAGCGGCGGCGGCTGGCTGGGACAGTATGTGGTGGTCTATCCCAAATCGCGCCTAGTCGCGGTGCGCCTGCACGGCGTGGAAGCGGGCAATGACGCGGACGAGCAGCGAGCCTACGGGTTCGAGGGGTTCTCGAAGCAGGTGCTGACCTTGGTCCGACCGCCGCGCCTTGCGCAAGAGCCGCAAGGCCCGCCCCGAGCCCTAAGCAAAAAACCGCGGGCGTCGGCCGCGCAGCTCGCCAAGCTCAAGATCGAATGGATCATGATCCCCGGCGGAAACTTCATGATGGGCGCCAACGACGAGGGGCCGGGCGCGCGGCCGCACCAGGTCACGCTGCACGCCTTTGAGATGGCGAAGACCCTGGTGACCAAGGCCCAGTACCAAGCCTGCGTCGATGCGGGAAGCTGCGAGGCTCCGAAATGCGGCTGGCCGGCGGCGGCGGGCGAGGACGATTCCCCGGTCGGCTGCGTGGATTGGTACGATGCGAGGCAGTTCTCCGATTGGGTGGGCGGACGGCTCCCCAGCGAGGCCGAGTGGGAGTACGCGGCGCGCAGTGCGGGCCAGGATCAGAAATATCCTTGGGGAAATGAGGACGCGACCTGCGAGAGGGCCATCATAAGAGAAGGCGGCCGCGCCTGCGGACGAGACGGTGTCTGGCCCGTCTGCTCCAAGCCGGAAGGCAATACCAAGCAAGGGCTTTGCGACATGGCGGGCATCGTGTGGCAGTGGGTGCAGGACTCGGAGCACGGTTCATATGACGGCGCCCCGAGCGACGGAAGCGCCTGGGAAGACCCGGCGGGAAAATACCGGTGCCGGCGCGGCGGCGGCTTGGGCGCCGGTGTCGGCATCGGCCGCGCCGCTCACCGCGACGGCGGCGACCCGGGCAACCGCTTCTCCGACCTGGGACTGCGCCCCGTGAGGGAGAGCCGGGACTAGAGGCTTATTGCGGCCTGATGGAGTCCAAAGGCTGCGCTCTTCATGGCTTCGACCGCGCTATAATGTAGCGGCATGCCCCGCCTCTCCCGCGGTCCCCGTCTCCCTTGGCTCTTCGCCGCGGTGCTCGCCTTCGGGGTCTGGCACCTCTGGCACGCCCGCTTCTACGAGTTCTTCTGGGACGAAGACGCCAATCTGACCATCGGCTGGCTGCTCTCCAAGGGCTGGCGCCTGCATCGCGACGTCTTCACCCATCACATGGCGGTCGAATACATGCCGAGCACGCTGCTGGCCGGACTCTTCGGCAACCGCTTCGTGTGCTTCCGCGCCTTCATGATCCTCCTGTGGGCCGCGGTCTCCACGCTCGTCTATCTTCTGACCCGCCGCTGGGCCGCGGGCGCCCGGCCCGCCCTGATTTTCGCCGGGCTCGGCTCCTTCTGGCTGACCTACTGGTTCGGCCACATGATGCTGGCAGAGTCCTTTTGGGGCTATGCCCTGCTCCTCGCCCTCGTGCTCATCGGCGGACCTTTCGGCGAGGGACTTGAGCCGCAGCGCCGGCGCGCCGCTGCCGTGGGGCTGCTGCTGGCTCTGGCCGCCAGCGCATCGCTCAACTGCGTGCCGGCCTGTTTGTGTCTCGTGCTCTGGCTGGTCTGCGATCCTCGGTGGCGCGCCCAGTGGCTCTGGTCGGCTGCGGGCGCCGCGGTTTGGCTGGCCATGGCCGCGCTGTGGTGCCTGCGCTACGCAGACTGCGGGCTTATTTATGACCAGGCCGTGCGCTTCAATTTCTCAGTCTATGCCCATTATTGCGGCTACGGCTCAGGAATGCTCAGGTCTGTTCTTGGCGAGGATGCTCGCTATTTTCTTAAGTGCTTCGACTTCAGCGGGCCCAGCCAATACTTCGAGAGCCTGCTCAAGCTCGCGCTTGGGGCCTGGGTCGGGTCTCGGTTATGGCGTAAGGAGTACGGCCGGGCCCTCTGGTGGCTGGTCTACATCCCCTGCCTCAAGCTGCGCAGCGAGCCGACGGCAGGGACCGTCCCGTTCCACAGCGCCGGCTTCTTTCTCGTGGCCGCATTCCTGTTCTGCCGGGAACTCTCCGCTGTGTGGGCCAGGACCTTGGGCCGCCGCGCCCTGCGTTGGGGATTTGGGCTAGCCGCGGCCGCCGTGCTCGCCCCCACCTGGCTGGCCAGCGCGGCTCTGGTAAGGCCGGAGCGCAAATATCCTCACGGCGACCCGGACTGCGGCGCGGCCATCGCGGCCATCGGCCGGCTGACTGGGCCTGAGGACCGCATCGCGGTGTTTCCTATGGCCAGCCGGATCTATTTCGAGACCGGCCGTCTCCCCGCGGCGCCCAACACCTGCTACCTGCCCTGGCAGGCGGCTTGGCCGAGCCAGCATGAGCAGACCCTGGCTTCTTTGCGGGTCGGTCGGCCCCAAGTGGTGGTGTTGCAGCGTGGGCCGGTCTGGGGCATCCCCTGGAGCGAGTACGCGCGCGACATCGACGACTGGCTGAGCGGGGAATACCAGCCCATGCTCCTGCCCGGCAAGACGGCCGGAGAGCCCTACGCTTTCCTCTACGTCCGGAAAGGCCGCTGAGCCGGCTGGCTCAGCGGCTCGTCATTCGCCTTCCTTCCACGCAAGTCAGGATATGGCCCAAATCCTCAGATAAGCCCTAAATGACGTAACGGGGCGCACGAGCGAAGCTC
>Ga0118677_10006908_pt1 | contig 19009 bp, 18 predicted proteins | sample AliMusrvi5mmetaG_FD_86154 | JGI IMG/M metagenome (GOLD analysis project Ga0118677, IMG submission 86154) | reverse complement strand
GTGAAGGAGCTTGCGAACATCTGGGTGCCAAAGGAAGATTTCAACAAGAAGGCTATGCTGCAGGTTGATGGCGGCGGCGAGGTCGGGACGATATCGGTGGAGGATGTTTGGCCTTACTTGGCGGGCCATAGCTACTTGTTGGCGGAATTGCTGCCGCTGGTCAGGCAATTGGTAAGCAGGGTTGAAGCCTTGGAGCAGGTTGTTTCGCGGCAGAAGCAGGTTGTGCGGGAAGCGGCGGCCGTACGTCAGCAGCAGGCGGCAACCGCGCAACCGGCGCAGGCACCGGCTGCGACTACGTATCAGGTCCGGGATCATCTCGATTCTGTCCACCAGAAGACCGAGGGCGGCGGGGATTTTTTATCCATGATTAAGGGCGGAGAACCGTATTCTGAGGCGGCGAGGCAGCAGGCTTCGCCCCAACAGCAGGCTTCTTCTGGTAGCTATGATTGGGCGCGGCATGACCGGGAATGCGGACAGTGCTGCGCGGGAGTGGGCGGGGTGTGGAGAAGAGGTTCCTATGATGATAACGCTTGGCAGGCTTGCAGCAATCAGCAATTATGCCAAGCCGCGGCCGGTTGTTGCCAAGGCGCTGATTGGCCGAACAATTGGGCATCGATGCCGTCCTGCCGGGCCGCCAACAGGTTCAAGTTCGGCATCGGCTACGGGAGCAGGTTCCGGTGCGCGCGCTAGTCGCAGGGCCGTGTTGGGAATTTGATTCCATGGACCGGGGCGAGATCGATCGGAAGCTGTCCCTGGGCGCGGCCCAGCGCCACATCCTGCTCTACTGGTTGGCCGGTCCGAGTGATGAGGGGGGAAAAGCGTGCCGACGGAGGGAGTCGAACCCACACGGCCTTGCGGCCAGCGGATTTTGAGTCCGCCGCGTCTGCCAGTTCCGCCACGTCGGCGCTGATAAGATTAAAGCACTTTTTCGGCGCGCGCCGCCAAATCTAGCCGCGCATCTTCTGGAGCAGCCAGGCCATGTTGCGTCCCAAGACCTTCATGCTGTCCAGCCCTTCCTGGTCTTTCTCGACATCGCCTTTTTCCCGGCCGATGCCCAAGTTCCAGTAGCTCGAGCCCACGACGACCATCTGGCTGATGGTGAAGAAGTGGTTGAGCGAGTCGAAGGCATGCACGGCGCCGCCGCGGCGCACCGCCACCACTGCCGCGCCGACCTTGCGCCGGAACATGTCGCCGTTGGCCCGAGCCGTCATCCAGGCCCGGCCGGCCAGGGCCATGATCTCGGGGGTGGCGTCGGCGAAATAGGTGGGGGAGGCCAGGATGATGCCGTCGGCCTCGCGCATCTTGATGATGCAGTCGTTGACCATGTCGTCCGTGCAGGCGCAGCGGCCGTCCTTGCGCTCGAAGCACTTGAAGCAGGCCCGGCAGCCGTGGATGGGCCGGCCCGCCAGCTGCACCAGCTCGGTGCGCACCCCTTCCTTTTCCAGTTCCGCAAAAACGGTCTTAACGAGGAGGGCGGTGTTGCCGTCCGGACGCGCGCTGCCCGAGAACGCGACGACTTTCAAAGCGGTCTTTTGGCTTGATTCAGTCATTCGGCCTCCCTTGTGGGTTCCGGCTTCAGGTGTAGGGCGTCTCCGGGCAGGCCCGCACGCCGCGCCGCTGGAAACCCGCCTGGCTCGCGTACCATTCCCAGGCCACATAGAGCAGCGCCTTGATGATGCAGACCGTGGGGATGGCGAAGACGAGGCCGAGGAAACCGAAAAGCTCGCCGCCGATCATCAGGGAGAGCAGGAATGCCAGCGGATGCAGATGCAGCGAATGCCGGGCGATGACAGGCTGCAGCAGCATTTCGTCGGCGATCCGGATTCCGACGAACAGGGCCACCACCTTCAGGCCGGCCAGCATCGTGCCGAACTGGAAGCCGGCCGCGACGCCCCCGACGAGAGCGCCCATGATGGCGCCCAGGTAGGGCACGAAGCTCGATACTCCTGAGAGGATCGCGATCGCGAGCGCTCCATTGACCCCCAGGGCCAGCAGCCCTAGGTAGGACGCCACGGTGATGGCAAAGGCCACGATGAGCAGGCCGCGCAGGTAATGGCCCAACGCGGCATCGATTTTATCGAGGAGGTGCAGGGATTGCTCGACATAAAAGCTCGGAGTCGCCTGGATCAGGCCCGAGATCAAGTCCGGACCTTCGACCAGCAGGAAGAAGGTGATGAGGGGGACGAGGAAGAAGAGCGAGAGCAGAGGGAAAAGCCCCAGCAGGAGATCCGGAAGGTTCCGGAGCTGCTCGAGCGCCGAGGTGCCGGCGTGGGCGGCCATCTGTCCCAGAGGCAAGGAGGTCTGCGGCAGCCGCTTGGCCACCCGGAACATGAGTTGGGAGGTGAAATCCTGGGCCGTGGCAAGATAGGCCGGGGCGTCGGCCTGGAGGCGGGCGAACTCGGAGCCGACCAAGGGCAGGAGATGCTGGCCCAGGATGGCCAACAGGGACGCCGCCAGAATGTAGAGGACAACCACGGCATGGGACCGGCGCATGCCCTTCATCTGCGCCGCGTCGATGACCGGGTTGACGATATATGCCAGGGCGAAGCTCAGAAGGAACGGCAAAAGGGCTTGTCTCACCGCATAGGCGGCGTAAAGCGCCACGGCGGCAGCCAGCAGAGCGGGCGCTAAGGGGAAGGTCCGGCGCGGTGCAGCCACCCTAGCCTTCGTGCGGAGCGGTTGGCGCCGCCGCGGCGCGCCGCAGGCGCGCGGAAAGACTTTGCGCCAGGCGCGTCATGACCTGGGCACCGATGCGGGGATGGCGGCTGATCAAGGTTTCGAGCGTGGATCGGTCGAGCAGGTGGATGCGGGATTCCTCCTCGGCCGTGGCCGTGGCCGAGCGCGGCGCCTGCTCCAGGAGCGCCCACTCGCCGAAGAAGCCGCCCGGCTCGACGGCGGCGAGCCGGCAAGCTTCGCCGGACGGCCCTCGTCGGGTGAGCGCCACCCGGCCGGACTCCAGGACGAAGAGCGCCCGTCCCACCTCGCCCTCCGCGAACAGTGTTTCCCCGGCGTGATAGGTGCGGCTGTTCATGCTTTGGGCCAGCCGCCCGGCATCCGCGGCGTTGAGGCCTTGGAAGAGTTCCACGGAATCGAGAAAAGCCCGCTTGCGCGCGGAGGCGCGGTCGGTGAACAGGTCTCTAAGGAACGATGGCCAAGCCATGGCGCTACGAGCGCTTGCCGAAAAGCCGGCTCGCCAGGCTCAGCGCATTGCCGAACAGACTCCCCCAGCCCGAGCGGACGGTGTCGCCGATGGCGGCGACTTGGCTGTCGACACGGTAGGTGAGGATCTCGACGGCCCGCGCCGTCCTCCGGATCTGCAGCCAGGCGAGGACTAGGACAACCGCGAGAACGCCCAGTTCCAAGACAAGCACGGCGAGGCAGACGGCGATGAAGGTCAGCATGGAGGCAATATAACTAAAACCCTCCGGCGCCGTCAATGCGGTTTATGATATCATCACCGCCCATGGAATCCCTTTGTCGCCCGTCCTGCGGGCGCGGACATCGCCTGCTGTGGCGCTCGGCGGCGTTGCTGGGAGTGTTCACGGCCGACCGGCTGACCAAGGTTTGGGCCCGGGCGCGGCTGGCGCCGCGGTTCGCCATCCCGGTCTGCCCTTTCTTCCATCTCAGCTATGTCGAGAACACGGGCGCGGCCTTCGGCATCGGCCGCAGCCGCAACGGCTTCTTCATCGGTTTGACCTTGCTGCTCCTGGGCGGCCTTTTCTATCTGCGCCGCAAATGGCCCCGCGAGGACCGCTGGCTGGAGGTTGGGTTTCTGCTGGTCGCTGGCGGCGCCATCGGGAATCTTTACGACCGCTTGTGCTACGGCTTTGTCGTGGACTTTCTCGATTTCCGCGTGTGGCCGGTCTTCAATGTGGCGGACTCCTGCGTCACGGTAGGCGCCTGTTGCCTGGCCTGGGGCCTGTCCCGCCTCGAGCAAAAGATGTCGGCGCTTTGAGCGGCGCCGGCCACGGCGTCCGTTCTAGTGGTCGCCGAGTTTGTGCACCAGGAGGCCGACGAAGAAGCCGACGAGGACGCAGGCCAGCATGACCATCGGCCCGCCAAAAACATAACCCGCCAGCCCGGCCAGGAGGGCGGCCTTTTCGCCTTTGGCGACGTACTCGACCAGCTTGGAACCGTCGCTGGAGGGCGTCGCCGTGGAACTGGCGACCAGATTCGGGATGGCGGAAGCGGCCGGAAAGGCGGACGCATGGGTGCTGGTGCTGATGCTGGCTCCGGCGGCGGCGCCGATGCTGGCGGCGGCCGCGACCTGCCGGGTCGTGTCGAAGGCCGCGCCGCTCTTCTGCTGGTCCGCGATCTGTTGCGGGAGCGCGGCGACCACCTCTTGGGCATGGGGGTCTATCCGGCTGGCCCGCAGATGTTTGAAGGCCGTCAACCGCTGGTTCCAGCAAACTGCATCGGAACCGCAAGCCGAGACCGCGTGAGAGAAAGCCAACGGTTCGTTCGCTTGCAAACTGGAGAAGAGCTGCGCGTCGACTTCCGGCGGCGTGGCCAGAGTCTCAACGGCCCGCCCCTTGAGGGGCAACACCAGGGCCGCGACGAAAGCTATTCTCAGCATGTTCTTCATGAATAAGATTTTATATGTTGCGGGACTCCCGGGAAAGGGCCTGAGTGCTCCCGCTGGCCTGGGCATTAAGACCTAGGCCGGTCGAACTGCGCGACGAGCTCGACATGCGAGGTTTGGGGAAAGAGGTCGACCGGTTGGATCTTGACCAGAGTGAAACCGGACTGACGGAGATAACCGGCGTCACGGGCGAAGGTCGCCGGATTGCAGGAGACGTAGACCAGCCGCCGCAGGGGAGGATGGGTCAGGCAGCGCAGGACGGGCACGCTCAAGCCCGCGCGCGGCGGGTCGACGACGGCGGCCCAGCTCCCGGCCGGGCCGTCCCGGTACAAGCGCGGCAGGACCGATTCCACGCGGCCGGCGCAGAACCGGACGTTGCGCACGCCGTTGCCGCGGGCGTTCTCCCAGGCGTCGTGCACCGCATCCCGGTTCTCCTCCACCCCGATCACGCGGGCCGCGGTTTGAGCGAGCCACAGGGTGAGGGTGCCGACCCCGCAATAGAGGTCCAGGACCTGCTCGAACCGCCGTCCGCCGTCGCCGAGGGCCGTGGCCGCGGCCTCATAGAGCCGTTCCGCCGCTTCGGTGTTGACCTGAAGGAAGCTGGCGGGGCCGACCTGGAATCTAAAGCGCCCCAGCTTTTCTTCCAGGGCCTGGGCCCCCCAGAGGCGGCGCCAGCCGGGGCCGAGTATGACCGAGGTCTTCAGCGGCTGGACGTTCTGGTGGATGCCTACGAGTTCGGGCAACGCGGCGCGCAGGCGGGCGACGAAATCTTCGGCGCGGGGCAAGTGGGGATTATGCGTGACCACGCAGAGCAGGGCTTGGCCGCGGCCGTTGGTGCGCACGAACGCGTGCCGCAGCGACCCCCTCCCCGAGCGTTCGTCATATGCTTGCCAGCCGAATTCCGCCGCCAGCTCCTTGACCTTCAGCACGACGCGCACCGAGAGGTCTGGTTGGACCGGGCAGGCGGAGAAATCCACGATGTTATGCGAGCCGGCGGCGTAGAAGCCCGCGACCAGGCAGCGCGGCTGCCCGGCGTCCTGTCCGAAGGGCACCATGACCTTGTTGCGGTAGCCCCACTCCTTGGGAGAGGCCAAAACGGGGAGGATGGCGACGTCCTTAATCTTGGCGATGCGCTCCACGCAGTCGCGCACGATCGCGGACTTGTGCCGCAGCTGGGCGGCGTATTGGAGATGCTGCCAGTCGCAGCCGCCGCAGGCCGGCCCCGGCCGGTCGGGCGCGAAGTGCAGGGGACAAGGAGGCGCGATGCGCTCGGGGCCGGCCTCCAGCAGGCGCAACAGCCGCGCTCTGGCGAAATTGGATTTGGCCGCGACGACCTCCACTTCGCAGAGGTCGCCGGGCGCCCCGCCGGAGACGAAGACCACGCGGTTGGACCCTTCGGCCTTGGCTACGGCCTCGCCTTCCGGCGCCATGCGGCTCACGCGTACCGTCAATCTTTCCGCCATAGTTGTCACCGATTCCTGCACCATCATGTTACCAAATCGCCGCCCGCGGTATTTGATAGACTTGATTGCATGAGGGTGCTCGCAGCCGTGCTGCCGGCGGCGCTGTTGGCCGGCTGTGTCACCATCCCCGGCGCGGTGGACGAGGACCACTTGGAGCGCGCGGCCGCTGCCGTGAGCTCGGACGAGGGCTTCGCGGGCCTCGCCGCCGGCGCGGTCGAGCAGACCATCCCGCATTTCGTGGTGCGCGCCTACGGCGCGGAACAGGCGGCACGGATCGCCGCGATGGCGGAGACAGCCTACAGCCGCATCATGGTGGACACGGGTCTCTTCTCCTTCCAGCCTTCGGCCGGGCTCTACAAGATCGTGGTCTACGCCAATGCGGACGAATACCATAGGAAGACCGGCCAGGCCGGTTGGTCGGATGGCATCGCCGCGGGCCGCTCTATCTATTCCTATGATGGTCCGGGCCTGGACGCGGCTCTCTCGCATGCGCTGACGCATCTGGTGTTCCGCGATTTCATCGGGCACGATAATCTCGACTACCGATGGGTAGATGAGGGGCTGGCAGTCTACGAAGAGAGCAAGGCCGGTCAGCCCGCGTCGGGCGGCGCGGCCCCGGCTTTGCGGCCCTGGCCCCAAGGCTGGCAGCCCTTGGGACAGGATTCGTTGGTCCATTTGGCGCCGGCCTCGGAAAGAGAGCGCGACACCAGCGCCTGGTTCCGTCAGGCCGGGAGCATGGTCCGCTTCATGATCGAGCGGGGCGGCCGCATCGGCTTCGGGCAATTCCTCTCCGGCCTGCGCCAGGACGCCGCCTTCGACAAGGCCATAGGCGACAGCTTCCAGGGGAGCTGGAACAATTTCGCGAGCTTCAATGCGGCCTGGGTGGCGGCTCAGCAATGACCGCTCCAGAATGCGGCGGCCGCGAACTTCCCGCGCCCGCGGCGCCAGTCCCGGGCAAGCCGCGCACGGTCGTGCTGCCCGTGCGTGGTATGCACTGTGCCTCCTGCGTGGCCAAGGTGGAGTCCGCGGTGGGGGCGCTGGCCGGGGTCAGGGACGTGAGCGTGGACCTGCCCTCGCGGACCGTGGCAGTGTCCTACCTCCCCGTCCCGGGCAAGTTCGGCGTGCGGGAACTGCGGCGGGCCATCGAGGGCGCGGGTTTCGACGTGCTGGGCGAATCCGAGTCTCGGGCCCAGGCGGAGCACTTGAGCCTGTTGGCCCAACAGAGCGAACAACGCGTGCTCTTGACCCGTCTGCAGTGGGGCGCGCTCTTGGCGGCGCCCTTGTTCTTGTCGGATTGGCTCAACCTTTCGCCTTACACCGCGTTTCTTCTGGCCGCGCCGCTGCAAATCTGGGGTGGTTGGCACTTCCACGAGGGCCTCCTCCGCAGCTTGCGGCGCCGGAGCGCGGACATGAATACGCTGGTCTCGCTGAGCACCTGGGCGGCCTTCCTCTTCAGCGCCTACGCGACTTTTTTGCCCGAAACCCTGCCGGCCGCGGCGCGGCACCCGCAATGGGATTCGGTGGCTGGCCTGGTGATCTTCGTGACCTTCGGGCGGTGGCTGGAAGCCAAGACCCGGGGCAAGACCAACGCCGCCGTGATCCGGCTCATGCGCATAGCGCCCAAGACCGCCCGCGTCCTGCGCGGGGGGCAAGGCGAGACCATCCCCATAGGCGAGGTGGAGGTGGGCGAGACCATCCAGGTGCGGCCCGGAGAGCAGATCGGCCTCGATGGCACGGTCCTGGGGGGCGCCTCGACCGTGGACGAATCGCTGTTGACCGGGGAAAGTCTGCCCGTCGAGAAATCCGCGGGTTCCAGCGTCTGGGGGGGGACCATCAATAAGACCGGTTCTCTCGATGTCCGCGTGAGCAAGCCCGGCTCAGAGTCGGCATTGGCCCGCATCGTGGAGGCGGTCCGCGTGAGTTCGGCGACCAAGCCCCGCATCCAGCGCTTTGCCGACCGCGCCGCGGCCGTGTTCGTCCCCGCGGTGATCCTCACGGGGGTGGCCAGTGCCGTGCTCTGGGCGCTCTACGGTCCGGAACCCAAGATCGTCTACGCCCTGACCTGCCTGGTCTCGGTCTTCGCGGTGGCCTGTCCCTGCGCGCTGGGCCTGGCCACGCCTCTGGCCATCGTCGCGGGCATGGGCCGCGCGGCGGAGATGGGCATCTTCATCCGCAACGCCGACGTGCTGGAGGACGTCGGACGCCTCGACGTGGTGCTGTTCGACAAGACCGGGACCCTGACCGAGGGCCGGCCGCGCGTCGTGGACACGGTCGTGGCGGCCGGCAGCCGCGAAGAGATGATTTCCTACGCATTCGCCGCGGAGCAGCGCTCCGAGCACCCCTTCGCCGCGGCGGTCACAGCCTACGCCCGGGAGGCGGGCGTCGCGGCGGCCAAGGTGGATTCCTTCGAGGCCTTCCCCGGCCGGGGCGTCCTGATTATGAGCGGCGGCCGCGCCGCGCGCGCGGGCAGCCTGGCCTGGCTCAAAGAGCACGGGACGGCCGTCCCGCCCGAGTTCGCGGCCAGATTCCAAGAGGCCGCGGGCTCGGTCCTGGGCGTGGCCTTGGACGGCCGTTTCCTGGGAGGCTTCATCCTCGCCGATACCTTGCGGCCGTCGGCCAAGCCCGCGGTGCAGGCGCTCAAGGCTATGGGCCTGGAGGTTTATCTGGTTACCGGCGACCGCAACGCCGCCTCCTACCGGGTAGCCGAGGAAGTGGGCATCGGGACCGTCTTCTCCGAGATCCTTCCCGAGGAGAAGGTCCAGACCGTGGCGCGTCTGAAGGGCGAGGGCAAGAGGGTGGCCATGGTCGGGGAAGGCTTCAACGACGCGCCGGCGCTCTCCGTGGCGGATATCGGCATCTCCTTGGCCACGGGTACGGATATCGCCATCGAAGCCGCCGACATGACGCTCATCAATCCGGACTTGGCGACCTTGGGCTTGGCCATCCGATTGAGCCAGAAGATCCGCAAGGTCATCTGGGAGAATCTGTTCTTGGCCTTTGCCTATAACGTGCTGTTGATCCCGATTGCGGCCGGGGCGCTCTATCCGTCCCTGGGTATACTGCTCAAGCCGCAATACGCGGGCGCGGCCATGGCCTTGAGCTCCGTATCCGTCGCCTTGAACTCGCTGCGCCTTCGGAGGAAGAAGATATGAAACGAACCGCCAAAGAATTGGTCTATGGGTATCGGCCGGAACTCGCCCTGTCGGGCGCGGACGCGCCGCTGCCGCCCATCGAGACCTGGCCGAATCAGTACCGGGGCTACGAGATCCGCATCGAGCATCCGGAGTTCACATCCGTCTGCCCCAAGACCAAGCTGCCGGATTTCGGCGTCTTGACGCTGAGCTACGAACCAGACCGGCTGTGCCTGGAGCTCAAGTCCTTCAAGTACTACCTGCTGGGCTATCGCAACATGGGCATTTTTTACGAGAACGCGGTCAACCGTGTTTTGAAGGATGTGGTCAAGGCGACGCGGCCGCGGTGGGCGGAACTGGTGGGCTCCTTCACGACGCGCGGCGGCATGCGTTCCGTCGTGACGGCGCGCTACGGCGCGAAGCGGCTCGCGCGCGGCCATTGAGCGTGGGCGGAGTCGGGATTTATCAAAGTTGAATTAAGAAGCGTGTTTTGGTATCGTCTTTAAGCTCTTTTCGAGAGTGAATCCGTCGCAGATATTCGTTTTGTGCCCAGTTGGCGCAGTGGTAGCGCGTTCCCTTGACATGGGAAAGGTCATAGGTTCAAATCCTATACTGGGCACCATTTTTTTATGGACATCGTTCATGGCGGCCATCACGGTGTATAAGCCGGCCGCCAGGTCGGCGGGGTTCAAGGGGAGGCTTTTGTGGCCAGGTTGAGAACCGAGATCGCAGAGAAAAGGTCGGCCCCGTCATGGTAGCCGTGCGTGGGCCGCTACTGGCCGTCCTGGTCGCCGTCGCCGCGGTCGGCGCCGTCTCCGCCAACTCGTCCGGGCGGCTGATAGCCGAGGCGGATGCCTTCCGCGCGAGCGCACAGATGTATCGGGAGACGGGGCACGACAAGATGGCGGTGGTCCAGGCCTTCGAGAGCTTCGCGGCCCAGTTCCCCGGAAGCCCGCGCGCGATGGACGCGCGCTTCATGGCGGGCGAGGCTTATCTCGAATATGCCCTGAGCATCATCAAGGCCGAAGCGGCCGCGAGGAAAGGCGCCCTTGTGACGCCCAAGAACCCTGCCGCCACCGCGGCCCTGGAGAACGCCCGCAAGGCCTTCCTGGAGGTCTCCGGAGACAAGAAGTCGGGACTCGCGCCCTCGGCCCTCTATCGCCTGGGCGAGGTCTCATACAATGAGAAGGATTGGGACCGGGCTGTCGAGGAGTTCCGGCAGTTGGAGAAACGCTCCTCCAAATCGTACATCGTGCCGGAAGCATTGCTCGGGGTCATCTACTCCGAACTGGCCCAGGAGCAGTTCTCCCAGGCCGAGGCCAATCTCTTCCTCCTGGGAGAGACTTTCCCGCTCTTCCTCAAGGAGCCCAGCGTGCTCTACGCCAAGGGCATCGTCAGCTTGCACAAGGGCGATTATTCATCGGCGGAAGCCAATTTCAAGGCCGTCAAGACCGCGGAGGCGCAGTACTACCTCGGCAAGACCTATCTGCTCTCCAAGCGCGCCTACCTGGCGGCGGCGGCCTTCGAGAACCTCATCCGCGACTATCCGGATTCCGAACTCGATGAAGAGGCGCGGTTCTTTGTCGGGGACTCCTTCTTCCTGGCCGAGGATTATAGCGGGGCCATCGCGAAGTACCAGCTGTTCCTCTCGCTCTATCCCGAGAGCGGCCTGCGCGTCTCGGCGACGTTCCGCATCGGCTCTTCCTATTTCCAGAAGAAGCGGTTCGTGGAGGCGCGCGCCAACTTCCAGACCGTGGTCGACCGCTATCCGAAGGATTACTTCGCGCCCCTGGCCGAGTACTTCATCGCCGAGTCCTACCTGGCCGCGGGCCAGATGCGCGACGCCCTGTTCGCCTACACCAAGGTCATCACGCAGTATCCGGAACAGTTCAGGATCTCGCCCCTGGCTCATTTTAAGCTGGCTTGGACCGGTTTCCAAGTGGGCGACTACGCCCAGACCCTGCAGACCTGCGACAACTTCCTCGCCCTCTACCGATCCAACGCTTTGGCCAAGGAGGTCCTCCTTATAAAAGGCAATGCGTTGGCCAAGCTCAAGCGCATGCCGGAGGCCACGCAGGTCTTCCAGCAGATCCTCGATGTCGCCCCAGCCTCCGAGGTCGCGGAGCAGGCCCTTTTCACCATCCTGCAGAATCAGTTCAATCAGAGATCCTACAACTCTATCCTGACTTCCTATCAGTACATCTTCCGCAAGCTGCCGCCCTCCAAGTCCAAATGGCGCAGCTTGAGCTATCTGTATGCCGCGGAAGCCTATCTCGCCCTCAGCCGGACCGAGGAGGCCAAGGCCATCTACCAGATGATCCTGAAGGTCTATCCGGACGATCCAACCGCCTTGTACGCCGAGGATGGACTCGCCTGGGTCTACACTTACGAAGGCCAGGACGACCGCGCCCTCGAGGAGCGCCGCAAGCTTAAGGAGATGCTCGAGGTCGCCCCCTCGACCTTCCCCTTCGCGGCCCAGGTCGTCCTGCGCATCGCGGACAGCTATTACAATCAAAAGTCCTACGACGATTCCTACCAGCTCTACACCCAGTTCGCCGAGCATAACCCCAAGTCCCCGCAGGCGCCCGCCGCGCTCTATCGCGCGGGCATGAGCCTTTATTATCAGCGCTTCTACACCCAGGCCATCGAGGCCTGGCGCAAGCTCATGGCGCAGTATCCGCAGGCCAAGGAGACGACGCAGGCCGCGTATCAGGCGGCCGACACGCTGTTCCGCGCCCAGAAATACGGCGAAGCCGTCGCCGCCTACCGCGGCATCATCGCGGCCTTTCCGGACAACGACCAGCTGCCGATGGCGAATCTGCGCATCGCCCAGGCCTACTTCAACAGCCGCCACGACGACGACGCGGTCCGGCAGATCAAGGAACTGCTGGCGAAATATCCGAAGGCCGCCGAGGCGAGCGACGCCCTCGATCTGCTGGAGGGCATCTTCGACCGTTCTCCCGCCATCGATTACAAGTCCGTCCTGCGCGACCTGGTCGCCGCCAATCCGACGAGCCCTGCGGCCGGCGAAGAGCAGTTCCGGCTGGCCCGCCGCTGTTTCGAAGCTAAGGATTTCTCCTGCGCGGCGGCCGGCTTCGATAAGTTCAGCGTGGAATTCACGAACAACCCGCAGTTGGCCAAGGCGCAGTTCTATCTGGGGGAAAGCTGCTTCAACATCAACGACTACGAGCGGGCCATCCCCGCCTACGAGAGGTTCATCAAGAATTTCGACAAGAGCGGCGACACGCCCTTGGCGCTGTTCCATCTGGCCGACGCCGACTACGCGCTCAAGAGATACGACGACGCAGTCAAGTCCTACAACCGGCTGATGGAGGAGTATCCCAAGCTCGACTATTCCAAGGAGACCCAGTTCAACCTGGCGCTCGCCTACAAGGTCCTGGGCAAGACCGACCTGGCCCAGTACGCCTATCAGAAGTATATCGACATGGTCGGCGCCGCGGACTCCAACGCCCTGCCCGCCTTGTGGGAGATCTTCAGCCTGCAGAAGGAGCGGCGGGATTACGAGGGGGCGCTGGCGACCTTGCAGCGGATCCGCGACCGGGCCCAGCCCGGTTCGGATACGCCGCTGGAGGCGACCTACCGGATGGCCGAGATCTACCAGAGCATGAACCGCTCGGAGGATGCCATCGGCGCCTGGAGCAAACTCCAAGCCATGCAGCCCCGGAACAATGCCTTCCGGCTCGACGCGTTGCGCCAGATGGGTGAGGCCTATGAAAAGGCCCAGGACTTCGACCGCGCCGCAGCGGCTTACGACGATCTGGCCCGCAATGCGGCCAAGGACGTGGCGGGCTCCGCGGCGGCCCGGGCCGCCGCCCTGCGCCAGAGCCGCGGCGGGAAAGGCCGCGCGCCCGCCGCCGCGACGGCGGCGGACAGCGAGAAAGACCCCGCAGCCGGGACGGCTCAGCCGGCGGGCGCTGGGGAAGATCAGCAATAGACGCCTTTTAAGGAGATTACAATGCTTGTGATGATCAAGGAAAACATGGGCCTCATCGTCCTCATCATTCTCGGTTTCTGCTCGATGCTCTCCATCACCTTCATGATCGAGCGCTGGCTGGTTTTCCGCAAGGCCTGGGCCGGCGGCGATGCCATACTCGACCGCGTGGGCAAGCTTCTTGCGGAGGGCAAGGCCGACGCCGCCCGGCAGTACTGCCAGGAATCTCCCTCGGCCGTGGCCCAGGTGATCTCCTACGGACTGCTGCACGCCTCCCGGCCGCGGCGCGACCTTGACGAACTCCTTTCGACTAAGCGCCTGGAGGAGCGGCTCAGCCTCGAGCGCTACTTGGGGGTGCTGGGCACTCTGGGCAATGTGTCGCCGTTCATCGGGTTGTTCGGCACCGTCCTGGGCATCATCAAGGCCTTCAGCGACCTGGCCCTCTCGGGAGGTGGCGGTCCCGCCGTCGTGGCCAAGGGCATCTCCGAGGCCCTGGTGGCGACCGCGGCCGGACTCATCGTCGCCATCCCGGCGGTCATCGTCTACAACTATTTCATGCGCAGGGTGAAGGCCATCTCCGTGGAGATGGAGGTCGCTTCGACCCGGCTGATGGTCCTGCTGGGAGCGAAATAGGAGACCTATGGCGGGCAACGCCCAGCAGGCCGCTGACGAGCCGATCACTGACATCAATGTGACGCCGTTGGTGGACATCTGCCTTGTCCTGGTCATCATCTTCATGGCCATCGCGCCGCTGGCCATGGTCGCGGGCGTCAGCGTCCTCCACTCGCACGGCAAGGCGGCCGTCGGCAAGACTTCGCTGGCGGAGAGCGTCAAGGTCAAGCTCACGCTGAACGGCAGGCTCACCGTCAACGGCGTCCCGGTCGCTCCGGCGGCGCTGGCCCAAAGCATCTCCGCGGCCCTTCTGCGCTGCAAGGACAAGACGGTCATGGTCACCGCGGACGCGGGCAACCGAGTGGGCCAGGTGGTCGAGATACTCGACACCGCCAAGCTCGCAGGGGCGGCCAAGGTCGCCATCCTCAAGCCCGAGTCCGGGGCGGCCGCGCCGGCGCGGGGAGGCTGATATGGCGGACGAAGAGTCCCAAGACGAAGTCCGGGACGAGGCCTGCGTCCACCTGGCCGTGGGAATGGCGGACTCCGACGTGCACGACCGGCCCCGCGGTCGGGACCGCCATTTCATGGAAGACGGCGATCTCGTGACCGGAATCAACGTGACGCCCCTGGTGGACGTCTGCCTGGTGCTGGTCATCATCTTCATGGTGACCGCGCCGCTTTTGAGCAACCCGCTGCTCAAGGTGCAGTTGCCCAAGGCGCACACCAAGGAGGGCCAGGAGAAGGACAAGGTGATCATCACCTTGGGCCAGGACGGCCGCATGGCCCTCGACCATAAAGTGTACTCCAGCCTCGCGGCTCTGTCGGGGGCGCTCAAGACGCGGATCGCCTACAGCGAATCCAAGCTCGTGGTGCTGCGGGCGGACGAGAACGCCACCCATGGCCGGCTGGTGGACCTCATGTCCAAGGCCAAGGACGCGGGGGCGCGTTCCTTGACCATCGCCACGGAACAGAAGAAATAGGAGGTGCGAGAACCGCTGTGACGCAGTCCCGCTTGTCCCTGCCGGCGGCGATATCCCTGGTTTTTCATATCGGGGCGGCCATTCTTTTTGTGCGCCTTTCCCATCTGCCGAACCGCGCCCAGGGCCGGACCATCGATAACGTAGACCTTCTGGTCCAGCGGAACCTGGCCGTGCCGCGGCCCGCGGCCCAGCGCCGCTCCCCGATGATGGATCTGCTCAAGCTGTCGGTTCCCACCATGCCCAAGCTCGCGCCGCAGCTGGCGCAGCCGCATATGCCGGAGATCAAGAAACCCCGCCTCGCGCCCCTGGCTCCCAGGCTCGACGAACGGAGCCAGGCGCCCAAGATGCCCCGGATCAGCACATTGGACTTGAGCGAGCGGCGCGCGGGCGTCATCCAGATGCCCGCCCAGGTCGAGGAGAACCACCACCTCACGCAACTGGCCAAGCTGCCGGTCCTGGAGGATATCGGCGTCCGCCGCGCGCCGAACCTGCCCGCGGCGATAAAGCTCGACGAGCAGCGCCAGCACGCCGCGGATGCTTTGCAAGCGATCCGGACCGGGGCGGCCCTGCCGACCCGTTCCGTCCCCGTCACGGCCGAGGCCCTCCGTGAGGCCGCCCCGTCTGCGCCTGCGATGCTGGGCCGGATACTCCCTTCGGCTCCGCCGTTTTCGGAGCCGCCCGCGCTCGGGCCGCAGGGTCTCGGCGGGCCCGCACCCGTGCTCAAACCCATCGTCAGCGCGGCTCCGGCGCCATTGGCGCGCCGGGGCGCGGCCCAGCCGACCGAGAAGAAGAAGCCCATCCTGCTGGAGGGCCCGCTCGTGGGCCGCGAGGTCTTGCATTCCGAGATCCCGAGGTTCCCGGAGTGGGCCAGGCAGCAGGGGATAATCGAGGCCGAGGTGGTCGTCCTTTTTTACGTCGACCCGGAAGGCAACGTCCTGCCGGATATGACCGTGCAGAGCACCTCCGGCTACGGCCGGCTGGACCGGCTCGCCGAGAGTTGCCTGCGCGACTGGAAGTTCGCCGCCATCGGCTCCAGCGAGAGACAATGGGGCCGGATCACATTCCGTTTCATTCTGGAGTGATAATCATGAGGAAGACTCTATTCGCGGCGTGGCTCGTCTTGGCGGCGCGGCCGGCTGCGGCCCAGGCCCCCGCCACGCCGGCGGCGGGCAAGCTTCAGGACGTGGAGATCCGGGGCGTGCAGACCGGTAACAAGCTGGAGAACGCGAAGCCGTCCCTGAACATCGAGGTCGACGCCTTCGAGACCATCCGGCCGTCTTTGGAGCCGGACCAGTCGATGCTGTTGGCCGTCTCGCCCTTGACCGTGTCCTGGCGCCGCACTCATCCCGAGACCCTCGACAACCAGCGCGTGATCCAGCCCTGGCGCCTGGCCTTCAGCCAGAGGGCCGGGATCATCCTGCGCGTGCGCGACCAGCTCTTCGCGGTCCTGGGCCGCAAGCTGGAACCCCGGGAGGCTAAAGCCTACTCCTGGAACATCACCATCGCCGACGAAGAAGGCCGGGTCTTCCACCGCTATGAGGGCACCAGCAACCCTCCGGAGGAGCTGGTCTGGAGCGGCCAGAACGACCAGGATGAGTGGATCAAGGCGGGCCACTCCTACGCGGCCGTCTACACCTTCACCGATCCCTCCGGCACCCCGCACCGGGGCGTGGGCAAGCCCTTGCTCTTCCATGGCCTGGCGCATCAGGAAGACACGGGCCTGCACCTGACCCTCGACTCAGCCGTCCTTTACGGCGCCGCCAAAACCGCCTCCGAATTGGAGAAGCCCGCCGGCTACGACCTCCTGCGCTCCGCGGCCGACCTCGTCAAGCGTCGTTATTCCGGCGTCCCCATCGCCGTCCGGGTGTTCGCGGCCACCAAGGAACTCGCGGACACGCAGGCCGCGGCAGTCCAGGGGTTCCTGCTGCAGGAGCTCATGGCTGCGGGCAAGAACGTGACCGTGGACGGGGCTCGGGCTGCTTTTTCCGACCAGCGAGTGGAAATCGTCCTCTTAAATCGCTAGTATATAGACCGATTTTCAGATTCCAGGGAGGTTCTTTATGTCGATAAACGTCGGCGTCAACGGTTTCGGCCGCATCGGTCGGCTGGTGTTCCGGGCGGGCGCGAAGAATCCCGGCATCAATTTCGTTGCGGTCAACGACCTGACGGATGCCAAGACCTTGGCCCATCTTCTCAAGTACGATTCGACCTTCGGCATCTACCCGGGGCAGGTGGAGGCCGTGGGCACGGACCTCCGGATCGACGGCAAGCTCGTCAAGGTGCTCGCGGAGAAGGACCCCGCCAAGCTTCCCTGGAAGGACCTGAAGGTGGATTATGTCATCGAATCCACGGGCAAGTTTACCGACGCGGAGAAGGCCAAGGCCCACATGGCGGGAGGCGCCAAGAAGGTCGTCATCACGGCACCCGCCAAGGGCGAGGATATCACGATCTGCATGGGCATCAACGAGGAGCTCTACGACCCGGCCCGGCATCATGTCATTTCCAATGCCTCGTGCACCACGAACGGCCTGGCCCCGGTGGCCAAGACCCTCGACGAGGCCTTCGGCATCAAGGCCGGCATCATGACCACCATCCACGCTTACACCAACGACCAGCCGATCCTGGACTTCCCGCATAAGGACCTGCGCCGGGCGCGCGCCGCGGCTCTGAGCATGATCCCCACCAAGACCGGGGCGGCCCAGGCCATCGGCTTGGTCTATCCCAAGCTCAAGGGCAAGTTCACGGGTTGCGCCATCCGCGTCCCCACGCCTGACGTTTCCTTGGTCGATCTGACCGTCTATGTCGAGAAGGCCACCACCAAGGAAGAGGTCAACGCCGCCCTCAAGAAGGCCTCCGAATCCGCGCGGCTCAAGGGCCTCATGGAGTTCTGCGAGACGCCTCTGGTCTCCAGGGACTTCACCGGAAACCCGGCCAGTTCCATCGTGGACGCGGCCCTGACCGACGTCATCGGCGGCAACTTGGTCAAGGTGTTCGCCTGGTACGACAACGAGTGGGGCTACTCGAACCGCATCATCGACCTCGTCGCCTACATCGCCAAGAAGGTGGGAGTGCCGGCATGAGCACGGCCCATCCCGCGCTCAAGATCAAGCGCCTTCAGGACATCGACGTCGAGGGCAAGCGGGTCTTGGTGCGCGTGGATTACAACGTGCCCATGAAGGACGGCAGGGTCACGGACGACACGCGCATCCGCGAAACGCTCAAGACCTTGGAGTACCTGATCGCGCGGGGGGCGAAGGTCGCCCTGGTCGCTCATTTGGGCCGGCCCAAGGGCAAGCCCGAGCCGAAGTACTCGCTCAAGCCCGTGGCCGAGGCGCTGTCCCGCTTGCTCAAGCGGCCGGTGGCGTTCGCGCCGGATTGCGTGGGCCCCGAGGCTGACCGGGTCGTCGGCGCGCTCCAGGGCGGGCAGATCGCGCTCCTGGAGAACCTGCGCTTCCATCCCGAGGAGGAGAAGAACGCTCCCGCGTTCGCCCAGGCCCTGGCCAAGCACGGCGAGGTATTCATCCAGGAGGCTTTCGGCGCCATCCACCGGGCCCACGCCTCCACCGCGGGAGTCTGCAAGTATCTGCCGGGAGGCATCGGGTTCCTGGTGCAGAAGGAGCTCGAGTTCCTCGACCGGGTCCTGAGCAACCCCACGCGGCCCTTCCTCGCCATCATCGGCGGCGCCAAGGTCTCGGACAAGCTCGGGGTGCTCGATAAGCTGCTCGACCGGGTGGACTGCCTCCTCATCGGCGGCGGCATGGCCTATACTTTCCTGAACGCGCAGCAAGTCTCGGTCGGCAAATCCCTGCTCGAAGCCGATAAGGTCGCTGACGCGCAGCGGATCATCGCGAAGGCCTACGCCCGGCAGGTCAAGTGCCTGCTCCCGGCCGACCACTTGGTGGTGCGCGAAATACAGCCCGGCGCCCAGACCGCCGTGACCCAGTCCATGGCCGTCCCGCCGGACATGATCGGCGTGGACATCGGTCCGCATACCGTTGAAATCTTCACCGAGGAGATCCGCAAGGCCCGCACCATCTTCTGGAACGGACCTATGGGCATCTTCGAGACCGATGCTTTCTCCGGGGGGACGCTGGCGGTGGCCAAGGCTATGGCCGCGGCGACCAAGGCTGGCGCCACCACCATCGTGGGCGGAGGCGACAGCATCGCGGCCCTGGCCAAGGCCGGCTTGTCTTCCCAGGTGTCGCACTGCTCGACCGGCGGCGGGGCCAGCCTGGAGTTTCTCGAGGGGAAAATCCTGCCCGGCTTGGCGGCATTGGCCGGTTAGGTGG
>Ga0118677_10006907_pt1 | contig 19014 bp, 23 predicted proteins | sample AliMusrvi5mmetaG_FD_86154 | JGI IMG/M metagenome (GOLD analysis project Ga0118677, IMG submission 86154) | reverse complement strand
TCGTAAGTCCGCTAATGATCTATCTAAAGCTATGGCAAGTATAGAAAAGACACTAGCACAGATTAAGTACATAGCAATAGGTGCTTTAGCTGTTGTTGTAGCCCAGTCCATAGGACTTGATAAAGCCATTAAAATCTTATTTGGAAGCTAATAATGTCTAGTACTTTTACCGTATCTCGTGACCAAATCATCCAACTTGCCTTACGTAAGTTAGGTGTTTTAGAGCTTGGTGATACTCCTGATGCAGCCACTACTGCAAATGCTTCTTTAGCTTTAAATCTTTTAGTCAAACAAATGGCTACTCAGGGTTTAAAGATATGGAAAGTAAACGAACTGTATATTCCTATTGTTAATGGTCAAACTGTTTACTCTATTGGGCCTGCTAGTTTAAATCCTACAACAGCCTTGGATACTGCAAAGCCTTTAAAGGTTATTCAAGCTTGGTTACGTCAGTACACAGTATCTCCTCCGATTGATACTCCTATGCAACTTCTTAGCAAACAAGAGTATGACACTCTAGGCTCTAAGTTTTCTACAGGTGTTACCAACTCTGTGTACTGCAATGTACGTCAAAACTGGAGTGACTTGTATGTTTATTTAACTCCTGATCAGAATGCTGCTTCACAGTATCAATTATACTTTGTATGTCAACAACCTATGGATGACATCAACACAGGTAATCAAATTCCTGACTTTCCTTCTGAGTGGATGAATACTTTAGTATGGAACTTAGCAGATCAATTAGCTATTGAATATAGCGTACCTGCTAACCATCGTCAAGAGATTGCTATGAGAGCTAAGACATATCAAGACCAATTATGTGATTGGGATGTGGAAGCTACTTCTACATTCTTCCAAGCTGACCTTCGTATGGCTAACGTAACCTTCGGAAAACCTAACTAATGCCTATTGTTAGAATACCATTGTCTCAACCTATTGAGACTCGTAACGGCTATTTAAACACTGACTCTAAATGTGTTAATGGTTATTTTGAAGCGACTAACGGCAAGCGAGAGTTTGTTAAGCGTCCTGGTACATCTACATTTGTTACTTCTCCTACTATGCCTACAGGACAAGGACAAGGATTAACTTACTTTAATGGTAATCTATACGCAGTAGTTAATAACGTAATTTATAAGATTGTTCCTAGCACTGGTGTAAGAACTACTGTAGGTACAATGACAGGTCTTATTAATAGTAACTATGCTACTTGTTACTTTGAACAGACTCTCAACGATACTTATCTATTTGTACATAATCAAGTACACGGTTATACTATTAACGGTAGCACAGGGGCTTTTGCTCAGGTTAAAGATGACAACATTTCTACAGTAACTATTCTTACTGGTGGTAAAAACTATACTAACCCTACTGTAACCTTTTCAGCCCCTTCAGGTGGCGGTACTACTGCTACAGGAACTGTTCAAAGCTATGGTGGTATTGTTACAGGCATTACTATTACTAATGGTGGCTCAGGCTATACAAGCTCAGACACATTAGTAGTTACAATTACAGACAATGCTGGTAATGCTTGGGCATCTAGTACAGCCTATGCAGCAGGTACTGTTTTAGTTAACGCAGGTAATGTATATTCAGTAACTATTGCAGGAACTACAGGGACTAGTGCTCCTACCTTCACTAGTGGTACACAAGTTGATGGTACAGCTACTCTACAATATTTAAACAACACTGATGCAGGTGGTACAGGTGCTGCTGCTACTGCTTTGTTAAATGGCTTTCCTTCAGGTACTATTGTTCCTGGTGCTTGTTACTTAGATACTTACACAGTTATTGCTAGTCCTAATGGTGAGCTTTTTACATCTAATGCTAACGACCCTACTACTTGGAATGCTTTAAACTATATTACTGCTGAGGCTGAACCTGACCAGTTAGTAGGTATAGGTAAACATTTAAACTATATTATTACCTTTGGTCAGTGGTCTATTGATTGGTTCTATGATGCTGGTACATATCCAGGTTCCCCTTTGGCTGTTGCTGCTCCTTACCATATTGAGCTTGGTTGTGCTAACGGAGATTCTATCGTTAGTTTTGAGAACATTATAGTTTGGGTAGGTACTTCTAGAGATGCAGGCCCATCAGTATATTCTCTTGCGTCAACTGCTCCTACAAAGATTTCTACACCTTTTATTGATCGTATTTTACAAAATAGTACTTTAGCTGATATTAGAGCTTACTCTTTACGTATTAATGGACATACTTTTTATGTCTTGACATTAGCTGATTTAAATGTTACACTAGTATTTGATGTAAATGAAAAGGTTTGGACTCAATGGACTATGTGGGCTGTTGGTGACGTAGGCTCAGGAGTGCCAGGCATTTATGCTGAACAATACTTCCGTCCTAGCTTCTTTGCTCAAATTAGCGATACTTACTATTTATTAGATGATGATAACGGCACACTATATACAATGTCAGATCATGTTTACAATGATTCTGGTGCTCCTATTTATTATCGTACTGTAACAGATATTATTGATGGTGGTACTACTAAACGTAAGTTCTTTGGTCGTTTAGAGATTGTAGGAGATAAAGTCCCTGCAGTTATGAACATTAGACACACCAATGATGACTATAAAAACTGGTCTCCTTATCGCTCAGTAAACCTAGATAAACAACGACCACAAGTGTATCAAAGTGGTGCAGCACGTCGTAGAGCATGGGAGTTCCTATGCACAGACAATCAACCTTTAAGATTGTTAGCAGCCGAGATTGACTTTGATATTGGTGAATTAGAACAATCAGAGCCGTCACAATTACAATATAGGACATAATGAAAGTTATTAGCGAGTTACATAAAGTAATGAAAGGTACCTTTGAAGTTGACCTTGGCATTGTCCATAACTTTTCAGATGGGCTATATGCTAAACAAATGTTTGTTCCTAAAGGTTATGTTGTTGGTACTCATGCACATACCTTTAGTCATTTAAGCATTCTTGCTAAAGGTAAAGTAATTGTAAGAACAGATGACAGTGTTGCTGAATATACAGCCCCTGCTTGTCTTGAAATTAAAGAAGGTATTCATCATGCTATTGAAGCATTAGAGGATACTGTTTGGTTTTGTATTCATGCAACAGATGAAACAGATATTAATAAGATTGATGAAATATTAATTGAGGCTTAAGTTATGAATTTTGATTTTAACAACGGAAGATTAGTTCCAAAAAAAGACTTTACTTTAGTTGGCGTAAACTTTAATGTTCTTCCGTATATGGCACAATTAAATGCTCATCCTGAGCTATGGGAACAAAGCAGAGACTTCCGCAAAGTTCCTCGTTATAATGGCGAGTTGTCACCACATCGTGAGTCACATGATATTTGGGTACGTCATCAGAACTACGAAGCTTTAGGTGAGTATGATACCGAAGAAGGTCGAGAGAGCATTATGAAGTCAGCTATCTCTGAATGGTATCCAGAATCTTTAAAACTACCAGCAGCAGTAGATATGGCTGAAGCCGTCTGTCGGCATCTTAGTGCTATTCAATTAGGTGGTAGCTATGTAATCAGAATTCCAGCAGGTAAAAAAGTATATCCGCATAGTGACTGGTCATGGCATAGCACATACTACAACAAATACATGGTGATTTTAAAAACACAACCAGGCGTAGTTTTTGGTTGGGAACGTAGTGGAAACCTTATCCCTTTAACAGGAGATTTGTGGAATTTTGAGAACGATACAAACCACTGGGTCTACAACGATTCTGATGAAGACATGCTGATTGCAACTTTCAGCGTCCGTACATTCAACATGGATCGACGTGACGCTTTTAATACTATAAAAGGAGAATAACATGCCAGCAGCTTGGGTAGGAGCAGGAGCAGCCGTACTAGGTGTAGCAAATTCAATGGGAGCCTTTGGTAGTCCTTCAGGGCCTGGAGGAGGAGGCGGTGCAGGCGGTGGTATGACTTATGGTCAATATGACCCTTATGGAAACATTGGTGGTCGCACTGACGCTGCAAACAAATTACAGACGTTAACAAACGACCCATCAAGTGCTTTATCTCAGCCTGGTTACCAATTAGGTATGGGACAAGGTACTTCTGCTTTAACTGCTGCAGGGGCTGCTAAAGGAACCATACAATCTGGTGGTCAATCTGCTGCACTACAAGGATATGGTCAAAACTATTTCCAAACTGCTTATAACAACTTGTTTAGTCAATATGGTCAATTATCAGGAGCTACAACACAAACTCCTGGTGGTGCTGCTTCTCAATATTCTGGTGCTAGTACTCAAGGTAACACACTTGCTTACAACATGCAACAAGGGCAAAGTGCTAACATTTTAGGTTTAGGTGGTTATTTATCAGGCCTTGCTAGTAACTTTGGTGGTCCTAACACAGGGGCTGGTACTGGTATGTGGGGTAATACATCAGGCGGTTTTGGAAGTGGGTTTGATTTAAGCAACGCAGGTGGAGCTTCTTCTGCTGGTGGTGCTTATGCTGCTGACTTTATGATGGCTTAAGGAATAATCATGGCAGAAGGTATATTCGGTGCTTTTACAAGTGCCCAAAAAGCAGGACAAGAGTTTGGTCAAGCTATTCAATCAAAGAATATCTTACAAGAAGCTTATGCAGGTGCAAGTCCTGATGTTGTTGCAGATCCTCAAGAGCAAAGTACCATTCTGCAAAAAGCATCTGTGCTTGCTGGTCAAAAAGGTTTACAGTCTTTAGCCCATTCTTTTCAAAAAGATGCGTCATCGCTTTCTCAAGATGTACAGAAAAGCCAGATTAATGCTATTAAAAATATGCAAGGACAGTTAGAATATTCTGGTCAGCTATTATCTGCGTTGCCTGACGATGCTACAACTGAAGATTTTAATAATGTTTTTGCCAATATTAAAGAGACACACGCTCAGTTGGCTATTCAAAGGATTACTCGTAGTAATCTTCCTCCTGAGCGTAAAAAAGAACTTCTTACTAATTTAACTAAAACTGTAGATCAGAATTTAAAAGCTATGAAAATAGCTGCTGACGGTGAATATAAGGAACGTTCTTTAGATATCCGTGAAGAAGGTATCTTATCACGTGAGCGTACTGCTGCTGGTAGACAAGGTAATATTAAAAATGCTAAGGGCTTTGAAGTTAAGGGCACTGAAGCTGTTTTAAAATCTATGTTTGGTAAAGAAATGCTTGATACTATGTCTGATGAAGACTGGACAGCAGCAGCTACTAAAGTAGAAGGCAGAGCACGGCAGCTTCAAAAGAAAGAAAATATTGACTTAGAAGACGCTAAAGACCAAGCCATTAATGAATTATTTAAACCTACTGAAAAGAGTAAATGGTTTGGTATGTCTTCTGATGTAGGTTATGAGTACGAAAAAGGTACTCCTAAATCTCCTGCTCCTACTGCAACTAAAGAAGCTACAAAAGAAGCACCTAAAACAAAAGAAACTAAATTTAAAGAAGGCCAGATCTATACAGACGCTAAAGGCAACAGAGCTATGTATAACGCTGGTCAGTGGGTTCCACTAAAATAAACTAGGACATTATGGCATTCGATCCAAGTACTGCTAGAGAAGTTACAGACTCCTCTTCGTTTGATCCTTCTACGGCTAAACCAGTAGAAGAGGCAGCACCGAAACAAGATGTAAAAGATATCGCTGGTATGCTCAAATCTTCTAGAGAAGAGAAACAAGCTGCTTGGGATAAAAAAGATTTTACTGGTGAACTAGGGAAATCCTTAAGCACTTTCTCATGGTCAGAAGCCAAAGAAAAATCTCAAATAAAGCCTGTTGCTGAATACTTATTGAGATCTACATTAGGGGCTATCATGCCTGGAGTAGAGCCTCTTAAAAGAACAGATCCTTTAGTTCGTGACATGGAAGCACCTATGCAACGGTTGTTTACAAGTCCTAAAGAATCTTTTGAAAACTTATCTAAAGCTGCCAGCGAAAACCCTGGTGCTTTTGTTGGTAATCTTGTAAAAGACTTTGCTTACAATCCCCAATATTTAGGTATGGGTAAAGTACTTGCTTTAGAAAAAGCAGGAGCTTCTGCCTCTACTATAGAAAAAGCTGCTAGAACTACTTACAACGCTGCTAACACAGGAGCACAGTTTGCTACGTTTGCTACTGCTGCAGAGGCTGCTAAAGCTGCCAATGAAGGCCGTCAAGTAGACGTAGCTGAGTTAACTCGCACGGCTTCTGATGCTTTCAATACTGCTTTAATGTTTGAAGCTGGTAAAAGTGTACTAGGTGCTGGTACTAAGTTTAAAGACCAGTATGCTAAAGACCTTGAAACAGTTAACAAGTACGAACAAAAGCAAACTGCTGACGCAGAAGCTGCTAAGGCTGCTGAGCAAGCACAGGCTGATAAGTCTCAATCTTTAATTGATAAAATTAAAAGTAAAAAGCTACTTGCTGCTCAACAAGAAGATATTCCTTTTGCTACTTCAGTTGAAGAAATTGCTGCCAGACGTGCTGCAGAGAGTCCTCAGAAAGATCTCTTTGCTGGTGGTCCTGAAGAAGTAGCTCCTGCAGAACGTATTAAACCTTTAGGTGCAGAGCCTACTGCAGAAAGTAAGACTCGTCTCCCTGAAGGTAAAGAATTAGAATTAACAATGGGCGGTAAGCTTAAAGAGCCTAGCGTTGAAGGTGCTAAGCTTCCTGAGAAGACTTCATTAGAATCTGCAGTAGAGAAACTCTCTGCTGGTAAAGCTTTTGATTTGACTGCTACTGAAAAGGTAGCTTGGGATAAAACTAAAACTGCTGTAGAACAGTTTGAGCCTGAGTTCAATAAGCTTTCTGATCCTCAAATCTATGAACGTATGATGGATAGAGAATGGGTTGACCAAGCTATCCAAAAAGGTAAGCAGATGGATCAGATGTATGCTGATATCCAGAAGCGTATGTCTGCTGAGCAAGACATTAAAGACATGCAGGTTAAGCGTGATAAGCTTTCTGACAGTCTTGATACTCTTGAAGAGCAACTACGTGGTGAGCGTCCTGATACATCTCGTAAGGGTCAAGGCCCTAAGACTAAAGCTGCTAAGTTATCTGCTGTTGAAGAATCCTGGGTTAAGAATCAAGCTGAAAAGGGTGACTGGTCTTATCTACGTGCAGGCTTCACTCTTGAAGATGCTGTACAGGCTGCTAAGCGTGTCCTTCGTGGTGGTGAAGACTTTGAAGCTAACGTTGAGAAAATCTTTGATCAGTTCGGTGAAACTGCTGCTAAAGCTTTCATGGCTGCTTACCAAGAAGTTAAGAACGGTGAGTCTATTAAGACTGCTGATAAAGTAACTACTAAACTATCTGATGTAGAAGATCGCCTCTTTCAAGTAGATAGCTATGCTGATGCAGAGAATACAGTCCTTCGTCAGAATGCTGAAGCTGCTAAAAAAGCTGGCTTAACTCGTGAATCTAAAGATGCTATCCTTGATAAGGTAGCTAAAGGTATGGATATTGATCCAGCCCAAGAAGCTGTTATTGATAAGTTCTTTACTCCTTTAAAAGAAGAAGCTGACCGTACTTACGCTGAAATCAAGAAGATGACTCCTGAAGACGCTGAGTCTGCTATGGAAGAATATGGCTTAGGTCGTCTTGCTACTCACAAAGGTAAATGGAAGAACTTTGTAGAAGGTTTAACAGGCGGTGACTTCGGAGGCTTTGGTACATTTGGTAAGAAGCCTTCTGCTATGAAGGGCCGTACCATCTTTGAACATAACGGTAAAGTTATTACTGTTAACAGCGATGGTTCAGTATTTGCCTGGAAAGATAAAGTACCTGAAATGGTTGGTACTACTAAGACTCGTCTTAAAGCTGGTGATGAGTTCAAGGGAATGGAAGTTAAAGATGTAGCTGACCAACGTGATATTGAAAAGAACGTTGATGGTGTTACCTATGCTGATCCTTTCTTTGCCCAGACAGTTAAGCTTGGCGAGTTAAAACGCTACGCTGAACAGATGAAGGCAATGGAGCAGATTAAAGAATCTGACATCTTTAAGTCTATGTCTCGTAAAGAAGGTGAAGTAACTCCTGAAGGCTACAGGCCTATTACTAACCCACAATTACTTCCACAACTACGTGGCTACTCTTTTGATCCTAAGCTTGCTGAAGTCTTTGAAGACTACCTTAAGCCTCAAGTGGCTCGTGGAATGCCTGCCAGGGTCTTAGAAGGTGCTTCAGGACTTGCAGTTAAGTCTTTCATGCTTAACCCTATTCCTCACATCGGAAACGAAGTAGCCCACTATTTCGTAGGACGTGGTCTCTTCTCAGGTTGGGTAAACCCTAAAGGCCTAGCTCAACTTGCTAACATGCCTGAATCTTTCAAGTCTGTATTAGAACAAGATAAGTTCCAGATTGAGATGGCTAAGAACGGTGCTTCCTTAATGTCTATGCGTTTACGTAATGATAACTGGATGGCTAAGATGTTTAGAGAAGAGCTTAAGATTGCTGATAAGAACGGCAGTATTAAAGAATTAGCTATCTCTATTGGTATGAAGCCTATTGACTTGTTTAACAAGATCTCTGAGAAGTCTAACACAGTAATGTGGACTACTCGTGATGCTTTGTATACCAGTATGATTAAAGAACGTATGGAACGTTTTGGTGAAGACATGCCTGCTGCTATACAGCACGTAGAGAAATTCATGCCTAACTACCGTATACCTTCTCGTGTTGGTATGGATAACATTGCAGGACGTGCAGCCAGTGCTTTGATGCAAGATAAGGCCTTAACAGTGTTTAGCCGTTACCACTATGGTATGGTACGAGCTATTGCAGAGTCTGTAAAAGACTTAGGTAAACAAGGTAAACGTTTAGAAGGATTAGACCACATGGCAGCCTATGCTGCAGGTCTATTTATCATTTATCCTTTAATTGATAAAATGTATCAAGCAGTGTTTGGTGATGATGTCAAAGCCAGACGTGCAGGTGGTTACCACTTATTGTCTGCTTTAGGTTCTGTAGCTGCTGGTGAGAAAAGACCTGAAGCTGTTGCTTCTAGTTTAATTACTCCTTCTCCTGGTTTATCTACTGGTATCAGTTTAGCTACTGGTAAAGACTGGTACACAGGTAAAGAAATTAGAACTCAAGGCGATACGTTGTATAATCAAGCCAAGGACACTGCTAAGTATTACTTAGGTAAACAGTTGCCGATGGGAGGCGTTGCAGATGTTGCTCAAGGTAAAAAACCTTTAAGCAAGTTTGCTTTAGCCCAGTTAGACATTGAGCAAGAAACTCCTGCTGATAAAAAGCGTAAAGAACTTGCTAAAAAGATTCAAGCTCGTAAACTCAAAGCTCGTCAAAAGTTACGTAGAAAAGAAGAAGAATGAAAATACTAATTATTGATCCATCAGGTTGTGGTTGTGGTTTGTCTTTTGGTCTTCGTAGTATGGAAGCAGGCCATGAAGTTAAGTTTTTCCTTCGTCATAACAAAGATGGTTCTCGTCCTGAAGTAGGGGATGGTGGTCTTATTAAGCGAGTTAGTAACTGGCAAGATCACATGAACTGGGCAGACCTTATCTTTGTTACAGATAACATTTTCTACATTCATGCACTAGAGCGTTATCGTGATCAAGGATATCCTATCTTCGGTGCTAACTTAGCAGGTACTCGTTGGGAACAAGAACGTGACTATGGAGAGATTATTCTCAACAAAGCAGGCGTTAAAACTATTCCTAGTCAGACCTTTGATAACTATGATGATGCTATTGCTTATGTAAAAGAGAACCCACGTAGGTTTGTATCTAAGCCTATTGGTGATGGCGATAAGACATTATCTTATGTAGCTAAGTCTGCTGCTGATATGCTTTACATGCTTGGATACTGGAAGAAAAAGAACTCCTTTAAGGGTAAGTTTATTCTTCAAGAGTTTCGTCCTGGCATTGAGTTTGGTGTAGGTGGTTGGTTTGGTGCAGGAGGCTTCTCTAAGAACTTCTGTGAGTCTTGGGAACACAAGAAGCTTATGGATGGTGAGCTTGGTGTTACTACTGGTGAGCAAGGTACTATTGTTCGCTATACACAAGAGTCTAAATTAGCTGATCAGATGTTAAAGCCTTTGGAAGACATGCTTCACGGTATTGGATACACTGGTTACATTGATGTTAATTGTATTGTGGACGATAAAGGGCAAGCATGGCCTTTAGAGTTTACTACACGTCCAGGCTGGCCTTTGTTTAACATTCAGATGTCTTTGCACAAGGGTGATCCTGCTCAGTGGATGCTAGATATGATTCATGGTGAAGACACTCTTAAGGTATCTAATAAGATTGCTTGTGGTGTAGTGGTTACTATTCCTGACTATCCTTACAGTCGTTTAACCAAGAAAGAAAACTCTGGTTATCCTATCTGGGGTTTAACAATGGAAGATGCTGTCAATGATGTTCACCTCTGTGAAGTACAGTGGGGCAAAGGCCCTGCAATGATTGAGGGTAATCTTAAAGAGAACATTCCTATGTTTGTCACAGCAGGAGACTATGTTTGTACTGTTGTAGGACTTGGTACTACCATTGAAGATTCTCGTGAGTCTGTATATGACAAGATTAAGAAGAAGATTGAGATCCCTAACTCTATTGCTTATCGTACTGACATTGGTGAAAAGGTTCAAAAGAACTTATCTGACTTACAAGAGTATGGATATGCTACAGGTGTTGAATCAGGAGAAGATGATTAATGGGTGTTAATAATTTACCTCCAATACCACAAGACCCTATTGAGGAAAATGCTCGTTGGAGAACTTGGTTCTTAAACTTAGGTAGTTACATTCAACAGACCCAAGTAGGCGGTGTTATCTTAACTATTCTTCAAGGTGGTACAGGTGCAAGCAGTGCTGCAGGTGCTAGACAGAATTTAGGTCTTGGTACTATGGCTACAGAGAACTCTAATTCTGTAGCTATTACTGGTGGTAGCATAACTGGTACTACTGTATCTAACGTTGCTATTACCAATTCTCCTATTAGCGGTTCTACGGTATCAGGCACTGTATCTTTAACTAATACCACAGCCACTTCAGCTACTGCGGGAACTCATGGAGCTATTCCTTCTCAAGTAGTAGGTTATGTTATTGTAAATATTAACGGTACTAATTACAAACTTCCTTATTATAACGTATGAAAACTTCTGATAAAGGTATTGAACAAATTAAATCTTTTGAAGGCTTTCGTAGTATGCCTTATCAAGATGTTGTAGGTAAATGGACTGTAGGCTATGGTCATCTAATGATTCCTGGAGATGGTACTGTACAAGGTTCTCCTATTACTATGGGACAAGCTACAGAGCTTCTCCGTAAAGACTTACATACTGCTGAACAAGCTGTAAACTCTTGTGGTGTAGAGCTTGAGCAGAATGAGTTTGATGCTCTTGTATCCTTTGTGTATAACTTAGGAGTAGGTGCTTTTCAGCGTTCTACTTTACTTAAACTAATTAAAACTGGTAACAAAGTAGCTGCTTCAGGAGAGTTTCCTAAGTGGTCTATGGCAGGTGGTAAAGAAGTACCAGGTATTCTTAAACGCAGACGTGCTGAGCAGGACTGCTTTCTTCATGCAACTTACGTAGGATAAATTATGCCGTTAAAAACTGGTTCATCTAAAAAAACTATATCTTCTAATATTCGTACTTCCATGAAGGAAGGTAAACCTCAGAAGCAATCCATTGCTATTGCTCTTAGTAAAGCAGGTAAATCTAAAGCTAGTATGTCTAAGTCTGGGAAGATGGCTGCTAAGAAAAAGATGAAGAAGTGAAACGTAAACTTCATGGAATGTTACGTTCAAGAACAATGTGGTTCTCTGGACTACTGTTCTTGTTAGGTGCTATTTCCGATAACTCTTCATACATTCAAGATTTACTAGACCCTAAAGTCTATAGCGTATCTATGTTTGTTATAGGTATCATTATTAGCTATCTTAGGGCTACCACTAATAAACCTTTGGAAGATAGATAATGTTTCCATTATCAATATTAACTTATGTCAAAGCTGGACTTTTTACTGTGGTTTTATGTAGTGTTTTTTACTTTGGGTATCATATTGGTAATAGTAAATATGTATCTCTCAAACAAGAGACTGACTTACTCGCCAAAACGCAAGAAGCCAAAATCGAATCAATCACGAAACAACAAAAGCTAGTTACAAAAGGAATTCAAGATGAATATGAAGCTAAACTGTCTGCTATTCGTAGCTACTATAAGTCTACTAGCGTGTGGAACAACCCCAGTAGCAGTAAAGTGTCAGGACTTTCCGCAGCCCCCACAGTCGCTGATGTTGCAACCGCCTACAATGTTCTTGCTGGACAATGTGCAGAGACCACAGCCCAAGTAGTAGAATTACAAAAATGGATTAACGAACAGATTGGTATCAAATAAGTCAAGACGGCACGAGGGCATTCAAGAACCTAGTGATTTTCCGTCTTTCTAACTAGGGCATCAACGAATTGGCAGGCGAGTTTGTAACCCCTCACCAATAAAAAAGAGGCTACCGAAGTAGCCCCATAAAGTACAACTACCGAGAAATTATTACTATTCTGCAGGAGTCTCTGTAGGAGTCTCTGCAGGAGTTTCTTCAGGCTTGGGTAACTGAGGAGTTACAACCTGATGAATACCTTGAATAATGTTATTAGAATACATATAAGGTACTTGGGATAAAGCATTTAGTAAATTGTTTACTTGATCTAATGTAAATGTAATGTTCATATTCTTCCTTAAAGTGTTGGTTCTGGATAATTAGCTGGATTACCTTCAGGCTGTAGCTCTCTAAAGAAAGCTGTAGTCTGTAGTTCTAATAATTTATCATTAAGAGGCTGTACTATCTTAATTAAATCTTGAACTAGTAACATCTGTTGAACAGGGTCTAAGTCATATACACTAGTCCCTGCGTCTTTACAACGACTAAACACTGCAGGCATCATTTGATCTGCTGTATTCAATACTTCTTCAAGTCGTTTTAATCCTGCAAATACTGTATTTAAATCAATCATATCTTTCCTTAATTAGGTGAGGTACTCGTTTCTTTACACTTTCCCTCGTAACTTATTTAACTGGACATACTCCACCAGCACATTCTAGATCACCTTCAAAGGAAGCATCTTCCACTTTGGTAATCAACTTTGTACTAGCAACCAGTGCATCAAAAGCTTCTTTAGTAATTTCTTCTAATGGGGCTTGTTGAAAGCCATGCTCATTATGAAGCAAGAACGAAAGTGACTTATGATTGTTCTTGTAATTCTTAGCCAAGTACTTCTTAATCTCTGGCAACTCTTCTTTACGATAATACACAGTACAGCTAACACTATTGTCTGACCATTCAGCTTGTAACCACTTAACTACTTCTAATTGGTCAATAGCAGTCATCTCCGCAGCAATCTTAGTACCTTCAGGATAAGCAAATGGAAAAGAAACTACCATTGTGCTGTGGTCATCAGTACCATCAAAGTTACGTTGAAACTCTACAGGGTATCCATGCTCACGACATACTTGCACTAAACTATGATCTGCAGCAATACGAATACGTCTAATCATATAGTGGCTGTAAGCAGGATGGCAACCTGAAGTTACACCTGGTAAAAGCGACAGTGTACCACTAGGCTTAACCGTTGTCAACTTAATAGATTCAGGGAAGCCATGCTTAGCAGAATACTCTTTATCAAAAGCACGTAGCTCTACATAGGCATCATTTAACCAGCTACGTTGTACAGCAGAAGCCTGTAAAACACCAGTAACCCCAATACCCATACGCATATTCTTATGAACGACATCGGCTGTTTCCTGCAGATGGCAAGGCAAAGACAGGCTATGCTTATTAATGCGATATAGTAACTTACAGACATCAATGAATTCTTTCTTAGATTCAATGTTAGATAGATAAACTTCAGCTAAACAACAGGTCTCATAAGGAGCCAAAGACTGCTCAGCACAAGGGTTATAACCTTGAACGTCAGGATCAGGATAATTAGTATCGCCCAACCTGCCGATCTTGCGAGAAAGACGAAGGTTGATAAGACCATAAGGCTCCCCTTTTCCTTCATAGCCGTCCCAGAAGTATTCATGCAAATCTTTAATATCGTTACACACCACGCTATTATTAGACATAGCTCTCCAAGAAGGGATATTTCCCATATCCCAACGTTTAGCAAGAAGGTACTCAACATCGTCTGCATCTCCAATAGCAATCTGTGCTGATCTACGTACATTACCTGCTACGACGATTGCACCAATAATATTCATAATGTCCAGGCAGTCAATAGGACGTAGCTTCTTACCTGCACGTTTCTCTAGGATGGTACTTACCTTAGCAATACCCTCGCAAAGGTCTTCAGGGCCTGATGCAGTGCCTCCAAATCCCTTGATGACAGCACCACGACCACGTACAAGGACAGTACTATAGGTAAAAGTAGGTTCTTTAACACTTAGAAAGGCCGCCTTGAGCGTCTTCCCGAGGAGCGAGACCCACCCTTCCCTTGAATCAGGAACAATAAAGTCCGCATCAGCAGTATCCAAACGAGTAGGGGCAATAAAATTAGGATTGACTTCAGGAAGTTTGTCAACGTTTTTCCTTTGAATGTTATAACCAACGCCAGAACCTAACATAAGTAAGTCCATAGCCCAGGTAAAGGGACGAACAGGTTCATCAATTACAGTGAAGGCACAGTTCTGTAATGAAGCTAAACCTAGCTTGCCTACAGTGTCTGTCCCTAGCTGCCAAAGGAAACGACCTGCTACAGTTCCTTTGAGTTCTGTTAAATACTTTCGTAAACGTTCTTGCTCTGCTTCTGTAAAGTTACAACCTAATTGAGTGTTTGTTGCTTTAATAACTCTTTCTACTGTCTGTGGAAACTCTTCTGTCTTGCTAGTAATGTCTGCCTCGTCTAAGCGACGTGCATAAGTTCTTTTGTAGGTAATATACCCTACTGTGCTAAACGGTGTGTTGTACATCTTTATCCTTAGTGTCGTGTGTTTTTCTTATACTTTTCTGCCATCATTGCATCTGCCATTTTATAGCAAAACTCTGCCATAAACTCACAGTACTCATTGTCATCAGTCGCAGGCACACCTGCTGCAGAGATTGCCCCTGATAATACTGAGGTAGCAAAGAAATCTCGTAGACCAGGAATCTCGTCTTTGATAGGCTCTCCCATATCATGTAACGGCTTTTTAGTTGTCATCGTCGTCCTTTAGTAGTTGTTCTAATACATCTGCTTTATCTTCTATTACATCTAGAAATCTTTCACAGATATCCTCAGTAGTTAAACCAAGAATATCTGTCACATCCATTTCGTCTAATTGCTTCAGACGATAGATTATATCACTTAGAGTCAAGCTCATCAATCATCCTTTGGATATACCACACTGCTTTCTTTAAATCTTCTGCACCGTTCTTGTGTCTCCATCGCCATAGATACTTAATAGCGTTGCCTGTACACATTGCTTCCATACCATCTAAATGCTTTACTACTCCTTCAATAGCATCAATACATTCAATATTTCCTTGAGTGTAGTGGTCAGGAGAGTTCACCATATCCTTTGTAGCACCTGGAGGATAGTACGAATCAGAAGGCCCTACACCATAAAGAGTATCGTGCCTATACTGAGTTAAAGAACAAGGAACACAAATCGTATGGTAATCACCATGTGTGCTGCAATATGCCATTATGATAGCCCTTTTACTTCAACGGATGGTTTGACTGCTTTTGTACCCTGAGACCAGCTTCCGCAATCGCTGCACTGATACCGTTGATACCTTCCAGTAGCCGAGATAGCAGTGCCACGCTTTTGTAATCTATTCCCAGAACAGGTGGGGCACACACGATTATCGGTATAAAGATTATGATTAGGATGAGATTTGATCCATGGAAGAAGACGGCAATAAAGAGATTCAAGCAAAACGACATCTTGAATATTATACGATTCCATACGTTTCCAAGCATCTTTGTCTCCATTCATGCACTTGACCCATAGGTCATGTCCTTCGTGTTCTTGCTTTTTACCTAGTCCTAAACGCTGAGCTACGTAGTCCAACTTATTGCTAGGAAAACGGAACTGGCTACGAGCAACACGGAGAAGATCAATCTGTTTATAAGGCGATGGTGGAGCATAATTATGTAGTAAGAATTCCTTGTTAAGAGTAGGAATATCAAACTTAGTACCATTATAATGAATGACTGCATCTGCATCATTGAGGAGGTCATAGATTCCCTTCAGCATCTTTTTAGGTTTAGATTGGTGTACAGAATCAAATATGATTTCATCTTCACCGAGCCACTTAGCAGCCCAACAAAGTACATACGAAGATTCCATTAGTTGATTGATTCCAACATTCTGTTGCCATAAGCCCCAGACGTGTGCCACATTAGGCGATGACTCTATATCAAGTAATAGAATTTTCATTTAGTTTTTCCCTGTTTTTTAGCTTTTTTGCTTTTTACAGGGAAACTTGGAACTTTAGCGACATTAGCACAGCTTTCTAAGCAGTCAATATCACCGCATGGTGTCTTACAAGCATAGATTTCTTTCCAGGCTTTGTCCGCATCTTCTTTGTCAGCTTTTTTAGTTAAACCATTTAACACCTGCTCACGAAGTGCTTTCATCTCTGCTGTGGCATATTCATTTAATTGGAATACTTGACAATATGTATCCATCAACTTAGAACAAGTTAATTCAATAGCATATTCAATAGCCATAATATGATTCATTTGCTCATCTTCTGATAAAAGCTCAGGATGGTCAAAAAATCTCCACATCATCGTGCTTACCTGGTCTTTAATAGCCCACACATTCATAATGTCATTCTCTAAATCAAATCTGTCTTTCATTTGCTTTCCTCACTAGGTCAATAAAGTGTTCTAAATCTACTATGGCTAAAGGTTTACTTCTGTTCTGTTTGATTACTACTAAAGGCTCTGCACTACCATGTGTTGTTGCTTGCTCGTAAAACTTATATACTGCTATCTTTGCTAGGTTCTTGCACTCAATCGAGAAAGGAAAAGCTTTTAAACCACTCTCTGAGAGTTGTACGTCCTCCCCTTGTGCTCCCATGCTCGTGCTTCTTACGTCCCTGTCCGTCAGATGAGGAAACTTTTCTAGTATCTTGTCCCTCACTGCTTGCTGCAACAGTCGGCCTTTTTGCTTTGCTGAACTTGTCTTCATCTTTCCAGCCTATCGAAACAGGTTGGACAGGGGTGTCAGGATTGTTGACACCTTCAAGGACATTCCAAAGAGACTCTTTTTTAGCAAAGTTATTCCAAAGCCCTGCTTCTCTTCCGTAGGCTTCGATTTCCCAAGGCAATTCATAATAGTCCACTGCGTCACTATCGAAGGGTTGACCTTGCCATTGTGTTTGCTCTTCATTTAATTCCTCGTATACATACTGTTTAACATGCACAAACTCGTGTGCAAGTGTTTTTAAGATTTCTTTACCTGTAATGTAGGGATGTAACTCAATTAAGAATTCCCTAGCTTTTCCTTTTGTGTTTCTTTTCTCAATACTACTGTATCCAAAAGCATCCAAATGCTTATTAAACTTAATAGATACCACAATATGTCTGAGGAGTTGTTTAGGGAATAATTGCTCAGCATAAAACTGAGAAGCTCGTTGAACATATTCATTAAACCTTTCGTCAGAGTGACCGTGGTTAGTTAGTAGTAAAATCATTTAGACCATCCCTGGTGGTTGCCAGATTTCTCCGACGGTTCTTCTAAGCCACAACAATCGACAATTCTCGATAACTCGTTCTTCTGAGCCACCGTAAGCTTCGATACAAGCAAAATACATTTCTGCTCCACTCGTATAATTGGCGAGGATCTTGTCAGCCTTAACAGGGCCGATACCCTTGAGGCCAATGATGTTATCAACTCTGTCACCTGTAAGTACCTGTCTATAAAAGTTAAGGAGTGCTTCTGCTTCATTTACTTCGGTCATTTCTTTCTTAACAAAATTCCAGTGCTTACCAGGAAGCTGTAAGAAGTCTTTATCAATACTAGCAATGATGCTCTCATGGTTTCTTGACGTGTGTTCTATCGCAATCGAATCATCCGCTTCTTCCCCTTCGGAGATTCTGAAGTCCCATGCTGAGACAAGATAGTCTCGAATAAACTGGAGATGCTTAGGTTTAGGAGCAGTGCGATTTCCTTTATACGGTGCAGTTCTTGCGATGTCATTTCTAAAATTCCCTGAGCCAGTGAGGTAGCCCTGGTAAGTCTCAGCATCGAGATCTTCCCAGAGCATAGACTCAATGAAGGTGGCAACTCGTGAGACAACAATCTTCTCGTTCTCTTCTTCAGTAGAGAAACCGATTCGATAGCCGATAATGTCACCATCAATGAGGACGTGCATTATAGTACGTCGTCCATTAACTCGTTAGCTGTTACAGCACCTGATCCGTAAGGGATAAAGTCAGTAATAGTTAAACGGTTAAGTCCAACACCTGTACCATACTTGGCAGTGTACGCATGGTTATAGAAGCCTAATACTACTTTGGCTTTAGTACCGTTACCTACCAATGCACCTTGGAGGTCAAACTGTTTACCTTCAGGAGTCAACGGAATGATTTCTTTCGTAGACTTTCCAGTAACATAATTGCCTCGTGCGTCACCTTTGTTTTTAATCTTTACACCAAACTCTTCCAAAGCTGTTACGGCCTTGTCAGATAGATTACAAACATCAGCTTGATACTTGTTTCCTTGCTCAGGCAAACGGTCTAAGAATGCCCAGTGAATCGTACCTTCTACGGTAATAGGTTTAAAATTACTCATATAAATCCTCTCTGTTAAGAACTACTATTATACCACAATTAATGACTTCCTGCCCAGTTTTCTGCCACACCATATTCAGCCCCGACTGGACAGCGGAACTTCAATATTTCACCTGCTTCAGCAGCAGAGTGAACAACCACTTTTCCTACAATATCTCCGTATTCACGAGGAGTTTCGAGTTGAACTTCGTCGTGAACCCATGCGACAAGTTTGTACGGAATCTTTTTGGCTCGAAGGTTCTTTGTGATTTGAACAAGCCATTGTTTACTGATGATAGCCCCTGCACTTTGAAGTAACGTGTTAAGCGACGAATGACTCG
>Ga0118677_10006200_pt2 | contig 19015 bp, 11 predicted proteins | sample AliMusrvi5mmetaG_FD_86154 | JGI IMG/M metagenome (GOLD analysis project Ga0118677, IMG submission 86154) | reverse complement strand
CTTCAGCAAGGCGACGGCCTGGCTGGGCATCGTGATGCACTCGCTCGATCTGCTTCACATCGTTGGCGGACTTTTCGTCCCGATTCTTGGCGTGATCCTGATGGCAACCGCCGGGCCGCTATATCCGATTTGGCTCTTCATGGTTGGGCGCAGACTGCTCAAGCTGGGGGGTGGGAAGATTGAAGCGATCTTGCTTTGACGGTGGTTTACATAGATGCTGTGCCATTGTCCTGGATTTGTCGAGTTTCTTGCGTTCTATCGCGGCTTAGCCAAGCCAACAAAGGGCCCACGGCTAAAGCCACATCTGTTGGAAGCCAGGATTCAGGGGCCTGAAGGCCCCTGCTCCCTCCCGCTCAACCACGGACGCGGGCAGGTTCTAGGGGGATTCTCAAAAAAAAAGGGCGGCAAGGTTTGCCCCTGCCGCCGCCCGTCCCTGGGTTGTCTTGAAGTTGTTTCAGTTCTGCGTTACTGCAAAAGCTTGGTGACTTCCTGCTCCACGCTGTTGGCCTGCGCAAGGGCAGAGATGCCGGTTTGCGAGAGAATCTCATACTTCGACATATTCGAGGTTGCCGCGGCGTAGTCGGTGGCCTGGATCGCGTTCTGCGCAGAGACCACGTTTTCCTGCTGCGTGCTGACCACCTGGCTGATGGCCTCAAGAGTGTTGATCTGTGCGCCGATGTAGCCGTCCTGCGCGGCCACTGCGGTCACCGCGGCATTAATGGCCGCTACGGCAACCTGTGCATTGGCCTGGTTGGTCAGATCGGTTCCCTTGAGGTTAGCCGATGTGTCTCCGCCGGCCGCGAACTTGTAAGAGATGGTAGTCGTGGCCTTGTTGTTGGCCACCATCGCGCCGGGAGTAATGCCGGTCGAAGTGTCGTCGAGCGAGTTGAGCGAAATGGCCACGTTGGGATTCGTGTTGGTCAGCTGAATGCCGGTATCCGCAGCGTTATCGGTCGTGTCGCCCGCGGCGGCCGCGGTGGCAAAGCTGGCCGTTACACCAGGAATATGCTCGGCGTTGATCTCGGCAATCAGGCTGCTCACCGACGTTGACGTGGTGGTGTACGTGCTGGTGGCGCCGGTGGCGCTGGTAATGGTGAAGATGAGCCCGCCGGTGACCGAGTCGGTTGTTGCCGCGGCAGTATTCAGTGTTGGGGGCGAGACGGCGTTGTCTTTTGACAGGTCAACGAACAGGCCCGCGCTGCTCTGCACGACTGTGCCACCCGTGTCGCCCACGCCGGACGCGCTGAGAGCGCCAAAATACAGGCTGTCAATCGAGGCCCCGGTTCCCGAGGAGTCGCCGGTATAGATCTCAACGCCGTTGAGAGAGCCGGTGAAGACCTGGTTCTGGTTATAGGTGGTCGTGGTACCGATATTGGTAATTTCCGAGAGGATCGACTGGTACTCCTGATTGGCCGCGGCTTCCTGCGAGGCGTTGAGCGTGCCGTTGGAGGCTTCCGTCGCCAGCGTCACGGCGCGGTTGAGCAGGTTGGTCACTTGCGAGAGCGCGCCATCGGCCACGTGCAGCAGACCCACGCCTTCAGTAGCGTTGGTTGCCGACTGGGTGAGCGCCGAGGAGTTGGCCTGCAGGCCGTTCACCAGGGATAGGCCGGCGGCGTCGTCCGCTCCGGAGTTGATGCGCGAACCAGACGACAACTGCTGCAGAACCTTCTGCAGGCTGTTGCTCGTGTTGTTCAGGTTGTTCTCCGCGTAGATCGCTGACAGGTTGTTCAAAACACCGAGGGCCATGGGACACAACTCCTTTTGTGTTGCCTTGCACGGCGGCCCTGCCATTACTCGTTCCGGCCCGTTTCATCCGGCTCCATAGGGCGCCATTGCGTATGCCCCTGTTATCGGAGCGAAGGGAAATAACTTTAGTCATAATTCTTATGACTCGTTTTGCCTCGCCACGAAGCACTTCGATCAAGACTGTCCAGCGAGAGGGCACAGGCTGTGCCAATACGCTTCAATCCCTGTATCGAAGCGGAGCAGTGGAGTGTGCTGCCGCGATACACAACCCGGAGGTTCAAAGACAGGCGCGGGCCGATGCTGCCGCGCTGTTCGGATGGGCAAGACCAAAAAAACGGCGGCAAGAGGATCGCCCCTTGCCGCCACCGGTATTGCTTACAACCGCATTTGCTCTCTGCCTGAAACTCTGTCGCGCGTTACTGGTTTGTCCCCGCTGCCGGATTGCCGGGAGCGTCAGCCCCCTGCCCGCCGTCTTCAAGACCGCCCTGCGGTCCGGGAGGAGGTGGAGGAGGAGCCTGGTGATGTCCCGCACCGTGCTGGCCCTGGCCGCCGGGCTGCCAGCCGCGTTCGCCTTCCCGCTTGTCTCCATGCCGGTTGCCTCGTTCGGCCTGTAATGTCTTCCACTGCTCCGGCGTCAGTTTGCCGCGGATAGCCAGCAGGAAGCGGGCGTTCGCTTTTTCAAGCTCGGCGCGGGCCTGGGCCACTTTATCGATCTGCCCCAGAATCTTCGTCTCGTTGGGCTGATCGTCGCGCATCAGCGGCTCCATCTGCAATTCTGCCTTTTCCACACTGGCGCGCAGATCGATCAGCGTCTCGCGGTGCTGAAGCAGGATGCCGTCCATCTGCTTGCGCTGGTCGTCGGTGAGTTTGAGCTTCTCAACCATCTCCGGATTGTTCCACCAGCGGCCGTGGTTGCCCTGGGGGCCGAGCGCTCTTTCAAACGGCGGCTGATGATCGCCAAACCCCGGCCCGCCCGCGGGCGGTTGCGCTCCCGCCACAGCTGCTGCCGCGCAAAACGCCGCGAGCGCCAATCCCAACTTAACCTTCATGAGTACTTTCATCCTGATCCCTCTTCCTTGTTATTCCTCTGGTTCAATTGCGTTTTTTCTTTCCCGTGCTTATATTCGATTCGTCCTCGGCCATCAGTTGAGCCAGCGGCTCCATTGCGCTGGGAACCTGTCGCGAGATATCGCTATCCACGTCGGCCATCAACTCTTCCGCCTCGCGATCTGCGGCAAGCTGACGCTGATGCTCGGCCTCGAGCACCGCCTCCGCCCTCGCTTGCTTAAGGTGCCGCCCGTAAACACCCCCGGATACTGCGCCGGCAACCAGCACGCATCCCAAGGCCCACCCCGTCGCCAACCGCCAGAGCCTGCGGCGCGAGGCGACCTGCATCCGCGGCCGGTTGTACGCGGCCTCGCTCCAGGAGTGAACGCTCTGGCGGAAGTTGTCCAGCGCGGCCTTGAGCGCGGGATCCAGGGCAAGAGCATCGTGGTCTTCACCACCAGCCTGGCTGCGATCCAACTCGTTTTTGAAACTCATCGTCTTCCCCCCAACTCCCCGCGAACTTTGGCCAGCGCCCGTGAAAGATGCGCTTTGACCGTGCCTTCATTCAAACCGGTGGCGTGTGCGATCTCAGTTAATTCCAACTCTTCAACAAACCGCAGCAGGAAAACCGTTCTCTGCCGCTCGCTCAAATCCTCAACTGCTTTCCAGACCTGGCCCACCCGCTCATGCGCCAGCACTTTCTGCTCGGCCGAGCTTTCGCCGCTGGGCAGCCACTCGCTGGCTTCGTCCAGATCCACGGAGTTGTTGCGCGTGTGCCGCCAGAACTGCATCCGGCGGTTCCGCCAGTGGTCTTTCTGCAAGTTGATGGCGATGCGCATCAGCCAGGTCATGGCGGTGCTCTCTCCCCGAAAGCCGGCCCAATGCCGGTGCGCCTTCAGGAAACACTCCTGGGTCAGCGTCTCGGCCAGGTCCACGTCGCGCGTAGACGCCAGCAAGAAACGGAAGATCTGCGGCCGGTGCGCGGTGACGACATTCGTGAACTCCTGCGCGGCCGTCTCTTGAGCCGTTGCCATGGTCATCGCTTCCAATGCTGTGCAGGCTGCCATCACTCAGGTAGACGTCCGCACTGGAGGCGAGTTTACATCGCCACGCATTTCCTGTTCATAAAGATTGAAGCGCGAGTCGGCGAGTCGTGGATTGGGGTCTGCCGGCATGCCCCGCCAACGCCGAACGTGTCAATTGACGGGAATCCTTGCCGTCTGGCTATTCCCCGCACCTGTACCTCGATCACTGGCCAGGCGATCACCCGGCCGGGATTGCAAACCAATCCGAGGCCAACTCAATCTTTAGCTCCCCGCATCGAAATCTCTCCACAGGGCCTTATGAACGGGATGCACCGAAAAGGCGGGTTTAGTTAGGATTGCGCTGCGAATACGCGCTCCAGGAGACTTGACGGGGCTACCAAGCCCGGGCTAAACGCCGAAGAAGGGCAAGATTGCGCATCTCTCGTTTTATACTGATTTCAGTAGGCGTATCCTTTTCAATGTAGAGTGCCTATTATTTTCTGCATTTTCAAGAAAAAATCTCGTTCTACGGGTTGACAGAACGCTCTGCAAAACGTCTCTATCTCGCCTGTTGTCAATCAATTGCTTGTAAGTAACGCGACTTTGACCCAAGTGTCTGCCGCATGGCAATCCACGTGCTAGTTTGATTGTTGAACTACCAAGAAAGCGTTCTCCCTATGGAGACTGGTCTCTTCAACCGTTTACAGGCGACTCTGCTGGCCGTGGTCACGGCCGGCCTATTCGTACTTGCGGTTTTGAATCTCCGGCAGGAGAGCCAGTTTCAGCAGCCCGATGACGGCGTGTGGTGGGCCGAGACGACCGGCGGCAACGGGCTGGTGGCAGAGAAAGTCCTGCCCAACAGTCCCGGCCAGCGGGCAGGCATCCGGGTGAACGACCTGCTCACGGGAGCCGAGGTGCTTCCGGACAATCCCGGACAAGCCGCACAGCAGGAAACATCGGCGAAGCCCACCGCCAAACAGGCGAACGGCCTTCTGACCGGGGTCAAGCCGCTTCCCGACGAAACGGTTCGCGACGCCGACATGCAGGCTGAGGGCCTGCTTCCAAAAGCCAAATATGTTCCGGTCAAGCGCGTAGCCGATCTGGAGCGGATTCTTTACCATGCCGGAATCTATGGCAATGCCGGATATGCCATCACGCGCAACGGAATTGCGCTGGAAACGCAGGTAATCCCCGAACCGCTTGACCGGAGCCTGGCGCTGGGATTGCGGGTCATTGGACTGATTTACCTGGCCATCGGCATCTATGTTCTATTCCGCCGCTGGACGGCCCTGCGCGCCACGCATTTCTACCTGTTCTGCCTGGTCTCATTCGCCTTGTACGCGCTCAAGTATACCGGCGCGCTGGACGGGTTGGACTGGACCGTTTACTGGTCGAATGTGCTTGCCGAATCGCTGCAGCCGGCCCTGTTCCTGCACTTTGCACTCAGCTTCCCTGAGGACCGGCTGGCCGACGCGCACCGGCGCTGGCTGCTGCCGTTGATCTACGCGCCCGGTGCCGCGCTGCTTGGACTGTGGCTCTGGGCCATGTCGCATTGGCAGGCAACCGGCCTGCTGAACCACCGTCTGAACCAGACGGCCACCGCCTATGACGCCTGCTTCTACGTGCTGGCCGCGCTACTGTTCCTTCGCAGCTACAGCCAGGCAGATACGCCGCTGCTGCGCCAGCAACTAAAGTGGCTCACCCGCGGAACCCTGCTGGCGGTACTGCCTTTCACCTTGTTTTACGCGGTTCCCTTCCTCTTTGATCTGAACATGCCCAGCCTGCTGACCAAGCTGGCTGGGCTGTCGCTCATCTTTTTGCCGCTGACCTTCAGTTGGGCCATTGTGCGCTACCGGCTGATGGACACCGACCTGATCTTCAAGCGCGGCGTGGCTTATACGCTGGCCACCGGCCTGATTCTGGGCGTTTATTTCGGCATCATCGCGCTGAGCGCGTTGCTGGTCCATACCGGCATGCCGCAGCAGGTTCGCGAGTGGGGCCTGGTCATCACCGTGATTGCCACAGCCGCGATCGGCGACCAGTTGAAACGCCGCATTCAAAGCTGGGTTGACCGCGTTTTTGACCGCCATCGCTACGATTACCGCAAGGCCCTGGTTGAGTTTGGCCGCGGATTGAATTCCGAGACAGACCTGGGCGCGCTGCTGGCTTCAATCGTTGAGCGGCTGCCGCGGACGCTGCTGGTTGCCCGCGTTGCGGTGTTTCTGGCGGACGAGGACGGGCGCCTGCAATTGAGCGCGGCTCACGGACTGCCTGCCGAGGTCGGCGCCGCGCAGAACCGGCTTGGAAAAAAATCGCTGGCGCTGGGTTTCCTGGACTTTGACGCGGCAGACGGCCACACCCACATCTTCCTTGAAAATGCGCAGGCTGCGCTGCACTTGCCGGCCGACGAGCAGCGCACCGCGGCTTTGCTCGATCTGAACTACTACCTACCCTGTCGAGTGCAGGATGGAACCTCCGCGCGCACCATCGCCGTCATCGGCCTGGGCCGAACCATCGGCGGCGATTTTCTTTCAAGCGAAGATGTCGAGTTGCTTGAATCGCTGGCCAGCTACATCGGCATCGCCCTGCAGAACGCCAGTCTGTACTCCCGCCTTGAAGCCAAAATCAGCGAGTTCGAGCGGCTGAAAGAGTTCAACGAGAACATCGTCGAATCCATCAACGTCGGCATCCTGGCCATCGATCTGAACGACCGCATCGAAAGCTGGAATGCGCAGATGGAAGCCATGTACGCCTTGAGCCGCGCGGAGGCGCTCGGTCAAGAGCTTCGCACGGTGTTTCCTCAGGAGTTCATCGAGGCGCTAGAGGGTTTCCGCAACGAGCAAGGCGTGCACCATCTCTACAAATTCCCGCTGACCACGCGAGCCGGCGAGCAGCGCAACGTCAACATCGCCGTCGCGCCTCTGCTGTCGCGTGACTTTGTTTCGGTGGGCCGCATCATCCTGGTGGACGACATTACCGAGCGCGTTTCGCTTGAGACTCAATTGGCCCAGGCTGACAAGCTGAGTTCGATCGGCTTGCTTGCCGCCGGCGTGGCCCATGAGATCAACACCCCGCTGGCCGTTATCTCAAGCTACGCGCAAATGCTCTCGAAACAACTGAAGGGCGATGAGAAGCTGGGGCCGGTGCTGGAGAAGATTACCCAGCAGAGCTTCCGCGCGGCAGAGATTGCCAACGGCCTGCTGAACTTCAGCCGCACTTCAACCACCGAGTTCCGCGACACCAATCTGAACCAGGTGATTCGCGACACGCTGGGGCTGCTGGAGCACCAGTTCAAAACCGCGAAGGTGATTGTCGATCTCGAACTCGCCGATAACCTGCCCTTCATTCACGGCAACCCCGGCAAGCTGCAGCAGGTGTTTCTCAACCTGCTGTTGAACGCCAAGGAAGCCATGCCCGAGGGCGGCCGCCTGCGCGTGTCTACAGAGGCCAACGGGCGGGTGGCGGCCATGATCACCGACTCCGGCTCCGGCATCGCGCCCGAGCATCTCAAGCGCATCTATGATCCATTTTTTACCACCAAGACCATGCCCAAACCTGGAGACAGGCGCGGCACTGGGCTTGGACTATCCGTCTCCTACGGCATCATCCAGGAACATGCGGGCAAGATTCATGTCGAAAGCGCGGTTGGCGCCGGCACAACGTTCCATCTCGAGTTTCCGCTGCTAAGGAATTCAGTACATGCCTGAGGTCGAATCGCCTTTGAATTTTCCAATATCCGCGTCCACCGCAAACGGCAACTCATCGGGCGCAAGCATCCTCGTGATCGACGACGAAGCGGGCATCCGCGAGTCGCTTGAAGTACTGCTTTCATTTGAAGGCTACTCTGTGCGCCTGGCTGTCGACGGCGAAGAGGGCCTGAAGACGCTGGATATGGAGACCTTTGACCTGGTGCTGCTTGACCTGGCGCTGCCCGGCCAGAGCGGCCTTGAACTGCTGCCGCAAATAAAAGAGCGCCTGCCCGAGTTGCCGGTCATCATGATCACCGCTTACGGCACCGTGGACAACGTGGTCGAAGCGATCCGCGCCGGCGCGGAAAATTTTGTTCAGAAGCCCTGGGACAACGAGAAACTGTTGGCCGACATCCGCTCGGCCATCGCACGGCATCGCGCCGAAGAAGAGAACCTCCAGCTCAAGCGCACCCTCAAACAGCGCTACAACTTCTCAAACATCGTGGGCAAGAGCGAGATCATGCTCAAGGTCTTCGACCTGGTGGCGCAGGTTGCGCCAAGCCGCTCCACGGTGCTGATTCAAGGCGAAAGCGGGACTGGCAAAGAACTAATCGCCAAGGCTATCCACGCCAACTCGCCGCGCAAAGACAAGCCGTTTGTGCCCATCAACACCGGCGCCATGCCCTCTGAACTGCTTGAGTCCACGCTCTTCGGCCACGTCAAGGGCGCATTCACCTCGGCGGTGGCCTCAAAGAAGGGGCTGTTCGAAGTAGCCAACGGCGGCACGCTTTTCCTTGACGAAATCGCCACCATGGGCATGGACACCCAGGCCAAGATTTTGCGCGTGCTGCAGGACAAGCGCTTCATGCACTTGGGCGGCATTGCGGAGATTCAGGTGGACGTGCGCATCATTGCCGCCACCAACGTCGATCTGCGCCAAGAGGTGCGCGAGGGCCGTTTCCGCGAAGACCTCTTCTACCGCCTCAACGTGATCACCGTTGACCTGCCCCCTCTGCGCGCCCGCCGCGAAGACATTCCCCTGCTCTCGCAGCACTTCCTGGAGTTCTATGCCAACGAGAACAGCCTCTCGCCGCGCAAGCTCTCAGCCGACGCGCTGCGCGCCCTGATGGATTACGAGTGGCCCGGCAACGTCCGCGAGCTTGAGAACTCGATCGAGCGCGGCGTGGTGCTTTCGCACGGCCCCATTATCGGCTCTGACCTGCTGCCCGGCCACATCACCGGACGCAGCTTCCAGGACGCGCTGCTCGAACACAATCCCAACGCCTCGCTCTTCGACATCCTCGAAGACATTGAGCGCCGCATTATTATCGAAAAGTTGGAGCGCGCCAACTGGAACCAGACCGACGCCGCCGAGCAGTTCCACATCCCCCTCTCGACCCTCAACCAGAAGATCAAGCGGCTGAATATCGAGATACGGAAGAAAGGCCGGGACTAAGGACTAGGGATCAGGGAATAGGGACGAGCGTTCAACGCTCGTTGATCTGACCTTAAGAGCTGTCATCCTGAGCGAGCGCAGCGAGTCGAAGGACCTGCATTCCCATCGTCCCCAATCCACAGAAGCCGGGTGCCCCCAGTCTCGATTTTGAGACCTGGGAAGCAGCGACTCTCCATCTGCCAATCTGCGGTAAATCTCGTCCTAAGTCGCCGTAAACACCAATCGTCCGCCCTTCACCAGTTCTGAATGCGGCACGGAAGGTCTGTGCTGCTCGACGCCGTTCAAGGTCACGCGATTCAGGAACGCGCCCGGCGTTTTGCTGTGCGCTTCAATGCGAATCTCGCGGCCGTCGGGGAAGCGTATCGCAGCCTGCTCGAAGAGCGGCGCGCCCAGCGTCCACTCCGGCTTGCCGGGGCACAACGAAAAAATCCCAAGTGCGCTGAGCACATACCATGCCGCCATGGAGCCGGTATCTTCGTCGCCGCAGAAGTTATCGGGCGTGTATAACTCATTGAGCACGCGGTGAACCGAATGCTGCGTCCGGTCGCGGCGGCCGGCGGCGGTGAACATGTAAAGCGCGTGATGCGAGGGTTGGTTGGAGTGGGCGTACTGGCCGAACTCGACCGCTGCCATCTCGCTCATCTCGTGAATTTCGCGGCCGTAACTGCCCACATTGAAGACCGGCGGCTGGGCCAGCATCTCATCGAGAGCCGCAAGGAATGCAGTCTTGCCGCCCATCGCTTCCATCAATCCTTCAGGATCGTGCGGCACGGCAAAGCGGTACTGCCAGGCGCTGCCCTCCACATACGGGTTGCCCCAGGTGTTCGGGTCAAAGGGTTCAAGCCACGTGCCATTCGAATTCTTTCCGCGCAAGAAGCCGGTCTTCTTATCGAAAAGGTTGCGCCAGCATCGCGAGCGCTCAAGAAACATTGCCGCATCATCTAGAGCGCCCACTGCCCGCGCCACCTGCGCAATATTGAAATCGCCAAAGGCCGAGTCCAGCGTCTCCACCAGGCCGTCATCGACTTGATCGCATGGGACGTAGCCCAGCTTCAGGTACTCGGCCACCGCGCTGCGCCCGTAGCCTTTGCCCGGCGGCACGGATTGGGTTGCATGTTTCTTCAATCCCGCGAAGGCCGCCTGCACGTCGAAGCCCTTGATGCCCTTGGACACCGCATCGCCAAAAACCGAATCGATGGGGCTGCCGGTCATGCAGTTGCGATAGCCGGGGCACGGAAACTGCGGGAACCAGCCGCCTTCCTTGTAAGCGTTGACCCAGCCCTGAAGAATCTCGCCCAGCCGCTCGGGATAAAGCAACGTCATCATCGGATACCACGCGCGATACAAGTCCCAATAGCCGTGGTCGGCATACATCACGCCGGGCTCGACCTTGCCGCTGAAGGCGCTGTAGTGAACCGTGTTTCCCCGCGCATCCTTCTCGTGCCAGATGCGCGGAAACAGCAGCGCGCGATAGAGGCAGGAGTAGAAGATCTTACGCTGCGACTCCGTTGCTCCCTCAATGCGCACCCGGCCCAATGCCTGCTCCCACACGGCTTCCGCCTCGCTCTTTACTTCCACGAAGGGCTTGTCACCGATCTCGGTGTCGAGATTGCGCAGGGCCTGCTCATGAGAGATGAACGATGTGCCGGCGCGCAGTGTAACCGGCTTGCCGGCCTGCGCATTGAAGCGCACTACCGCAACCCGGCGGTCTTTCAGTTCCTTCACTTCAAACTCAGTAATCTTCGCGTCGATTCGGACGGCATAGTGTGCCGCAAAGCCCGCGGGAACGCCGCCGCTGTTGGCACGGACCAGCGCCGTGATGACGCCACTGGCCGCATCGCCGTGCGCCTCGGCATCCAAGCCGGGCAGGTCAATGAAGACGCCTGCCGGGCCTGACTCCTTGAAGGTGAAGCGCATGGCAGAACACCGCTCGGTAGGCGCCAGTTCAAGCGTGCAGCCGTAGCGCAGCAACTGCGCCTTTACGGCGTGCGGGCCAATTTGCAGTTCCTTTGGCCGGTACGAAGAAGCGCGTGCCGATGGCTGCGGGTCGGGGCTGCCCGTGAAGGGCATGAAAGTGGCGTGGCCGTAGTCGCCCAGCCACATGCTCAACTGGCGCGTGCATCGAATACCCTGCAGCCGCTGATCGTGCGGCTGAAAGAACCACTCATCGCGATCGCTGGACTGCAGCGCCCAATGGGCCATGGCAAATGGAACGGCAATGATCGGCAACGTATTGCCCCGGGAAAAAAGTGGAGTCGAATCGGTGCCCTGAAGCGGATTGACCCAATTCACGAGAGCGGCGCCGTCCGCAGGCGAAGCGCCTGAAGAAGTCTGGCTATTAACCGCGGGCAGCGGTTTGTCCGCTGCATCCGCTCGACCGTCCAATGTTGAAAGAAGAGCTGCCGCCCCACCCAGTTTCAAAAAGCTCCGTCTGCTTGCTCCATCGCCGTTCGGCATTTCCGTTCCTCCAGAGATTCTCCGCAGTTTCCGCGGCCCACGGATCTACGCGCATGCGGCCGGGCGGTTTGCGGACAGGATAACGATATCAGTGCGGTTACCGGATCGATTGAGGTTCGAGGTTTCCCGCCCTTTGTCTATAAGGGAAGTTCGAGTTGATTTGCCGGACTGCCGTCCGCGCCGCAAGCCTGGAGCCACCGCTCGAGAAAAGCCGTCATTTCCCCCGGCGGCTGAAGCCAAATCTCCGCCGCGGTCTCTCGCCACTCGCGCCTGACCAGCAGGCTGAGCCCGGGCCTGCCGAAACGCTGCACCGCGCGGAAGGCCGCTTCGTCGGTGAGATCGTCGCCTAAAAACGCCGCCGGGCCAGCGCCGGACTCGGCCAGGATGGCTTCGACGGCCTCGCCCTTGTTGCGGCCCACGCGCAGCTCAAGGCCGGCCTCAAACTCCAGCAGTCCCAGGCCCCCCATGCGGGCCAGCGGCTCAAACAAGGCACGGGTCCGTTCCTCAACCTGTTCCGCCTTCTTGCGCGATAGTCCGCGCCAGTGCATCACCGCGCCGTTGGCCTTGTCTTCAAAGAGCCCTCCCAGGCTGTCGCGGCCCAGAGACTCTTTCAACTCATCCAGACGCATCTTCACTGCCGGTGCAGCCTCTTCCAGTTCCCGGCGGCCGCCGGCGAAAAGCCGTTCTGCCCCGTGAAGGCCCCAGACCTCAAGCGGCGGATCGAGACCAAGCAGGGGCGCAATCTCCTGGGCGGGCCGTCCGGTGATTACGACAAGCCGGGTACGGCCCTGGCGCTGGATAGCCGCCAAAAGTTCCCGTACGCCGCCCCATGGGTGCGCCTGAAACCGGTCTACGCGGAAAGGCGCCAGCGTGCCGTCGTAATCAAGGAGTAAAAGCGGGTTTGCGGCGCCCTTGAAGGCGGAAAAAAACTCTTCCAATCTCTGCGCCGGCTCGGGGATCATGGTCTGCTCGCTTTCAAAGTCAGTTTATCGCGAGCCCGCCCAGCCCTCTCGCATGCGCTATCCTGTCGAGGAGAGGGGCACATCCAACTCCTTGCTGACAGGGGATTTCAATGGCGATTGAGGTGATCGAGAGAACCGCCAAGAACCTTGTGCTCACCGTGCAGGATTACTCCCTGTTCTCTTTCCGCTCGTTCATGAACCTGTGGCGTCCGCCCATCTACTGGCCGGATTTCCTGGTGCAGTCGGACATTATCGGGGCCGGCTCGGCGTCGATCGTTCTGCTCTCGGGCTTTTTTACCGGCGCCGTGCTGGCGCTGCAATCGGCGGCCACGCTGTCGCAGTTTGGCGCCACCGCGGTAACCGGACAGTTCGTTTCAATCACCATGATTCGCGAGCTGGGCCCGGTCCTGAGCGGCATCATGGTGGCCGGGCGCAACGCGTCCTCGATGGCCAGCGAACTTGGGTCCATGGTGGTGACCGAGCAAATTGACGCCATGCGCGCCCTGGGCGTCGATCCGCTGCGCAAGCTGGTCACCCCGCGCATCTTCGCCTGCATCTCAATGCTTTTCTTCCTGACCATCGTCGCCGACGCCTTCGGCATCCTGGGCGGCGGATTCGTCACCGTCTTCCTCAACCACCAGAACGGCACCGAATACTTCTCGAAAGCCTGGGAGTCGCTCCGCTATCCCGATATCATCCAGGGGCTGGTGAAGCCGCTGTTCTCCGGCTACATCATTGCCTCCATCGGATGCTTCTACGGCCTGAGGACCACGGGCGGAACCCAGGGCGTGGGCCGCTCGACAATTCAGGCGGTCGTCAACTCATCGGTGCTCATCATCGTCGTCGATTTCCTGCTTACCCAGGTATTGCTCCGGCTCTTCCCCCTGTTATGAGCTTGACTCCATCATCAGACCCGTCTCCGCGCCAGCCTTCCGGGCAACCTCTGGATCGAACGCCGGTGTTGGCCTTCAACCGTGTCTCAATCGCATTCGACGGCCCGCCGGTGCTTGAGGACATCACGTTTTCCGTCGCGCCGGGAGAAACCCGAATCGTGCTTGGGCCGGCCGGGGTGGGCAAAAGCGTATTGCTCAAGCTGGCCAACGGCCTGCTTCGCCCCGACGAGGGCAGCATCCTATTGTTCGGCGAAGAGATTTCCCATATGCCGGAGGATCAGCTCTTTCCCCTGCGGACGCGCGCTGGAATGGTCTTCCAGGAGGGCGCACTCTTTGATTCGCTCACCGTTCGCAACAACGTGGCCTACCAACTGATCCAGGAGCGGGTGCCCGATGACGAGATTGACGCCCGCGTCCATGAAGCGCTGCGCTTTGTAGAACTCGACGAGACGTTCGGCATGCTCCCCAGCAGCCTCTCCGGCGGCATGAGGCGCCGCGTGGCGATCGCCCGCGCCCTTATCCGCAAGCCCGAGCTGCTGCTCTACGACTCGCCGACCGGCGGCCTGGACCCCGTCACTTCGACCACCATTATCGAGCTGATCATCAAGGAACGCGATGTGTACCATACGCCCTCGCTTCTGGTGACCCACCGCCTGCAAGACGCGTTTACGCTGTGCACGCACCGCTTCGACGCGGAAGCGGGCCGCATGGTTCCGCTTCCGAAGGGCCAGACCGACCCCAACACCACCTTCCTGATGCTGGAGGAAGGGCGGCTGATCTTCGATGGGTCGCTGCATGAGTTGCTGCATAGCCAGAACGGTTTTGTGCAGGAGTTTTTGCAGTAGGACCGCACGGCGCACATGGCTTGGCGATGGAACGCGCGACGGGGTTCACCAACCAGGCAACCCTCATTGCCGACAATGGCCCTCGTCAGCCTCTCCGGCTGGTTGGAAGGAATTTTGAACGGCAAGATTCAATGTGATGTAACCCACTTTTCCACTGCAACTAATGGTGGATAACGGCCTCCATCCTTGTCCCGATGCGCTTCAGGGCGCCGCGGCATAAACTCCTGACAATTCCACAGACTGCCTTCTTAGGAGTGTACGTCCGCAATGGGTTTTGACAGGCAGTGCCGTCCTGCCTTCCGACTGCTGCCCGAGATTCCCGAGACCTGCGTACCGAACCTAACATGCGCACAAGGAAAGAGAATCAAGATGCGAGTGTACGGAATCATCCCTGTTTTCATTTGCTTTATCTTTGGCCTGTTGTCGCTACAAATATACGGTCAGTCAAGCGCGTCCATCGTGGAAGGCCTGGTTCAGGACGCCACAGGCGCCGTGATTCAGAATTGCGACGTAAATCTGCTGAACGCCGAGACGGGCGGAAAGTCCGCCACCCGCACCAACGAAGCCGGCGTCTACGTCTTCTCTTCTGTCCAGCCGGGCTTGTATTCGTTGCAGGTTTCCAAGCCGGGATTCAAGTCGTATTCGGTTACCAATTTTCGGGTGACGGCCTCGGAGCGCGCAACCCGGAATGTCGTGCTTGGACTCGGCTCTGCCTCGACCACTGTCACGGTGGATGCGTCGGGCTCCGCATCGCTCTGGGAGCCGACCTCAAACGAGCTTGGCACGCTGATCGACCAGCAAGACGTTCGCAACCTTCCCCTGAACGGCCGCGATTTTTTGCAGTTGGGTCTTCTTTCCGGCGCTACGCAGACATCCGGCACAACGGTATCGGACTTTACGACTCTCCAGGTTGGCCATCCCGACCGCACCATCATCATTAGCGGAATCGAGCAGGACCTCACCGGGTTCGTGATCAACGGCATGTCCACAGCGGGCAGCCGCCTGGGGCAGGCGTCCTTGAATTTATCGGTTGCGGCCATTGACCAGTTCAAGATACACGAGGGCTTCTTTCTTCCTTCAGAGGGACCGAACGATGCCGGCATGGTGACGGTGGCGACCAAGGGAGGCAGCAACCGGTTTCACGGAGAGGTCTTCGAGTTTGTCAGAAATACGGCGTTCGATACGCGGCAGTATTTCGATTTGCCGGGCGCTAAGGCCAGCCCGTTTCATCGCAACCAGTTTGGCGGCGCGGTTGGCGGACCCATTCTGCGCAATCGCGTATTTTTCTTTGCCCACTACGAGGGCCGCCGGCAGGTGCTCTCCAACACTGTAAAGGCTACTATCCCCTCGGTCGCCATGTTCGGCGGGGACTTCTCCGCCGTAAGCACGCCAATTTACGATCCGAGCACCTTCGACCCGGCAACCGGAGAGAGACAGCAATTCCCAGGAAATGTGATCCCGCAGGGCAGCATCAACGAAATGTCCAAGAAGCTGCTTGCTTTTTACGTGTCCGCGCCGAGTTTCGGATCGCAAAACCTAGTGGGCAATCCGGTGACCACCGACAACTACGATCAATATGGCGGGCGGGTGGATGTGAACCTCAACGCCAAGAACATCCTGTTTGGCCAGTATGTCAACGAGAACTCGCCCACTGTGAACGCGGCCCTGTTTCCTCTTGCAGGTTATGGGTTTCCGCTGAGCACGCACTTTGCCATGGCCCAATTGAACACCACGTTGACTTCTCATCTGGTGAACGAGTTTCGGCTTGGGTTTCTCTACACCTCGGTCTTTAACGCCGGAGCGACTCAGGAAGATGTGCAGGGCAAGATGGGCTTCACGGGAACCGCCGATCCGAATGGAATTCCAGGGATTTATCTTAGCGGCTTCAACGTGTCCGGCGCCACCGCGGCGACGCCTTCCTTTGGCCGCGCACAGGGTCTTATCGGCAACATCGACAACCAGTACCAGATGCACGAAGGCATGAATTGGCTGAAGGCGAAGCACGAACTGAGCTTCGGCGTTGACATCAACTACATTCGGACTGTTCAGGAGAGCTCGAACTTCTATTCCCGCGGCGGGGTGTACTTCAATCCCATCTATACCGCGCAACTGGCGCCCGATCCCGCGAATAGCGGGAAGCTGAAACCGGTGGCGGGCACGGGCAACTCGTTTGCCGATTTCCTGCTGGGCATGCCGCAGAGCGGCACGGTAACCTCAATGCCGCGCACGCATTTTCGCTGGACCGCAGTTACGCCTTACGCACAGGACACCTGGCGCATTCTGCCTAACCTGACCCTCAATGCCGGCGTGGGTTGGAATCTGAGCACGCCGCCCAACGCGGTTGGCGGGAACAAGCTGTACCCTCACTCCTTTGACTTCAAGACCGGCAAGGTGAAGTTTGCCGCGTTGGGCGACATCGGTCCCGAGGTCTACAAGATGGATCTCAATAACTTCGCTCCGCGCATCGGAATTGCGTGGCAGCCGGGCTTTCTACCTGGAACGATCATCCGGGTGGGCGGAGGAATCTACTATCCCGCCGAGGACGCCATCTATGAGCTGTTTGCAATCACCGCGCCGGGCGTGGCAATCGTTCAATCGATCACCAACGATCCATCTCAACCGGCGCCCACGTACACGCTGGGGCAAAACGTGTTTCCGCCCATGTCACAGACCACTATCACCCAGACCTTCGCCGACAATATCCACGGCACGCTTTTCAGCCTGGACAGCAATTTGCGGACCCCGTACATCCAGCAATGGAGTGTGGCGATCCAGCACAATCTGACCAGGAACATGATTGCCGAGGTCGACTACATCGGGTCGCAGTCGCGCAAGCTGCCGATACGTTGGAATGCGGACGATTGCTCGATTCCGGGCTCGTATGTCTGCGATCAGACGGTGCGCCCCTTCAAGCAGTTCAATTACATTTACGCGGCGGCTAACGAAGGGAACTCCAGCTATAACGCCTTCGTCGCCAAACTACAGCGGCAGTTCTCCAACGGCCTGAGCTTCGTCGCCAACTACACCTGGTCCAAGGTGCTGAGCAATACCGAGCAGGGAGGTGCGCCCGTCGGCCTCAATGAGCGAGGCACCTGCCTCAGCTGCGATAAAGGGATGGCCGGCTATGACGCTCCGCAGCGCCTGGTGGTAAGCGGCGTGTGGAATCTGCCGCTTGGCAGGGGGCAACGCTACTTGAACGGAATCTCGCCTGCTTTGGACCGCATCGCCGGCGGTTGGACCCTGGATACGATTGCGACATTCTCGAAGGGAAACCCCTTCACCGTGCTGGCAGCGAGCAGCACATCCATGGACCCGATGACGCAATTTCGCGCCGATCGGCTCTGCGAGGGCCGCTCCAGCATGAAGAACAAGAACGTCCGCGATAACGGCCACTACTGGTTCGATACCGCCTGTTTTGCCAAGCCCGCGACCAACCACTTCGGCAATTCCACGCCGAATATCATCACCGGACCGGGAGTGAACAATTGGGATATTGGCGCCGGAAAGCTCATTGCACTGCGCGAGTCAATGAACCTTCAGTTCAGGGCCGACGCATTCAATGCCTTCAATCATGCGCAGTTTCTGAATCCCGACAGCAACATGGCGGATACCAACTTCGGCAAGGTCACGACGGTAGGTCCGTCGAGGATCTTCCAGTTCAGCTTGTCGTTGCTCTGGTAGGAGCCTGGCATCGATAAGCCGGAGGCTCGGGAGTCCGGCCCTGGCCGCGCCCCCCTCGAAGGCAGTAGTTGTCCCGGCTGCCTTCGAGGGGCAAACAGCGGCAAGACGGCTTGATTCGCGGAGTCGTGCACTCTGAAACAAGTTTGCCCGCGCGCTCCGGCGCCTGCCCCTTCCCACGCGGCTTCCCCATCTGCTACCCTTGCCTGTTTTGATTTCCGAAAGGAACTGCGGGGGCAACCATGGGATTCAAGTTTCAAAGCTTCGATTTTCTCCACCTCGATTCAACCTTTACAGAGGACGAACTGCTGGTGCGCAAAACGGCGCGCGACTTTGTGGAGGACAACTTGATCCCCATCATCGAGGAGTGCTTCCGCACTGAGCGGTTCCCGAAGGAACTGGTGCCGATCATGGGCGAGCTGGGCTTCTACGGCGCCAACCTTGAGGGGTACGGCTGCGCCGGCATGTCGAATGTGGAGTACGGCCTGGTGATGCAGGAGCTGGAGCGCGGCGACTCGGGGTTCCGCAGCTTTGTGAGTGTGCAGTCGGGCCTGGTGATGTACCCCATCTATGAATTCGGATCAGACGAGCAGAAGAACACCTGGCTGCCGGCACTGGCCAGCGGCGAGAAGCTAGGCTGCTTTGGGCTGACCGAGCCCGGCTTCGGATCGAACCCGGGAGGGATGACCACCACCGCCCGTAAGGTGGGCGACGAGTACGTCCTGAACGGCGAAAAGCTGTGGATCACCTCCGGGACCATCTCTGACGTGGCGATTGTCTGGGCTAAATGCGAGGACGAAGACGGGCGGGTGCGGGGCTTCCTGGTGGAGACCGACCGCCCCGGCTTTACCGCCTACGACGTGCATGGCAAGTGGAGCCTGAGAGCCTCGCACACCAGCGGCCTGTCACTACAGGATGTGCATGTGCCGCTGACCGCCGCAATGCCCGGCGCCGACAGCCTGAAGGCGGCCCTGATGTGCCTGAACCAGGCCCGCTACGGCATCAGCTGGGGCGCCATCGGCGCTGCCATGGACTGCTATTCGAACGCGCTGCAGTACTCCAAGGAGAGGAAGCAATTCCGCAACGAGCCCATTGCCAGCCACCAGATTGTGCAGGAAAAGCTGGTGTGGATGGTCAACGAGATCTCGAAGGCGCAACTGCTTTCATTGCATGTGGGCCGGTTGAAGGATGCGGGCAAGGCGGGCCACGAACACATC
>Ga0118677_10006904_pt1 | contig 19023 bp, 9 predicted proteins | sample AliMusrvi5mmetaG_FD_86154 | JGI IMG/M metagenome (GOLD analysis project Ga0118677, IMG submission 86154) | reverse complement strand
CGACCCTCACGATGCCCGCGGCGAATACGACCGTGACGGCGAATTACACGGCGGTTCCCACCTACACATTGACGGTCGTCAACGGCGCCGGGAGCGGGAATTACGCCGCCGGGACCGTGGTGCCGATCACGGCGAACGCGCCGCCCACGGGGCAGTCTTTCGTCAACTGGACCGGAGCCGCGGTGGCCAACGCAAACGCGGCCACGACGACCCTGACCATGCCCGCGTCCAACGCGACGGTGACCGCGAATTTCGCCGCGGTGCCGACCTACACATTGACGGTAGTCAACGGGACCGGGAGCGGGAATTACGCGGCCGGGACCGTGGTGCCGATCACGGCGAACGCGCCGCCCGCCGGGCAGTCTTTCGTCAATTGGACCGGCGCCGCGGTGGCTAACGCGAGCGCCGCCTCGACAACCATTACAATGCCCGCCGCGAACACGGCCGTCACCGCGAACTTCTCGGCGGCCACCACGAATTACACCCTGACGGTGGTCAACGGAACGGGCAGTGGATCATATGCCTCCGGCACGGTGGTTCCCATCGCAGCCAATGCGCCGCCCGCCGGGCAGTCGTTCTTAAATTGGACGGGCGCCGTCGTGGCGAATCCCACCGCGGCCTCGACCACCATCACCATGCCGGCCGCGAACACGACCGTGACAGCGAATTACTCGACCAGCACCGGGACCGTCATCCCCTATCCGGTCAGCACCCATCCCCGACTGTGGATCACGGTGAGCGATTTGCCGCGCCTGCGCGGATGGGCCACCGCGGCCAACCCCGTTTATCAGAACGGACTGCTGCCGGTATTGCAGACTGCGGTCAATGTCTACAACACCCAATTCGTGCCCAACGGCGTGACCGGCGAGCCGCCTGCGACGCCCAACCCGAACTACCCCGACCCGGGGGATACGCAGGGCTACACCGGCTATCTCACCGAAGAATACGGCGCGATTCTGGCCCTGAACTCACTGGTCGATCCCAACCAGGCGAATCGGATTCAGTACGCGCAGATGGCGCGCAACATGCTGATGTACGCCATGAAACAAGCCGCGCGTGGCGTCAGCGCGGGCTTGCCGTTCCGCGATCCCGCGTTTGCCGTCTACAATCGCGCAAATGGTTCCGGAGAGCTGTGGCCGCTGCTGGTCGATTGGCTCTACAGCGCCGTCGATGCGAACAACCAGCCGATCCTCACGGCGAGCGACAAGCTGATCATCCGCAACGCGTTTATGCTCTGGGCCAATCTCTGCCTCACGGCCAGCACCACCGGTGGCGACAGTCCCCAGGTGCTTGGCGTCTACAACAGCTTCCAACTGCTCCCAGGCAACCTGCCCTATCGCATGGCCGCCAATAACTACTACACCGGCCACGCGCGCCTGCTGCTGATGATGGCGCTGGCCATCGATCCCAGTGACGATCCGCCCGTCAATACAGGGCTGGCCGCGTCTGCTCCCGGCAATTCCCTGCGCAGTTATCTGAGCGACGCGCTCGGCGCCTGGATGTACCAGCAGTACGCCATGTACCAGGACGGCGCGACCGTCGCATCGCAGTACGGCATACCTGGCGGCGGCGCTGGCTTCGGCCTCGCCAGCGGCGGGTTGCCGCCCGAAGGCATGCTCTACGGCGTATCCTACGGGAACCTGCTGGGTGGATTGCTGGCGCTGCAAACGGCGGGCTTCAACAACCCCGCCTACGCCAGCTACACCGGTCCGCAGATCGGCCTGCTCAACGCGCCGATGTGGGATCGTTTCGTGAAGGGCATCTTCGCTTCTTTGACCCCCGCCCCTTTCATCGCGACCGGCAGCGAGAGCTATCTGGGCCAGGAGTACCAGTTCGCCAGCTACGGCGACCTGCTGCGGTTCTACGTCACGCCCGACTACATGGGACCGTTCGCTCTGCTCGCGCTGCTCGAACAGCAGCAGGGCCAGACCACGCATTTGAATGACGCGCGCTGGTTCAGCTACAACGTCGTGCAGGGCGGCCCGCCCGCCTTCTACACCCGCATGATCGATCCCTACAGCTTCGAGGACACTATCCTGTACTTCCTGCTGTATGATCCGGCAGTCAGTCCGGCAGCGGCGACCGACCCGCGCCCTGGCTACCCAAGCATCTTCCTGGATCCAGGTGCGAGCCGCCTGGTAGCGCACTCCGACTGGACCGCGAGCGGCACCATGTTCGACTACCGCGCCAGCTGGCTTTCGATCAACCATCAGGACGGCAACGCCGGTCAGTTCGAGCTGTACCGCAAGGGCGAGTGGCTGACGAAAGAGCTGAGCAACTACGACAACAACGGGCTCGGCATGACTACGTACTACCACAACTCGCTGGGGCTGCAGAACACGTGCCCGAACGGCAATCCGCAGTCCGTCATCGATTGGTACGAGGCAGGCGAACTCGCCAACGGGAGCCAGTGGATGCTCGGCATGAATGCCGGCGATCCTACCACCAGCTTTAGCAACGGCGCGGGCTACATCTATGCCAACACCGACATGACGAAGCTCTACAACCGGCCCGATATCTGGGACACGAGCAAGAGCATGATGAACATCACTCAGGCTACGCGCTCGATTGTGTGGCTCAACAAGGACTACATCGTGGTCTACGACCGCGCCACGTCGCAAAGCGCCGGTCTGTTCAAGCGTTGGTATCTCACGCTGATCACGAACCCGGTGATCAACGGCCACGTAGCCACGGAGACTCTTCCCAGCGGCCAGAAGCTCTTTGTCCAGAGCCTGCTGCCCGCTGCGGGCACGCTCACGGCGCGCAACGTGGTCGCCGATCTCACCACCATCGCGGAACTCGAGCCGGCGCAGTACGTGATGACCATTCAGGACACGTCGAATCCGATCGACGTGCGCTTCCTGCACGTACTGCAAGGCGCGGACGCAGGCGCGGCGATGGTACCCGCGGCCTATCTGCAGAGCACGGCAGGCACACCCATGGACGGGGCGGTATTCGGCGGCGCCGCGGTCTACTTCCCGGTCAGCGGCGTCACGCCGTTCGCGGGAACCACCGTGTCCGCACCGGCCGGAGTCCACACGCTGGTGGTGACCGGCCTGGCGCCCAACGCCTCGGTCGGCTACAGCCTGCAACCCAACGGCGGCGGCAACACGGTCGTCATCACGGCGGGAGGCTCCGGCGCGACGGCCGATAGCGCGGGGCTCTTGAAGCTGACCTTCTGAGCCGGGGTCGACCGCAGTCCATTCCTGGGTCTGGCGTAAACAGGCCGCTTCCTCGGGTCCCTCCGAGGTTCTATGCAGGCGCCGGGTAACTACCGGGCGCCTGCATTTTCTGTTGCGGGCCGGCTCGCGCTGCCGTTGCTCTGTAAACACACCGGAACGGAGCGGCGGCCGTGCAGGAGTTGTGCCTGTATGTGGACTTGACAGCTCTCTGCCGTTTGCGGCTCCGTGCGGGGCCGATCCGCATTGGTGGAACCTGGTCGGTAGTTCTCCGCTCTCGACGAGCCAATCAGACTCTGTTGCTGCAGTTTTCCTCAGAATTCGTTAGATGCAACTTGCACCTAGGTGTCATTTGCCGATATTCTGGCCCGAGAAGGTTAATATCGCGTGACTCACCGCGCATGCTTCCGGCACCCCAAGGATTATCCATGCACCTGTGCGATGGGCAACCTTTACCGCTTCGTTGAGCCCGTTCTGTTGTTTCTTCTGAAGCGCAAGGGGCATTCCTATGGCTACGAGCTGTCGGGTCAACTGACCGAATTTGCCTTGACGGACGCCGAGATCGAGGCGGCCGCGCTCTATCGCACTTTGCGACAGCTTGAAAAGAATGGATTTGTTCGCTCCGAATGGGACTCCGGTCACGGTGGACCGGCACGCAGGCTGTATATGCTGACTGAGCAAGGCGAAGAACATCTGGATGAATGGCTGGCCGTTCTGGACCATATGTCAAAGTCCATGGCGCACTTCGTCGACGTTGCCCGGGTAGCTCTTGTTGAGCCTGAGACCCACGAAGAAGTGGTTGCAGTTACCGGTGGGTTAGGTTAAGTATGGCAAGATCGGTCCAAAGGCCCGTAAATGGCCCTGTTCATGTAAGGGTGCGATTTGGTATAGAATGCTCAAAAGGGTAGAATTGGAGTAACGGGTCTGTTGTGCCGGTTAGGTCGCGTCGAGCGAGCAAGCGCCCGCCTTGAGCGAACCGGTTAAGGGGTTGTTGATGAACAACGTCGTTCATGCGGTGGGCTGCATAGGAATCGCCGGTCTGCTGGCCTTGGCTGCGCCAGATGCGGCGCGTCCGCCGATCGTGTTCACGCAAACCGTTCCCGGCCCCATGGCACAAGCGGCTACGGGCTGGGTGGATGTCTTTCTGGGGGCGCATATTGCCAGCCTGAGTCCGTCAGGCGTCGCTAAGGATCTGACCGCCACTTTCCACAGCGCGGCAGATCCGGACGTTTCCTGGGATGGCAAGAAGATTCTGTTCGCGGCAAAAAAGACCGCCGCGGATCTCTGGCAAGTCTACGAAATGAACGCCGATGGCACTGGCGTCCGCCTGATCGTCACCACCTCCTTCAACTGCAGGCAACCCGTTTACCAATCGATGATTTTCTACCTGGACGACCCCGGCCCGGTCCCGCAGATCAGTTTTGCGGGTTCGAATGGGCTCGCGGCTGAGGGCGATCTGGGCTTGATTTGGAATCTCTACTCAGTGCGGTTCGACGGCAGCGGGCTGCGGCAACTCACCTACAATCCCGGAGCCGATCTTGACCCGGTGATGAACGAGGACGGGCGGCTGCTCTACTCCTCAGCACAGCGCCACTCGCTTTCCTGGGGGCCGGCTGGCAGGTCGGTCCTGCTTGGCGTGAACCTCGATGGCTCCGACGGGGCGATGTTTTCCGGCGACGAGGGTCGCAAATTCAAACGCATGCCCGCGGTGGTCCCATCGCGACAGGTGGTCTTCGTGGAATCGGACAAGCCGTCCCGCGATGGGGCAGGGAACCTGGCGAGCGTTAGCCTACGGCGTAACCTGCATAGCTACAATGAGTTAACGAAGCCAGCCGATGGCCTCTACATCACACCTTCTCTGCTTGGCGACAACGAGATCCTGGTTTCCAGGCGGTCTGCGACTGGCCTGGGGCTTTACGCGATTTACCGCTTCGATTTGAGGACCAACCGGGGCGTGCAACTGTACAGTGACCCTGTACACCACGCCGTGCAGGCGCGGCTACTGACCGCGCATCCGATGCCGGTTGGCCGGTCTTCCGTGGTCGACGAGAAGGAGCCATCCGGCAAACTGTTCAACCTGAGCGTCTTCACCACGGACCTGCCCGCGAGCGCAGGCTACGACGGCAAACTCGTGAAGCGCGTGCGAATTCTGGAGGGCGTTGCACGCACGGCGGGAGAGCCGGCTCCGGAGGGCGAGAGATCCCCCTACCTGGTCAAGCGCGCGCTCGGCGAGTTCGACATCGAAGCCGACGGTTCTTTCCACGCGCAAATCCCGGCCAATATTCCGATTCAGATACAGACGCTCGACGCCAACGGGCTGGCGCTCCGGACCTGTGCCTGGATCTGGGTCAAGAACAAGGCCAAGCGCGGCTGCATCGGCTGCCACGAAGACGGCGAGTTGTCACCCGAAAACGTCTTTTCGGACGCGGTCGGCAAGCCTCCGCATGAACTCAACATCCCCGTCGCGCAGCGGCGCGAGATCCGCTTCGACCGGGACGTTCAGCCCATCCTCCAGAACAAGTGCCTGACCGGCGGGTGTCACGCCGGGCCGCCCGCGCCATCTCTGAGTTATGAGGATCTGCTGGCGAAGGGCTATGTGGACCCATCGGCCGCGCGTCTGAGCCCGATTGTCTGGTACATCCACGGACGCGTGACGGCGCAGTCCTGGGACAAAGCGAGCGGGACGGGACCGCCGAAAAAGATCAAACCGGAAGGCGTCACCAGCCTGACGAGTGAACAGAAGAGGACGATCGTCGAATGGATCGACACCGGAGCTCATCGATGAAACTCATCAAGAAAGTGACGTTGGGAGCCACTTTCCTGCTCCTATTTGCCGCGTTTTGCGTGACCGTGATCGCGTGGCAGGAGAAGGCGACTCCAACGGGTGGCGGCATCTTCTTTACGGACGTCACTGAGAAGTCGGGCCTCAATTTCAAGCAGAGCTTCGGCGACCATCACATGGACAACATCGTGAAGGGCACCGGCACCGGCGTCTGCGTTTTCGACTATAACAACGATGGGTTGATGGACGTCTACTTCCCGAACGGCAAGTGGACCAAGGGCGTAAACGACAACGAAGGCCGCGACCTGCGCGGCAAGCTCTCGAACCACCTGTTCAAGAACAACGGCGACGGCACTTTCACCGACGTCACAGTGCAGGCGGGGCTCGCGGGAAAGAATTACTCGCTGGGATGCTCCGCAGCCGACTATGACAACGACGGGTTTGTCGACTTGCTGGTATTGAACTACGGCCAGAACGAACTGTTCCACAACAACGGCAATGGGACCTTCACGGATGTGGCCGACAAGGCTGGTCTGGCCGACAAGCGCTTCAGCCTGTCGGGGGTTTGGTACGACTACAACAACGACGGCTACCTGGACGTCTACGTCGCCAATTACCTGCACTACGACGACGGCAAGTTCCGCGATTTCTTCCCAGCGGCGGGCTATCCCGGGCCACTGAGTTACAACGGCCTGCCCAATGCGCTGTACCGCAACAACGGCGACGGGACGTTCACCGACGTCACCAAAGAAATGGGCATGTGGAAGCCCGACGGGCGCTCGATGAGCGTGACCGCGGCCGACTTCAACAACGACGGCAAACTCGAAGTCTTCTCCACCAACGACGCCATGGAGAACTACTACTTCGAGCTGAACTCAAAGGGGGGCTACGAAGAGAAGGCCATCGAGTTGAACGTTGCCTACAGCGAAAACGGGCAGGGCGTGGCCCACATGGGACCCGTGGTCGGCGACCTGAATCGCGACGGGCTACTGGACATCTTCATTCCCGATCTCAGCTATTGCAGCCTGCTGATCCAGCGTCCCGACGGCAAGGGCTTCGACTACAAGACCAACAGGAGCGGGCTCGCGGTCACCATGGGCCAGTACGCCGGGTGGGCCGCGATGATGTTCGACTACGACCACGACGGCTGGCTCGACATCTTCACGACACACGGCAACGCGCATCACGAGTACGCCCAGGAAAACACGATTGTCCGCAACAAGGGCGACGGGACGTTCGAGGACGTCTCGGTCAGTGCCGGAGCCCATTTTAAGGAGAAGCACGTCGGGCGCGGCGGCACGGGCGTCGATTTCAACAACGACGGGAGGATGGATCTGGTGGTCGTCAACGTCAACGCCAATGCGGTTCTGCTGCGCAACGACACGCCGGGGCCGAACCACTGGCTGACGGTGACGCCGCGGCTGAAGTTTTCGACTGGAACTCGCGATGCCTACGGCGCACGCGTGATCGTCGAAGCCAACGGAATCAAAATGATCGAGGACATGATTCCGACGCGCGGTTACCTTTCAGCGCAGGATCCCCGCTTGAACTTCGGGCTTGGCAAAGCAGACAAAGCCAACCTGGAGATTCGCTGGCCGGACGGCAAAGTGGAGCAGTTCAAGGACGTGAAAGCGGATCGATTCGTGGTCTACACGCATGAGGCGAGCGCGACGAAATTCGCCGCTGCAAGGGTCGAGAAATGAGTTTGAGGGTTTCCACGATCGGTCTCGTTGCGGCGGTTGTGGCGCTGTCGATTCCGGCTGTTCAGGCGGCGGTGAGGCCGGTCTACATCGGCTCGCGCGCCTGCGCGCAATGCCATGAAGGCGCGGAGATGGGCCGGCAGTATGCGAAGTGGATGAGCACCAAACATGCGAAAGCATGGGCTACGCTGTCGATGAAAGAGTCTGCCGAAATCTCGCGCATTAGCGGACTGCGCGAGCCGCCGCAGAAGTCGCCGGTCTGTCTGGGCTGCCACGCCGTAGCGTCTGACACCGAGGCGTGGGAGCGCGATGACCTGTTCCACATCGAGGACGGCGTGCAGTGCGAAGCCTGCCACGGACCGGGCAGCGAGTATGCGAATCAACTGACGATGCGCGACAAGGTGGCGGCGGCGAAGGCTGGTCTGCGCATGCCGAACGAGCGGTTCTGCATGGTCTGCCATATCGAGAAGGGCTCGCACACTGCGGTTCTGAAGAGCGAGAAATTCGAGTACCGGAAATACCTCGCACAGATCGAACACTCAATCACGGCCTATGGTTCGAACTCTGGCGGTCCGCCGGAGCCGAAGCTTGTCGGGCCGGAGAAAGCGCGCCGCCTGATTGGGTCCCTGGCCTGCGGCAAGTGCCACGAACCGGCCGAGAAGGGCGCCCAGTATTCGGTCTGGCGGATGGGTCCGCATGCCCAGGCCTGGAGCATCTTATCCAGCAATAAAGGGCGCGAGATGGCGCGTCAGGCGGGCGTGCCCGGAGAGCCGGGAGAGAGTCCGAAGTGCCTGGCTTGCCACTCGCCGGGAGCGTTGCTGCCCGCGGCGGAAACGTACATCCCCGACGAGGGCGTAGGCTGCGAAGCTTGTCATGGCGCGGGCAGCGACTACGCTCCCGAAGCCATCATGAAGGACCGCAAGGCCGCCGTCGCCGCCGGTCTGCAAATGCCCAAGCTCGAGGGCTGCAACCACTGTCACCTGAACGCCCACGGCAGGCCCTTCGACGCGCAGTCGGCCTTCGCTAAAATCGCGCATCCGGCCAAGACGACTCAGCCCTACGCCCAGCCGCGCTATCTCAACCCGCTGCGGTTGGCCGAGCGGCCCGGCGCGCGCGAACTGTTCGTGACCTTCGAGGCTGCCGGTTCGGTCGGCGTGGTCGATATCGCGACGCGCAAGAAAGTCGCGGAGATTCCCACCGGCACCGCACCGACCGGCATCGCCTTCAGTCCCGACGGACGATTCGCCTACGTCAGCAACCGCGAGGACGACACCGTCTCGGTGATCAACGCCGCGGCCCGCAAGGTGATCGGCTCGGTTAAGACCGGGGGTGAACCGCACGGCCTGCTGACCGACAAGGACGGCAAACTGCTGTACGTCGCCAACACGATGTCCGGCGACATCTACGTCTACAACACCCAGAACTGGGAACGCGTGCGGGTGCTCTCGGCCAGCCGCGGCCCCTGGTCGATGGCGCTCTCCCCGGACGGCGGGTCGCTGCTGGTCACCAATACCTATTCGCGCTTTACGGAGTTCCGCAAGCCGCGCGTGGCCGAAGTGACCGTGATCGACACGTCGCGCTCCACGGTGGAGGACCGCACCGTTGTTCCCGGCGCCAACCTGATGATGGGCGTCGCGTGGCACCCCAGCGGTGAATTCGCGCTGACCGTGTTGAACCGCACGAAGAATCTGGTGCCGATGACCCAGTTGACGCAAGGCTGGACCATCACCAACGCACTGGCGATTCTGTGGAAGGACGGCACGGTAGACGAGTTGCTGCTCGACGAGCCGAATCTCGGGTTCGCCGATGCCACGGACGTGACGTTTACGCGCGACGGCAAGCACGCGCTGATGACGAGTTCGGGAACGAATCGGATCGCCGTGGTGGATACCGCGAAACTGCTGGCGGTGGTGAAACGCGCGACCCCGGAAGAGCGGGCCAAAGTGTTGCCGAATCACCTTGGCAAGTCGGCGGAGTTCGTGCAGACCTATCTCAAGACGGGCGCCAGCCCGCGCGGCGTGGTGACTTCAGCCGACGGCAAGCTGGCGTTCGTGGCAAATTCGCTGGACGACACATTGAGCGTCTTCGACCTGGCGAAGATGCAACCTGCCGGGATCGTGGACCTTGGCGGACCCAAGGAAGTCACGGTGACGCGGCGCGGCGAGCGCGTCTTCCACAACGCAGACATCACATTCCGGAAGCAGTTCGCGTGCCACTCCTGTCACCCGGACGGCCACGTGGACGGGCTCACCTATGACGTGGAGTCTGTGGGCATCGGCATCAGCCCGGTGGACAACCGCACGTTGCGCGGAATCCTCGATACTGCGCCTTTCAAATGGGCCGGGACGAACCCGACGCTGTCGCGGCAGTGCGGTCCGCGCCTGTCCGTTTTCTTCACGCGCCTGCTGCCCTTCACGGCGGACGATCTGAAGGCGCTCGACCTGTATGTGACTACGATCCAACGCCCACCCAACCGCTACCGGCCGTTGTGGGCGCCGCTCACGCCGGCCCAGCGCCGCGGTAAAGAGGTGTTCGAACGCACCCGCAAGGGCAACGGTCAGGAGATCCCTGAAGACGGCCGCTGCGTCAGTTGCCACCCGCCTCCGTATTACACCGACCGGCAGTTGCACGATGTCGGTACGAAGCAGTCCTTCGACAAAGAGGACAAGCTGGACGTGCCGCACCTCAAGAACATCTACGATTCGGCGCCGTATCTGCACAACGGCATGGCGCATAGCCTGGAAGAGATCTGGACCGTTTACAACCCGTACGACCAGCACGGCGTGACGAACGATCTGACGAAGGACCAGCTCAACGACCTGATCGAGTACCTGAAAACACTATGATGCGTACCAGAACCATCCTTGCGAAGTTCGCGGCGTTGGCGCCTCTGTTGGCCGCCCTGCTGTTGGGGACCTGTTGGGTGCAAGCGCAAGCGACGAAGAAGCTCCCCTACATCTATACACAATGGAAGAACTTCGGAGTAGCCGACGGGCTGCCCAGCGACCACATTTTCTCGGTGAAAGCCGACGGCGACCGGGTCTGGATCGGCACCGAGGGCGGCCTGGCCATGTACAACAAGAAGACTGGCAAGATGAAGTCCTGGACGACCAAGGACGGACTGCCCTGGCCGGCCATTACTGGCATCGACATCGACAAGTCCACCGGCGACGTGTGGCTGGCCCTGTTCGGCGGCGGCATCGCCCGCTTCAGCGGCGGGCGTTTCGACCACTACCACCAGTTGAATAGCGGCCTGGTCAACGACGTCGTCTACGGCATCGCCGTGGAGCACGACAACATCTGGGCGGCGACGACAGCCGGCGCCAGTCGGTACAACAAGGTGTCGGGCGAATGGACGATCTTCACCGAGAAGAACGCGCCTATGGAAGAGATCTGGAACTACAACGTCAGCTACAACGGCGCGGGCACGGTGTACCTGGCCGTGTGGGGCAGCGGCGTTCTGGAATACAAAATCTCCGACGGAAGCTGGAAAGAGTATCTGGACCCTGATGGCGAGATGGAGATCGACCTGTATCGCGACGACGGGATCGTTCAAGTGATCACGACGGCGGTCGCTCCGGCGGGTGACGGGTTCTTCGTCTCCACCTACTTCGGTGCGTCGCGCTATGACGGGCGGCACTGGCGGGGCTACTACAACCTGGACTCGGGCGTGCCCAGCGACTTCATTAATTCTGTGAAGGCGCGGAGTACGGACGAAGCCTGGTTCTCCACGGATAAGGGGCTGGGAGTTCTCACCGATTTCGACTCGAACACCTGGGTGAGCTACCGGATGGACCCAAAGACCCACCACGGCAAAGCCACCGTCTATAAAGACCGCGAAGTGCTGGAAGAAGTGGAGACGGAAACCGGCATCCCGCATAACTACGTCATTTACGCCGAACTGGATGGAAACGACGTGTGGATTGCGACGTCCAAAGGGCTTAGCTGGGGCAAGGGTAGCGACTACTATCCGCGCTTGCGCGACCGCGGCGTGGTGAGCGGGAACCTGGCCGCCGCCTTGCCCGCAGCCGCAAAAGGGGGAGAGTAACCCATGCGACGACTTTCGTATCTGCTGGTCGGGTTGCTCGGCGCTGCGGCGCTGCTGTTCTGTGCCGAGGATGCCGCAGAGCGCATGAAGAAGTTGGAGAAGCTGATCGATCCCGATACGGCCGAGGTGTTGAAGCGGATCAACGCGGTGGACGCCTACACCGTCCCTGACCTGAAGTTAAGGCGCGACGAGAATTTCGCCAAGACGGCATCGGACATTGAGCCCTATTCGGGAGTAAAGCCGTACAAAGAGAACTTCCTGCTGCAGATCGAGTACACCGGACCGGGACGGGCGATCCCCGAGCCGGGTCCAGAGCTAAAGACAGTCAAGATCGGCTTTATCGGTCCGATCCAGAATCTGCCTTCGGTGGCCACCGGCGGCATGGGTCACGAAGCCGCGCTCGGCAGGATGATGCTGAAGGGCGCGCAGATGGCCATCGACGAAGCCAACGAGGGCGGCGGCTACCTGCGGCGCGGTATTCCATTTGAGCTGAAGGTCGTGAACGACAACGGCCTGTGGGGCAGTTCGGGCAACGAAATCACCAACATGGTGTACAAGGATCCGGTCTGGGCGATTCTTGGGACGATCGACGGCGCCAACAGCCACATTGCCATCCGCGTCGCGCTCAAAGGCGAAGTCCTGATGATGAACTCGGGCGACACGGACCCGACTTTCACCGAGACCAATATCCCCTGGACCGCCCGGTGTATCGGTGACGACCGGCAGATGGGCTACCTGATGGCCGATTACCTGTTCCGCAAGGCGGGGTACAAACGGGTCGCGCTGATCCGGTCGAGCAACCGTTTTGGCCGTTTTGGAATCCGCGAAGTCCGCGATACGGCGCGGCGGCTGGGCCGGCCGGTACTGATCGAGATGGCCTACAAGGTGGGCGCCGAGGATCTCAGCATGCAGGTGGAGCGTCTCCAGGCGACCAATCCCGACGCGGTGGTGCACTGGGGCGACGCGCGGGAGAGCGCCATCGTGCTCAACACGATGCGCAAGCTGGGCATGAAGCAGCCCTTTTTCACCAACGACCGGACCGTGTCCGAGGAGTTCACGAAGCTGGCCGGCGAGAACGCCGAGGGCGTGATCAGCGCCTACCCCTGGGATCCGAGCCGGAAAGACGCGAAGCTCGATGCATTCCGCGAGCGCTTCCGCAAGAAGTTCGGCGAGGAACCCGAGACCTACGCCGCGCACGGCTACGACGGCATGAACATGCTGATCTGGGCGACCCAGGTGGGCGGGCTGAACAAGGCCAAGATTCGCGATCTGATCGCGTACCGGACCAAGCCTTGGCCGGGTGTGACCGGGGATATCCCGTTGAGTTCGACGCTCGACGACCTGGGCGACGTCTTTCTGGCGAAGTTTGAAAACGGCAAGTGGGGTTTCCATTCACGCGAGGAATGGCAGATTCCGGGCGGTTACATACCGCCGCGCAGCCGGGTGGCGCGGGCGTTGGAAACTGCGGCGGCAGCACCGCAAAAGTGAGCATTTTGACGGTTCGGCGACCGTGAAACGGCGGTGGATTGCGGTGCCGCTGTAGCGCGGAAGGCCGGTCCGAAGACCGGTGGACCCTGGAGGGTTTGAATGTTGCGGGCGGGCGACAAATTGGGACGGCGGGCCGCGCTGGCGCTGCTGGTGTCTCCGTTTGCCGCACCGATCGTTTTTGGCGCCGCCGGCCGGGTGCAGGACAAGCCCTCCGGGCCGTACATGGACCGTACGAAGCGGCAGATGATCTACGACGGGCCGGGCGGGGACGAGCCGGAACCCACTGATTTGAAAGAGGTTCGGATCGGCTACTTCGGCCCGCCGGACGCCGCGCACGTCGAGGGTGGGTCGTTTTGGCAGGGCGCATCGCGGGCCGTCGATGAAGCCAACCAAGCCGGCGGCTACAAGGGTCTGCCGTTCGGCCTCGTACCCAAGTGGAGCGAGAGCCCGTGGAAGGCGGGCGGCCGGATGATGGTGGAGTTGGCCTACGTCGACCACGTTTGGGCGACAATCGGGTCGATCGACGGGATCTCCACGCACATCGCCGAGCAGGTGGTCGCGAAGGTGCAGTTGCCGCTGGTGGATCCGGGCAGCACCGACCGCAGCGTGAATGCGGCGATGGTGCCATGGATGTTCTCCTGCCTGCCCAACGACGTTTCGATCGCCAATGCGCTCGGTCCGCACCTGGCCCGGGAAGCGGGCGCTGACGGCCCTGTCGTGCTGGTCTCCACCAGCCACGATGAACGCCACATGGCGGAGGAGTTTCGCAGCTGGTTTAAGGCGAAGGACCCCGGCATCAGCCGGGTTTTGGAGTTCCAGCCGGGCGATGATCATCTGGAAATCGTGGCCCGCCAGGCAGTAGGCTCCAAGGCGGTATTGGTGCTGGGCGGGGTCGCGGACACGGCGGCAATCGTCAAGTTGCTGCGGGCGGAGTCGGGCAAAACGCTGGTCTACGCCGGTCCGTCGGCCGCCAAGAGTTCATTTCGGGTAGCGGCGGGCGGGGCCGCCGAGGGGGTACGTTGTCCGTTGCTGGCGCAAGCCGCGCCGCCGCAGTGGGCGCCTGGGAGCGGCCTGGACTACGCCGCGTTGCAGAGTTACGACGCTGCGCGCATGGTCGTGAGTTCGATCCGTAGCGCCGGGCTCAATCGTTTTCGAATCTGTAGGGCGCTCGCGAAAATGACGCCCTGGCAAGGGGCCGCCGGCGAAATACGCTGGAGCGCTCTCAATCGCAACTCACGGCCTGCCGCCGCCGGTACAATCGGCGGCGGCAGGTTGGAAGCTTTCGGCCCGCCGGCCTGAAACACGAAGTTATCTTACGCAATTATTTTGGGAGCCAGTTGATGATGAACCTTGAAGAAATCACCGGAGAAATCCTGATGCAGCAGAACGTGCCGATCGAAAAGCGGGCGATGACCAACCTGCACGTCTTGAACGAGGCATTCTGTTACGAGAAGCCCAGTTCGTTCGCGCGGGGGATGCGGATCGACATCGGCAACGTGGTGATCCTGCTGATCTCGGGCACAGCGAGCATTGACGAAGCCGGCAACACGGTCCACGTGGGCGATTTCCGGGCCCAGTGCCGCCGCACGTACCAGAACATCACGGGACTGCTGGAAAGCGAGGGCGCGACCTGGCACGACATCGTAAGGACCAGTTGCTACCTGCGCGACATTGACCGCGACTACGCGGCGTTCAACGAAGAACGGACGAAGTTCTTCGCCGAACAGGGCCTCGATCCGCTGCCGGCCTCGACGGGCATTGAAGCCAAGCTCTGCCGTCCGGACCTGCTGGTGGAGATGGAAGCCATCGCCATGTTCAAGAAGGCATAAAAGGCACCCAGGGCTTCGCCGGTTAGGGCGCAGAGCAGGGGGTAGCGTTCAGTGCGCGGGGAAGGGCGAGGTCGAGTGCCCTCTCCTATCTGTGCGCACCGGCACTCGTCATTTCCTGTGGGTGCCGAAGCCGTTCCGGGCTGGTTCTTCTTGCATGGCAAAAGGGTCAGCCCATGGACCAAATTGGCGTTCGACAGAGCAGGGACTGCGACGCGATGCGCTCATCCGCCGTCCCTGGCAACTGAGTGATTCGGGTCGCGGCTTCCGCTGTGTTCCCTCCCGGCCGGCAGGGCCAGCAGACGCCACGCAGCCAAATTCGCCACGGTAGAGTTGTGTCCAGAGCTTGGGCTGAGGGTCTGAAGCCGGGTTCTTAGAAGCTATATCCGACGGAGACGGTCCCGACGATGTCGTTAAACCAACCGCCGAGTTTGGCCCCCGGCGCAACCGCGATCACCTTGCTGGGCGATGGGCTCATGTAGTCGCGGACTTCAAATCGCAACTCGACAGCCTTGCTGCACTTGGCGCGGACTCCGAAGGCGGCGTCGACCACCGGTAGAGACTCCCTGGTGTTGGTCAGCGCGGCGTAGTTGCCGAGAGCCTGATCGGCCGATTCAGTTCCGGTCCCGGCCAGGAAGCGCATGCCTCCACCGAATGCGACGAAGGGGCGGACCTTGGATCCCTTAGGTGCGAAATGCCGCAGAAAATCGGCGTGCAGGATGTCGCTGTGCCCTGCGAACTTCACGCTTGTACCACCGGATGAAAGCGACAGGCCGTCCCAGCGGTGCAGGTAGTGAACTTCGCCGCTCCAGTATTTGTGGGTGTCCTCTCCGAAGTAAGCGCCGACCGCGCCACCGTTCTCAAGCCCTGCTTTGGCATCGGGAGTGATGCCGCTGATGGTGAGCTTCGGGGCGAAGCCGTAGCCTCCGCCCGCGCCGATGTACCAATTCTGAGCGGATGCGGCACCGGCGATCAGCCAGGCTGTAAGAGCGAGTCGCTTTAGCATTGAGCCTTTCCTTTAACTGCCTTTACTCTTCCCTCTACGGATTTACCACACGCACCTGGGTTGTCGCGGAAGCACCGCCCTGCGTCACCACCAGCGGCGCCTGGGACGCGCCCCGGATGTTCCATGGCACCGTGACGTCCACCCGATAGACGCCGACTTCGCCCGGTGCGAGTCCCGCAAAGGTCACGTTGAGATTCACGCCGCCCAGGGTGACGACTGGCTGGGTGACCAGCAGCGAGGGCGGGGTTGCGGGTGTCAGATTCCCTGCGGGGACGGCCGGAATGGTCGGACCGAGGCCCGTCATATAGATGGAAATCGTCTCTTTGGCGTGGACCGGATTCGTGAAGTTCACGGGCTCGCCATTCTTGTTGCGGATCACCCGGGACAGTCCGGCCTGAGTCCCGGTCTCAACCGGCAAAACGGCGGGCGCAAAGGGTTGGACCTGCAGGCTGTAGGGGCTGCTGACGCCACCCGGAGTATGGACGACCAGATTCTCCACGCCTCCCGCGTCGGCGGGCAGCACCGCTTTGATCTGCGTGGGGGAAACCCAGAACAGGGGGAGCGCTTCGCCGCCTACAACCACGCAGGAGTCGCCGAGGGTGGAAGGCAGCGGCTCCGTGCCGGCGACGGCGGAGTCCGGCGCGAGGCCGGTGCCAGAAATAAGGACCTGTTCCGCGGCCGTCACCGCGGTGCTGCCGTTGCCCAGGTTGGTCACGCTGGACACGACGGGAACCTTCGTCGCCGCGTCAAAATCGGGCGGCAGGATGGTTAATCCGGATTGGGTCAGCAGGACGATGGAATTCCTGTCCGCGGGCACTGCCAGCGTTCGGGTGAAGGTTGAAATGGTCTGGCCGACCTGGCCCAACATGGGGGTGGTGAGGGTGGCGGCGGTATGCGGCGCCTCAATCGTCGAAGTGGCGTGATAGGTCTGGAGGTAATACGGACTGTCGGGGTTCAAGTCGATGCGCTCGATGGTGCCGGGACCGGAGGCCGTTCCTAAGACCGTAGTCGTCGTTGTTGCCGGAGTGAGTAGGGTTGCTGGTGTTGTTGTGGTGCTGGTATCTAGGGTTGTCGTCGTACGGAGGCCGTCGGTCGCGCCCAGGCCGACGCCTGAGGTAGCGGAGTCGGTGGGAGTCTGCCATTGAGCTATCGGATACAGGCTTTGATCCAGCAGGCGGTTATCGGTAATGAACAGATTGTCGCTCAGCGCGGCGTATGCTCCGCTCAACGATTTGACGTCCGCAGTCACGTCCTGTCGCGTGACGACCCATTCATCGGCCGTGCCGTCCCACAAGCCGACGGTGGCGTCGGGCATGGTGAACAGTATCGACTGACCGGTGGGGGAAGCCGACACCATGGGAGCGGGCGGATTCCCATTGTAGGTGGACGGGAGGCAGTTCTTGTAGACGCCGAGGCTGGCGGGTGCACTTGCGAAGGAGGCGGGGAAATTCGCACGGAAGAACATACGCCCTGCACCGCACTCGGGCGGGGCGGACGCGTCGCGGATGGCCGCCCAGACCACTGGCGTGCCGATGCCCTGACCGACCGCGACGGAGCCCGGGTAAGCGCCGTCGGTTCTAATAAATGGACTGTTCGGATAGTCAGGCGAGGGAGCCCACGGTTGTAGCGTCGTGAGATCGAAAACATTGACCAATTGCGAATGATCGTTGCCCACCAGCAGGTAGTGCCGGTCGGGGGTGAACGCCATGCTCATCGGCGTATTGCCAGTACGCAACTGCGGCGCGGCGATCTGCTTCCACGTGGCGGTGTCGAATACCAGCACCAGATTCTTGTCCTGGCGTAAGACGTATATGCGGTTGCGGACAGGGTCGGCGAGGATGTCCACCAGTTTGCCGGGTACGTTCACGATCTGTCCCCGCTGGCTCAGGTCGCGCGTGTTGATCAGCAGGCGCACCGGGAAGGGAATGTTGACCGCGTGCGAGGAGGCGATATTCAGCATGACCGTGGTGGTTCCCGAGTGGATCTGAAAGACGGTTGGATCAACGTCGATCCGGACCTTCGCGGGAGTGGTTCCAGAAGTCTGGGAAAACCGGATACCTGCGGTGTCGGACGCCACGGACAGCGCGAAATCCGTGTTTCCGCCGGTAGGATCCACGATGTCGATGGTCTTCGAAATTACGCTGCGCGTGCAGATGTCCGATTGAAAGACGACGTCTTCCTGCAACGCGACAACTTGCGGCAGGGTATCCAAAGTTGCTACGGGCAGGATCATTACCCCGCCGTCGGAGACGGAATAGAGCTTGGTCATATCCGACGAGAACAGCGACCGGCCCGCCATCATTTGCGGCAGGTGGACGCGCTTGCGCACCGTTAGATTGTCGGCGTCCATGACGTGCATCACCGGCGCGTCGTTCACCGTCGCCAGGATGTCGGCGTAGATCAGGTTGCGGGAGTAGTCGAACGCATGGCCACCCTTGCGGTAGTCCATTGAACTGCCTGGAATCAGATTCGGGAATTCGGCGAGATCCGCTCCATACCAGTCTGACAACACCCAGCCGGCCACGTAGCGCGAGGCGTCCCGATTCACGCTGACCACGCGCGGTCCCAGCGGAGGAGACGAAGTCCAGCCAAAGGCCTCGAGATGATTGGCGCCCACCTGGTACTGCAGAAACGCCGACACTTTCTGGTCGCCGGGGCAAATCCCGGCAGAGGGCGGGGTGAGTTGGCTGAGGATCAGGATCGTCTGCTGGTCTCCCGAAACTCCAGTCGCGGCCTGGATCACATTGGCGGGAAAACTGAAGGCGTTGGGGGCGCAGACGCCCACCGGAACCGGCAGCGGCGCGCCGCCCAGACTGGTGACGCCCAGTATCTGGTAGCGGCCAGTGAATGGGTCGAGCAGAAGGAAGTTGCCTTTGGTTACAACCAGGGCCAGGTTGCCGGCTCCAAATGCGACAGACAGCACGGGATTGGCGAGCTTGATCTCCAGCCGGCTACCTTGGTCTAAATTGATGATCGCGAGGCAGCCCGTCTCGG
>Ga0118677_10006902_pt1 | contig 19029 bp, 17 predicted proteins | sample AliMusrvi5mmetaG_FD_86154 | JGI IMG/M metagenome (GOLD analysis project Ga0118677, IMG submission 86154) | reverse complement strand
GACCCTGCCTGCACCGAAGAAATTTCCTGGGGTTATCGCCAATAACGTGTTATCAATCGCCGGCAATTTGCTGGACGATGGTTCTGGTGAAACCGATGAAGAAGTGAAGTATCGCAATGAGAGTCGTAAAATTCTTGGTATTCCAGATTTGGCCGTGAGTTGTACTTGTACCAGAGTTCCGGTTTTTACGGGACACTCGGCCGCCATAACCGCTTCGTTCTCCCGAGAGATTTCGCCCGAACGAGCGCTGGAACTGCTGGCCAGTGCTGAAAGCGTTGAAGTCGCAGCAATGCCGAATCCCCTTGATGCCACGGGGAATGACCCGTCGTATGTCGGACGTGTACGGCGCGCTGAAGGTGTGACCAATGGGTTGGCACTCTTTGTTGTCGGCGATAACTTGCGAAAAGGGGCAGCGTTGAATGCTGTTCAGATCGCTGAAGCATTGCTTGAGCGTCGGTTCTAAGGCGAACTAGTCAGCGCTGGCGATCGGGGGTGCGCCGCTTCCCCCAGCCAAGATCGACATCCTTCGGGCAAGGTTCACGGCGTGATCACCAAAGCGCTCATAGAAGCGACCAACGAGTGCGAGTTCAATCGCCACCGGCATCGGCATCGAGCCAGCAACAATTTCTGCAGTCAGGGTCACGTGAAGATCATCGAGTTCGTCATCAAGATCTTCGATGGCGGACGCCTCGGTCGGGGACCGGTCGGCAACAACTTCTGCGGTATGGCGCCAAATTGTGGTGGCGACTTCTCCCATTCGCTCGATCAGGCCACGAGAACGGGCAGACATTTCTTGTCCCAACCCCCGGGCCGCCCTTCGAGCAATGTGTTCAGCAAGGTCGCCGTTTCGCTCCAAGTCCGGCAGCATCTTGAGAATGACGATCAACTCTTGACGCTCCTCGGCGCGTCGCCCCGGGCCAATCAGTGCCTCTTCAACAACCCGGCTGAGACCATTGACAAGCTCATCAATGATTTCGTCTTGCGCGACCAGTGATTTTGCGGCTTCTCGATCGCTAGTCAAGAGGGCGTGGGTGGCGCCAGCAATACCTTCACCAACCAAAGCGAAAATCTGCACCAGGGTTGCGTCAATTTCGGGGATGACGGGTTCCGGCCCTGCCAAACCAGGCAGCGCCTCAGTTTCGGCGTCGAAATCCGTGGATCGTCGGCGAGAAGGGAAACTGAAGACCATTTCCTTAGGTTACCGGCCATATCCTTCCTTGATTCCAGGCTTGAACGCAAAGATTTCAACACACCCTGTGCATACGATAGGTACAGACATTCAGAGCAAACTCTGGGGTCGTTGGAGGGATGTTGAATGGCTACTGTCGCTGCAGTCGTAGGAATCGTCGTCGGTATCGTCCTCGGTGGGGCAGTAGTCACTGCGATCTATTCGCGGCGAGATGGGGCTCTGCGGGCTGAGTTGCAAGGGGTGACGAGTTCCCTTGCGGGCGTGGTTCTCGAACGGGATACTTTGCGAGCGCAACAACTTCACGATGCGCAACTCGTTGCGTCCTTGCAGGCGGAAAACGAAATGGCTCGGCGGCAATTGGCTGAACATAAGGCCTCGCTCGAAGAGACCATTGAAAGGGTCTCTCATGAGGTGGTCCGGTTAGGAAGTGAACGGCTCAGTACCCTGGCGGCGGAAAAATTTGAAGGCGTGAGCGATTCACTGGCCAAGGATCTTGATCTTCGAGAGGAGCGATTCAAACGAGAAGTCGATCCTCTAAAAGAAATGATGGAGCGCTACGACAAATCGGTGAATGCATTAGAGACAAAGCGGGAAGGCGCATATCAATCAGTTTTCAAGCATCTTGAAGTTCTCGCCGAATCCGAAGAGCGTCTTCGAAAAGAAACGCAAAGTCTGGTGACTGCGTTGCGGACCCCGACAACGAAGGGTCGCTGGGGCGAAATGCAGTTACGGCGGGTAGTTGAGATGGCGGGCATGGTGGAACATTGTGATTTCACTGAACAGAGTTCTGTCGGGACTGATGAAGGGCTCCAACGTCCGGACCTCGTTGTGACTATGCCTGATGGTGCACAGGTCGTCATCGACGCCAAAGTTCCCTTGACGGCATATCTCGAAGCACTTGAAGCGGACGATGAAGTGTCTCGAAAAGATCGACTCGCAGCACATGCTCGGCAACTGCGGGATCACGTCGACAAACTTTCGAAGAAGGCGTATTGGAAGCAGTTCGAGCCGACGCCTGAGTTTGTCGTCTGCTTTGTCCCCGGCGAGTCATTGCTCGCTGCTGCCTTTGAAGCAGATCCCACGCTGGTGGAACAGGCTATGGATAATCGAGTACTCCTCACCGGTCCTGTCAATTTGATCGCGCTGTTGAAGACGGTGGGCCTGGGCTGGCGCCAGGAGGCGCTGGCGGAAAATGCACGCGAGGTGCAACAACTTGGCAAGCAGCTCTATGAACGCTTATCGACCTTTGGTGGCCATCTCGAAACGCTGGGTAAATCTCTCAACCGATCAGTCGGGGCCTATAACAGTGCGGTGGGTTCGCTAGAACGACGGGTCCTGCCGGCTGCTCGCCAGTTCTCACGCCTTGGGGTTGTCGGGGAAACGTCCGACGAGTTACCGGGACTCCCGCCGCTCGATACTCGTGCCACAGAAATCACAGCGAGTGAACTTGCACTTCCTGATGGCCATCCAGCCTCGATAGAGCACGGTGACCTTCACCTCGTTGAATCCGATGACAATTTGAGAGAATCTGATCAGTAACGACTCAGAGGCTTTCTCTTGCATGATGGCAACAAGGTAACCTGAATCGTCCATGGCCCGTCGTCGTCGCAGCAGAACGAAGAGTGTCAATGCTCGATTAGTAGTTGTGGCAGTTTTAGTTCTTGGACTGGCTGCGCTCGTCATTAATGGCATTGTCTCTGCAGCGAGATCATCGTCGAGTTATGAGGCGCTGATCAATCAGTCGTTTGCGGTCCAGGCAAATTCGGTTATCGCTGCGCAAACGGTACAAGGACGGGAACTTACTTCGCTGTTAAAAAATGCACCGGGCTTTTCTCGCAGTGCATTACAACAAACGCTCTCAATCCTCACAAGATCGACTGAAAGTTCTGCCAGTCAGGCGTCTATTGCCGCGAGTCCACCACCATCGGGGAGTGTGGGATCGACGTTTTCTGCGATCGTTCGCGATCGGGCCCAGGCGGCTTTACTTATTCAACAATCGATAACCGGTCTTCTCGGATTAACGGGGATACCGCAAACTGGGAGCGCTCATGCCCTCTTGACCTCAGCACAAGCAACCGATCAACTCTCCCAGGCGGGCGCGCTGTTGATGGCTGCTGACGTTGCAGATTTACCCCTACACAAGACCTTGCTTTCAGCACCAGGTCATGCAGTGATGCATCAGTCCCCGTTTGTGACCGACAGTGGGTTGCTGACGCGGAGCGCAATGGCGCAACTGGTTTCCCTACTCGAGACGTCGGCATCGCTGACCGCCTCACATCAATTGTCGTTGCTGTCGGCATCTCTCGCACCGTCACCGTTGCCCACGAGTAGTGCTTCGAATACCATCACGATGCCGCCCACGTCGTCGCTGGTCGTCACTGTTGTGATCAAGAACCTTGGGAATGTTGGGGAGAATCCCGTTGCAGTCCAAGCGACAATCACGCCGGGGCAAGGGGGCGTCCCCTCGATAGCGAGAGGCACGACGTCGGTCAGCGCTGGGGGCACAGTGAGTCTCCAGCTTCCACAACTCACTTTGGTTCCTGGATCGACGGTGACGCTATCGGTGGCACTGAGCCCAGCACCTGGTCAGACCACTCGAAGTGGCCTGACCCAGACCTACAACGTCGTCGTCGCCCCTTCCTCGGTCACAACCACCACCCGAAAGCCCTAAGCAGTCAACAAGCCCTCAGTTGGGTTCTAGGATGGCCTCTACAGACCCATTACGAGGAGACACGCTGCCGTGCCTGAGAGCATCACGATTACGGACAATCGAACTGGTGAAAGCAGAGAGATTCCGATTCTCAATGGCGGCGTCCCAGCAACGGAATTCTCGAAGCTTCTTCCTGGCGTTTGGTTTTACGACCCAGCACTTCTCTCTACTGCTGCGTGTGAAAGTTCAATCACTTATCTTGATGGCGAAAATGGGATCCTTCGCTATCGCGGGTATCCCATCGAGCAATTGGCCGAGGAAGCGAACTTTCTTGAGGTGGCCTATCTCCTCCTTAACGGGGAACTTCCCACCGAAACGCAGTATGACGACTGGTCCCATGAAGTCACGTATCACACCTTCATTCACGAGAACGTTCGAAAGCGATTTCTTGAAGGATTCCATTACGACGCTCATCCCATGGGCATGCTTGTTTCTGCAGTTGCCGCACTCAGCACGTTCTACAAAGATGCCAAAGACATCTTTGATCCAGAAGGATTGGATAAGCAGATTGTCCGGCTGATTGCCAAAATGCCAACCTTGGCCGCTGCGGCGCACCGCTTTAGTGTTGGCATGCCATTCGTCTACCCTGACAATGAATTGGGTTTCTGCTCAAACTTTCTCTCCATGATGTGGAAAGTTGCCGAACCACACTTTGAGCCAGACCCCATTCTTGTTCGAGCGATGGAAGTACTTTTCATCATGCACGCCGACCACGAACAGAACTGTGGAACAACCGCCATGAGGATTGTCGCTTCGGCGCACGGAGATCCGTATTCAGCTACCGCCGCTGCATCTGCTGCGCTTTACGGTCCACGACACGGTGGAGCAAATGAAGCAGTGATCAGAATGTTGGCAGAGATTGGGACTTTGGAGAATGTCGAGCCCTATATCGCCGACGTGAAAGAAGGAAAGAGAATTCTGCAAGGGTTCGGCCACCGTGTCTATAAGAGCTACGACCCACGGGCCCGAATTATTAAAGAGACAGCAGAGAAAGTTTTTTCGGTAACGGGGAAGAACCCGCTGTTGGATATTGCGTTAAAGATTGAAGAGATTGCCTTGTCTGATGAGTACTTTGTCTCTCGGCGCCTCTATCCGAATGTCGATTTCTACTCGGGGTTGATCTATCAGGCAATGGGGTTCCCGATGGAAATGTTCACGGTGCTGTTTGCCATTCCTCGCACTGCTGGATGGCTCGCACACTTCAAGGAACTCCTCGAGCAGGACCTCAAAATTACGCGACCTCGGCAGCTCTACATCGGGCAAGATGAGCGAACGTACGTGCCGATGGGCCAGCGCTCATAGTCGCAGCTAAATGACTCTGGTCAGTCCTTCCTGGACCATTGAAACGCAGAGTCGACCGCTTTGGTCGTAGAGAAATCCGCGAGCTAGCCCTCGGGCTCCGTGAGCATTTGGTGAGTCAGTGTCGTAGAGCATCCACTCGTCAGCGTGGAACTCACGGTGGAACCACATGCAGTGGTCAAGGCTGGCGCCCATGAAATTGGGATCATCCCAACGGATGGCATGGGGGGCCAAGATCGTGTCAAACAAACTCATGTCCGACGCATAGGTGACGACGCATGCATGCAGGAGCGGATCATTGGGAAGGTCTCCGTCGGCACGAATCCACAAACGCTGCACTGGCTCGCGCCCTTCCGTCGTCTTCCACGGAAGGTCGCCGATGAAGCGCTGATCAATCGGGTGGGGTCGTTCAAACCATTCAGCAAGTTCCTCACGCCATGGTGTGAGCCGCTCAGGAAGTGTGGGAAGTGTTTCGGGAGCAGGAACTTCGGGCATGGTGAACTGATGTTCGATACCGCGTTCGGGGACGTGGAACGAACACGACATGTTGAAGATGGCACGACCATGTTGAATCGCAACGACGCGTCTCGTAGTGAAGGAACGGCCGTCACGGATTCGATCGACTTCATAAAGAATCGGTACGTTGGGGTCGCCCGGTCGCAGGAAATAGGAGTGCAGCGAGTGCACAATGCCATGTTCGACCGTTCGTCCCGCTGCCATCAGTGCTTGACTTGCAACTTGGCCACCGAAGACGCGTTGGCGCTCTTCGTCCGGCTGCGTACCTCGGAAGATGTTGACCTCAATTGGTTCAAGGTTCAGAAGATTGACGAGAAAGTCTAAGGAATCGCTCACCGTCCTATGTTCTCACTCCTTGAGCCTCCACGGGAACCTTTCTCGGAATTCCCGGACCATGAACGCTAACCTGGCTCGATATGACACTTCCAGAAACCTTGGTTTTCCCAGAAGGATTTCTTTGGGGAACCGCTACGGCGGCTCATCAAATTGAAGGCGGAAATACGAATAGCGACTGGTGGGCATTTGAGCACCAAGTGGGCTCACCAGTTGTCGAGCCAAGTGGCGATGCGTGTGATTCGTTCCATCGCTGGGAAGAGGACCTTGATCTCGTCCAGCAAATGGGGCTGAACTGCTACCGCTTTAGTGTTGAGTGGGCACGAATTGAGCCAGCTCCTGGGGAATTCTCCCAAGCCGCGCTGGATCATTACCGCAGGATCTGTCAGGGAGTGAGAGATCGCGGGCTGATCCCCGTCGTCACATTCCATCACTTCACGTCACCGATCTGGCTCAGTGAACGAGGGGGTTTTGAATGGGAAGAGGCCCCTGCTCGCTTTGCCAACTACGTCGCACATGTCACTGCTTCGCTTGGTGATGAGATTGGTTTGGGGTGCACAATCAATGAACCAAACATCGTTTCATTCATGGGATACGGACTTGGATTTTTCCCACCAGCCGTCTCAAACGCCTACGACCGCGTGGAGGCAGTGAACGCAAACTTTATTGCTGCACACTCGCTTGCAGTGGAAGCACTGCGCGCTGGACCGGGAACCTTTCCCGTGGGGCTCACGCTGTCGATGGCAGAACTCGTTGCACGCGACGGGGGAGAAGCGGCGCGAGATGAGTTTCAAGAGACGATGGAAGATGTGTATTTGCGTGCCGTTCGGAATGATGATTTTCTCGGCGTGCAGTGCTACACCCGTTTCCACTTTGGACCAAATGGATTCGAAGGGCCACCGCAAGGAACTCGCCAAACGCCCATGGGGTACGAGTGGTATCCCGAATGCGTCGGGGCAACGGTTCGCCGAGCAGCGAACGTAAGCGGCATCCCTATCGTTGTTACCGAGAATGGCGTTTCGACGAGTGATGATTCGCAACGCATTGCGTACGTCAGCGACGCACTTGCGTCGCTGCATGGAGCACTTCTCGACGGTGTTGATGTCCGTGGATATTTTCTCTGGAGTCTCCTTGATAACTTTGAATGGACGCTTGGCTATGAGCAGCAATTCGGAATTGTGAGTGTGGATCGCAGCACCTTTGCGCGAACGATGAAGCCGTCGGCTTCGTTTTTCGGAGGAATTGCACAATCTTCAACTCTGACGGTTTCCAACAGTGGCGCGCAGAATCCGTCAAATAATGAGGTCTGAACTCGCCGAACGGCGATAACGATCTACCATCTAGTCCATGTCCGACACCCTTGAGAAGGCCATTCACTGGTCGAAGAGCCATCAAGGGCGCAAACTCATTCGGTACTCAATGGTTTCTGTCGTTTCAACAATTGTCTCTGTTGTCACACTGCTGTTGGTCTTTGGAGTGTTCCGTTGGTGGGGTCAGCTCGGCAGCACGATCTTCGCAAATGCAGTGGCCGTCATCCCGTCGTACTACTTGAATCGCTATTGGGCATGGGGCAAGTCAGGACGGTCTCATTTCAGGAAAGAGGTTTTGCCGTTCTTGCTGATGGCAGGGCTCGGTATTTTTGTTTCAATCTTTGGTGCGATCTTCGCCAGGCATCTGGCAATCCACTACGACTTGACGCACCTTCAGGCGACGGTGGTCGTTGCTGTGGCCAATCTTGTTTCCTTCGGAGTGTTTTGGGTCTTGAAGCTCTTGCTCTTCAACCGACTCTTTCATCAAAACGAAATTGATGAGTTCGATGAAAAGTTGTCAGAGGAAGAGCAAACAAAGAAGCACTAGAAGTGACCGGAGTGGAGAAGCGCTACTCAGTCGCGGAAGTTGGTGAATTGTAACGGGACGCCGATGTCAGCGTCTTTGCATTTTGCAATGACGCCCTGTAAATCGTCACGCTTTTTTCCGGTCACGCGCACCTGATCACCTTGGATTGATGATGAAACGCCTTTCAGGCCAAGGTCTTTAATTAGTTTGTTGATTTTCTTTCCCTGTTCTTGCCCGATGCCGGCCTTTAACTCAACCCTTTGGCGTGCAGACCCTTTTGCCGCTTCTTCAATCGGCTTTGGGTCAAGTGATTTCAGGGATACTTCTCGACGGACCAGTTTCTCTTCCAAGACTTGGTAGAGCGCTCGAAGGCGGTCTTCCGTGGCTGACGACAGGGTCAGTTCCTTTTCGGTGACTTCGATCTTTGAATCGGTGTTCTTGAAGTCGAAACGGGTTGTTGCTTCCCGATTTGCCTGGTCTACGGCGTTGCGAACTTCTTGATGGTCGATTTCAGAAACGATGTCAAAACTGGGCATGTCCTCAGGTTAGTGCCGCTTTCGGCCTTGCCGAAGGAAGGGAGACTGCTCCGCGACTAGCATCTACCCCGGGTCAGTGCCCGAGTGGCCAAAGGGATCTGGCTGTAAACCAGACGGCTCAGCCTACGGGGGTTCAAATCCCTCCTGGCCCACCATCCAGATGGCTTCTGCGCCAGGGAATCCCCTGGCGCAGTGCCCCTGGGTTCCTGAGAACCCTGAAAATCAACCATCTTTCTGGAAAACCCTTCTGTTACAGTGACACTACGAATCGGGAGTGTTCCTCGTTGTTGAACATCTCTGGAAGCTCGGACCATTCACCATGGCGAACCCTGATCAACACTCTTCGGATCCAGACGAGACGACGTCAAAGATCGGCGCGCTCACCCAACGAGGAGTCAAGTCGGTTGAAGATATCGGCGTCCGTGGGCAGGGGTTACTTTCGAAGATCCGACCACAGCGCCCTGCAACTGGGAGTGAGTTGGACCCCGAAGATTGGACTTGGCTCTGGAAGCCCGGCCTTCTCGGTTTCGTTGCCCTCGTAGCAATTGCCGTGGGGAGTTCTTTTTCTAACTCTCCGTTCAAATTGGAGATGCCGGGGACCTGGCTCTTTGGAGTGCCAACCGCGAACACGGCGGCAACGGACCATGAAAACCAAACCTTGCTCATGCTTGGATTGCTCTTGGTCTATGGCGGACTTGTGTTGTTGCTCCGTGTTTGGGTGCAACTATCAAAGGCTCTCCGAGCGCGACCCGGTGCGCCGATCAAGTCACTGATGTGGATTCTCGCGTTGTGGGTGATTCCAATGTTGATCGTCGCACCGATTTTTTCGCGCGATGTCTTTTCATATGCCGCACAAGGCGAAATGGTTTCGCATCACATCAGTCCCTATATCTACGGTCCCTTCACATTGGGATCAGGGCCTTACGTAAATCCTGTCGACCCGTTATGGGGAAATACCCCCGCTCCCTACGGCCCGCTCTTTATGATCGTTGACGGGTTTCTTGCCACGGTGACATTCCACAAAGCAGTTGCGACCGTCATCGCACTTCGCTTTTTGGAACTGGCATCGGTTGCGTTACTCGCATACTGCATACCGAAGCTGGCACGTTCGTTTAATCGCGATGCAGGACAAGCATTCGTACTCGCAGTGTTGAACCCCATCGTGGTTCTCACACTGGTTGGCGGTGCGCACAACGACGCCATGATGGTTGCGTTACTTGTGGCTGGATTAACTGCAGCGCGCCTAAAACATCCCGTCTGGGGTGTTGTTCTGTGCGCTCTCGCAGCAGCGGTAAAAGCCCCTGCAGCGCTGGGAATTCTCTATATCGGCTGGGAATGGCTGGGGACGGGTATTCCGTTCCGACAGCGTCTGAGACCAATAGCCATTTCGGGTGTGATCGCCGCAGGAGTTCTCGGTGCATTGACATTGATCAGCGGACTGGGGCTTGGTTGGGTTGGCAATTTGTTGACTCCAGGAACCGTAAAGAGTTGGGATGCCCCAGCAACTGGAATCGGCATGGCGCTTACTGGTCTCGCTCACGTTGTGGGTATTGCTGTTGGACAAGGTGGCATCTTGTCCATCACGCGCATGATTGGTCTCTTGGTTTCGGTGTGCATCGGCATTTGGCTTTTAAAAGAGTCTGATCGCATTGGCGAACTGAATGCCATTGGCTTAACGCTGCTGTTGTTTGTTGTCCTAGGCCCCGTCGTGCAACCGTGGTACTTAACTTGGGGTCTCATATTGCTCGCGCCCGTTGCAGAAGGTCGAGTCCGCACAACCCTGATTGCACTTTCTGTGATCTCGCCCTTTGTTGGATTGCCAGGTGGTCACGAGTTGCTGGTTCAATTGGTCCACGCCAGCCCGATTGATATCGCCATCACATTAATTGCCTTGTTGCTGTTCGTTGTTGCCCCGTTAGGTCGGTGGACTGCGATCGGACATGAACATGATCACACAACAGCGCTCGTCCACTGACAGCGTCGCCTCAGATCCGTTGCTCTTAGACTTCGTTTCTCTTAGGACTTCGTTTCTCTTAGGACTTCGTTTCTCTTAGACGGTGTCGAGGAGGCGCTGGAGTTCGACCACGTCGAGCCAGCGACCGTGTTTACGGCCCACCTCTCTCTCTCGGCCCACGAGTTCGAAGCCACACGCCTCGTGAAGAGCGATTGACGCCGAATTCTCACCAACGATGCGAGCGATCACTGAGTGGAACCCGGCATTGGCAGCGAGAGACAGGAGGTCGGTGAGCAAGAGCCGCCCAACACCTGTCCCTCGAGCGGCACGATCGACGTAGACGGAGTTCTCAACCGTGGTTGCGTATGCCGCTCGCGAACGAAACGGGCTTAAGGCTGCGAACCCGACAATGAGGTCCCCGCGAGCCCCAATGTTGCCTATTTCGTTCTCATCGTTGACCGCCACGATTGCTAAATGGGCTCCTTGGCGCTCCTCGATCCAGGCCAGTTGGTCCTCTAAATCCCTTGGAACAAGGTCAAAAGTCGTTGTTGTCTCGATAATTTCTACGTTGTAGATGGTCAAAATGGCTTCGGCGTCTTCGGGTTCAACTAAACGGGTATGCACGAGCCTGGATGGTAGTCAGAACTTGGGCTCAATGGGGACCATTCGAGGCCGGGGGGGAGAGGGGTCTCGAAAGTGGCTATCATCGTCAAGCGGCCATCACGGGTCCGTGCGCCCTTGTAGCTCAGTGGCAGAGCACCTCCATGGTAAGGAGGGGGTCGTGGGTTCAATCCCCACCGAGGGCTCGCCCTGGCGGCGTAGCTCAGTTGGTCAGAGCACACGGCTCATAATCGTGTTGTCGCGGGTTCGAGTCCCGCCGCCGCTACTACTCGACCGGAGAGTCAAAAACCGGTAAAAATAAGGAACTAGGAAACGAGGAAGCGCCATGGCGAAGAATGAAAAGCGTGTGCATGTCACCCTGGAGTGTCAAGACTGCAAGCGGCGTAACTACATCACGACCAAAAACAAGGTGAATGACCGGGAACGGATCGAAATGAAGAAATTTTGCTCCTTCGAGCGTCGCCACACCTTGCACAAAGAGACCCGCTAAACGGGCCTTCTTGGAGCGGTGCTAGCATTTGGGTTCGCTCAGGTGTCCAAAAAGACGTCAATCTGAGGCCACGAGAGCGGCCCACGAAGGGCAGTAGCTCAACTGGTAGAGCACCGGTCTCCAAAACCGGGTGTTGGGGGTTCAAGTCCCTCCTGCCCTGCTCAGTTCAAGCATGAATTTTCAAACCAATCCGACGACGAGGCAGACAACGTGAACCGCGAGACCAAGCGCATGATGGCGCGTCAAGGCCAAGGTGGCCCTGACGGAGCACCATCAAACCGTCGCGCCCAAGCGGCTGCAGGTCAGCGTCGGCCAGCAAAGCAGCGAGCGGGAATCCGACAGTTCTTCCGTGAAGTCCGTGAAGAGATGCGACAAGTCTCATGGCCTACTCGCCCGGAGCTGATCAACTACACAAGCATTACGCTCTTTGTTCTTCTCGTAATGATTGGTTTGATTTATGTATTGAACCTTGGATTTGGAAGATTCGTTCTCTTCCTGTTTCAGAAATAACCCCTACGGATCGGCACAAGTGTGACTACAGAACAAGAAACCACAGAAGAGATCGAAGCAGAGGTCGTTGTAACGGCCGACGGCGAAGTCGTTGAAGTCTTTGACATCGTCGAAGGAGCGGACAACTCTTCGGTCGACGACGATGACTACGACGATGAAGACTTTGGTCCAGTCGTTGAGAGTCCCTATGACCGACCAGGGCGTTGGTATGTCGTGCACACCTATTCGGGCTACGAAAACAAAGTAAAGGGAAACCTTGAGAACGTCATCACCTCACGGGCCATGGAGGACTCGGTTTACGAGATCGTGATCCCAATGGAAGACGTTGTCGAGTTCAAGAACGGCAAAAAAGTAACCGTGGCGAAAAAGGTATTCCCTGGATACATTCTGGTTCGCTGTGATTTGCACAATGACACCGATGCCTGGGGTGCAATTCGAAGCACACCAGGAGTCACTGGTTTTGTTGGACCAGGAACGAACCCGGTACCGCTTTCTCGGAAGGAAGTCGAGAACATTCTCCAAGTCAAGATTGAAGGCGAGGTTGCTCCGGCAAAGCGCAGCCGACCTCGTTCGGAATACGAAATCAACGAAACGGTTCGAGTCAAGGAAGGTCCGTTTGCGGACTTCTCCGGCCAGATCGCAGAGATCAATGAAGACCAACTCAAGGTCAAGGTGTTGGTAAACATCTTTGGCCGTGAGACGCCAGTCGAGCTCGAATTTAGCCAAGTCGCCAAGCTCTAAATTTTTAGAGCCATAGAACGAAACGAAGAAGGGAACTAACTCATGGCCCCGCCAAAGAAAGTCATTGCCATCGTCAAGATTCAGCTCGAAGCTGGGGGAGCAACACCTGCACCACCAGTCGGTACGGCTCTTGGACCTCACGGTATTCAAACCATGGACTTCTGCAAGCAGTACAACGCGCAGACTGAGTCCATGCGGGGAACAGTGATTCCAGTTGAGATTTCCATCTTCGAAGACCGAACGTTTAGTTTTATTTTGAAGACTCCTCCCACCCCGGTGCTGTTGCGCCAGGCAGCGGGAATTGCAAAGGGTGCATCAACCGCAGGTCGTGAGACGGTGGCGACGGTGAGTCAAGCACAGGTCGAAGAAATTGCAAAAACGAAGTTGCCGGACTTGAACACCGATGACATTGAGCAAGCCAAACTGCAAGTAGCTGGCACCGCTCGATCCATGGGTATCACGGTCTCGAACTGATTAACCGAACAAGAGAGAAGAAGAAATGACGCAGCACGGAAAGAAATACAACGATGCGGCCAAGCAGGTCGATCGGGAAGAACTTCACAATGTCAAGAATGCTGTTGCATTGGTGAAGGGGTTAGCGACCGCAAAGTTTGACGAGACCGTTGAACTTGCTGTGCACCTCAACCTCGACCCCCGTAAGGCTGATCAGGCATTGCGAGGAACGCTTTCGCTACCGTCAGGTTCAGGACGAACCGTCCGCGTGGCGGTGTTCGCTGCCGGTGACCAGGCAACCGAGGCGCGCGATGCTGGCGCCGATGTGATTGGTGCTGACGACCTTGTGGCCAAGGTCAACGAGGGATTTCTTGACTTCGATGTTGTGATCGCCACCCCTGACCTCATGGGTCAGGTCGGAACGCTCGGAAGAAGCCTCGGGCCACGCGGTTTGATGCCAAACCCTAAGACGGGAACCGTCACCATGGAAGTTGGCAAGGCCGTTGCTGAATTTAAGGCCGGACGAATTGAATACCGCACCGACAAGGTGGGCAATGTCCACGTGCCAGTCGGGAAGATTTCGTTTAGCGAAGAGCAGTTGGTTGGCAATATTCGCTCGGTGATTGACGAGCTCTTCAGAGTCAAGCCAGCGTCAGCCAAGGGCCGGTACATGCTCTCTGCGGCGCTTTCTTCCACCATGGGGCCAGGAGTCAAGTTGGACCCATCCCTCGTGCGAGAAGTAGACGAGTTGGCGGAAGTGGCGGTCTAAGCCAATTGGCCCTCGGGAGATTCTCCCGCTAGAGTCGAAAGCCCTGCTCCTCTGGAAACAGAGCAGCACACAGTTTGAGAAGTAAGAACGCCGAAGAAATCCGGTGCCCGCAAGGGTTTAAGGGGTCAGTAATGGCTCGCCAGACGAGGTGGTCTGATGCAGGAGTCTCTGCAGATGCCCAATCTCGACCCGGATCTCTGAAGCTCGAGATCAAGTCCGATCCTTCAGGATCGGCAAAGGACGAGACATGGAAGAGCCAAGGCCGGACAAGGTTGCCGTAATCGACGAGGTGCGCGAGCGACTCGAAGGCTCAACAGCAGCAGTAGTTACAGAGTACCGAGGTCTCACGGTTGCTGAAATGGCTGACCTTCGCCGAATTCTTCGAGCTGCCGGTGGAGATTTCAAGGTTTTTAAGAACACCCTCGTTCGACGGGCACTGGCCGGAACGAGTAGCGAAAGTCTCGATGAGTTCCTTGTTGGACCAACCGCTCTCGCGTTTGTCCAAGGGGGCGATGTCAGCGCAGTTGCCAAGGCATTGAAGGATTTCGCAGATGCAAACCCGGCGCTGGTCATCAAAGGTGGGGTGTTTGAGGGAAGCGCTCTTTCCGCTGATTCATTGAAGAAACTGGCGAACTTGCCATCGCGTGACGTCTTGCTCAGCCAGTTGGCGGGTCTGATTGCCTCGCCAATGCAGAACTTGGCGGGACTCTTCAAGGCAGTACCGCAGAGTCTGGCCTACGGCCTGAAGGCATTAATCGAGTCAAAGCCTGCAGAAGCCGGCTCACCGGCAGCAGTTGAAGAGGCTCCAGCCGAAGCACCAGTAGCCGAAGCACCAGTAGCCGAAGCAGACGTTCCTGCTGAAGCAGGGGAAGAGGCAGCCGCAGCACCTGAAGAAGCACCAGTTGCGGAAGCCGAGGTTCCCGCAGAGCCCTCAGCACCGGAGGAAGAGCCTGGCGACGAAGCGCCAAGCGACGAAGCCTAGAGATTTTCAGACCCTAATTATCCACCTAATCGATCGAATAATCGAAACACGAAAGGAAACACCATGGCAGGAACCCTGACCAAGGACCAGATCCTCGACGGCATCGCCGAGCTCTCAGTAATCGAGCTCAGTGAACTGCTCAAGGACTTCGAAGAGAAGTTCGGCGTAACTGCCGCAGCTCCTGCAGCAGTCGCTGCAGCTCCAGCTGCCGGTGGTGCCGGTGATGGCGGAGGCGCTGCTGAAGAGCAGAGTGCTTACGACGTCATTTTGGCGGAAGCTGGCGACAAGAAGATCCAGGTGATCAAGGAAGTTCGTGGACTTACCAGCCTCGGCCTCAAAGAAGCCAAGGACCTTGTTGACGCTGCACCAAAGCCAGTTCTCGAGAAAGTCTCGAAAGATGACGCAGAAAAGGCAAAGGCCGCCCTCGAGGCAGCTGGCGCCACTGTCGAACTTAAGTAACCCCTCGATTCGTTGGGATTCCTAGCCAGGCCGCCTATTTTTTGGCCCCTGGCTAGGGTCCTTGACGTACCCAGGGTCCGTCTCTAGGGTTTGGCACAGCACGGGCGTTGCCCAGGGCGCTTGCGAGAGTTCTCGCAGGTCTCTCTTGTGCTCTCCCTAGAACGGCACTATGATCGACTCTTGTCGCCTTTCCCTCGTCTGCTTGATCGCGCAGCAAACCCTTTGCTTCGCGACTCCGCTCACAAGTGAGAGATGACAATCCAGTCGTAACAGTCCCTCAAGTCAGTCCGTCCACCATTCCCCACCAGGGAGAGGAGCAGGCCGTTGCCTTCACGGTCCCACAGCCCAGAACGTGTCTCATTCGCCAACATTGATGAGGCACTGCCACTGCCCGACTTGATCGCTATTCAGCGTGACAGTTTTAAATGGTTTCTTGACAAGGGTCTTGTCGAAACCTTCAACGACATCAGTCCAATCGAGGATTTCACTGGTCGCTTGAGCTTGGAGCTTGAGTTCGATCCAGATGATCCCGATCTGCGACCACCACCGAAGTTCACGGTGGAGGAGTGCAAAGAGAAGGACATGACCTACGCCGCACCGGTATTTGTGCGTGCTCGATTCATGAACGCCGATACTGGTGAAATCAAAGAGCAGACCGTTTTCATGGGTGATTTCCCGATGATGACCGATCGCGGAACGTTTGTTGTGAACGGTACCGAGCGTGTTGTGGTGTCACAGTTGGTTCGCTCACCGGGAGCAATTTTTGCTCCTGGTCGAGATGCCAAGACCCTCTTCACGGGAACCATCCACCCTTACCGTGGTGAATGGATTGAGTTCGATATTGAGAACAAGCCAAACCGTGATGTCACCGCTGGAACGCGTGTCGCACGAAAGCGTCGACTGTCGTTGTTCGTTCTGTTGCGTGCTTTGGGCTACGAAGACGAGAGCTTCTATGACAAGTTCGTTGGGCACTTCGACTTTCTCGAAGGCCAGTGGGCAAAAGAGCAAGGTTCGATTGCCACCAAGGAAGATGCGTTGCTTGAGATTTACAAGCGAGCTCGACCAGGTGAGCCTCTGAACGCTGAGGCTGCTCGGCAGTATTTCGAGAATGCGTTCTTCAACCCGAAGCGCTACGACCTCACTCGTGTTGGCCGATACAAATTGAATCGAAAACTTGGGCCGGAAATTGACCGTATCCAAGACATTCTTGGTATCAAGTTGGATCACCCAGCCGTTGACCAAGGGACCTTGGCGCCAAGTGAAGTTTTGGCCGCGTCGACCTACATGTTGCACTTGGCCAAGCACATGGCTGACGGTGAGACGAGTTACCGCATCGATGACCAAGACCACTTCGCAAACCGTCGAATTCGTAGCGTCGGTGAACTGATTCAGAACCAAGTCCGCGTTGGTCTCTCCAGGATGGAGCGAGTCGTTCGCGAACGAATGAGCACGCAAGACGTTGAAGCGATTACGCCGCAGAGCTTGATCAATATTCGTCCTGTGGTGGCGTCGGTGAAAGAGTTCTTCGGAACGTCGCAACTCAGCCAGTTCATGGACCAAAACAACCCACTGTCAGGCCTTGCCCACAAGCGTCGTCTCTCAGCGTTGGGACCTGGTGGTCTTTCTCGTGAGCGGGCCGGATTCGAAGTTCGAGACGTGCACAGTTCTCACTACGGACGAATGTGTCCGATTGAGACACCCGAAGGTCCGAACATTGGATTGATTGGTTCCTTGGCGACCTATGCGCGAGTCAACGAATACGGCTTCATTGAAACGCCCTACCGCAAGGTGGTCAACGGCCGAGTAACGGATGAAGTTCGGTACTTTGCTGCAGACGAGGAAGAAGAGCACGTTATTGCTCAGGCCAATGCGCAGATTGACGAGAAAGGCAACTTCACTGAAGATCGCGTCTTGGTCCGTCGTGGGCCTGCAGGAACGGGTCTTCGGATGGGTTCGCCAAACACTTCGTTTGGTACGACGTCAGAGATTGACTTTGTGCCACCAAGTGAAGTGGACCTCATGGACGTGTCCCCGAAGCAGATTGTTTCTGTTTCAACGGCATTGATTCCCTTCGTTGAGCACGACGACGCAAACCGCGCCTTGATGGGTGCGAACATGCAGAAGCAGGCAGTGCCTCTGGTTGTTCCTGAAGCGCCCTACATCGGAACGGGCATTGAAGCTCGCGCCGCTCGGGACGCAGGAGACGTCATTGTCGCTGAAGGCGAAGGAACGGTTCTAGAAGTAACCGGCAGCCATGTTGTCATGGACTACAAGGCCGGACAAAAAGACCGTCTTGGACATGTCCTCGGCAAGAAGACCTACGAATTGGCGAAGTTCCGTCGCTCGAATCAGAACACTTGTATCAACCAACGTCCGTTGGTGAATGAAGGCGACAAGCTGGCCAAGGGCGATCTCATCGCTGATGGACCGTCCACACACAACGGTGAGTTGGCACTGGGCAAGAACTTGCTCGTGGCCTACATGCCTTGGGAGGGTTACAACTACGAAGACGCCATCATTCTTTCCGAGCGCTTGGTGAAGGACGACGTCTTGACGTCGATCCACATCGAAGAACACGAAATCGATGCCCGAGACACCAAGTTGGGGGCCGAAGAAGTCACCCGTGATATTCCAAACCTCTCGGAAGAGATTTTGGCGGACTTGGACGAGCGTGGAATCATTCGAGTTGGGGCAGAAGTTGGCCCTGGCGACGTGTTGGTTGGAAAAGTCACTCCGAAGGGAGAGACGGAACAGACTCCAGAAGAGCGACTCCTTCGTGCCATCTTCGGTGAGAAGGCTCGAGAAGTTCGAGACACGTCGTTGAAGGTTCCTCACGGAGAGTCTGGAAAAGTCATCGACGTGCGGGTGTTCTCACGTGAACTCGGTGACGAGTTGCCCCCTGGCGTGAACGAACTCGTTCGGGTCTACGTCGCGCAAAAGCGAAAAATCTCCGAGGGAGACAAGCTTGCAGGGCGCCACGGAAACAAGGGTGTCATCTCGAAGATTCTTCCAATCGAAGACATGCCGTACATGGCAGATGGAACGCCCGTGGACATTATCTTGAACCCACTCGGCGTGCCTTCTCGAATGAATGTCGGTCAGGTTTTGGAAAGTCACTTGGGCTACGCGGCTCGCTATGGCTGGAAGGGTATTGACGTCACCGAGCTTGTGGGAACCTCAGGCAAGGAAGACAACGCATCACGCAAGACTCGTCCACGGACCGAGCCGGCCGCTTGGGTTGCTACACCTGTCTTTGATGGTGCTCACTGGGATGAAGTCGAAGAAGCCGGGAAGCACTCAACCATCCAGCAGATCTTTAGGGACATGAACCCTGACTCTGCGGACGGCGACGTCATGATCGGTGATGACGGCAAAATCCAGCTGTACAACGGCCGAACTGGTGAAGCGTATGACAACAAGATCTCGGTCGGGTTTGTCTACATCTTGAAGTTGGCTCACTTGGTTGACGACAAGATCCACGCTCGTTCGACGGGCCCATACTCGATGATTACCCAGCAGCCTTTGGGTGGAAAAGCCCAGTTCGGTGGTCAGCGTTTTGGAGAGATGGAAGTATGGGCGCTCGAAGCATACGGCGCTGCCTATGCATTGCAAGAACTGCTCACCATCAAGT
>Ga0118677_10006899_pt1 | contig 19038 bp, 19 predicted proteins | sample AliMusrvi5mmetaG_FD_86154 | JGI IMG/M metagenome (GOLD analysis project Ga0118677, IMG submission 86154) | reverse complement strand
GAAAGGGGGTGGTGTGTTCGGCTACTATCAAAAGTCTCCTAAACTTAAAAATATCATCCTATTTTTAGCTCACAATGTCATAAAAAAGTTTTGTACTTTTGTTTGCGACTTTTGGGTATGAATCTTTTATCAGGGAAATAAATGGAGTACTACTTTGCTTGTCTATTTCTGCCAGTGTTGTTCCTGGCTAAAGTTATTTATTGTGCCACTATACTCAAACCTTTAAATTAGCATTTGAGTATTTTCCATTATAAAAAATGTCTGAAAGGCACAAGTATCCTTTCAAAAGTCCTTTGAATAAGTGCCCTGTTTTTCCACTTTTCATAATTAAAAGGGATGCAATCTTTGATGGTTTCGCAGATGTGGTCTTTCAACAGGTTTACAATCCTCTTTTCTTTTCCACACAGATTTATCTCGTGCATATAGCGAAAACTGCGGTAGTCGAAATTTGAAGAGCCTATAATAAATGAGGAGTTGTCAACAAGAAAAACTTTCGAGTGCAGGTTACGTGGACAATAAAACAAAATTTCAATTTTACCTTCATACATCTCGCCCATATACCTGTTGCGAAGCACATCCACCATGTTTACATCTGAATGTTGTGGAGAAATAATTTTTACCGTAACACCCCTCTGTGCAGCATCAATAAGTGCTTTGCGCATAAAAGAACCGGGAAGGAAGTAAGGCGTTTCAATGATGATTTCCTTTTTTGCATTTCGTATCAACTCCAGATATTTTTTTCTTGATGGCTGAAAAACTGTTGCCGGAACATCGCGCAGAATCTCGAATCCCTCGTAGAATAGAGACTTTGAAGCAGCGATCTTGTCGTAAATAAATTTGTTGTAGATATTGCAACTTTCAAGATATGCTTCTTTGAAAACCGTAGTAATATCGCCATAGAGCCGCAGAGATGACTCGCGCCAATTGATGGCATAAGCAGCAATGTTTGCTGAACTGATATAGGTCACAACATCGTCAATCATGATAATTTTCCTGTGATTGCGGCGGTGGTTTTTTGTAAATGAGTCAATATTCAGCCGCATCTTTTTGAAGAATTTTACTTCCGCTCCGTGACTGATCATTTCAGCAAAAAAACTTTCTGAAACGTATGCTCCCCACGAATCAATCATCAGCTTTATTTTAACTCCCTGTTTGGATTTTTTAGTGAGTTCATCACGAAATTTTATTCCGATCTGGTCATTGCCGTATTTGTAAGTCTCAATATAAATATACTTTTCGGCAAGAGCAATATCATCAAGCATTGCATTGTAAATACGCAATGGGTCATCATAGAAGCGATATTGTGGTACTTTTGAAAAGGGCATAATGACAAACTATTTTTTTTAATAATTTGGTTAAACGAAATTATAGTAATTTTGATACAATTTCAAATAAATTTATTTTTTAGAAAATTATGATAAAATCAATGACCGGTTACGGCAAGGCTGTTGCTGAGTTTGAAGGCAGAAAACTGTGTGTTGAAATCCGCACACTCAACAGCAAACAACTGGACACAAATGCCCGCATCAGTAAGCTGTTTAAAGAAAAAGAATCTGAAATCCGTTCCATTATTTCGAAAGAACTTGAACGTGGGAAAATTGATATTTCAATTTATTTTGAAAACGATGAAGCTGGATCGGAGCTAACGATTAACAGGAATCTGCTAATAAAATATTACGAAGAATTGAAAGCCATTTCAAATGAAGCAAAGAATGATTTTCCAACCGATCATTTTGCACTTGCAATGCGTATGCCTGATGTGCTAACTTCGGGCACTCAGAACTTGTCGGATGAGGAATGGAAGAACCTGACAATTGTTTTGAATGAAGCACTCAAACTGGTTAATGAATTTCGTTTACACGAAGGCGAAATCTTAGGTAACGATGCATCAAAAAGAATTAAAATGATCCTTCAGCTAATGGAAAATGCTGAACCTTTCGAGAAACAAAGGATGATCACTATTAAAGAAAGAATTCAAAAAAACCTTGATGAGTTGATAGGCGTAGATAAAGGTGACAAGAACCGTTTTGAAGAAGAGATGATTTATTACCTTGAAAAAATTGATATCACGGAGGAAAAAATAAGACTGAAAAAACACTGCGATTATTTTATTGAGACCATGCAACAGCCCGAAGCAAACGGACGTAAGCTGGCATTCGTTTCACAGGAAATAGGCAGAGAGATCAACACTCTTGGCTCGAAGGCCAATGATGCGGATATTCAAAAACTCGTCATTCAGATGAAAGATGAACTGGAAAAAATAAAAGAACAACTGTTGAACATACTGTGAAATTTGTTGTTTTAGCTAGTTGCTGTTGTGTTGTTCAAAGTTTAATGTTCAAAGTTCAAGTTATAGTTGTTCAAATCAAAAATCCCAAATCAAAAATTATTAATGGAATCCGGTAAGCTAATCATCTTCTCAGCCCCAAGTGGAGCAGGAAAAACAAGTATCGTTCGTCAACTTCTAGGAAGTAGGACTGATTTGGAATTTTCAATTTCTGTATGCAGTCGCGCAAAGAGGGAAAACGAAAAGGACGGAGTAGATTATTATTTTATAACAGCAGAAGAATTCAGGAACAAAATAAGTAATGATGAATTTCTGGAATGGGAAGAAGTTTATGAAGATCATTTTTATGGAACATTAAAGTCAGAAGTCAGCAGAATATGGGCAAAGGGTAAGCATGTGATTTTTGATGTAGATGTAGTGGGAGGTTTAAATATTAAAAAGTATGGTCGGGAAAAAGCACTGGCGATTTTTGTGATGATTCCCACTTTTCAAGAACTTGAAGCGAGGTTAAAAAATCGCTCTACAGAAACTCCGGAAACGCTTAAAAAAAGAACTGATAAAGCAAAGCACGAATTGACTTTTGCTGATAAATTTGACAAGATAATCATGAATGATGATCTTGCAAATGCTGTTGAAGAAGCAAACAGGATAGTAGAAGAATTTCTGTCAAAATAAATCTGTGAAAACTATGAGCAATAAAGCAAAAACCGGCTTATACTTTGGTTCATTCAATCCCATCCACTGCGGTCATCTGATGATTGCAAGCTATATGCTTGAATTTTCAGACCTGAAAAATATTTGGTTTGTAATTTCTCCTCAAAATCCATTAAAAGAAAAATCATCACTGCTCAACGATTACCATCGCCTTGCCCTGGTAAATGTTGCTATTGCTGACGACACACGTTTCAAATCCTGCGACATTGAATTCAAATTACCACAGCCTTCATACACCATCAATACTTTGACTTTTTTAAAAGGAAAATATCCTCAAAAAGAATTCTCACTTATTATGGGTGCTGACAATTTGGAAAATTTACACAAATGGAAAGAATACGAAAAAATTCTCGAATCAAACAGCATCAATGTTTATCCCCGTCCGGGTTCAGATGGAGGAGATTTTAAAAACCACCCCAACGTTCATTGGGTAAGCGCTCCTTTACTTGAAATATCTTCAAGTTTTATTCGTGCAGCAATTAAGGAAAAGAAAAACATGAGTTATTTCCTGACTGAAAAAGTTTATCAGTATGTTCAGGAAATGCATTTTTATGAGAAATAGTTTTCACTCTTGTGATAACACTGTGTGTTTGCTGCCTGATTGTGACTGAAGTTTGGCCGGTTAAAGAATCACTTCAATAAGTTTTTAAATATTCCATTTAATAGTTCTAAAAAAAATTCATAATTTTACACCCAAATTAACTACATCTGTTTTATGAAGAAAGAAAAACAAATTTTGGTTGCAATAGACTTTTCTAAATGCTCCATAAAAGCTCTTGAATTTGCAATCTGCATTGCTAATGATATAAATGCAAATGTGCTGATGGTTCATGTTGACAAAGAAATAAGTTCAGAATCTTTGTTTAGTAAAAGAGGCAATGAACACACTGAAAAGATCCTGTCATCACTTGAAAAACTTACTGCTAAATATCAGCCATCGCTTTTACAGGGTAAACTTGAGTATAAGATCAGAAAAGGCAAAGTTCATATTGAAATTGCCAATCAGGCTAAATACAGCGATGCTTATCTCCTCGTAACAGGAGCGCATGGTGTTTCAGGATTTGAAGAGTTCTGGATTGGCAGCAATGCTTTCCGCCTTGTTACTTCAGTTCCGTGTCCAATTATCACAATAAGGGAAAGTTTTATCTGGAAACAAAAGCATATTACCAATATAGTTCTGCCAATTGACAGCACAATAGAAACCCGTCAAAAAGTGCCTATCGCAACTGAATTAGCAAAATGTTTCAATGCAAAAGTTCATGTTCTTGGTGTTTATTCTTCAAGCCTGAAAGATATGAAAAGCCTTGTTGATGCCTACACAAAACAGACTGTGGAGTATATCGAGAATGAAGGTGTGAAGTGTGACGTGGTTTTCAAGTTCTGTGAAAACATTACTGAAGCCAGCCTTGAATATGCTACTGAAGTTTCAGCAGAGCTTATTGCTATCATGACAGAGCAGGAGAAAAGCGCTAAAAATATTTGGCTGGGACCTTATGCACAACAAATGGTCAATCATTCACCATTGCCGGTTTTAACTATTCGTTCAAAAAACTTCTATGATATTCTTGCAAAAAAAGATTAAAGCTCTTCGGAAAAGCTATACTGTTTTACTGGCTTTTCTTTTTGTGTGTAATGTTTCATTAATTGCACAGAAAAAAGGGAAGGTTGAAATTATTGTTCAGGATTCCCGAATTACAACACTGGTTGAGAAACATATTGCATTCAACGAAAGCCGTGGTTGTATCAATGGTTTCAGGATTCAGATATTTTTTGATTCCGGGAATAATTCAAAAAGTAATGCAGTTTCAACCTTGTCAGTTTTCAAAGCCAAACATCCTGAAGTTGGCGCATACCTGTCGTTTCAGGAACCTAATTACAAAGTTAGGGTAGGCGATTACAGGACCAGGATGGATGCGCAGAGATTCCTGCATAAAATTACAGATGATATACCAAATGCGTTTATCGTCAAGGACAATGCAATTAATTATCCATGTCTTGAAGATGAAAAAGAAAAGGATGAGGAATAAAAAAAATTCATAAGTCAATTGTCATTAGTTAATGGTAATGATATTTGTAACTGCTTTAAAAAATGTTAAATTAAATGTTCTTGCATTCAAATTTCATTACTTTTGCGTTCACTTAAATTGAAATTATACTTGTTTAAAATATTAATCGTATGAAAAAAATTACTTTATTATTCAGCTTATTGTTTATAGCAGCTGTTTCCTTTTCACAGGTTACACTGACTTATTCAGACAATGCTTTAACTTATGGCGACTCGGTTGCTTCGAAGGAAATTCAATACGTATCCCCTGGTTTAGCAGGGCCAAACCAAATGTGGGATTTTTCCAAAATCAGTTTCACAGGAACCAACTTGTCAAGCCACGTGAACAATTCAACTGCATCACCATCCAAATACATGGGAGATTATAACTTGGTTTTTGATGAGAGCGGATATGTGTATTATAATAACCTTAGCAGGACTGATCTCGAAGAAAATGGTTACACCACAAAAAATCTTTCTCTCACTTATTCCAAACCTTTAATAAAAATGAAGTATCCATTTTCTTTTGGAGACAGTTTTACCCAGAATTTTGCAGGTGTTGCTTTTTTTATGAACACCACTCCTACTGATTTTAGCGGGAATTATACAGTAACCGCTGATGCTTATGGTACTCTCATATTACCTGATAAAAATATCAAAAACACACTTCGTGTAAAAAGTGTAAAAAAAGCTGTTGAAGTTGGTCCTTGCAATGCTACTGATGTAACGATCACCCGTTTTTTTTGGTATGCACCAGGTTACAGATACCCTGTATTTGTTCTTATCAATAAAAAATATCAAACCACCGGACAAGATTCTGTGGTAACCAAAACCGGCTATGTTAGTATGCAAACAGGATTGTGGAATAATACAACAGCAGGAATTACTGATCCTAACACTGATGACAATTCAGATTTTACAGTTCTTTCATACCCGAATCCTTTCTCCGATAATCTTAGTTATAGCTATTTCTTAAGGAAGAACATGCCTGTAAAGATTGAATTGTTTGATGTAGCCGGTAAATACAATGTGAATCTTACCGATGATCTTTCACAGACTGAAGGCATACACACAGGCACACTCGATGCTACAACTCTTGGTTTAACTCCCGGAGTATATTACCTGAGATTTACTTTTGATAAAAAAGTTGTTGTCAGCAAAGTTGTAAAAATATAGGTTAAACTAAATAGACTTTTAACAAAAAAGGTATGATTTTCATACCTCTTTTGTTTGCATAAAGAAGCCCGCAAGAATTCTATTGCGGGCTTCTTTTATTAATTGACTGCTGACTATTGACTATTGACTAATGACAATCAATACTGCGTAGCAAATTTAGTACCTGTTCAGACAATTCAAATCCCCAAATGCGATCTTTAATCTTTCCACAAGAGTCTTTTCTCCTTCTCGCAGCCATGCACGGGGATCATAAAACTTTTTATTTGGCTTATCTTCTCCGTCAGGATTGCCGATCTGTCCCTGCAGATAACCTTCATTCTTTTTATAGAATTTAAGAACACCGCTCCAGAAAGCCCATTGTGTGTCGGTATCAATATTCATTTTTATCACACCATAAGAGATAGCTTCCCTGATTTCTTCCTGAGTAGAACCTGAACCACCATGGAAAACCAAATTAACTGGCTTTGGTGTTGTGTTGAATTTGTTCTGGATAAAATCCTGTGAGTTCTTCAATATTTTTGGGTGCAGATGGACATTACCCGGTTTATACACTCCATGAACATTGCCGAATGATGCTGCAATTGTAAAGTCAGGGCTGACACTCATCAGGGTTTGATAAGCAAGCGCCACATGCTCGGGCTGTGTGTAGAGTTTGGCATTGTCAATACCTGTATTGTCAACACCATCTTCTTCACCACCTGTAACACCGAGTTCAATTTCAAGGGTCATTCCTATTTTGCTCATGCGTTCAAGATAACGCTTGCATATTTCGATATTTTCTTCCAGCGGTTCTTCCGATAGGTCCAGCATGTGCGAACTGTAAAGGGGTTTGCCATACTTTGCAAAATGTTTTTCGCCTGCATCCAGCAAACCATCAATCCATGGAAGAAGTTTTTTTGCAGCATGGTCAGTATGGACGATCACCGGAATTCCATACAATTCAGCAACACGGTGAATATGTTCAGCGCCTGAAATGGCTCCTGCTATAGCACCTCTTTCATTTTCGTTCGAGATACCTTTGCCTGCATAGAACAAAGCACCACCATTTGAAAACTGAATGATCACTGGTGAATTTACTGTTTTTGCAGCTTCAAGAACACCATTCACTGATCCGGTGCTGACAACATTCACAGCAGGCATTGCAAATTCATTGGCCTTTGCAATGCTGAATATTTGCTGTAATTCCTTGCCGGAAACCACACCCGGAGCTATTTTATCTGATATTTTTTCTGTCATAATTTTCGATTTTAAAGTTTTTAAGATGACCCCAAAATTAATTATTTAAGCTTGTAAATGAAATTTTTCAGAAAAGAAAAAATAGGAGTCCCTGAATAAGTATCAATTGAATATTTAGTGTCTGCACGAAAACTGCTATTTAAGGAAAATGTCTTATGATTCAAACAATACAAAACAAACTTTTCCAAAGTGAAGAAAACTTTGGAAAAGTAACCCGCCATCAAAAATGGTAGTTTCCGTGCAAGCACTATTTAGTGTAGTTTCGTGATTTAGTGCTTTTGTGGCATTTTTTCTTTTTACTTTTCGGAACAGGCTCAATATTCTAGCTAAATGCTGATAAGGAAAAGGCTACAACGAGACAAATCAGCTACCAATCCAAAAATATTTATCTTTTTTTCACACAATCGTCCATCACGAAACTTTTTGTTTTTATATTTGCACCTCTTAAAATAGACATCAATATGGAAAAAGCCGAATCTCATTTTACAAAAAGGGCTGAAAAATATAATCACTCCTCAAATTGGGTGGTGGATCAAAAACTTATTCAGATGATATTCGATCTGGCCGAAGTGAATGAAAATTCGCTGGTTCTTGATTTGGCCTGTGGAACCGGATTAATTGCCAATGCATTTCATGGCAGGGTTAAAAAAGTTACGGGTCTTGACATTAGCAGTGATATGGTGAAATATGCTGATGGCTGTATGGATGAAATTATTTTCAGTCCGATTGAAAAAATGCCATTTGACGACAACAGTTTTGATGCATGTGTATGCAGGCAGGGACTTCAATTTGCGGAGCTTGACAAAGCCATCCCCGAAATTCACAGAGTGCTTAAACCGGGAGGTATTACAGTTTTGTGCCATCTGACGGCTTACAATGAAATTGACAAGGACCTCGCATTCCAGATACAGGAACTTCGCAACCCTGCAAGAAGAAATTACCTGATGCCGGACGACATTCTCAATGCTTTGAAAAAACAAGGATTGCGTGAAGCAGAAAACATTGAATACATCACCGAGGAATCAGTGAACAAATGGATAGACAACGGCGCCATTGCAAATGAGAGAATGGAAAAGATCAGAAATTTGTACAGGTCATCGAATGAGAAATTCAGGGAGATCCATAAAATAAAATTCACCGGCGACGACATACTTGATTCGATGCTGCTGGTTATTGCGAAAGCAAAAAAATAAAAAAAATCAAAGTGAGAGATCCAATTTTCATAATAGGTACTGAACGATCGGGTACAAATTTATTGCGGCTCATTCTCAATTCCCACAGCAATATTTCTGTGCCTCATCCACCGCACATCATGAAATATTTTCACCCGATTGAACATCTTTACGGCAACCTGAATATTGATAAAAATTTCAAAAAACTAATTGATGATGTCTGCAGGCTGGTTGATCTGCACACCTATCCCTGGGAAATAAAGCCAAACAGAAAACAGGTCTTCAACAATGTTACCGACAAAAAACTTCTGAATATCTATTTTGAGATAAACAATCAATATCTCAAATACGCAGGTAAAAAACGATGGGTATGCAAAAGCACTTTCATGATTGATTATGTTGCAGACATTCTGAAACATTTTCCTGATGCACGTTTTATCTACATGGTTCGCGATGGCCGTGATGTGGCTGTTTCATCAAAATCTTCAATTTTCAATGACTATCATATCTATTACACAGCAAAACGCTGGAGCAATGAACAACAATTGGGATTATCGTGGATGAAACGGCTGAAACCGGAACAGATCATGATGCTAAAATATGAAGATCTGCTGAACGACCCGGTAAAGGAAGTTCATAAAATATGTTCATTTTTGAATGAAACTTATGAAGAAGTAATGATTAAGTATCATAATTCTGCCGAAGCAAAAAAATCAGGCAGCCTTAGTATTTCCTGGGGAAACACTTCGAAACCTGTTATGGTTGGCAATAAAGGAAAGTATCTTTACAATCTTTCAAAAAAAGAAATCAAGATCTTTGAAGCGATTGCATTCGAAGAGCTGAAAGCGTTAGGGTATGAACTGAAGAACCCGATAAGTTCACTGGAAAAAGTTCATGATGAATACCTGAAACCGCGGTTCAACTATTGGTTAGCCGAGAAGTCTATGTTTATGAAAACAGAGACAATCCACATGTTCAAAGATAAGAACAGCAGGCTGCGTTTGAAAAAATTATGGTTTGTCAGGTACATCAGGATGAAGAGAAGAATTTTTTAAGAAATGGTTATTGCAGTCAAAATAGAAAGAGAAACTCAATAGCTGATTTGCAAATTTTACTTTGACATTTTTTCCGGCAGGGAGCAATAAAAAATTTGAACTGTTATTAAAATTTAATAGTCATTTATTGGATTTAATACTTTAACTTCACCAATTATCCCGGAAGTTATGCGGCAAATTGAACAGACTATACATAAAATCAAAAAGCAGAGGGAAAGTATTCTTCTAAAATACCAGGAAACACCTTTGTTCCAACGTTCGCTGAAGGATGTCAGGCGTGTTGTTATCATCAACTCCTCATCACGTTCAGGTTCGAGTCTGCTTTATGCCATTCTGCGCAAACTTCCACAGGTTTATTCCCTGTCAGGTGAGGCAGCGCCATTCTACAAGTTGAATACTCTTTTTGATGGTTTCAACCTTTTTGAATCAGATAAAATTCCGGGTAATCTTGCAGACAAAGTAATGGATTATGATGGGCTTTCGCGCGATTTTTTTTCAGACCTGTATAAATCAGGGAATGGAATTTTGACCAACGATATTGACATTGATGACTATTCAGAACACCTTGTGTTACGGTTTTTACTGCAATGGGTGGAAATAGATTTTGATATTTCAGTTCTTAAATCCATTGTTCAAAAAGCTTTCGGAAGATTTGCAAAACGATTTAAAAAATTTAACCTCGAAGATTTTTACCTGATCTTACTTGAAGAAATCTGCGCAGTCTATCCCAAAGTTGATCCGTTTTACTACGACCTGAGCGCTGAGAAAGTGGCGCTGCATTTTCCTTTTCTTGATATTCCTTCGGGGCCGCCAAATGAGTATTTCAATATTGAAGAGCCTCCATTCATTTTGCTTTCGCCGGGAATAAAAGCTGACACTGATGATCTGGAAAACAAAATTCTTTTATTGAAGTCAACGGTTGATGGCTACAGGATGAACATCATTGAAAAGATATTTCCCTGTGCTGATATCCGCATCATTCATTTGGTGCGTAACCCTGCAGCAACAACAAACGGGATCTACGATGGCTGGCTGCACCGCGGGTTTTTCTCACACAATCTGCAACCCTATTTCAATGGAGATATTGAATTGAAAAAACTTTCAATCAAAGGCTATAGCGATATTTTCCCTCATGGTAATTATTGGTGGAATTTCGATCTTCCGGAAGGCTGGCAAAACTATGCTGATAAAGATCTCATTGAAGTTTGCGCTTTTCAATGGTATTCAGCAAACGCAGAGATCCTGAAATATTTGTCAGGAAGCAAGACCAAATCCTGCATGTTCCGTTATGAAGATATTATCAGAAACATTTCTTCACGCACGGAAGAGTTCAGGAAGATGCTGGATTTTGCAGGTATTCCGGAAAGTGAAATTTATGAACTCCACCTTGATGATTTACCTGTGATACAATCAACACTTCCGCCACAGCTTTATCGCTGGAAGAAAAGAAAAGATATCATCATGCGTCTGATGATAGACCCTAAAATTCTTGAAATAAGTTCACAACTTGGATATTTAAAAGAAAACATGGAGGAATGGCTATGATAAATTTTGGATCAAACAGTGAATACTCAAAGCTTAAATCAGTACTGTTGTACAAACCGGGAAAGGAAATAAATAATTACTCCAAACCTGCATTAATTGATCATTTAAGACCGATTGATCATGCTGCCATTGGTGCAGAATTTGATAATATTATTACCACTTTTGAGCATTTTGGAATTGATGCAATTCAGATTGATGCCACACCAACTATGAGTGATGACAGGATGTACCTGTACAATATGATGTATTGCCGGGACCTGTTATTTATGACTCCCGAAGGAGTAATTATAAGCAATATGGCCAACAGTTTGCGGAAAGAAGAGATACTATATGCTGAGCGAACTCTTATAAAAAACAACATTCCTATACTGCATAAAATTTCAGGTAAAGGCAGGTTTGAAGGAGCAGATGCACTATGGGTAAACAAGAGTTTGGTTGTTGTTGGTGTTGGCAACCGTACAAACTATGAAGCTTATGAGCAAATAAAATTAACGCTTTCAAAAATGAATGTTGATTGTGTTCAACTCCCCTCTTATCAAACGAAGACACAACATATTTTGGGCACTGTTCAGTTTGTTGATCATGATCTGGTGCTGTTGCGACATGAGATCACTGATAAAAAAGTTAGCAAATTCTTAGAAAAACAACATTTCACTGTAGTGAATGTTCCTGAAAATATTGAAGTGCGCACCAAACAAGCCTTAAATATAGTGACAATTTCACCGCGCAATATTATTATGACGAATGATTGTCCTGAGACCAAAGAACTCTTCATAAAAGCAGGATTAACAATTGCTGCAGAGCTTGAACTCACACAACTGATCAATGGAGCGGGAGGATTGGCTTGTGCAGTGGGGATAATTGGAAGGGAATAGATTGAATTGATTGGTTGTTATTAATTTAAATTTAACATTGAATGTACTTTTAAAAAAAATTGCTAACTTTGCATAACATAACCAAGTACGTTGCACTATGAATTCAAAACTAACAATAACAATTGATGAATCTTTAATTGATAAGGCCAGGGCTTATGCCGGGAAAAAAGGGAAAAGTTTATCCAATATTATAGAAATTTACCTTAAATCACTGACTAACGAAATTGAAAAGGACGAAATTGAAATCACACCAATCGTTAAGTCGTTAATGGGTTCTTTTAAGGCACCAAAGAATTTCAACTATAAAAAAGAAATAAAAAATAGACTTTCCGAAAAATATTTAGAGCATGAATAAAGTCCTTATTGATACTGATGTCATTCTTGATTTTTTCTTTGATCGAAAACCCTTTTCATTAAATGCTGCAATAATATTCTCCTTATGTGAGTCAAAGAAAATACAAGGATTTATAACTCCTGTTATCATTAGCAATACTTATTATCTATTACGCAAAACTGCAAGTCATGAGAAAATTATTGATAAGCTTAAAAAGTTATTATCAATAACGGAAGTTCTTTTAATGAACCAGGAAGTTGTAATAAAAGCAATAAATTCAGATTTTCCGGATTTTGAAGATGCTTTGCAGCACTCTGCGGCAATTCATCATGAACGCATTAATGCAATAATTACAAGGAATTTTAAAGATTTTAAAAAAAGTAAGATTGAGGTTTTCACGCCCGAAAATTTCATACAAACAATCATTGAAAGTTACAAATCATAATTGCCTTATCCCGCAATAATTTTGTAACCAAAACAAAAATTTATCTACTTTCGTATTTTCAATTTTATATCCTATTTAAAAAACAAAAACTATGAAAAAATTTTACACAATTTGTTTGCTAATGTTGGTCTGGGCTTATAGCGCCAATAGCCAAACCAACTTGTATTCCATTAATTTTGATTCCTACACAGCCGGCAGTAAGTTTGTTCAGCAGGCAGGCAATCCATGGACAACATGGTCAAACGCACCAGGAGGTACCGAAGATCCAGTTGTTTCAACCACACAGGCGCACAGCCCTGCCAATTCAGTTTATGTTGTAAACAACAATGACCTTGTTTTAAAACTGAACGGAAAAACAAGCGGACGTTATGAAGTAGGCTGGTATATGTACGTGGAATCAGCTAAGCTCGGATACTTCAATTTTCTGAGTAATTTTTCAGGCAGCAACTCAAACTGGGCATTGCAGGTGGAGATCTACAATGACTCTTTGTATGTTGATGCCAATGGTCCGTCAACTGCAAAGATCCCTTTTGCTCTTGGCAGATGGAGCCACATGCAATTGATAGTTGACCTTGATGATGATTTTGCAACTTATTTTGTTGACAGCACTGAGGTCGTAAGTTACCAATGGAGCAAAGGCGCCCAGGGTACTGATACCATTAAAAAACTTGATGGCATTGATTTTTATGGCTGGGATGGAACAGGAAGTTCGGTAACCGGAACATCGGGATACTATATTGATGACCTCACAGTAGATTCTATCCAGGCTCCTTCTTCGCCTCTCAATCTTACTGCTGTTCTTAACTCTGCAAATGTGGATGTGACATGGACTGCACCTACTACCCCACCTGTAATTTATAAATTAAGCCGCAACGGAACTGTGGTTGATGCAACAAATTCTCTAAACTATACCGATTTAAGCCCATGGCCAAATACTTATATTTATGGTGTAAGAGCTTATTATGGTGGACTTGGCTATTCACATTCAAATTCGGACACATTGATTGTTCCCGGTGGTGTGGCAAGAAATCTGGTATTGTTTGAAGAAGGTACTTCAATGTATTGTCAATACTGTCCGGGAGCGGCGATGGGATTGCGTGATCTGATTGATGTGAATCATAAAAATGCTGTAGCTATTGCTTATCATCCAACCTCAGGAGGCTTTGAGGATGCTTATGGAATTACCGCTGCCAACGACCGTTTGAACTATTATGCTGTTGATGCATATCCAACTGTTGTTTCAGATGGGATCATTAAAGCTGTTGGCGGCAACGCAACCACCAGTTTATACACAACCTATTTGCCAATGTACAATGAGCGTTTTGCAACACCCTCATTACAAATTCTGAACATGAACATTACACAGGTTGCTGTTGATAGTTTTGCAGCTAAAATTATTGTTCAGGAAACTTATGCTTATGCCACAGGTTGGCATCTGATGACAGCTTTAACTGAAACCAATATTGCTCAGGTTTGGGAAAACCAGACTGTGCTTGATTTTGTATGCCGTGGCATGTATCCTTCATCCACCGGAACAGCACTTAGTTTTGCAACACAGACAACCGATACGGTTAATCTGAATTTCTCAACTGCAGGCTTTGTTAAAAATAATTGCAAGTTTATTGCTTTCATGCAGCATCAGGCCACTAAAGAAGTTACCCAGTGTATGTGTATTGACATGTCGAGCATACTTGGAATAAATGAACTGCAGGGTAAAAACATCAGCATATATCCTAATCCTGCAACCGATTATATCATGACTCTTACGTCAGGCAAAGGAAATCTTTACATTTATGATATCACTGGAAAACTGGTTAAATCAACAGTAATTTTCAATCCTACGCAAGTGATTGATGTTTCGAATCTGACCAAAGGAGTTTATATTGTAAAGATGAGTACACCAGAAAAGAATTTTACTGAGAAACTCGTTATTCAATAATAAAAAAACTCCAGATCCCAAACTCCAAATCCCAAATCCCAGGCACTGAACGAAGCCCTTCCTGGAATTTGGAGTTTGGGATTTGGAATTTGAGACTTTACTTTTGGAATTTTCAAGCCTCATCTTTGCCTTTCTTGCTGCCCTGGCTGCCGGTTTTGTAAATGCTATTGCAGGGGGAGGCACTCTTATCAGCTTTCCGGTTTTGACATTTATTGGCCTCCCTCCTGTTATCGCCAATGTAACAAACACACTTGGTCTGTTGCCGGGATATCTTGGAGGTGTATTTTCACAACGACATCATTTCAAAGAACAGAGACAACGGTTGTGGAAAATTTTGCCAGTAAGCATAGCTGGTGGTGTAGGTGGAGGATTGCTGCTTTTGAATAATTCTGAAAGTTCGTTTCGCACTCTCATCCCTTATCTTATTCTTCTTGCTGCATTGCTGCTGGCAGTGCAGACACCTGTAAAAAAAATGCTTGAAAAGCGAAGAGGAAAATCCTATTCAAAAAAAGCAGCAAATGTTTGGCTTTTTGTTTTTGTTTTTCTGGCTGCTGTCTATGGCGGGTATTTTGGTGCCGGACTTGGTGTGATGCTGATGGCCATTCTTGGATTGGCAATGAGCGATAGCCTGACAAAGCTGAATGTATTAAAGCAGGCAATTTCATTAAGTGTAAATTTATCGGCTGCAATTTATTTTATTTTTTCCGCACAGGTCCAGTGGTTGTTCGTCATCATCATGATGGTTGGGGCAGTAAGCGGAGGTTTGCTTGGTGGCAAACTTGCGGACAAGATAAGGCCGGAGATTTTAAGATGGGTGATAGTGGTTATTGGTGTTGCAGTGGCAGTGGTTTATTTTGTGAAGTGAAAGATCAGAAATCCACGAAAAAGGCAAGCAATCCCAATCCTACCAAAACAGTTCCGGTAAACAGTTTTTCATGATGTTCCAGGGTATGCAATCTCAATCGTTGTGTGCCTTTGATGCAACTGTAAACCAAAATCAGCATCAGTGATACAGTAGAAAAAATGTAAACTGCGGAAAGAATGAAAATGCCTTTCCATCCCATCATCCCGGCCTGGAAATAATATGTTTCAATTTCAACACATGGAGTAAGGAACATGGCTAAACTCAGGCCAAAAAGTATCCCGGCTTTTGTTTTGTTCTTTTTATTTATTGCATCAATTTTATCATGATGATGGTGGTGATGAAGGTTGTTTTTTAAATCAAGAAAAATATAAACAGTGCCCATTGCAATCAGAATGGATGGTGAAATGTAGGTCATCAGTGAACTGTAAATATTGGCGAGGCGAATACCAATAAAACCAACAATTATACCAATGAGGATTGTGCTTAAAGTATGGGCAAAGCCGATAATGAGTGTAGCCGACAAGGTTTCTTTCATTGTCCATTTTTCTGTTTTCCCAATTGCCACAAGAGGGATCCAATGGTTGGGAATGGCAGCATGAATTAAACTTAAAGCAAGGCTGCCAATGAATATTTGCCACATAACTGTGATTTTTTATTCGTGTGAAGCTTTATCTTCTATGGGTTTCTCAATTAAAAAGTATGCGCCAAAATTTATGTCGCCTTCATCAACCAGTTTGAAATTACTTCTTGTGAAAAGTTGTCGCCAGTATTCACGTCCGGGGAATGCAAAGCTTAAAACATTTGCGATGGCAAAAGAAGAATAACCCCTGACAATAATGATCAGTAAAAACCTGCCACCGGGCTTTAAGACACGCCACATTTCTTTTAATGCGATCAATTTATTTTCTCCCAAATGGTCGTACATAAATGAACTCACCGCAGCATCAAAGGAGTTATCGGTGAATGGCATTTCAGTGATATCTCCCTGTTCAATTGCAACTCTTTGAGTGATGCCTGCCAATTCAATGTTGTGACGCAATAATGCTTTTCCTCCTTCATCAATATATTTGGCATCGAAGCGGTCGAAAGCAACAATAGTGAAATCGGGCGCTACTTTTGCAAGAGAAATGGTGGTGCGACCTGCCCCGCAACCGGCATCGAGAACTTTACTTCGTCCGGTTTTAAACAGGTCCACATAAGGCAACACAAGACCAGCTTCACTTTGTGAGGCTTTGGCAATGATGTTTCCGATAAAAAAATTAATTGCAAGTAAAAGCAAAAAAGTAAAAACTACAAGCTGCCAAATTGCAATACCTTCCAAAACGTAATAGAAATAGAAAGCAAGAAGAGCAACAATAAAGGAAGCAAAGCCAAAGCCCATGCTCCATTTCACTGACCAGCCAAAATTGTATGCATCTGCCGGAGTTTTTTTACCAAACTTCGCCAGGAATTTTTCGGGCAATAACATCCAGCCGCCAAAAAGTGTGATGAGTAAAATCAGGGTGTGACTTGCAACGAGCCCGATCAAAATGGATGAGAATATTTTTTCGTTCGGCAGCCAGTTGATAAATACTATTGCCAGTATGGAAGCGCCTATGATCACTATCCATACATGTGAATGATTGGAGAACCATGTTTTGTTTTTTGTTTTCATTTCTAAGATTATTTTAGTGCAGCAAAGATCCGGAGTATTTGGGATTTTGAATTTGCATTTCTTGGGGAATGATTTGCAAATCTTGCGAAGAGTAGGTATGGAGATAAGAGATATAATAATTTCACCCTTCCGGGGTTTTGGAATCTGCTGCCTTATTTTATTACAATAATATCATCCCCTCGGGATTTTCGAGAGATAATTGATAGACAACTTCAAGCAAAATTATTTTGCCGGCTTGACAGGAACCAGCAAACGCCTGTTGATTTCATTGTAAGGCATTGAGGAAGGACATTCATCAAATATTTCATAGCAGATAATTTCGGCTATTTCATAACCCATTTCAGCAAGGTATTTATGATTAAGCGCCATCAATTTGTCGAGTGTGGATTCAAGATTTCCACTCATTGAAAAGTTGGCATATTTCCCCTCGTTCATGGTTAAAAGATCAATTCCCTTGTGAGTTTTTATTTCATTTTTCAATTCTATTCCTGCAATGTACCTGCATTTATCGGGTGAAGTATAAAAAGGGACATCAAGCCAAATACCAATATACCTGGTGTCGGGAGCTACCATATCATGCGGAATTGCCCATTGTAGCAAACTTTTGAAGGCAAAAGAAATATTTTCGGGATGGCTGAGGGTGGTTTGATAACAGGCAATTTGAAGGGATGGAAAAGTGTTGATAGTGGGCGAAGGTACAATGTGAATATCAGGTAGCTTCTCCATCTGTTTCACAATACCGTAATTCCAGTGATCCGAAACTTCGAGAGCAGGACCTGTTTTATTTGTTTTAAATTGTAACGTATTGGGAGAACCTTTTTCCAAAGGCATTTCTCTGAATTCTTCGGCTGAAAATCCATAATAATTCCTGAATGCACGTGCGAAAATTGATGGTGATGAAAAGCCACAACCCATTGCAATTTCAACAACGGGAAGATTTTGAAAAACCTTGAGATGATGGGCGGCTCTTTCAAGGCGCAGCCTCATGACATATTGTTTTGGAGATTCCGAAATTGCAGCGGAAAATATTTTCTGAAAATGAAAAGGTGAATAACTGGCAATGCCTGCAAGGGTTTCGAGAGAAACATCACCTGCCAGATTCAGGTTGATATAATGCAACACCCGGAGTATCCTTTGACGGTATTCGGGATTGATATGATGGTCTGGCTTGTGCATTTTAATATTGCTGTAAAAAAGGTAATTGACGAAAACAAAAGTAATAAAATTGTGAAAAGTGTTTTAGGAAAAAACAAGCAGACAAGAATAAGTTCAAACAATTTATCCTATATTCAGAGTCGCTTCTGCTTTTTCAAACTAAACTTTAAATGACTCAAGCTTTCGCTTCATTTTATCAAGCTAAAGCTACGTAAAAGATAGCTGTCGCTACATTTTTTCTAGCGTTAGCTTCATTGACTCAAGCTAACGCTACAACATTTGTAGCTATCGCTATCTTTTTTCTGGCGATAGCTACGTTTTATGTAGCGATAGCTACAAAATAACTAGCTGTCGCTTGATTTAAGCAAGCTTTAGCTTGACAAAATCAAGCTAAAGCTACATTTATTCAAGCTATCGCTACATTTTGTATAGACACATTTACAGATTTTAGGGTAGCATAAAGTAGATTGTGTAAACTGGATTTGGGGAGCATCAATCTAGGCTTGTTCCTCCGTGGAGCGCAGCGGAACGGAGGAACAAGC